>Ga0105245_10005135_pt1 | contig 11498 bp, 12 predicted proteins | sample KBSM54metaG_FD_81523 | JGI IMG/M metagenome (GOLD analysis project Ga0105245, IMG submission 81523) | Miscanthus rhizosphere microbial communities from Kellogg Biological Station, Michigan, USA - KBS M5-4 metaG | ecosystem: Host-associated > Plants > Roots > Rhizosphere > Soil | place...
CAGTCTGAAAATCCCCAAGCCTGGTTCGATCTCGGATTCGCCAAAAGTCATCAGAACAAAACTGCTGAAGCCATCGCCTCCTACAAAAGAGCCATAGCGCTCGATCCCAAATGGTTTGAAGCACAACAGAACCTCGGCCTCGCCCTGGCCAAATCCGGCGATCTCACCGCAGCCGCTTCAGCTCTAAAAACCGCAGTCACTCTCAAGCCGACTGTCGGCGGCCAGCAGGCGCTCGCCGCGGCATGGTTGTCGCTGGCGCAAGTCACTGAAGAAAGCGCGCCGCAAGATTCGCTCGCCGCCTACCAGAAAGCACTTGAACTTGATCCCACAAACTCTGAAGCTCAACTCGGCATCGCGCGCATGGCGGAGCGCTCCGGAAACTCCACCGCCGCTGAGCAGCAATATCTCAAGCTTGCCGCAGCCGGAAACAATGACAGCATCGAGCAACTCATCGGTCTCTACCTCAAGCAAAAACGCTTTGCTGACGCAGAATCCTGGCTGCACAAATACATTGCTGCCAATCCGCAAAGCACCGCTGCGCAACTTCAGTTAGGCAAGCTCCAGGCCGCGGAAGGCAAAACGCAGCAAGCCGTCGCCACGCTTGAACCGCTCTACAAAGTCTCTCCCGATCCCAAAGTCGCGCGTGATCTTGCCAGCCTCTATCTGGAAACCAAGCAGTACCCCGCAGCCGCCGATCTGCTGCGCCCGCTCATCGCACAAAATCCCAGCGACGCGCAGCTTTATCTCGATTACGGCACCGCGCTCATGCACCAGCTTAAATATCCTGAAGCGCAAACTGTGTTGCTCAAAGCCGTCCAGCTCAACCCAAATAATGTCCAAGCGTATTCTGATCTCGCTTATGCTGCGGACCAAAACAAAAACTATGAACTCACCATCCGCGTGCTTGACGCGCGTGCCAAGCTTCAGCCGGAAACTCCGGCTACATATTTCCTGCGCGCCACCGCGTACGATAATTTAAGGATGTACAAACCCGCCGCGGCAAACTATAAGCTTTTCCTGGGGGTCGCGGGCGGCAAATTTCCAGACCAGGAATTTCAAGCGCGTCATCGGCTCAAGGCGATATTACCCAACTAACAATGACCAAACTCTTTTCCATCCTCATTCTGTTCTCGCTCATGCTCGTCGCCAGCGCGGAGCAAAAGACCGTCGACCAGCTCAAAGCTGAAGCTGAGCACGCTGAACCTGGCCAGCAGGGCCGGCTGTATGCAGAGATTGCTGAAAAGCTCGTCGCCGTTGCCGATAAGCAGTTTACTGACGCTGAATCCGTCAAAGGCCATGCCACCGTGCAGGAAATCCTGCAATACGCCACTAAGGCGCATGATCTTGCGATTGAGACACGCAAGAAAATGAAAGAGACTGAAAAATCTCTTCGCGAGTGTCACCGCCGCCTGGAAAACATGAAGCGCACCTTGGCTGCCGAAGACCGCCCTCGCGTTGAGGCCGTGGAAAAGGAATTGGAAAGGCTTACGGAAGAAGTGCTTGAATCCATGTTCGCCCCGCCCAAGAAGAAGGACCACAAATGAAAATCGCAACCAGGATATTCGTTCTATTGCTGTTGCTGAGCGTCGCCGCGTCCGCAAGAAGGCGTGACCCGCTGACAGAAGCTGAAGCTGACCAACTGCGCCAGGTCGCAATGGAGCCGTACAATCGCATCAAGCTCATGATCAAGTTTACTGAGGCGCGGCTGACCGCCATTGATCACATTCGGCTCGATCCCAAGCAGGCGGCTGATCGCGGCAAGCAGATCCATGACCTGCTGGAAGATTTCACCAGCCTCGTCGACGAAATCAATGACAATCTTGATCAGTATGAAGGCCGGCCGCTGGATAAAGACACGGTCAAGCAATATCACAAAGGCTTGAAGGAGTTGATTGATGCTGACGCGCGCTTTGATCAGCGGTTGAATGCGCTCAAATCAGCCAGTGAAACCGATCCTGTCACAAAAAAAGAAGCTCCCGATTTTCGCTTTGCTCTGCAGGACGCAATGGATTCCCTCAAGTCCAACGCGGATATGGCGCGTGAATACATGGAAACAACACATGAAGAGAAAGGTGCTCCCGAGAAGAAAAAATAAAGCAAGCCGCTAGACTTTAGAAAGCTCTCCTTGCTTTCTGATTGATTCGTGTTTATTCGCGTGCATTCGCGGCTAGGTTCTTGATGACCACCTCCACCCTCACCCAAATTTTTGAGCAGGCATATCGCGACTTACGCCCGCGCGCCCCTATGCCGGAATTTGAAGTCCGTTTCTATCGTTTCGCCAACATCAATTGCACCATCCGCCTGCGCCAGGAACGCATCTTTGTCCGCCTCTCAGATCTTCTTGAAGGCGCGCCTGAACCAGTGCTTTATGCCATCCTGCATATCCTCATCGCCAAGCTTTATCGCAAACAGATAGACGCTGCCCATGCCGCGCGTTACCGCAAATATACCGGCAGCCACGCCATGGCGCAGAAGTCTCAACTCATCCGCCAATTGCGCGGACGCAAGCGCATTGAGGGTCCCCAGGGCAAGCACTATGATCTCGACCAGATTTTTGACGAGCTGAATCTTCGTTTCTTCCACGGCCTAATGGCTCGACCACAAATGACCTGGAGCGGCAACAAGGCCCTCCGCAGCCTGGGCCATTATGATCCCGCGCATAACACTATTGTCATTAGCCGCGTTTTTGATTCCGCCCGCGTTCCGCGCTATGCCATTGAGTATCTTGTCTATCATGAGATGCTGCACCTGCGTCACCCCGTCAAGCTCCGCGGCAGCCGGCGCGTCGTGCATCCCCCTGCTTTCCAGGAAGAAGAAAAGCTGTTCCCGCAATTCGAAGAAGCAAAAGGTTTTCTGAAACGCCTGGGCACGCTGGACTAGTCAGAGGCCCAGTTCGCGCCGGGCTGCTCCTCCAGTCGCAATTTGAATCCAACAGCAGCCACTGGCAAAAATGCCGAATGTCACCTCCAGGATCTTGCTCTATAACTAGAGTGATTGAGGATGCGGAGTCTCTTATGACCTTGTCGCAACGTGAAGATTCACAGGTGAGATTCAAATCTCCGTTTTTCGATGGGCTTGCTCCTAATGAACTATCGCATGTTCTCTCTTCCGCCCGGCAGTGCCATTATCGCGCTGGGGCCGTTGTCACATCACAGGAGATGCCGGCCAACTTCCTGTATGTGCTGGCTAGAGGACGCGCTCGCTTTTTTTTCTTGACGCCGACAGGCCAAAAGATCGTGCTTATGTGGCTTCCTGCAGGAAAAATAATCGGAGGCGTCGCATTGCAGTGCCTCCCATCTACCTACATTGTGAGCACTGAGACCGTGAAAGACAGCACCATGCTGGTCTGGGAGAGGCCTGTCATTCGCCGTCTTGCCCTGCGTTACCCGCAACTGCTGGATAACGCATTCATGCTCGCCGCAGAATTTCTCACCTTTTATGTAGCCACTCATGTGGCCCTCACCTGCCATACGGCGCCGCAGCGGCTTGCTGCAATTCTGCTGAACCTGGCCCAAGGCGTCGGGCACAAGGTACCCTCAGGAATCGAACTGGACGTCACCAATGAAGAGTTGGCCCAGGCCGCCAACGTCACGCATTTCACTGCCAGCCGCCTCCTCAGCCATTGGCAGCGGCAGCGCGCTCTGGTTAAGACCCGTGGCAAGATTCTGCTGATCTCTCCGGAAAACCTCGTGGTGGACGCAGCTTAAATTGAAACCCGCCCTGGGCGGCTCTTGAGTCTCCAGGGCTGCCGTCTTCTTTCTGCTTTGTGGGACCGCGGTTGCCTTCGCCTGCGCCTGACCTGCTTGCGCCACCGCAATCATGGACTTGCTCGCGCGCAACGACGCCATCTGCAAACCCTGCGAACCTTATTTCAGGCCGTCATTACGCCGCAAATCAGCGCGGTATCCGGCCTGATAGGAGGAAAATTTGCTTTCAACTATTCGTGCTCTTGTGGTGGACGATTATGAGCCATGGATGAACTTTGTCTCTGCTGTTCTCTCAACCTCTCCCCGGTTTCAGGTCGTTGGTCAAGCCGCAAATGGCCTGACCGCGCTCCAGAAACTGGTGGAGCTTAAACCTGACCTCGTAGTGCTCGATATCGGTCTTCCGGACATCAGCGGCATTGAGGTCGCTCAGCGAATCATGGAATTGTCGCCTGATGTGCGCATACTGTTCCTCACTGAGAACACCGCTCCTGAGATAGTGCGCGCTGCCCTGCTCACCGGCGCGCGCGCTTACGTCGTAAAATCCTTTGCCGGCCGGGAGCTTATGCCCGCACTGGACGCTCTTTTACTCGATTGCTACTTTGTTAGCGCCGCTGCCAACCACTTCGGGCCTGGCGATGGCCCATCTTCAGATGCCTAAGTCACTGCCAGGGCGTTGCAGGATCTCAGCACGGCGCAGGCGCGGCGGGTTACTCGACCGTCGCGCAAGCCGTTCTTTGCTGATAACAATTTTTACGGCGCAATTCGACCCCGTTCATGCTGTCGCTGGCAACTCTCTCGCTCTTGCAAGCCGCGCCAACTGCTCCGCAGTTGCCAGCACCTTATACAGCGGCACAGAGTACGTCGCCAGCCGCATTTTATATGGCTGTTCCCCTGTCATGTAATCGCAATCCAGGCCTTGTGCAAGAGACTGTCGCGTGATCTCAAAAATGAGCGCCAGCGCCGGCGAATGCTTCTGATACTCAGGGGCGAACCATCCCGTATAAAACCGCCGACAACCTCGATCCCTCAGCGTCACCAGTCCAGCAGCCATCGTCTCATCATTCTCCAGCGTGAAGACTTCAAACAAGTCTGGCAGCAAACCCGCCGCGCTGACCAGAAATTCTATTCTTGCTGGATCATGGAACAGGCTTGATTCGCTCTGCTCCGCCTTGCCCGTGTAAATGGAGCGCAAAAGACAAGGATTTGCGCCGTCATAACTCCTTAACTCAAAACCCAGCCGTTCCATCCGTCGCAGGTTGCGTGCCAGCCGGGTATGGGCAGCCGCAAACTGGTCTGCCGAAACCTGCCGGCAACTCACGCCCGGGGCGGCTGCAAACGGAAGCAATTCCAGTTCATCGGTCACAATGCTGCGGTCACTTTCTCGCAACGCCACAATTTCCAGCGGACGACCCAGTTCACCCAGCGCTTCCAGCGCAGCCCGCAATACTTCATCGTCGCCCCGATGCAGAAACGTTCGATAATCGAACAGCTCTTCTCCCAGCAGCCTGATTGTCCCGTCGCTCCGTCGTAAGGCCGCAGAAACAATCGCTGCGCCGCCGTCCGATTCCGCACAAACCACGTAAGGCGCTTCCCTCTCGCCTAACCGCGCCGCTGCCAGCACGTTCAGCTCAAAATTCTGGAACACCGTGTAACGGCCATCCGCGCAGAGTTTCTCCCATCGCGGACGAATGCGCAGCATTTCATCGGCTGAGCGGCAAATGGTGATTTTTGGACTTTTCGTCACATGGAGTAAGACGCTGAAACGCGAGTGCTGGGATGTGCGGGGATCGCGCAACGCGCACTTGCTGCGAGTGGATCATGCATTTTATCACGCGCATTTACCAGATTGTTTCTTCTCCCGCCGATCCTGATAATGTGCGCATGGCCGCCGAAAGCGTTCCCCTCAACGGCATTGAGATGTATTACGAAACTGAAGGCGCTGGAGAACCGCTCCTGCTCTTGCATGGCGGCACTGGCTGCCAGGAAAATTGGGCGCATTCCGGTCGCGACGAATTCGCTCGCGAATATACACTGATCAAGCCGGACGCTCGTGGTCACGGCCGTACGGCCAATCCTGGCAAGACGATTACCCATCGCCAGTGCGCCCTGGATACCCTGGCTCTTTTGGACCATCTTGGCATCAGGAAGTGCCGCGCCATCGGCTTGAGCATGGGAGGAAACATTCTTCTTCATATCGCGACCCTGCAGCCGGATCGAATTGAAGCTATGGTTCTCGTCAGCGCCACCATGTACTTTCCGGAACAGGCGCGGGCGATCATGGCGCAAGTCCCACTCTCTGCTAATCAACCGCCTGCAGAATGGGAGATCATGCGCAAACGCCACAAGCACGGCGACCCGCAAATTGTGGCCCTGTGGGACTGGGCTCGCGGAATGCGTGACAGCTATGACGACATGAATTTCACGCCGGCCTCGTTGTCCAAAATCACCGCCTCAACCTTGATCGTCTATGGCGACCGCGATCCTCTCTATCCGGTGGAGATGGCTCTGGAGATGTATCGCGCTATACCTCGCTCCGCCCTCTGGATCGTGCCCAACGCTGGACATGGGCCTGTCTTCTTTGACGTTGCTCACCAGTTCGCCCAAAATGCGCTCGCTTTCTTGCGCCAAGCGGACCAGCAGCCCTGACGATCTGCAGTTCACACATCCCACTTTGCGAGACTGGTATCGAAATATCAAACGGGAGCAAACGATGTCATTTCTGAAATGCGAAAAAACTGTTGTTGCAGTTGTGATGTTGCTAAGCCTTGTTGCTCCTCACCTCAAGGGCCAACGCCAGAACGATCCCCATCGTCCGCCCTGCACCAGTGCTCCCTGCCAAAAGATCGAGACTTCCTTAAGGTCTAAGTTTTGCGGAGCTTCACCGTTCGGGAACGGTCCTAAAAATGGCTGCGATACTCGTTACGCAAAACCATTTCTGACCGGCGTCAACGTACTCGCAGCCTTCGATTGTGAAACGAACGTAACGGACGGAAGGCCGAAATGCCGGCAACGCACTGAGCCATCGACGGCTGCTCGAAGTATTCTGCTCCGCCAGATGCGACGGCTCGGTTTGCCCGCGAAAGCGGAGAAGGACATCTACTTTACTGTGTGGCAACCGTCCTCAGCAAAATGGTTCCTTGCTGCCGCGGACTATGGCGAGGCAAAGGGCAGTCAACTATCGCTCTGCCAGGTCATTCTTGTCGTGAGCCCGGGCGACCATGTTCAGGAACTGCGGAAAGTACGGTTCCAAAACACAAACGCCGACAAGCCCATCGTCAACACGTGGTTTCCTATGGGCATAGCTGACGTGGACGGCGACGGTCAGTTAGAAATCATCCTGGAAGGCGACGCCTATGAGGACCATTGGCTTGAAGTTGACAAGATGCAGGGCGATTCCTTCAGGAAAATCTTTTCTGGCCTTGGCTATTATTTATAGCTGCCCGCAGATGTAAACAGTCCTAATGGACGACCGCGCTAATGAAAGCGAAGGCGAGGTGTCACGCAGACAATCGAGGGGCTGCTTGAAAGCGATGTCGAAGTAACTGCAGACTTTCAAAGACAAGACCAATCAGCGCATACGCGGCTACATTTGAAGCAACAAACCAATACCACTTCACTCCGAAATGGAAGGTAAGGCTGATAGGAAGAATCGGGCATGTCAGCCGAGCGAGTCCCCATAAGACAGGCTGCGGCGAAATGGGAGTGGCGAAGCTCAGGATTACCCAGACACTTGCAACTATAAAGCCGACTAGCGCCCACAGGCCGATTCTGCGCTGCATCATCGCACCTCTCAATTAGGTACCATCCTATGCCTTGATAACTCCCCCGGCAATTAGTTCTTCTGCCCGTCAGTTTGGCTATAACTGGCGCTTGCTCACGGCTTCACCATCGATCGGGACTGCGCTTCACCCATCTGAAATTCCCACTTCGGGAACCCCAGCATTTTCAATTTGTTGACTGTCCACCTGCCTGCTCGGTACAATTTCTAATTGAAAATGAAATTGAATTTCATTTTCATAATCAAGGACCTATGTTCTCCGCCCTGGTGGTTACATTGCGGGAAGGCGTGGAAGCCGCGTTAATCGTGGGCATCACGCTGGTTTATCTTTCCAAGATAGGCCGCCCTGATCTGCGCCGCACCGTCTATTATGCGCTGGTTGCAGCCCTCTTTGGCAGCATTGGCGGCGCAGTTGCACTCTCTTACGCGCCCATCAACCAGGATAAAGTTGAAGGCTGGGTCATGCTGGTGGCCGCCGTGTTCGTCGTGAGCATGGTCATTTTCATGATGCGCACCGCCCGCAAGCTGAAGGGCGAAATTGAAAACAAAGTCGGCTCGCTGGCCAGCACGGGTTCCAAATTGGGACTGTTCGCCTTTGTCTTCCTCATGGTCTTTCGTGAAGGCATTGAGACCGTAGCCATTCTCGCCGGCGTCTCTCTCAATTCCACCGAACTCATGAGCTTTTTGGGAACGCTCCTCGGCGTCGCTCTGGCCGTGGTCTTTGGCGTGATGTTCGTCAAAGGCAGCGTGCGCATCGACCTGCGGAAATTTTTCAAAATCACTACGGTGATTCTGTTCTTTGTTGCGGCCCAGCTTACGATCTCCGGCCTGCATGAGCTTTCCGAATCCGGCGTGATTTGGTCCAGCAAGCGTGAGATGGCGCTCATCGGCCCCATCGCCCGCAATGACTACTTCTTCCCTGTCACCATGCTGGCGCTGGTCGCGCTGATGGTGCTGCTGGAATACCGTCGCCGCAAGCCTGAAGCCGCAGTCGCCACCCATGCCACCACCAAGGCAGAAGAACGCAAGCTCCAGTGGACAGCCCGACGTGAACGCCTGTGGGCCGTGCTGGTCTGCGTGACGGCTTTTGTCTTTATCACCACGATCACAGCTGAAGTGATTTACGCTGAAGGCCCGCCGCCCCTTTCGCAAGCCACAGAAATCACTTTCACCAACGGTAAAGTCGCAATTCCCACTAAGGATTTGCCGCAGGGAGAGCTGCAGCGCTACGCCGCCAACGTAAACGGCACGCGCGTCCGCTTCTTGCTCTATCGCAAGCCCGACAACAAAATCGCCTCTGTCATTGACGCCTGCCAGATTTGCGGCGGCATTGGCTTTTATAAAGGCGTGACCGGCCTTATCTGCAAGAACTGCGCCGCGCCCATTAACCCGCAAAGCGTGGGGCAGCCCGGCGGCTGCAATCCCATTCCTTTGCAATCAACTCAGGATGGCGATTCCATTGTGATTTCCATCACTGACCTGGCCCAGAACGTTGGGCAATTCTCAAAGTAATGTTCCTGCGACTGTTGTTTGAATCATTCCGGAGGCAAAAGCGGCGCAAGAGCGTAGCGCTGCTCGCTATTGCGCTGGGAATGAGCATTGCCACGGCCATGATCGCCGTCGGCAACGATATTGGTGACAAGATCAACCAGGAGCTGCGCAGTCTCGGCGCCAATCTGGTAATCACTCCCATTGAAGATACGCTCGACGTAAACATCGGTGGCGTCAACCTCAAGCCCGCCAGTGAAGGCGCTTTCATCAATGAGCAAGACCTGATCAAGATCAAAAGCATCTTCTGGGGACACAACATCAAAGGCTATGCGCCGTTTCTCTCCGACCGTCAAAAGATCCAGACGCGCAACGGTATAATCGACGCCGAACTGATCGGCACATACTTCGCCCAGCCGCTACGCTATGGCAATGAGCAGTTCACCACAGGCGTTCGCAGCGTAAATCCCTGGTGGAAAGTCGAAGGCTCATGGCCGCAGGATTATGGCAACTTCCCTGAGCAGCTTCCTCCCGATGTTCTGGCCGGCAGCAAGCTGGCGCAACAAGCCGGACTAAATATCGGCGACCAGATTGAAGTCGGTAATCGCAAGCTGCGCATCAGCGGCATCTTGAACTCCGGCGGCGATGAAGACCAGGCCATTGTTGCTCCGTTGCATATCGCACAGATCATCCTTCATCAGCCCAACGCTGTGCGCCGCGTGATCGTGAGCGCGCTCACCAAGCCGGAAGACGCCTTCGCCCGGAAAGACCCGAGTAAATTATCTCCAGCTGATCTCGAGCGCTGGAGTTGCTCGCCTTACGCCAACTCCATTGCTTACCAACTTCGTGAAGTGCTGCCCAACGCGCGTGTGGAGCAAATCCGCCAGGTGGAACAAAATCAGGGAAAAGTTCTTTCGCGCGTTTCAGGACTCATGCTGCTGCTCACGCTTGCGGCGCTTCTGGCTGCCGCGCTTGCCGTTTCTGCCGCCATGGCCGCCACCATTCTTGAGCGACGCCAGGAAGTTGGCCTGATGAAATCCCTGGGCGCTGGCAACACCGCTGTCGCTTCTCTGTTTCTGACCGAAGCCGCATTCCTGGCCCTTACCGGCGGCATCATCGGCTTTATTGCCGGCGCAATTCTGGCCCATCGCATCGGACAAAGTATTTTCGGCTCCGCCATCGTAGTTCATCCCGTGGTGCTGGCAGTGGTTTTGTTTTCTGCCGTGCTGGTCACATTCGTCGGCAGCGCCGGAGCGGTGCGCAAGGCCATGCAGTTTGAGCCAGCGGTTGTCCTCAGAGGCGACGCATGACCCGCACTCAACTTCTCCTCCGCTTGCTTCTCAAGGCCGCCTGGGTGCGCAAGGACCGCGCTTTCACCGCGCTGGTCTCCGTTGCCGTGGTAGCCACCATTGCCACCGCGGCTCTTACGATTTATTCCGATCTCGAAAGCAAGCTCAGCCGCGAATTTCGCGGCTTTGGCGCGAACATAGTTGTCACCAAAAACTCCGGGGCGTTGACTGCTGGCGAATTGGCCGGCATTCACAAAATAGTCGGCAACGGAGGTGAAGTGATGCCCGTTGCCTACGCCGTAGCAAGCCTCCAGGACGGAGGCGCGAAAGTAATTGTCGGCGGCACCAATTTAGAAAAGCTGCGCAGGATGAACACGTCATGGTCTTTTGAGGACCGGAACGACGGCGGTGCGCTCGTAGGCGCGCGCGTAGCAGAATCGGTATCGCATGGCGGCAGTTGGCAGATTGCATACGGCCACGCGATTTCATCGATCGCACCGCACGCAGTCTTCCATTCCGGTTCTGACGACGATAGCCGCGTCTATATTCCTCTGGAAGATTTTGTACGCCTCACCGGCGTTCAGCCCAACACAGCTCTCGTTCGCGTGGAAGGCCGTCCTCAGGAAATTCAGGCAGCCATTGCCAACCTAAGCGCCGCGCTTCCAGGGATAGAAGTAAAACCCGTTCGCCAGATCACGCAAGCCCAGACCGCCGTAGTCGGCAAGACCCGCTCCGTCGTCCTCGCGTCTTCCGCCGTTGTCGTCGTCCTGATCATGCTTTGCATGGTCGCCACATTTACCGGCTCCGTGCTTGAGCGGCGCAAAGATTTTGCCGTGATGAAAGCTCTGGGCGCTTCCAACCGGACAGTCAATTTCCTGTTCGCCTCTGAATCAGCGCTGCTGGCGCTCACCGGCTCTATTGCCGGATACATTTTGGGCTGCGGCATCGCCTTCTGGATCGGCAAAGCGAATTTTGACGCCGCCATTCTGCCGCAACCGCTGCTTCTTGTTCCAGTTTTGTTAGGAAGCGTAGCGCTGGCGCTGATCGCGTCCACGGCTCCATTAAGATTGTTGCAGCAGATACAGCCCGCAGGGATCCTGCGAGGAGAATAATGCCGATTGAACTCAAGAACGTGACGCGGGTCTACAAGAGCAACGTCGAAGTGCGTGCACTCGATGATGTCTCGCTCTCGGTCGCGTCGGGCGAGTGGCTGGCCGTGATGGGACCTTCGGGCTC
>Ga0105245_10005136_pt1 | contig 11498 bp, 4 predicted proteins | sample KBSM54metaG_FD_81523 | JGI IMG/M metagenome (GOLD analysis project Ga0105245, IMG submission 81523) | Miscanthus rhizosphere microbial communities from Kellogg Biological Station, Michigan, USA - KBS M5-4 metaG | ecosystem: Host-associated > Plants > Roots > Rhizosphere > Soil | place: Michigan...
CCGCTGACGCCGCCGCGAACTTTGATCTCGCTCACCTTCTCCATCGGCGTCTCCAGCACCTTGGCGTCTACCACGCGCAACACACGGACGTTGAACAACTCACCAAAGGTCCAGCCGGTATCGTCATACGGAGTTTTCTGGGGATCATTAGGACTCCAGTACTGGTGATCGAGCAGGGCGTCGGCGACGCGAGAATAGGGCTGGTCCATGCGCACAATGTAGCTGCCGACGGGCACTTGAACGATGGTTGGTTGAGGCGGCGACTTGGGTTTTTCTCCCGCGCCTGTCCCTTTGCCCCCCGCGTCTTTAGAGCTTGCGTCCGGGGCGGCTTCTTTTGCTGCAACTTCAGGCGCCGGAGTAGCTGTCGGAGCGGCTTCCTTCGGCTGCTGCTCCAATTGCTGCGGAACTTCGCCGGGCTTCACTTCCTTGTCGGAAGCGGCGGCAGGCCTGGCCGGTTTTTTCGCCGGCAACTTCACTGTGAAGGTGGCCGTCGACCGTGAAATTTCACATCCCTGTTTGCGCAGAACTTCCAGAAGCGCGGCTTGCGCGCCGGGCCGAAGATCGTCTGCCGGAAACACATAAGCGGCAGGGCCCTCTTTGGCAGGCTTTGAGATGGAGCGCTTGGCTTTCAGATAAAAATTCTTCAGGAAGAATTCTTTCTCTTTGGCGAAGTAATGCAGTGAAGTGAGAAGCCCCGTCTGCTCATAATTATTGTTGTTGCGTTGAGACCACATGGCTTTGGGCAGCGGTGGGTCCTGGCGATACCAGGTGCGGCCGTACTCTTCCGGGCGAAGCTGGCGTTCCACGGTATCAGCGCCGCCATTGCCGAAAGTTTCATACAGCCGGCTGATGCCGTTGTGCATTGCGGCAATGAACATCAGATAGCCCGGCGACCAGGTATCGAAATTTCCATGAGTAAAAACGCCGGGCATGCCCAACCGCGTCATGTCCGTTACGTCGCGCCAGCCTAGAATCTCCCATTCATTGGTCAGGATGGGATCCACCCAGGCATTGAACGGTCCATCACCCGCGGTATTGTCGTAGAGATACGGAACCGATTCGTGCAGATCGTGCAGCACCTGCGCCTTCCAGCCGACAAAGGTGTTCAGGACGTTCTCCGTCAGCTTCAGGCTTACAGCCATGGCGTCGCGATTGTTGTCATGGGCCACATACTTGCCCCAATACATCAGCGGCGGGTAATAATCTTTCGGATGGGCCAGGTGCCAACGATACAGGTCGACCATGCGGTCGCGGCCATCTACCTCGACGATCGGCGTGATCAGCGTGATAACGCCGTTGCGAATATCCTTTATGTATTGGCTCTCATCCACAGCCAGCCGGTAGGCCAGTTCCATCAGCGCCGTCGGCGCGCCCGTTTCCGGAGAATGAATGGTTCCGGTAATGTAATACACCGGCACCGCGGCGCTGATAATGCGCTCGGCCTCGGCATCATCCATCTTGATCGTGCGCGGATCGGCCAGCTTGGCCAGCCGTAAGCGGTTCTCTTCCAGATGCGCCAGGTTCGCTTCCGACGAGACCGCCACTGCGATCATCTCACGGCCTTCTTCCGTATGTCCGATGGAATAGACCTTCACACGCGGACTGGCCTTCTCCAACATGCGCATGTATTGATAAACCTGTTTCGAATACGGAAGAATGCCGGGCGCGCCTGCAACGTCGCCCAGCACGGCTTTGGGATTAGGGACAGTCTTGGAAGCAGGCAGGTAATCCACCAGGGGAGAGGCGAACATCGGCTGCGTGGTATATTCCAGGATCTTCTTGGTGTATTCAGCGTCGATCGCTTGTTTTGGATCGCGTCCCGGCAGGTCGTCGCCCGCTCTGGCCACCTCGGTTGACGCCATAAGAACAGTCAGAGCCAACAACGCCCCATACCACCGCCGATTCCCAGTTTTTCCAAAGTTCATTCATCTCCCCCTGTAACACTGCATGGCTTCGGATCAAGCAGTCTATCAGTCCGAGGGACTTTGACGAGGCCATTTTTCCTTGAGGGCACAAAAGACCAGAAGAAAAATTCCTGGCGGTTTTACGCTGTCGCTTGCTAGCGACTTATTTCTTTGCTCTCCTTCCGCTATTCGTTTGTTGCTCCGGCGAAAATTCCCAAAATGGGCCGCCATAGCCACTTTTCTCCAATATTCATGGGCCTTTCAAGCTACCTTCACATTTCTTTCCTAATCTCTTACAGGCAACGCTTCGTTTCTCTTCAGGCTCACGAAAGGTAGAAGAGCAGCCGGGCGTTGATACACCAAGAAAGGAAAGTGATCTCATGAAACTGGTACGAATCCTCATGCAGTTAGCCCTGTTTTTTGCCATGTTCGGCGCTTGCCTGCCGGCGCCCGCGCAAACTGGAAGCATCAAGACGGTGTGGATCATCCTGATGGAGAACCACAACTGGTCGCAGATCAAAGGCAGCAGCAGCGCACCTTACATCAACAACACGCTTCTGCCCATGGCGTCGCACGCTGAACAATATTTCAACCCGCCAGGAATCCATCCCAGCCTGCCCAACTATCTCTGGCTGGAAGCGGGAACGAACTTTGGCGTGCTGGATGACAACGCGCCCAGTTCACACCACTTCAGCACCACGCAGCATCTGGTGACCTTGCTGCAGAACAAAGCGATTTCATGGAAGACCTACCAGGAAAGTATTTCCGGCACTACCTGTCCGCTGACTAGCAGTGGCGAATACGCAGTCAAGCACAATCCTTTTGTCTATTTCGATGACGTTACGAATACGCTGAACCCAAACTCGGCGGAGTGCATCAACCATGTGCGACCGTTCACGGAATTTGCCTCCGACTTGGCCAACAATAATGTCTCTGCTTACAACTTCATCACGCCGAACCTGTGCGATGACATGCATGATAGCTGCAGGCCCACGCGCAACCCGGTAAAGCAGGGCGATACCTGGCTCTCGCAGAATATCCCCACGATCCTGAACTCTGCGGCATACAAAGCGGGCGGCGCGATCTTTATTACCTGGGATGAAGCCGCAACCGGCGACGGGCCTATCGGAATGATTGTGCTCTCACCGTTTGCGAAAGGCGCCGGCTACTCCAACAGCATCCATTACACGCACGGCTCCACGCTGCGCACGTTTGAAGAAATTTTTGGCGTTACGCCTCTGCTGGGAGATGCCGCCAACCAGACTGACCTCAGCGATTTGTTCGCGGTCTTCCCGTAGTTTTGGAAGTTCAAGCTAGGAACGAAAGGACGCTCGCGGCGCTGCCTGGGCGTCCTTTTGATCTTCTAAATTGTTATCGATTTAAAAGCGGCCTTTCAGCTTCTTAAAAACTAATTTCCGCAACGGATATCCGGCCATCGCTTGATCAGCCTCGAGTTTCCTCCAGTCCACTTCTCGTATTGCGTTTGCACGGTTATGTCAGGATTGATCACGAACGTCAATGAGTGTTTGTCCTGAAAGCTGATGCTAATGGAGTGATACTCAGGGGTCATGCAGATCTCCACTTTTTCCGTGATCTTTCCTTTGACCGGAAAAACATGAGAATTCCCTCTAACCTTCGTGGTAGTCATTTTCGACGTTTTCTTCGCTCGCCGCGTTCGCTTCATCTCTTCACACTTTCGATAACGGTGATTTAAATAATAGTCTAATTTCGACTATTCCATCTTTGAATATACCGTAGGCCTGACACCAGTCAAGCCTCGGATGGACAAATCCTTAACACGTCCGGAATACAAGCTCCTACTCGCGGAACTGCGAAAGGCCCGAAAAGAAGCAGGCGTCAATCAAACCGAACTTGGATTGCGGCTCGGTGAAACCCAGTCATTTATTAGCAAAGTTGAGCGCGGCGAACGGCGCTTGGATTTGGTTGAACTGAATGCATTTTGCAAGGCCCTGGGAGTCTCCCTGGAGGATTTTACCGGACGTTATTCCCGCGCAATTCGAGACATAAAGCGGAAGCGCAGGTGAGACTTTCGCATTGGAAATCTGGCATCTTTCTGCCTAGTAATTTACCCTTCCCGGCATGACTTCTCGGCTCCTGTTTCGCCTGCTCGGCGTCCTTGTGCTCGTCGCGCCGTTTATTACTGCTCAACAACACATGGAAAGTGCCGGCCCGGACATTGTGATCCACGGCGGCCGCATTATCGATGGCACGGGCAATCCCTGGTATGCGGGCGATATTGCGATTACCGATGGCCGCATCGTCGCGATAGGAAAAATTCCCGGCGGAATCGCCAAGCGCGTGATTGAGGCAAACGGCATGGTGGTTGCGCCCGGATTCATTGACATGCTGGGCCAGTCGGAGACGGCGCTGCTGATCGACAATCGTTCAATAAGCAAGCTGGCGCAGGGCATTACGTCGGAGATTACGGGTGAAGGCGGCTCGATCGCTCCGCAGAACGCGCTCACGATTGCGGCGGCGCAGCCCTCGCTCGATCCTTATCACCTCAAAATCGGCTGGACAACTTTGGACGAGTATTGGCAGGGCCTACAGAAGAAAGGTACGCCGATCAATATTGGAACTTACGTAGGCGCGGCGCAGGTGCGCGAAGCGGTGCTGGGCGACGTAAATCGAGCACCTACCGCGGAAGAGCTGGAAAAGATGAAGGCTCTGGTGGAGCAGGCCATGCAACAGGGTGCGCTGGGAATTTCTACGGCGCTGATTTATCCGCCGGGACATTACGCAAAGACAGAAGAGCTGATTGAGCTGGCTAAAGTGGCAGCCCGCTACGGCGGAATTTACGCCACGCACATGCGCAGTGAAGGACAGAATGAAGTGGCTGCGGTCCGCGAGGCGTTGCGCATCGGCGAGGAAGCTCATTTGCCGGTAGAAATATTTCATTTAAAGGTCAGCGGCAAATCTCGCGCGGGAAAGATGATTGATATCGTACGCATGATCCAGCAGGCGCGCGATCGCGGCCAGGATGTGACCGCCGATATGTATCCATATGTGGCTGGCGCCACCGCGCTCGCTTCAAGCCTTCCGCCCTGGGTGGCCGATGGGGGCATGGACAAACTGCTTGCACGCTTGCGCGATCCGGCAGTGCGCCAGAGGATCAAGACAGAGATGTCTGCCACGGGCGAACGCACATGGGAAAATTTGTATCTTGATTCCGGTGGAGCACCGGGCGTGATGGTCGCAGCAGTGGTGAATCCGGAGTTGAAGCAATATACGGGCAAAACGGTGGCGGAGATCGCGCAGGCGCAGAAAGTCGCGGACGGCAAGTCCGCGCAACATAGTAAAGACCCGTTGGATGCTTTGATGGATTTTGTGCTCGCCGATAAAGGCCTCTCCGGCGCGCTCTACTTCATCGCCAGTGAAGAAGATTTGCAAACCGGACTGCGCCAGCCGTGGACCAGCATCGGGCTGGACGCGAATGAGCTCTCGCTCGATGGACCGCTATTTGAGCCGCACACTCATCCTCGCTCTTTCGGCAGTATGACGCGATTTCTGGGACATTATGTTCGCGAGCTGCAATTGATGCCGCTGGAGCAGGCGATCCGCAAGATCACTTCCCTGCCCGCGCAACGTGAACATCTGGTGGGCCGCGGCCTGATTAAAGAAGGCTTCTTCGCCGACATCACTATCTTCGACCCAGACAACATCATCGACAAAGCCACCTACACGCAGCCTGCGCAGTTGGCGGAAGGAGTGAAGTATGTGATCGTGAACGGGCAGGTGGCGTTCGAAAACGGAAAAGCCACTGGAGCGATGGCGGGAAAAGCGTTGAAGGGACAGGGAGCAAAGTGAGGAATTAAGCGAACTTCACTCCGCAAAAACCTGCAGCATTTCCGCTGTTGCCATGGTAAGGTCTTTTTAACAATTATTTACAAAATCAAGTGTTGTAACCCTCTGATTTAACGTCAAATAGAATAGCTGGTACAGTGAACTCCAGATCGGCACATTCCTAGCGGTTCCGTCCCCCGGCGGTGACCGGCAATTGCTGAAAAATAGAAGTCTGTTAGGATTCCAGATTTCCCAGATCCTGCCCTGAGAGGACAGATGTCAAAACCTTTACGCCACAAACTGGTCCAGAACGCCCTGATATGCGCATGCTTTGCACTGATGTTGAGTGGCTGCGGCCATACCAGCGCCGATTCCAAACAAAAAGGTGGCGGAGGCAAAGGCGGCCGTGGTGGCGGTGCACAAATGACCATCCCTGTGGCAGTGGCTAAGGCTGACGTCCGTGATCTGCCCATCGTTCTGAATGGCCTGGGATCGGTGGAGGCTTACCAAACCGTGGCGGTCAAGAGCCGGCTTGATGGCCAGCTCATCAAGGTAAACGTAAAAGAAGGCCAGGAAGTAAAGCAGGGCGAGCTGCTGGCGGAAATTGATCCTCGACCTTACGAAGTGCAACTAAGCCAGACGCAGGCCACACTCTTCAAAGACCAGGCCGCCCTGAAAGATGCCCGGCTGAACCTGGAACGGTTTCAGCAGCTTTATAAGGATGGCGTAATTCCCAAGCAGCAGTTCGATACGCAAGGTTCACTGGAAGCCCAGTTGGATGGCGCGGTGCGCGCCGACCAGGCCCAGATCGATACGGTAAAGCTCAACCTGGCGTACACGCGCATTACCGCTCCGGTGAGCGGACGCATCGGCCTTCGGCAAATTGATGTGGGAAATATGGTCCATGCCTCTGACCCTAACGGCTTGCTGGTGATTACTCAACTGCAGCCGATCGCGGTGATCTTTAGCCTGCCACAGGACAATCTGCAGGCAGTTTCACAGCACATGAGTAAAGGCAAGCTGGCCGTAGATGCTTATAGCCGCGACGACCAGACAAAGATTGCCACGGGATTCCTGACCACCATCGACAACCAGATTGATGTCACTACCGGAACGGGAAAGCTGAAAGCGGTGTTTGAAAATCGTGATCGCTCGCTTTGGCCGAACCAGTTCGTAAATATCCATCTGCTGCTTGAGGTAAAGAAGAACAATACCGTGGTGCCGTCGTCGGCCATCCAGCGCGGGCCGCAGGGGACATATGTGTTCACGGTGAAGCCTGATAAAACGGCGGAGATGCGCAATGTCACGGTAACAATCAGCCAGGGAAACTTTGTTGCCATCTCACAAGGTTTGCAGCCGGGGGACGTGGTGGTGACCGACGGGCAAGACAAGCTTCAGCCCGGCACGAAGGTTGAAATTCGCGGCGGCGCAGGACAAAACGAAGGCCCGGGACAAAACGGCGGCCAGGGACAAAGGCGCAGATCTGGCCAGGCAAGTGACGGCCAAACGCAATAAGCTCACGGCGGTGCGTGCGGTTAGGAAAAAGACACTCGAGAAGAAACGGCGTTTGAAAACACATCATGCCTAACGGCGGCCCATCAAAATTATTCATTCTGCGTCCGGTAGCCACGTCGCTGCTGATGATTGGATTGCTGCTGGTGGGCGCGGTTGCATACCTGCAACTTCCCGTCTCTGCCCTGCCCCAAGTGGACTATCCCACAATTCAGGTCATCACTTTTTATCCGGGCGCAGGGCCGGAAGTGATGGCTTCATCAGTCACGGCGCCTATGGAGCGCCAATTTGGCCAGGTCCCGGGGCTGAGCCAGATGACTTCTACCAGTTCTTTTGGCAGTTTAGTCATCACGCTGCAATTCAATCTGGAACAGAGCATTGATATCGCGGAGCAGGAAGTACAAGCCGCAATCAACGCAGCCACGACGTTCCTGCCTCGCGATCTGCCGAATCCACCGATCTACAGCAAAGTGAATCCGGCGGACGCGCCCATTCTTACGCTGGCGCTCACATCAGATAGCCTGCCGCTTTCAAAAGTTGAAGACCTTGCGGACACCACGCTGGCGCAGAAAATTTCTCAGCTCACTGGCGTTGGCATGGTTTCCATCAGCGGCGGCCAGAAGCCGGCAGTGCGCATACAGGCAAATCCCACGGCACTGGCGTCGTATGGCTTGAGCCTTGAAGACCTGCGCACGACGCTGGGACAAGCAAACGTTGATCAGGCCAAGGGCATTCTGGAAAATCAGCGGCAGGCCTTCACCATCTCGACAAATGATCAGCTGCTTTCCGGCAATGAATATAAGGATGTGATCATTGTCTATCGCAATGGCGCTCCGGTGCGATTGCGCGACGTGGCAAACATCATCGACGGCGCGGAAAACGCCAAGCAGGCCGCGTGGATGAACCTTTCACCGGCGGTGATCGTCAACATACAGCGCCAGCCTGGGGCTAACATCATCAGCGTGGTGGACCGCATCAAGAAAGTTTTGCCACAGCTCCAGGCAGGGCTGCCAAGTTCGGTCAAGGTCGCCATCCTCACTGACCGGACTGAAACCATCCGCGCATCCGTAAAAGATGTTGAGTTTGAAATGATGCTCACCATCTGCCTGGTAGTGATGGTGATTTTTCTTTTCCTGAGAAATCTTTCCGCCACCATTATTCCTGCCGTCGCGGTGCCGCTTTCGATCGTCGGCACGTTTGCGGTGATGTACCTGCTGGGCTATAGCCTTGACAATCTCTCACTGATGGCGCTTACCATCTCCACTGGCTTTGTGGTGGACGATGCCATTGTGATGATTGAAAACATCGATCGCTTTCTGGAAGAAGGCCATTCTCCCATGGAAGCCGCGCTCATGGGCGCAGGGCAGATCGGCTTCACCATCATCTCGCTGACGGTTTCTTTGATTGCCGTTTTGATCCCGCTGCTGTTCATGGGCGACATTGTGGGCCGGCTCTTCCGCGAGTTTGCCGTGACGCTGGCCGTGACAATCGTAATTTCCGCGCTGGTTTCACTTACGCTCACGCCGATGATGGCAGCGCGATTGCTCAAGAATCCTAAACAAGCCAAGCATGGCCGTGTTTACCAGGCCACCGAACGCGCGTACGAACGGGTGATTGAGTGGTACGGAACTACGCTGCGCTGGGTGCTGAGACATCAGACGATGACGCTCCTTGCTACGGTGGCGGCGTTGGCTTTGACTTTGTACTTATATGTCATCGTGCCGAAAGGATTCTTTCCCGTACAAGATACCGGCGTAATTCTGGGCATTTCAGAAGGGCCGGAAAACGTGTCCTTCGCATCGATGTCCGACCGGCAGCAGAAGCTGGCCAAGGTGATTTTGCAGGACCCTGACGTGGCCAGCCTGTCATCATTTATCGGCATTGATGGAACTAACACCACGCAGAACAGCGGCCGCATACAGATCAACCTGAAGCCGCATGAAGACCGCAGCGACACCGCGTCAGACATTATCCGGCGGTTGCAGCCGGAGCTGGCCAAGGTGGAAGGCATCACCTTATATATGCAGCCGGTGCAGGACTTGACGGTAGAAGACCGAGTGAGCCGCACGCAGTTCCAGTACTCGCTGGAAGATGCCGATGCCAATGAGCTGAATGACTGGTCAAACCGCATTCTTGCCAAGCTGCGCACGTTGCCGGAGCTGCGCGATGTGGCCAGCGACCAGCAAAACGGCGGTCTCAAAGCTGATCTTGTCATCGATCGCGACACCGCGGCACGCTTCGGCATATTACCGCAGAATATTGACGACACGCTCTACGACGCTTTTGGCCAGCGCCAAGTATCTACAATCTTCACACAGCTGAATCAGTACCACGTGGTGCTTGAGGTGGGACAGCAGTTCCAGGATGATCCCAGCGACTTGAGCAGCATCTACGTAAAGTCCTCGACAGGACAGCAGGTGCCGCTCTCAACCTTTAGCCACTTTGTTACTTCGCCTGCGCCGCTCGCCATCAATCATCAGGGACAATTTCCCGTGGTCACCATCTCATTCAATCTTGCGCCCGGAGAGTCGCTGGGCAAAGCGACTAAAGCCATCGCGCAGGCGGAGCAGGAGATGGGAATGCCGGCCAGCATCCATCCCAGCTTCCAGGGAACTGCGGCGGCGTTCCAGAACTCTCTGGCATCTGAGCCGTGGCTGATTCTGGCCGCGCTGATCACGGTTTACATCGTGCTGGGCGTGCTCTACGAAAGTTACATTCATCCGGTGACAATTCTTTCCACCCTGCCATCAGCCGGTGTGGGCGCGATTCTGGCGATGATCATTACGCGAAACGACCTGACAGTGGTAGCGCTGATAGGAATTATTTTGTTGATCGGCATTGTGAAAAAGAACGCCATCATGATGATTGACTTTGCGCTGGACGCGGAGCGCAAGGAAGGCAAGCCGCCGGAAGAAGCTATTTATCAGGCCAGCCTGCTGCGCTTCCGCCCGATCATGATGACCACGATGGCCGCGCTGCTGGGCGCTGTGCCACTGGCCTTTGGACGCGGCACGGGGTCAGAATTGCGGCATCCTCTGGGCATCACGATCATCGGCGGATTGCTGCTGAGCCAGGCGTTTACGCTTTACACCACGCCGGTGATCTATATCTGGTTTGACAAGCTGGCCAGCCGATTTTCAAAGTTCCAGTTGGGCAATGAGATCACGCCGCAGGAAGAGCCAACCGGGGCGGATTGAGATTTTTGTGTAATCCCGACCCTGAGCTTGTCGAAGGGGAGGGGGCCCTATAGCAAGAACAATTTGTCCTATGGCGATGATCAGCAAAACGACGGAAAGGATTTATCGCCCCTGGCAGGGACCACATATGTTTAAAGATGGGGCCAAAAAGGCCGGCGCTTCAGCAATGAATAGGAAATCTTCTAAGCGAGTAGTGATCCCTCGCTCCGCTCGGGATGTGGGAAGATGAACATCTCCGCTCCATTTATCCGTCGGCCCGTAGCCACGTCATTGCTGGCAATGGGACTTTTGATGGCAGGAATTCTGGCGTATTTCCGCCTGCCAGTGGCTCCGATTCCGCAGGTTGAATATCCCGTGATCAGCGTGAACGCCGGTCTGCCGGGAGCGAGTCCGGAGACGATGGCATCGTCTGTGGCTACTCCGCTGGAGCGGCAGTTTGGGCGCATTGCCGGCGTGAACCAGATGACTTCTACGAGCCAACTTGGCTCAACGAGCATCACCCTGCAATTCGACCTCTCGCGCAATATTGATGCTGCTGCGCGAGACGTGCAAGCCGCCATCAATGCCGCGCTGGGGCAGTTGCCGGCCAATTTGCCGACGCGCCCAAACTGGCGCAAGGTGAATCCCGCCGATGCGCCGATCATGATTCTCTCGCTGACTTCAGAAACCATTACTAAGCCGCGCATGTATGACGTGGCTGATTCTGTTCTGGCGCAGAAGCTTTCACAGGTGCCGGGCATTGGACAGGTATTTGTGGGCGGCGGAGCAAAGCCCGCAGTGCGAGCAGAAGTGAATCCCACGCTGTTGAACAAGCTGGGCGTGGGCGTGGAACAGGTGCGCGCGGCACTGAACGCGGCGAATGCGAACCGGCCCAAGGGCGAATTTGCGGGCGCGGTGAATGCATGGCAGATCACGGCGAACGATCAGCTGTTCAAGGCCGAAGACTACAAAAATATTATCGTCGCAAAAAATACTACGGGCGGCGTGGTGAGGCTGCAGGACGTGGCCGACGTGCAGGATTCGGTGGAAGACACACGCAATACGGGCGTGGCGAACGGCAAGCCGGCCGTATTGATGATCG
>Ga0105245_10005145_pt1 | contig 11488 bp, 6 predicted proteins | sample KBSM54metaG_FD_81523 | JGI IMG/M metagenome (GOLD analysis project Ga0105245, IMG submission 81523) | Miscanthus rhizosphere microbial communities from Kellogg Biological Station, Michigan, USA - KBS M5-4 metaG | ecosystem: Host-associated > Plants > Roots > Rhizosphere > Soil | place: Michigan...
ACGCGACCGTTGAAGGGCTCGGCCAGCTGGCGTGCCCGATCGAGAGTGCGATTGGTAACGAGGATTGCACCTGCTCCCTGCTGAAGCAGATGACGCGCGGCGAGCTCGCTCATTTTTCCCGCTCCGACGAGGAAGACGGTGCGGCCATTGAGGGAGCCGAAAATCTTACGGGCGAGTTCAACCGCGACAGAGGCAATAGAGACGGAGTTGGATCCTATGGCGGTTTCGGTGCGGACCTTCTTGGCTGCGGCGAAGGCGGATTGCAGGAGATGCTCTAGCTCTCCGGAGATGGTACCGGCGGCGCGAGCTGCGGCGTAGGCCTCTTTGACCTGGCCCAGGATCTGCGGTTCGCCTACGACCATGGAGTCGAGGCTGGAAGCGACCCGGAAGAGATGCCGAACCGCCTGCTGATCGCGGTGCTCGTAGATGTGCGGCGCAAGTTCAGACCTTTCGACTCCGAACTGCGTGTAGAGGAAGTTTTTGATATCAGTTTCGGCCGAGTCGAGAGCCGCGAGTATTTCGACCCTATTGCACGTGGAGACGATCAAGCATTCAGTGACGCCGGGTTGGGCGGCGAGAGCGTGGATAGTGTCGGGCAATTCGTCCCGGGAGATGGCGATGCGTTCCCGTAGGGAAATGGGCGCGGTTTTGTGGTTGACCCCGATGAGTACGAGTTGGCTCATGGGGCACCGAACCTATGGACGCGGCTCACGATATTGGCAGCCCAGACGCAGATCATGAAGATGAGCACTGCGCCGGAGAAGTATGCGGCTTTCCTGCCGCGCAGACCGGCGCTCCAGCGAAGAAAGATGAGAAGAACGTAAAGACCCCACATCACAAACGAAGCGAGGACCTTGGGGTCGACGAAGTAGGCGGCTCCGAGCGAGGTTTCCTGGACGAGCACGGCGCCGAGAACCAGGCCCACGGTCATGCAAGGAAAGCCGAATAGGAGCATGGAATTTGCCAGACGCTCCAGTGTGTCGAGTGGAGGCAGCCAATCGAAAGCAGATCGGCCTGTCTCGGTCGGCTTGGATTTAAGGCGCCGTTCGAGGGCCAGATAAAGGATGGAGGAGAGGAGGCTGAAGCCCAGAGCGGCATAGGCACAAAGCAGTGCGGCAATGTGAGCCACAAGCCAGCTGGTGCGGACGCCCTGGGATGGAAAGGCGTAGCCCTGAACCCCGAGCGAGGGTACGAATACCAGGAAAAAGGTGATGGGAAGCGCGAAGACTCCGAGCGACATGGCGTCGTAGAGCCACCAGGCGAGGAAGTAGAGTCCTGCGATCGCAAAGCCTAGAAGACATTGAACTTCGCGCGCTCCCACCGGAACCCACCGGTGGGCCTGGACCAGCATTTCTACGGCGGAGACGAGGTGGAAAAAAAAGGCCATGCCTCCGAGGTGCACACACCACCTGCGTGCGCGTTCGGACGAACTGAGCACGGCGGGGAAGATGGTGACACTTGCGGCCGCATAAAGAATGGTCGCGACTCGGAGCCAAAGCAGGTGCATGCCGTACTCAATCTAAAGCCTTACCACTCAGTATACTGTGATCCAAATCACCAGTTGAGTCGGTCCGCGCCAGGTTTCCGGCTTGCCATCAAGGTCATGCGAGCGGCTGCAGGAGAGAATCCGGCTGGTCGCTTTGACACATGTAAAGCCAGAGATAGAAACAACCAGCGGCCAGCAGGGCGAGAGGCACAGGAAAGTTCAACATCACATCGGCCATGAGAGCGGCGAAGGGCGAACCAAGATTGCGCAGCCTAGCGGCAACCTTAATAAGTACGAGCCACGGCAGGTCGCCTGAAAGGAATGTCGCCAGCGCCGTGACCGCAAATGCGATCCAGCGCAAACGATGTTTCCGGGTCAGTAGCAGGCTGAGCGCAGGAAACTGAAGCATGATCAGTTTCGCATCGTATTGCCGATGGTAGACAGGGAGCACCGATAAGGCAGAGATAGATGCGAGTGCCAGCCAGGTATTTGTCTGCGTCGCCCGAGTGCGGACGGTTTTCCAGACCCAGAGCAGCAGAAGCGGCCCGCAAATGAGCAACGCGACGGAATCGTAAATCTTGGAATCATTCCAGAAGAAACTTGTGACGGTCTGCAGGTTGGTCATCATCAAGGTGCCGTGCGGTGCACGGGGATCGTTCGTGCGGCCGGGACCGGAAAAAGCGGCCATATTCGATGAGAGCTCTTTGATCCAGTGCGGCGACAGCATATAGAGCCAAAGAATCATGGGCAGGGTGAGGACCAAGATGCAAAGCACCGTTTGGAGCGCGCGCTTGCGATAGAGGGCACAAGCGAGAAGGAAGTAGAGAAGTATCAGGCCGCCATCGTGCGGCTTAAACGCGACACTGACGGCGAATGCCGCAATGCCTAGCGGGATGAATCGTTCTGAGATGAAGGAGATGCAACCCAGAATGCAGAGGGGCACCGCAAAGCCGGCGGGGTTTCCAAAGTAGAAGAGAGAGGCGCTGGTGGCAAGAATATAGCCGGTAAGAATTCCGATGGAAAGCTTCGCATCCTGCGCGCAGGCCTGCCAAACGAAGAAGGACGCGAGCAGAAAAGAGATGCCTATGACCGCGATCCAGAGAGCCAGCGCTAAGAATTCTGGGAAAAGGGCCAGCAGAGACGTCAGCGCGAAGCATGAGGGCAGATACGGGTTTCTGGTGACGACAATGCGATCTGGATCGGGTTTACCGGTTGGAGGCGACTCCTGGGAGTAGAGCTGCTCGACCACTTGCTCGCTGTACGGGTCGCGGTGCTCGAGAAGAGCTTTCCCTGAATAGTAGGCTGTTCGAAAGTCGTGGATTGCGGGCTTTTCGCCGTGAGTCAGGACCCAGCCGAGAGCGAGAAAAATGAGTGAGCCAATGATTACAAAGTACAAGCCATCTCTGGCGGAAGTTGCGATGCGCGGGGATGGCAAATCTCTGGTCATCAGGAAGTTCGAGAAACTCGATCAAAAAAAGGCGCCAGGATCATTCTTTCAGTAGAAGAACGCTCAAAGACAGTGCTCAGTGAGATTCATGGCTGCTGGGTGCCGTACCGCGCGACGAGCGAGGGCAAACCAGAGTTTCGACGCGTTTCCTCACATTCCGCAGCTGAGCGCTGAAAGGTTAAGCTGTAGTCAATCGTGCCATCGACCGAATCTCAATCCGATCTCTCGACGCACGCAAACGGCACCGGACTGGACACGGTGGCGGCATCGGTGGGCACAGACGGAATACCGGCTGGCACCGAACAGGACAGCCCGAACCCGGCAACTCCCAAAGCAAGTCCGTCAGAGATGACTCCCTTCATGCGCCAGTGGACGACGGCGAAGCGGGAGAATCCCGATGCACTGCTCTTTTTCCGAATGGGGGACTTCTACGAGCTTTTCTATGACGATGCAGTGACGGCGAGTCGTGAGCTGCAGCTAACGTTGACGGCGCGGGACCGCGAGCGACAGGTTCCAATGTGCGGAGTGCCGTATCACTCGGTGGAGACGTATCTGACCCGGCTGCTACGACGTGGATTCCGAATTGCGATCTGCGAGCAGATGGAAGATCCGAAGCTCACGAAGAAGATCGTCAAACGGGAGGTGGTCCGCGTATTGTCGCCGGGGACGGCGTTGGATTCGGCCCTGGGGCAGGAGCAAAACAATTTCCTTGCGGCGTATTTCGAGAGCGGTCCGGAGAAACAACCTCTATATGCTGTAGCGCTGCTGGATGTTTCGACAGGCGAATTCAGGACGGCGGAGTTTCAGGGCGCGAAAGCACGGCAGCAGGCGCTCGATACATTGTTGCTGGCGGGGCCAAGCGAAGTGCTGCTTTCGGCGAGCGCGGAGATACCCGGAGCGCTGGAGAAGATTGCGGCACGCACGCGAGTTGAGGACTGGGTGTTCACGCGGGATTTCGCCGTGCCTCTAGTTGAGCGACAGTTGCAAGTGCGGTCGCTCGAGGGATTCGGGCTGATCGGACATGAGGCAGCGGCCATTGCCGCAGGGGTGCTTCTGCACTATGTGCGTACGACGCAGAAGAATGATGCGCTGCACATCGATTCGTTGAAGTTTCAGGAGCATTCGACATGTCTGGAACTCGACCAGGTGACGGTGCGGAATCTCGAGCTTGTAGAGCCGCTGTTTGCGGGACAGGATGACCGGGCAACGCTCTTCCATACTCTCGATTGCTGCCAGACACCGATGGGCAAGCGCCTGCTGCGGGCGACGATTTTGCGGCCTCTGATCGACGCTGCTGCGCTCAGTGCGCGGTACGAGGCGGTCGGTGAGGCGCAGGGCGATCTGGTGAAGCGCGAGGAGGTGCGGCGCGCGTTTGAAGGAATTCTCGATCTGGAAAGACTGCTGGCACGGTTGAGTCTGGATTCTGCCGGGCCACGGGATGTGCGGGCACTGGCTGCGAGTCTCGCGCGGCTGCCCGGATTGAGATCGGCGATACAGCTGATGGAGACGCCGCTCTGGCGGGAACTGGCGATCAGGCTGGACACGCTGGAGGATATAAGCTCACGGATCTCGTCAATGCTGGTGGAAGAACCGCCGCTGACAATGGCGGATGGCGGAGCCATCGCATCGGGCGTAGATGCGGAACTGGATGATTTGCGATCGATCTCCTCTACGGGAAGGCAGTCAATCGCAGCAATCGAAGAGCGGGAACGAGCGCGAACGGGGATTGGATCGCTGAAGGTTCGTTATAACTCGGTGTTCGGGTACTACATCGAGATCACCAAAGCGAATCTCGCAATGGCTCCGGCGGACTACGAGCGGAAGCAAACGCTGGTGAATGCAGAGCGGTTTACGACGCCGGAGTTGAAGGAGTATGAAGTAAAGATCCTCACCGCTCACGACCGCTGCATCCAGATTGAGAAGAGAATCTTCGGCGAACTCCGACGTGCGGTGCTGGAAGCGGCTGGGCGAATTCGTCGCGCATCCGCTGCTGTTGCCGAAGCAGATCTGCTGACCAACTTTGCGCACCTGGCTTCATTGCGGCGATATGTGCGGCCTGTCGTGTCGGACGAACTGGTGCTGGAAGCGGTGGCAGCGCGGCATCCGGTGATCGAGCAGTGGATGGAAGAGACGCGCGAGGGACGATTCATCGCCAACGATCTCTACCTGAGCGCAACGGATCAGGGGCCGAGCCTGCTTCTGATTACCGGGCCGAACATGGGCGGCAAGAGCACGTATCTGCGGCAGGCCGCGATGCTGGTGCTGATGGCTCAGATGGGGAGCTTCGTTCCGGCGCAGAGTCTGCGGATGGGGCTAGTGGACCGCATCTATACGCGCATCGGTGCAAGTGACAATGTGGCTCGCGGGCGATCGACTTTCATGGTGGAGATGACGGAGACAGCGACGATCCTGAATACCGCATCGAACCGGTCGCTGATTCTTCTGGATGAGATGGGGAGAGGCACAGCAACGTTTGACGGGCTGTCTCTTGCGTGGGCAACGGTCGAATACCTTCATGCCGAGACGGGGGCGAGAACACTCTTCGCAACGCACTACCACGAATTGACAATGCTGGCGGAGAAGCTTAAGCGGGTGCGCAATTTGCGCGTGGGCATTAAGGAAGGGGCCGGCGGCATTGTGTTTCTGCATACCATTGAGCCTGGAGCGGCAAGCAAGAGCTACGGGATCGAGGTAGCGAAGCTGGCGGGGTTGCCTCCTGCAGTGATCGAGCGGGCGAAGCACGTCCTGAAGCAACATGAAAAGCAGGAACGGCAGAGCGTCCAGGTAGAGACTGCCCCTGAGCCGATGCAGCTGACGATCTTCACGCCGCTGTCACAAAGGATTGTAGACAGGATTGAACAAGTAGATGTGAATGCTCTCACTCCGCTGCAGGCGCTGAATCTGCTGGAGGAGTTGCAGCAAGAGCTAAAGGGACCAAAGGATTAGCGACGCAGGGACTGAGGAGAAGTGATGTCGGCAACGATCAGAGAGGCGGCGGGGAGTCTGTTAGTGGTAGGCCTCGCGAGCACGGAATTGACAGCCCTGGAGCGTGCATGGCTGAAGCTGATACGTCCGGGTGGCGTGATTCTGTTTCGCCGAAACATCATCGATGCAGGGCAGACGCGGGCGCTGCTCGACGAAGCGACAGGCTTGGGCGCGAGACACTCGGTGCGCTGCGTGGACGTCGAGGGCGGAACCGTAAATCGACTGCGCGACGCGCTGGCTCCGATTGCTTCGGCACAAGCGGTGGCGGCCGCTGACCGGAATCGCAAGAAAAAGTCATTTCTGGCGCGGCAACATGGAGACCTCATCGGACGTGCAGTAAAAGCGTTCGGATTTAATACGACGCTTGCGCCGGTCGTTGATCTTACGCTGCCGGAGGCAACCGACGTATTAGGTTCGCGGACTACGGGTTCGACAGCCGCAGACGTGATTGGCTATGCGCGAGAGTTTCTCGCGGGAGTTGCAGGACAAGGCGTGGTGAGTTGCGGCAAGCATTTTCCAGGGCTGGGTGGGGCTTCCGGCGATACGCACTTTGTCACTCCAGCCATTGCGCGGAGCTGGGAGCAGATCTGGAATGAAGATTCAGTTCCCTATCGCCAACTGCACAAGCAGATGCCGATGATCATGATGAACCATGCGGCGTACCCCAGAACTCCGGGCAAGAATGTACCCGCAAGCGCATCGCGATTCTGGATCACGGAGACCCTGCGAAAAAAGATCGGATACAAGGGCATTGTTCTGTCTGACGATCTGGAGATGGGCGGAATTCTGAAATTTTTGCCGGTGGAAGATGCGGCGGTGGAAGCGATCCGCGCCGGATCGGATCTGCTGGAAATCTGTCACAGCGCGGAACTGATCCTGCGTTCGTACGAAGCCTTGATCTCCGAAGCAGAGCGGTCGAGTGCCTTCCGGAAAACACTGTTGAGAATGGCGAGTGATTCGGGCCGCAAGCGGTCGCGGCTGTACAAGGCTAGTCCGACGGCTCCGCCCAGTACAAAGGCTCTTGAGACACTGCGTCGCGACATCCTTGCATTCAACGAAAGCGTCTCTGTGCAGGCAAATGCCACTTCGGTGGCGGATCCTCGCGCGACGGCGCCAGCAGAAGCTTCATGACAAAGCCGATGATTGTTGCCGGCGTGATGAGCGGCACGTCCGCGGACGGAGTCGATGTCGCCGTCGTTCGGATCGAGCGGGGAAAGCGAATCCGATTGAAGCTGCTCGCTCACGAAGCATTTCCCTACCCTGCTGGGCTGCGACGAGCCGTTCTGGCCGCGATGAACGCGAAGTCGACGTCGACAGCGGAGCTGGCGCGTCTTAACTGGCGGTTGGGCCTGGCCTACGCCGACGCGGTAAAGACGGCGGCAGAGCGGCATGGATCGAAGATCGATCTGGTGGGATGCCATGGACAGACTCTTTATCACCAGGGAAGGGCCGAACAGTACGCGGGAGAGAAGTTCTCGTGCACATGGCAGGCAGGTGAGACTGCGCTTATCGCGTCTGAGTTGAAGGTGCCCGTGGTGTCGAATTTCCGGCCGGCAGATATGGCGGCTGGTGGACAGGGCGCACCGCTGGTGCCGCTCTTCGATCAGGTCTACTTCGGAGACACGAAGCGAGGAAGAGTTCTTCAGAACATTGGTGGCATCGCGAACCTGACTGCGATTCCGTCGAGCAGCGAGATGGATGAAATGCTGGCGTTCGATACCGGGCCTGGCAACATGGTGATCGATGCGCTGGCACAGAAGCTGTTTGGAAAACCTTACGACCGCAATGGCGCGATTGCTGCAAAGGGACGCGTTCTGAAACCGGTACTGGTGAGGATGCTGCGCAATCCGTACTTCCGGTTGACGCCGCCGCGAAGCGCTGGGCGCGAGGAGTTTGGAAGAGAATATGCTGCAGCGTTTCTAACTGCTTGCCGGAGCGAAAGCCGCAAGCCCGAAGATGCCTTGGCGACGGCGACGGCCCTGACGGTCGAGAGCATCGTGCAAAGCTTCAGGCAGTTCGTCTGGCCGCTGATGACGGGCAGTCCGATCGACTACATCGTTTCGGGCGGCGGAGCAAAGAATGCAACCCTGATGAAGTTGCTAGCGGAATCGCTGGAGCCACAAGGATGCGTCCTCACCACCACGGAGCGATTTGGCCTGCCCGCCGAAGCCAAAGAGGCGGCAGCGTTCGCACTGCTCGCCTGGGCCACCTGGAACCGGCTTCCAGGAAACGTGCCAAGCGCAACGGGAGCAAAGCGGCTCGCCGTTCTGGGGCAGATTGCATACTCCTAGGCTGCGTTCAGCAGGGTGAAATCGCAGCGAAGCAATTCCGACCATTTGAAACAACCTTAGGCCTGCCTTAAGATTTCTGCCTGCCGTAAGTGCATTCCCCTCACCAGATGCAGAGAGAAGCTGAAATCCCCATCCGTGGGTTCATACTTTGACACCTCTACTCAACCTTTTGTCCGGCTTACTCGTCTACCGAAACAGGTATCGATTCCAGTCGTACCAGTACAGGTACGCGCGAAAGCGAAAACATGAAAAGGTTGACCAGAAAAAACATAGCGGTCTGGCTGTCGTTCTTTGCGCTTCTGACCTCTGCGACGATTCTCTGCCCGAAACTGGGAGCCCAAGCTGCAGCACAGCGATTTGTCGGAACGATTTCCACGATTATGGGCGACACATTGACCGTGAAGACCGACGCGGGTGAAGAACACAAGGTGCAGGTACCGGACACGGCAATGCTGAAGCGAATTGCACCGGGACAGAAGGATCTGAGCACGGCGGAAACAATCAAGCTGAGCGACCTGGCCGTTGGGGACCGCGTACTGGTGAAGCTTGACCCGGATGCCACGGCCGGCTCTGCCCAGGCACAGCAGATCGTCGCCGTAAAACAGACCGATATCGCCCAGAAGCAGCAGCAGGATATGGCGGAGTGGCAGCGGAACGGCGTGGGCGGGCTGGTGAAGAGCGTGGACGCTGCGAGCGGAGTCGTCATGCTAACGAGCGGTGCGGGGCCGACAGCGAAGACTGTGACGGTTCACGTCGAGAAGAACACTGTACTCAAACGCTATCCTTCGAATTCGGTGCGCTTCGCGGACGCGCAGCCCGCTCCGCTGGATGCTGTGAAAGCTGGCGACCAGTTCCGCGCTCGCGGCCAGAAAAATGCGGACGGGACCGAGATCACCGCCACGGAAGCTGTGTCGGGAAGCTTCAGAAATATTTCAGGAACGATCTCCACGATAGATGCAGCGAACTCGACGGTGACGGTGAAGGATCTGGCTACGAAGAAAAGTGTGACGGTGAAGGTAACGCCGGATGCGGAGATGAGGCGCCTGCCGGACATGATGGCGCGCATGATCGCAGCCCGACTCAAGGGAACAGGGCCTGAGAACGGAGCGGGGGCACCTACACCCACCATGGCAGCTCGTCCGCAGGGTGGGATAGGAGCACCCGGGGCACCCACGCAAGGTGGAGCGGCGAGCCATCAGGGCGGACCAGGAACGGGTGCACCCGGGGCTGGACGCCACGGTGGCGGAGATATGGAGCAGGTACTCGAACGTGCACCAGCCATCAAACTGGCTGATCTTCAAAAGGGTGAAGCGCTCATGATGGTCTCGACGGAAGGCTCTGGTGATGTAACAGCTATCAAAGTTCTCGCCGGCGTGGAGCCGTTGCTTGAGAGCCCCGAGGCTTCGCGCAATCTGCTGGCCAACTGGAGCATGGGCGGCGGCGGTGAGGCAGCCGGCGGCGCAGCGCAATAAGCTTTTGATCTTCCCCTATTTGCGATCTGATATGCGAGGAATACGTGTATTTACGACTTGATGTTCGTTTTCATTCTTTGTTGTCCTTTGTACTGGGTTTGTGTGCATTGGTCGGATTGTCACATGCGGCTTTCGCCCAGGGGCAGGCGGCGGATGGCACAGCATCCATTCACGGGCATATCGCAGATCAGACAGGCGCTCTGATCCCAGGGGCAATAGTCACGGTAACGACTGCCGACGGTAAGAGTGTTGGCACGGCTACGGCCGATGCGAGCGGCGCTTACTCGGTAAGCGGACTCGCGCCCGGCAACTACATCGTGAAGACCACTTTTGCCGGATTTGCGGATTTTCAATCGCAGGCGATTCCAGTAGCCGGAGGACAGATCAAGCGCGTCGACGTGGCGATGGCGATCGAGGTGGAACAGCAGAATGTCGTTGTCACCGACGATACGCCGACGGTGAGCGTCGATGCGGGAAGCAATGCCAGTTCCATGGTTCTGAAAGACAAGGATCTGGATGCACTATCTGATGATCCCGATGAACTGTCGAATGAGTTGACCGCGCTTGCCGGTCCCTCAGCCGGGCCGAATGGCGGGCAGATCTATATCGATGGCTTTACCGGCGGACAGTTGCCTCCCAAGTCGGCGATTCGGGAAATCCGCGTGAATCAAAATCCGTTCTCGGCGGAATACGACCGCCTTGGATACGGGCGCATCGAGATCCTAACGAAGCCGGGCACGGACAAGCTGCACGGGCAGGTGTTCGTCATGGGAAATGACAGCGCGACGAATACGGGAAGCCCTTTTCTGCCCAACGTTCCGCCGTACTATCGCATCCAGTACAACGCATCGGTCAGCGGAGCTTTGAGCAAGAAGGCTTCGTTCTATATGAGCGTGGAGCAGCGGGACAATCACGACCAGGCGATCTACAACTACTTCCCTGCCGTGCTCGACCCTGGGACTGGCTTGTATTCGATTTCTCCGACGCGCGCTTCGGGTGCTGTTTCGAATCCGCATAACCACATCAACATCTCTCCGCGGCTCGACCTGCAGCTGGGCAACAACGACACGATGACGCTGCGATATCAGTGGTTCTACAACTCGGAAGCCGGAGACATCGGATCGACGGAACTCCCTTCGCAGTCGGTGACGCAAACGAGCAAAGAGAATTCGATCCAGTTGAGCGATTCGCACATTATCAACGATCGGATGGTGAACGAGACGCGATTTGAGTATCGGCGTTCGCAGGACTCGACCACGCCGGTGAGCACCTCTCCGACACTGATGGTCAGCGGCGACTTCACGGGAGGAGGAGCTTCAGAGCAAGCCTCGAACGATCACACCGATCATTTCGAATTGCAGAACTACACTACGATGAGCCTGGGAAGCCAGACGCTGAAGTTTGGGGCTTGGGTGCGCGACAACCGCGATGCGAATTCGTCATTCTCGAATCGCAACGGTTCAGTGGTTTTTACCGAAAAGGGTTATGTTGACGCGCTAAACGCACTTGCCCAGGGGCAGAGTCTTTCATCCTTGCCCGAGGGTGATTTCGTGAGCTTGAGCGTTACGGCCGGACGCACGTCATACACGACAAACCTGTTCGACGGAGCCCTGTTTATTCAAGACGACTGGAAGGTCAATCCGCGACTGACGGTTTCAGGAGGTCTGCGGTGGGAAACCCAGAATCACCTGCACGATCACAACGACTGGGCACCGCGTGTTGCGTTTGCATATGCTCTTGATGCGAAGGGCAAGCAGCCGGCCAAGACGGTGCTGCGCGCGGGATACGGCATTTTCTATGACAGGCT
>Ga0105245_10005149_pt1 | contig 11484 bp, 8 predicted proteins | sample KBSM54metaG_FD_81523 | JGI IMG/M metagenome (GOLD analysis project Ga0105245, IMG submission 81523) | Miscanthus rhizosphere microbial communities from Kellogg Biological Station, Michigan, USA - KBS M5-4 metaG | ecosystem: Host-associated > Plants > Roots > Rhizosphere > Soil | place: Michigan...
ACGGACCCCGCCAACCGCGGCGCGGGCACACCGTTGCGGCGCGCGCTCGGCCTGCCGGCGGGCTCGACCCTGGACCAGGTCGCTCTGGCCGGTCGGGCGGCGTCCGCCGATGACGCCGCCGCGGCCGCGATCGTCGACGCCACCTGGGCGGCGACCCTCGGTTATGCGCTCGACCAGCTCATCGCCGTGGCAGCGCGGCGCACTGACCTCGACGCGGCGCGCTCCCACGCCCGCGCACACCTGCGGCCACAGGGCCCGTTCCCCACCGTGCAGATCGGGCGGCAGCCCTACGGCGTGCTGCCCGTCGTCGCTCCGAGCCTGCTGGCCGGCGGCTCCGCGCCGCAGCCCGTCGTGGACCTGCTGCGCAAGATCAGGCCGACGTGGGACACCGCCGCAGCAGGGCTCCAGCGGCTGGCCCCGGACCAGCCGACGGAGGGCGACGTCGACTCGACATTGTTCGAGCTGCTGCGCCTGGCCCCCGTGTCGACGAGCTATCGGTTCCGCAACGTGTTCGGGCCCATGCTCGCCGCGAACACCACCGGGCTCACCGGCGCAACGACCCTGCAGTCACAGGTTCGTCAGCTGGTCTATGCCGACGTGCTCGGTGTCGAGGGCGAGCCACGGCTGACCGACTTCGTCATCCATCCGCGCCGCTATCCGCTGCTGTCGATGCCACTCGTCAGTGCCGGCACGGACGCGCCCTTCCTGCAGCGCATCCTCGACGACGTGGGGCGACCGGACGCCCGCGACGTCCTGTCCGCGGGGCGCCCGACGTCCCTGCTCGAAGCTCTCGTACGCCTCGCCGCCGTGCACGAGATCGACAACGTGATCGCCGTGCTCGCCACCCGGCTCGTGCCACCGAGCTCACCGCTGAAACGGATCCGCCCGGTGACGCCCGAGCTGCCCGGCATCACGGCGGCGAGCGGTCCCAGCCCGCGCCGGCTGGCGGAGTTCGTGCCGCCGAACTCGACGACGTCGCTGCAGGAGATGGTCAGCGACCTCCTCGCACAGCAGCCGCCAGAGCCCGGCCAGCCCGACGCCGTCCGTCAGATCCGCAACCTGCGCAACGCGCTGAAATCCCTTTCCCAGCTTCCGGTTCCCGTCCTCGAGGCTGCCATGTGCGGCTTCCTCGACACCTGCTCCCACCGTCTCGACGCCTGGTTCACCTCGCTCGCGTCGGCGGCGCTGACCGATGTCCGGACGACACGGCCCGACGGCGTGCACGTCGGCGCCTTCGGGTGGGTCGAAGGTGTGCGGCCGCAGGCCGGGCCCGACCCGTCGGGCTATCTGCTCGGCCCTTCGCTGCCGCACGCGTCCGCCGCAGCCGTGCTGCGCAGCGCCTACGAGACCCATCAGCAGGAGGGGAACGAGGCGTTCGACGTCGACCTGTCCTCGAGGCGCACCGAGCAGGCGCTGCAGCTGATGCGCGCGGTCGGTGCCGGCGTCGGTCTCGGCCAGGTGCTCGGCTACCAGTTCGAGCGGGGCTTGCACGACCGCGGCCTGCAGCGCCTGGTCCAGGCGATGCGGGCGATCGCACCGCTGCACCCTGCCCCGCCCCGGATAGCGACCGAGAACGCGCCCGCCCCGCCGGACCCCGACACCGTCGACGGCGAGACCCTGCTCGGTCGCCGCGACGCCGTGCATCGTCGGCTGCTCGAGACGGAGATCCTGGCTGTCGTGGCAGAGGTCGATGCCGAGCTCGACCTGCTCGCTGACCGCCTCGACGCCGTCGCAGACCTGGCCACCGGCGAGTCGGTCTACCAGCTCGTGCTGGGGCGACCCGAGCGAGTGCGGGCAGCCCTGGCCCTGCTCGACCGGCAGGATCCGGCGCCGGAACCGGAGATCACCCGGACCCCGCAGACCGGCAGCGGTTTCGTACACCGCGTGGTCATCGCGCTGACCGATCCCGACCCGGCGCCGGGCTGGACGGCGATCGACCGCGACGCGCGAGCGCTCGCCGAGCCACGGCTCGACGCCTGGCTGGGCAAGGTCCTCGGCGCGCCTTCGGCGTGGCAGTTCGCCGGCCGGGTGGTCGGGCCGGACGGCACGACCCTCTCCTCGCCCACCTGCGAGCTCGCCGACCTGCTCCGCTGCCCACTGGCTCTCGTCCTCGGCACCGGCTCCGCGACGGCCGGCCGACCGACCCAGGTCGAGGAGTGGGCGGCGAACGCGCTGGCCACCGTGGCCGGTGCACAACCGCCAGGGTCGGTGATCGAGCTGCTGGCCGCGCCTCCGGACGGTGCCGCAACGGGCACCGGCCTCGGTGGCTTCCTCGCGCTGGCCACCGACCTGCGACGCATCCTCGAGCAGGGCAACCCGGGCGAGGCGAGCACCTTCGCCGTGCCTCGGGCGGTCGACGACGCGGGCGTCGACGTGGCCGAGCTGCGCCAGCGCGCCGATGCCGCACTCGCAGCGTTCGGGCTCGCGCACGACGCGCTCGCGGCCGTGCTTGCCCAACCGGCACCGACCGCAGACGGCGTACGAGCGGCGCTCGACGCGGCCGCCGCTGCCGGTGCTCAAGGCGCTGTCGCCCCACTGGAGGCGGGTGTCGGCGAGCAGCCCGCCGGTCGCGGCCTGCTCGAGCTCGCGACCAGCGTCGCGGGGGCGATGGCCGCCGTGCTGGCGCAGGTCGCAGGGCTTGACGCGCCGGTCTCCGGTGATCCGGAGGCGGCAGCCCATGAGCTCCGCCGGCTCGCCGTGCTCCTGGGCGCGACCACGCCGGTGCTGCCGATCTTCCATCTGGAGAACACGGCGGCCGCTGACGTGGGCGCGTCGATCGACGGACAGTCGGTCCTGACGGGCGGCGACCCGCTCGCGCCGATGACCTGGTTCACGCGCGTGTCGCGCGTGCGCGGCCCCGTCCAAGCACTGTGGCGCGTGCTGACCGCAGCCGAGGCGGTCACCGGAGGTGTCGCACCGGACCAGGTCGTCGTCGTGCAACGCCCGCACGTCGACGGTGCGGCATGGTTGGCTCTCCCTGCGCCCGTTGGCGGGGCCGCCGCGGAGGTGGCGCTGGTCGTCATCGCACCGGAGGGACCGGCCGCTCTGGCCGCCGCACTGGCGCCGGCGGGTTCCGGCGCCGCTGCCCTGGTCGTCGACAGCTGGAGCGAGTTCGTGCCTGCCGGCGAGCAGGCCGCGGGTCTGGCGTTCCAGTACGACGCACCCGGGGCTCGCGCGCCGCAGGCAGTGATCCTGGCCGTCCCGCCCGACCTCGCGACAGCGACCTGGAACGTCGAGCAGCTGCTCGCCACGGTGGTGGAGGCGGCCGACCTGACCGCCGTCCGTGCCGTCACGCTGGCCGACGTGCCGGCGGCCGGCCCGGTGCTGCCGGCCATCTATCTGCCGTTCTCCCCCGGCCAGGAGGTCGCCAGCGTCGACCTGACTCGTTGGGTCCCCACCCAGCCGACCGTGCTCGGGAGGGACTGATGCCACGCCCACCCCTGCCGGGCACCGTCCCGTCCGCCGTCTACTGGAACCGGCTCGAGCCACTCCCCCGGACGACGACGGTGACCACCGCGCTGGAGGCAGGGCTTGCCGACCCGTTGTGGCTGCTCGCCCGGCAGTGGCAGTTCGGTGAGCTGTCCGGCGAGGACGCGGGCTCGCCGATCGACCTGCTGGTCGGCACCGAGGCCGCGCCACTGAGCCGGATCCAGCTGGGCGGCGACGCGGCAGAGGTCGCCGACTACCAGCCGGCCGACGTGCCGCTCGAGACCGCGGTCGAGGCCGAACCCGTACGGGAGACCGATGGCGGGCTGGCCGCCGAGGCAGGGCTGCACTTCCTGCGAATGCTGACGGCGGCGGACTTCGGCGCGCTCCGGAGCGGTGCCGCGTCGGCGTACCCCTTGGTGGTGGGTGAACCCGCCGACCCGGCAGCCGACCTCGCCGGCACCCACGCGCACTGGCTGCTCGCCGGTTCGGTGCCTGACGCGCGAGCCCTCGCCGCCGATCTGCGTGCGACGCACGGCACGGTGGTCGCCCGGCGGATCGGGGCGCAGGAGCCAGATCGCCAAGCGGTGCAAGCAATTGCGCGGTCCTGGCTGGGTTGGTGGGACGCGTTGGTGGTCGAGCCGTCGACGGGCGGAAGTCCACCGCCGGCATGGGACTCGCAACGACTCGAGCACCGCTTCGCCGTCTCGGCCGTGCACGTCGGCGGCGGGGTGACCGTGCGCGCGGCGCAGTACGACGACGGCACGCTGGACTGGCCCGACGTCGAGGTTTCTGCGGCCGAAGGTCTCGGCGACCCGTTCAGCTTGCCCGAACCGACAACGCGCACCCAGCGGTTGCTGCCGACACCGGTGCGCTTCCCCGGGATGCCGGCGAACCGGTTCTGGGAGATCGAGGACACGGCCGTCAGCTTTGCCGGGCTCGATCCGGGTCTCACCGACGTGGGACGGGTGCTGCTCGCGGAGTTCGGTCTCGTCTACGGGAACGACTGGTTCGCCGTGCCCGTCGCGGCGCCGCTCGGCACGCTGCTCGCTGTCGGCCCGGTCACGGTGACCGACACGTTCGGTGTCACGACGACGCTCTCCCCACTGCCCCGGTCGGCACCGAATCAGCGCGCCTGGTCGGTGGCCGAGCTGGCGGCGCCCGCGCCGCTGCCCGACAGGGTGCGTCGGGTCGTGCCGATGCTGCCCAGTCCCACGGGCACGTTGCAGGGCAACGCGATCGAGCGGGTCGAGTTCGGCCGCGACGAGATGGCGAACCTCGTCTGGGCGGTCGAACGCATCGTCACCGGCGCAGCAGGCGGGGCCGTCGACCGGTCGGCCGAGATCGCCCGCACGCCTACGGCGCCGGTGCCTACCGACATCGGCGCAGCGACGCGCTACTACCTGCTCGCGACACCTGCGCCCGCGCACTGGGTGCCCTACCTGCCCACCCAGGTGACCGGTGAGCCGGTCGGCGTGACCGAGCTGGTCCGAGCGGTCGCCCCAGGGCGCCTCGCCCGCGTCACCGCCGAGTCCGCCGTGCTCGCGGAGGCGGAGATCCCGGCAGGCGGGGTCGTCGTGGAGCGCGCGTGGCAGCTTGCCAGGTGGGTCGACGGTCGCACCGTGCTGTGGGTGGGCCGGCGGGTGCTGAACGGGACCGGCCCGGTCGCGAGCGGGTTGGCCTGGGACCGCGCTATCGAGGGTCACTAGCCCGTCAGGGCGCCCTCGAGGTAGGTCCAGGCGTCCTCGGTGTCCGCCGTGCGCGCGTGCGGCGAGCGGAACTGGTCGATGTACGAAGCGATGTCGGCCAGCCCCCACGCCTGGCTGTAGAGGGACATGGCTGCGCTGCTGACCTTGCGTCCGGTCGCGTCCTCATAGAGAGCAACCTCCTCGCCGGAGCCGGTCGCCACGAGCCAGAGATCGCGTTCCGGTGGGGCGAGCGCCACCGTGTCCCAGTCGATGAGCAGCAGATTTCCGTTACTGCGCATGATGTTTCCGGGATGGGGTTCCCCGTGCGTGATCACCGGCGTCTCCTGGGCGGCCACCACCGCGCGTACGACCTGATCGAAGTCGTCGAGGCGTCGACGGAGGTCACCCGCGTTGCCGGCAAGCCAGGCGCGGGCGGCTTCCGCGAATGGACCGCCGGTCCACGCGCGGTCCACCTCCTGCATTGCTGCCTCGAGTCCTGGCCGGCCGGCGAACCCGAGGGCTAAGGGTGGCGGCAGGTCAGGCACGGTCGGCGTCGTCTCATGAAGCCTCGCAAGAAGCCGCACCGTCTCGGCGCGCTGCTCTGAGCTGATGTCCTCGCCGAAGCCACCGGCCTCGCCGTCGACGAAGGGGAAGACCGCGATGCTGTGCCGCTGCCCGACCCGCCGGACTGACTCGCCGTCGATCGACGGCAGTGGCGCGAGGACGAAGTCCAGCCCGGTTCGGTCGCGCAACGTCACGACCACATCGAACGCTTTTCGCAGACCGGCAAAGGCGACCTGCGCTGTGTCGCCGAGCCACACCTTGTCGCCGAGGTCGTCGACCGTCACGAAGATGCGTTGCCCGTCCCTGGAAGTCGCGACCCAGTGAAAGCTGCCGAAGCCCACGGCCGCATAGTCAGCGGATGCGTCGATGCCCCAGCCGTCGGCAAGGGCACGCACCACGTCACTGTCGTCGAAACCGACCGGCCGGGCCTTCACCGGTCAGACGGTACAAGCGAGGACGGGGCACGTCATGCGACATACTTCAGCCATGACATCGAGCCCCGCAGCCTCGGCCCACCGATCGCGCCTGACGCCGACGCGACTGCTGCTCGCCGCGCTGGCCTCGATCGTCGCGGCCGCGTTGCTCACGGCGGTCTACCCGCACATGGTCAGCCACGACGCACCGGACCTCGTCATCACGGCGACGGGCGCAGTCGGAGCGGGCGCGTTTGTCGTCGCCGTGCTCCTCGCCGTTGCGGCGATCGTGCGGCGACTCGCGCGCTAGCGCCCTCAGGAACCGATGATCCGCGCCTTCATTCGCTCGTACTCTTCCACGGTGATGTCGCCGCTTGCCTTGAGCCTCGCGAGGTCACTCAGGCTGTCCGTTCCGACCGACTGAGCCGGGATAATTGGTTGAGCCGGCGGCTGCACGGACGCGGGCTTCATCGAGGCTCGGTGTTCGGCCAGCCGGTCGTTGACGAGTCCGGCCAGCACCTTGCTGTTCTGCATGCGCTTCTCTTGCCACTGCGAGGTCACACCCTCGGCGCGACGAATGCCGATTGTCCCGTAGTTGAGGAAGTGCCCGACGAAGGACTTCGTATAGAACGCTTCGAAGATCGTTTCGTACGGCGCGAGGAAATGCCACTTCCGCCACGGCAGGATCCCTCGCGACACGCTCAGACCCTGGGGACTGACGACCCAGCGGATCGTGTGTAAGTAGAAAAGCCGATAAATGCCACGGACGACGGCGAGGAACGTGAGGAGTTCGAAGAACGAGCGAACACCTCCTGTCCCCCCGGCCGCTACGGCGGAGAGAATGAAGACCAGTATCAGCGTCAGCAGGACCGAGCCGATGTAGGCGACGGGGCTTTTCCTGAACGTGCGGCTCGCGTTGACTGTGCTCACGGATGCGATTGTGTACCCGATCGATTAGCCAGCAACTGCCGTTTGCCGAAATTCGCAGCGTCGATTTCTTGGGTCCGCGAGCACGACGCGCCGCGGCTGCACGCCTCTTCCGGACTTACATCTCTTCGTGTGTGTTGGGATCACCGTCGAACAGCCGCCCATCCGGTCGGCCAAGCGCGGTGATCGCCGACATCTCCTCCGCCGACAGCACGAATCCGAAGACGTCCAAGTTCTGCTTCTGCCGGGTGGGGTCGCCGGACTTCGGGATGGGCACGGAGCCCAGCTGGACATGCCAGCGGATCACGACCTGCGCGGGCGTGACGCCGTGAGCGGTCGCCGCCGCCACGATGGCGGGTTCCGAGCGCACGCCTGAGCCTTTCCCGAGCGGACTCCAGGCCTCGGTCACGATGCCGTTGGCGGCATGGAAGCCGCGCATCTCTTGCTGGGGGAAGTAGGGATGCAGCTCGATCTGGTTGACGGCCGGCGTGACGCCGGTCTCGTCGATCAACCGGCTGAGGAAGTCCTGCGTGAAGTTCGAGACCCCGATCGACCGGACCAGCCCGCGGTCGCGCAGCTCGATCATCGCGCGCCAGGTGTCGACGTACTTGCCCACGCTGGGGTTGGGCCAGTGGATCAGATAGAGGTCGATGTAGTCGACACCGAGCGCGGTGCGGGAGCGCTCGAACGACGCAAGCGTCTCGTCGTACCCGTGATCGCGGCCGGGCAGCTTGGTGGCGACCTGCACCTTGTCTCGAGGCGTTCCACTGGCCGCCACCCCACGTCCCACCGCTTCCTCGTTTCGGTAGTTGACGGCCGTGTCGACGTGTCGGTAGCCGAGGTCGATCGCGGCGGCCACGGCCTGCACAGCTGCCTCGTCCTTGAGCGGATAGGTGCCGAGCCCCACCGATGGGAGCTCGTTTCCGTCGTTGAGCTGCATGACCTTCTCCGTCCGCCTCGCCGTCACGTCGTCGACGACTATGCCTTGTCCTGCACCGGTATCGCCGCCCGAGGTCATGCCGGCCCGGGCCGGAAGGCAGCGAACTCGTTCGTCACGAGCAGGTTCCGGTCCCGGAACCGGTAGACGGCGGCGGGCCGGCCACCCGACCGCGTCGGCGCCACCGTGCTGTTGGTCGGCACCAGCACCCCGCGTCGCAGCAGCACGCGCTGCAGATTCGTCGCCGATACCTCGTGTCCCAACGCTGCCCCGTAGATGTCCCGAAGCTGGGAGATGGTGAAGGTGTCCGGGGCCAGGGCGTAGCCGATCGTGGTGTACGAGAGCTTCGCGCGCAGCCGGGCCCGCCCCGACTCAGCGATCGAGCCGTGGTCGAACGCCGTGCGCGGCAATGCGTCGACCGGATGCCAGGCGGTGTCGTCGGGCAGGTCAGGTTCGGCGCCGGCCGGCACCAGCCCGAGGTATGCCGTGGCGAGGACGCGCCCCCTCGGGTCTCGCTTGGGGTCGCTGCGCGTCTCCAGTTGCTCCAGGTGGGCGATCTCCTGGATATCGACCTTGCGGGCGAGATGACGAGCCACCGCAGTGCCGAGCCGTTCATCGGCGCCGAGGATCCCGCCGGGCAGTGCCCATCTGCCGACGAACGGTTTCTCGGCACGTCGCCAGAGCAACGCAGACAGCCGCCCGTCCCGCACGGATAGCACGACGCCGAGAACCTCGTGGGGGTATCGGGTCTCTGCCACGCATCGCATGCTAATCTTCCAGGGTTTTAGCCTGCAAGGCGAAAACTTCGACCTGAGGAGTCCACAGTGTCGCAATGGGCCGCAGAGGTTCGCCGCCTCGCCACTAAACAGGACGCCGTGATCCTGGCCCACAACTACCAAGCGCCCGAGATCCAGGACGTCGCAGACCACGTCGGCGACTCGCTGGCGCTCTCGCGGCTGGCAGCTGCCGGTGATGCCTCGACGATTGTCTTTGCGGGCGTCCACTTCATGGCCGAGACCGCGAAGATCCTGGCTCCGCACCGGAGGGTGCTGATCCCAGATGCCCGGGCCGGCTGCTCGCTGGCCGACAGCATCACCGCCGACCAGCTCCGGGACTGGAAGAACGAGCATCCGGGTGCTCTCGTCGTCGCCTACGTCAACACCACCGCGGAGGTGAAAGCCGAGTCGGACGTCTGCTGCACGTCGGCCAATGCCGCCGAGATCGTGGCCGGCCTCCCCGCCGGCCGCGAGGTTCTGTTCCTGCCCGACCAGTTCCTGGGGGCGCATGTGCAGCAGGTGACCGGACGCCCTGGCATCCACGTGTGGATGGGCGAGTGTCATGTCCACGCGGGCATCTCCGGCGCCGACCTGCGCGAGCGCGTCGCCGCTGCGCCTGACGCGGAGGTGCTCATCCACCCGGAGTGCGGTTGCGCGACCTCGGCGATGTGGATGGCCGGCACCGGGGATCTGCCGGCCGAGCGCACCCACGTGCTGTCGACGAGCGGGATGCTCGAGTACGCCCGCACCGCGTCCGCCGGCCGGGTGCTGGTGGCCACCGAGGTCGGCATGCTCCACCAGCTGCGTCAGGTCAACAACCGCTCAGTCTTCGAGGCGGTGAACCCGCGGGCAGTGTGCCCGTACATGAAGATGACCACTCCCGAGGCACTGTTGCGCTGCCTGCGCGAAGGCAGCGACGAGGTGCTGGTCGACATCGACGTGGCCGCCCGAGCCCGTCGCGCAGTCGAGGCGATGATCGCGGTCGGGACACCGTCAGCGGTCGGCGAATGATGACACCCGACGTTCGCGGCCTGCCCGCACTCACGCCTACCTTTGAACGGGAGGCGGACGTCGTCGTGGTCGGCGCGGGAGCGGCAGGCCTGTCCGCAGCACTGGCCGCGGCGTCCGGCGGTCGCAGGGTGCTGCTCCTGTGCAAGGGACTCCTCGGTACGGGAGCGACTGCCCTTGCCCAGGGCGGGCTCGCCGCTGTGCTTGATCCGGACGACACGTTCGACCAGCACGCGACCGACACGCTCGTTGCCGGTGCAGGACTCGCGGACCCGAGCATGGTCCGCGACCTGGTTGCAGACGCACCCGCTGAGATCGCTCGGCTGCTTGGACTCGGTGCGGTCCTCGACGCGGACCCGAGGTCGTCGCACGGCCTGGCTCTCGCGCGCGAGGGAGGGCACCGGCGCGCCCGGGTCGTCCACGCCGGCGGCGACGCGTCGGGCGCCGAGGTGGACCGCACGCTCGTCAGCGCAGTGCTTGGCTCCGGTGCCGAAGTGCTCGAATGTGTCATCGCGCTGGACGCCTTGACCGACGCGTCGGGCCGCGTCGTCGGGCTCTCCGTTGCACGAGTCGACCCAACCGGCCGGCTGATCCCGGGAGTTGTACGTGCGCGTGCGGTGGTGCTGGCCACCGGCGGTCTCGGCCAGGCCTGGGCGACGACGACCAATCCGTCCGGCGCGACCGGCGACGGCCTTGGTCTGGCCCTGCGGGCCGGCGCCGAGCTCCGCAGCCTCGAGTTCGTGCAGTTCCACCCCACCGTTCTGTGGAGCGGCCCCGGCGCGCGCGGGCGCCAGACCCTCGTGTCCGAGGCCGTCCGTGGTGAAGGCGCCGTTCTGGTCGACGGATCCGGCCACCGGATCATGGCCGACGTCCACCCGATGGGCGACCTCGCTCCTCGTGACGTCGTCGCCGTCGCGATGCACCGCCGGATGTGCGACGCGACGCAGGGCGAGACCACCCACCTCTACCTGGACGCAACCGGGCTGGGCCGCGACGTCCTCGCCCACCGGTTCCCGTCCATGCTGGCGGCCTGCCGGGGCGTCGGCATCGACCCGGTGAGCGAACCGGTTCCGGTCGCACCCGGAGCCCACTACGCCTGTGGCGGCGTGACCGCAGACCTGTTCGGCCGCACTTCGGTTGCGGGCCTGTTCGCGGTCGGCGAGGTCGCGTCCACGGGTCTGCACGGCGCCAACCGGCTCGCGTCCAACTCGCTGACCGAGGCATTGGTCGCCGGCCGGCGGGCGGGCGAGCTGCTTGCCGGGCACCTACCTGCGCGCGGCGGCACTCCAATGCGCACACCTGACCGCGCGGCCGTTCCGGTCGGGAGCCGTGCCGCGACCGCACGTGCCACATCCCGCGACGCCGGTGTGCTCCGCAGTGCCGACGGGCTCGAGAGACTGCTCGAGCATCTCGCCGGTGTCCCCGGCGCGGCGACCGATCAACTGACGCTGCCCATCGCGGAGGCCACCGCACTGCACACGGTCTCGACATTGGTCGGCGTTACTGCTCTGGCCCGGCGAGAAAGCCGCGGCTGCCACCGTCGTGACGACTTTCCCGAGCAAAGCTCTCGCTGGCGTCTGCCCGTGACCCTCCGGCTCGACGGGGACACGTTGCACGTCCGCACGCCCATCCACGAGTACGCCGCATGACCAGCCTCGGCGACGCAGCCCTCGACGCCCTCACCTCCGCCGGGCTCGACCCGGTCGAGGTCGAGCGGATCGTCCTCGCAGCACTGCACGAGGACC
>Ga0105245_10005150_pt1 | contig 11483 bp, 11 predicted proteins | sample KBSM54metaG_FD_81523 | JGI IMG/M metagenome (GOLD analysis project Ga0105245, IMG submission 81523) | Miscanthus rhizosphere microbial communities from Kellogg Biological Station, Michigan, USA - KBS M5-4 metaG | ecosystem: Host-associated > Plants > Roots > Rhizosphere > Soil | place...
AACGCAACACCGCCAACAGAGGTCCCACCCGGCGGAGGTTCTCGGGCAGGAAAAGAGGACTCGTCTTCCGGACGATTCCCGTCGGCCGGTGGCGCTCGTCGTACCGTCCACCCAACAGACCCTTGGCCAGCGGGCTGTAGGCGATCACCAGCCTCCCGGTCGACGCCGCCCACGGCAACAGCGCCTTCTCCGGCGTGCGCGCCACCAGGCTGTAGGAGACCTGATCGAACAGCACCGGCCCGTCGAACGCCCGCTCCGCCGCCTTCCACCGAGCCAGCGAGAAGTTGCTCACGCCCACGTGGCGGACCACGCCCGCGTCGACCAGCCGGCGCATGCCTGCCATCGTCGACCGCAGCGGGACCACCGGGTTGGGCCAGTGCACCTGGTACAGGTCGATCCAGCTCACCCCCAGCCGACCCGCGCTCCGCAGCGCGTGACGTTCGACCACCCCGGCGAAGGCCGCCACCGGCCACACCTTGGTCGCCACGAACGCTTCCTCCCGCCGGCCCGCGAGACCACGCCCGACGATGGACTCCGACCGTCCCCCGCCGTAGACCTCGGCCGTGTCGACGAGGCTCACGCCCAGATCCAGCGCCCGGCGGACGATCGCCTCCGCCTCCACCGACGCGTATCCCTCGCCGTACCCCCACTCGGCCGACCCGAACTGCCACGTCCCGAGGCCGACGACGGACACCCGGGCCCCGCCGACCTCCCGGTATCTCACGAGAACCGACGTTAGGTGGGAACCGACTCGCCTCCCGACGGCGTCTCACCGGCAGCCCACTCGACGGGAGGTCGATGATGCGCCCCACTCGACGACGGAAGTCGTTGCTCACCCTCATGGTCACCACCGCGGCGCTGGCCGCGACCGCCGGTCCCGCCTTCGCCTGCGGCGGCGTCTTCAGCCAGAACGGCGAGGTGAACCTCACCCGCACGACCACGCTGGCGGCCTACGCCGACGGCGTCGAGCACTACGTCACCGCCTTCGAGTTCGCCGGCGCGGGTGGGGCCTTCGGTTCGATCGTCCCCCTGCCGGGCGTCCCCACGTCGGTGGAGGAGGGCGGCGAGTGGACCCTTCAGCGCCTGGTCAAGGAGGTCACGCCCCCGATCAAGGACGTCTTCCGGGCCGAAGCCAGCCTGGCCGCCGGCGCGCCCGCCCCGGCCGAGGTGCTCCTCGAGACCCGGGTCGGCGCCCTCGACCTCACCGTCCTCAAGGGCGGGGCCCAGGCCGTGGGCCAGTGGGCGACCGACAACGGCTTCCTCCTCACGCCCGACGCCCCCGAGATCCTCGACTTCTACGCCCGCCGCAGCCCGATCTTCCTCGCCGCCCGCTTCGACGCGGCCGCGGTGGTCGACAAGGGCGTGAGCATCGGTGACGGCACGCCCGTCCACATCACCATCCCCACCGACAACCCGTGGGTGCCCCTGCGCATCCTCGGCCTGGGACGGGTGAAGGGCGAGCAGGTCGACGCCGACGTCTTCGTGCTCACCGAGCAGAAGCCGACGCTCCTCGCCGGACAGGACTCGGCCGGCACCACCCTCGACCGCCAGGAGCCGGCGTCGCAGTCCCTTCTCACCGACCTCCGCACCGACAAGGGGATGGACTGGCTGCCGCAGTCGATGTGGCTGTCGTACCTGAAGGTGGCGGCGGCGCCGTCGGAGCTGTCCTACGACCTCGCCATCGACGCCACCGGCAAGGGCACGCCGTCGGCCGAGGCGGCCGGCCTCCTCGGGTCCGAGGCCGGAACTGGCGGGACCGGCGGGACGGGCGGCCTCCTGGGCACCGGCGGCAGCACCGGCAACGGCACCGGCGGCAACAGCACCGGCGGCACCGGCGCCGAGGACGGCAACACCGGCTCCGCCCTCGCCCTGGCCGGCGTTGGCGCCGCGGTCGTGGTCGCCGTCGCCGGCGGGGTCGCCCTCGCCTACAAGCGGCGATGATGTCCGGCCGCCGCACCCGGCTGGCCGCCGCCGTCCTGGTCGGGCTGGCCGGGACGGTGGGGTTGGCCGGGTGCGGCGGTCCCGGCGCCGACCGCACCGTCGAGCTCACCGTCCATTTCTCCCGGTTCTCCCCCGACCACTTCGACGTGGCGCCGGGCACGACGGTGAAGCTCGTCGTCCACAACCTCGACCCGATCGGGCACGAGCTGATCATCGGCGACGCCGGCGTCCACGAGCGGCACGAGAAGGGCACCGAGGCGTACCACCCGCCCCGCCCGGGCGAGGTGTCGATCCCCGCGGGGACGACCCGGGCCACGACGTTCACGTTCGGCAACACCGTCGGGGAGCGGGTGGAGTTCGGCTGCCATCTCCCCGGGCACTGGGCCTACGGCATGCGGGGCGTGGCCACCGTCGCCTGACGGCCGCTCCAGGCGTCGACCAGGTCGAGCAGCTCGGGGAGGGCGGCGATGCGGGCGTCGGGCGGGGGACCGTCCTCGTGGACCAGGGGATTGGGACGGAGGACGGTGCGCATGCCCACGCCGCTGGCCCCGGAGATGTCGTCCCACGGACGGTCGCCCACGAACACGGCGGCGGACGGGTCGTCGACCCCGAGGGCGTCGAGGGCGGCCCGGAAGGCGGTGGCGTGGGGCTTCTGGAACGGCATCTCGCTGGTGTAGAGGCGGGCGTCGATGAGGTCGGCCAGGCCGTCCCGTTCGAGGAAGCGTTCGAGGAAGGCCCGGGGCCAGTGGGTGTTCGACAGCAGCCCGATGCGCAGGCCGCGGTCCCGGAGCGCCCGCAGGGTGGGGCCGGCGTCGGGGTCGTGGCGGACGTGCGGGGTCCACGAGTCGAGGTGGCGGACAGCGGCCTCCTCCAGCAGCGCCTCGGCCACGTCGAGATGGAGCTCGTCGGCGGCCGCGGCCAGGAGGTCGGCCAGGGTCGCGCTGCGCTGGTGGGTGGCGGTCGTCGTCCAGAACGCGGCCTCGACCGCGACCAGGCGGTCGGTGAGCTCGTCCTCCCGGTCGGGCGCGAGGTGCCGGGCGGCCAGCCGCCAGGCGTCCACCAACTCGGCCGACACGAACTCGGCCAGCGTTCCGCCCCAGTCGAAGACGACGGCCTCGACCGTCACGCCGGCGTCCCCCACCCGCCGCCGCCGGGCGTGCGGAGGCGGACGACGTCGCCGGCCCGCAACCGCAGCGTGCACTTGTCCGGCAGGCGCTCGGCGCGGGACTCGTCGCCGCCGGGGAGGAGCCAGTTCTCGCCGGACGCGCCCGGTCCGCCGCCGTCGGCGCCCCAGGGCCGCGACACCCGGCGCTCGGTGATGAGCGACACGGTGACGTCCTCCAGCATCTCCAGGTCCCGCTCGATGCCCTCGCCGCCGGCCGCCGCGCCCTCCCCGCCCGAGCCCCGCCGCAACGTGGAGCGCCGCACCCGCATGGGGAACGACCGCTCCAGCGCCTCGACCGGGGTGTTGCGGGTGTTGGTCATCCCCGTGTGGACGCCGCTCATCCCGGCCCGGCCGGGACGTCCGCCCTGGCCGCCGCCGACGGTCTCGTAGTAGACCCACCCGTCGCCGCCGACGAGGGTGTTGTTCATCGTCCCCTGGCTGGCCCCGCCCAGGCGGCCGGGCCGGGCCGAGGCCAGCGCCCCCAGGCACACGTCGGCCACCCGTTGGCTCACCTCCACGTTGCCCGCCCCGACGGCGGCGGGGGGACGGGCGGCGACCAGCGTCCCCGGTGGCGCCACCACCGTGACCGGGCGCATCGCGCCGCCGTTGGCCGGGATCGTGGGATCGGTGGCGCAGCGCAGGGCGAAGGCCACCGCGCTGACGGTGACGGCCTCCACCGCGTTGACGTTCCCCTCCCGCTGGGGATCGGTGCCGGTGAAGTCGAAAACCGCCGATTCGCCGTCGACCGTCAACGTGACCTGCACCCGGGCCGGCCGCTGCTGGTCGGGACGGGGCCCGCACGAGTCGATCACGTCGGCGAACGTCCACCGCCCGTCGGGGAGCTCGGCCAGGGCCGCCCGCATCCGGCGCTCGCCGTAGTCGGTCACCTCGGCCAAGGGCGCCCCGGCGGCGGCCAGGGCAGCCAGGCGCTCGACGCCCACCACGTTGGCGCCCCGCTGGGCGTCGAGGTCGCCCCGCCGCTCGTCCGGCGTACGGGAGTTGGCGCAGAGGATGTCCTCCACCGCGCCGGTGAGCAGGACGGGCGGGATGCGCAGGCCCTCCTGGTAGATCTCGGTGGCGTCGGCCGGGATCGACCCCGGCGCCATGCCGCCCACGTCGGCGTGGTGGGCCCGGTTGGCGGCCCACCCCACCAGACGTCCGTCGAGGAAGCACGGCGCCACCAGGGTGAGGTCGTTGAGGTGGGTGCCGCCGGCGAACGGGTCGTTGAGGACGACCTGGTCGCCCGGCACCAGCCCGCCGGGGTTGCCGAACGCCTCGATGGCGGCCGCCACCGAAGCCGGCATCGACCCCAGGTGGACGGGGATGTGCTCGGCCTGCACCAGCAGCTCGCCGTCGGCTGTGAACAGGGCCGCCGAGCAGTCGGCCCGCTCCTTGATGTTGGGACTGAAGGCGGCCCGCCGCAGCACCGCCCCCATCTCCTCGGCCACGCCCGTCAGCCGGGAGACGAGGATCTGCAGCTCGGCCGGCCCCAGCCCGCTCACCAGATGCTTCGCTCGACCCGGATGTCGCTCTCGCGCAGTCGCTTCTCCAGCTCGTAGGACCCCGTGCCGGTGTAGTCCCGTTCGAGCACGTCGAGGACGTCCTCGCCCAGCTGGCCGCCGAGCAGGACCACGAGCCGGGGGACGTCGGCGGCGTCGATCGTCTCGAACCACTCGTACTCGCCGTCGTCGCTCACGATCGCCGTGCCCGGGCCGAGGTCCTGGCCGTCGATGTGAAGGTTGCCCTCTTTGTCGAGATGGGCCTCCAGGTGGCGGTAGTCCTTCCCCGTTCGCTCAGCCCGCAGGGTCACCTTCCGTTCGGTCACGGCATCCTCCCTGCCAGCACGGAAGCCAGGCGCTGGCGTTCGCTGTCGGGATACGAGTCGATTCCCAGCCGGCCGGTGAACAGGAAGGCCAGGGCCCGGCCCTTGTGCACGACCGTGAGCTCGTGGTCGATGTGGTGGAACTCCTCGTCGACCGTCACCCGGAAGGCAGCCACCGTCACGCCGTCGCCCAGGGCGGCGGTCGGCAGGTCCGTGATCGAGCTGCCGATGACCTGCTTGTTCTCGACGGTCTCCTCCTGGGCGACCTCCAGTCCCCTCTGCACGCAGGTGCGGAAGCCGGGGTCCGCGAGCAGGGCGACCGGGCGCTCGGCCTCCGCTTCCGTGCCCGCGAGCACGGCATAGGACTCGACTCCGTCGACCTGGAGCTTGCGCAGGACGGGAGTCTCGTCCCGGAGGAACGACGCGAACGGGAGGTCGCTCGAGTCGCGGCCCGGCAGGAGCGGGTCGCCGGCGCAGGCGGCGTAGACGGGTGGCCAGCCGGACGGGCCCCGCACCTTGGTGAAGCCGGGCACGTCGTCGGCCGTGACGAGGATGCGGGTCGCTGCCGCCCGATCGCGGCCGTTGTCCCCACCGCCGCAACCGCCGGCGAGCAGGACGATGGTGACGAGGACGGCGGTCCGACCGAGGCCACGGTCGCGGGTCGGGTGCTCGGTGGCGACGACTGGCATGGCTGCCTCCGGATCGGTGGTCGGACCTCTGCTACCTGCGTAGCACCCAGCTGCCGTCGGCGGCGACGTCGGCCGACCACCCCTCGGGGATCCAAACGGTGCAGTCGGGTTCGACGACGACGGCGGGACCGAGGGTGGGTCGGCGTTCGACCCGCGGGGGAGGCAGGTCGCTCACCGCCAGCGGCGGCGGGCGGCGGGCCCGGGCCCGGACGGCCACCACCTCCACCGTCGCCCCCGGGCGGGCGTAGCCGTTGCGACGACGGTGCTCGTCGGGGAAGTCGTCGGGGGACGCCACCGTCAGCTCGTGGCTCTGGCCCGCGTACCGGCAGTCGAAGGTGGTGGTCACGTCGGCATCGGCCCCGCCGATCGCGCCCCGGGCCTCCTCCGCGAGAGCGCGGGCCGCGGTCGCCAGTCCCCGGTGGTCGGCGGGCGTCGGCCACGAGCGCACCAGGTCGCGTTGGCGGGGGGAGCACAGGAGGCCGACCGCGGAGAGGACGCCGGCCCGGGGCGGCACCACGACCGCGGCCATGCCCAGGGCGGCGGCGATGGCGCAGGCGTGGAGGGGTCCGGCGCCGCCGAAGGCCACCAGGGCCAGCGCCGACGGGTCGACGCCCCGCTCCACCGTCACCGACCGCACCGCCCGCTCCATGGCCGCGTCCACCACCGCGACCACGCCCTCGGCGGTGACGCCGGCGTCGGCCAGGGCGGTCCGGGCCGCGTCGGCGTCGAGGCGCCCGAGGTCGCCGAGGACGGCGTCGGCCGGGATGCGACCGAGGACGAGATCGGCGTCGGTGACGGTCGGCCGCCGCCCACCCCGTCCGTAGCAGGCGGGGCCGGGGTCGGCGCCCGCGCTCTCCGGCCCCACCACCAGGGCGCCGCCCGCGTCGATGGCCGCGATCGACCCGCCGCCGGCCCCGATGGTGTGGATGTCGAGCGCCGGCAGTCGGACGGGGAAGCCCGCCGCCACCCGACCGGGCGCCGGCTCGGGCACGCCTCCCTGCACCAGGCACACGTCGGTGCTGGTCCCGCCCATGTCGAAGGTGACGGCGTCGGCGAAGCCGGTGGCCGAGGCCGCGGCGGCACCCGCGACCACGCCTCCGGCCGGGCCCGACAGGAGGAGGGCGACGGGCAGCGCGGCGGCCTCGCCCGCGGGGATGAGTCCGCCGGCCGAGGTCATCACCAGGACCTCGTCGGCCAGGCGGTCGAGGAGGCGCAGGTAGTGGGCGCACCGCGGGCGGAGGTAGGCGTTGAGGACGGTGGTGACGGTGCGCTCGTACTCCCGGAACTCGGGTGAGACGTCGGACGAGCAGGTGACGTCGTGGCCCGCGGCCCGCAGGCGCTCGGCCACCGTCGCCTCGTGGGCCGGGTTGAGGTCGGAGTGGAGGAGGCAGACGGCGACCGCCTCGACGCCGGCGGGCACGGGCGGCGGCGCGTCCTCGGGGACGGGCTCGATCTCGGCGCCGGTGGCGTCGAGGCGCCCACCGACCTCCAGCCGGAGGTGGCGGGGCACGAGGGGCACGGGCCGGTCGTCCCACGGGTCGTAGAGCGACGGCCGGTCCTGGCGGGCGATCTCGATCACGTCGGCGAAGCCCCGGTTGGTCACGAGCGCGACCACCGCCCCCCGCCGCTCGAGCAGGGCGTTGGTGGCCACAGTGGTGCCGTGGGCGAGGAGGGCGGGCGGTCCCGGAATGCCGGCGGCCACCGCCCGGGCCGGGTCGTCGGGCGTGCTGAGGACCTTGACGACGGCGCCGTCGTCGGTGACGACGTCGGTGAAGGTGCCGCCGGTGTCGACCCCACAACGCACGGGACGAGTCTCGCCCACCAGACTGTCGCCCATGGACGGTCCCGACCCGGTGGTGCTGCGGAAGGTGGAGGAGTGGTTCCTCTCCCGGGGGATGCCCCACTTCATCGACGGCTACAGCGTGACCAGGGACGTGTTCACCCGGACCCTGCCGACCCTCACCCTCATCCTCCTCCTCGAGCTGGCCCTGGCGTTGAACTCGCACTGGGCGTGGTGGGTGAACGGGCTGGTGGCGGGGGCGAGCTTCGCCGGCCTCCTGGGCGTGTGGGCGGGCACCAACGCCCTCCGCCACCGGCCCCTTCTCGCCCGTCCCGACCGGATGGGCGCCACCGAGCTGGCGGTGTTCGTGCTGGTGCCGGCCGTCCTGCCCCTGCTCGCCGGCGGGCAGTGGCTGACCGCGCTCAACACGCTGGTCGGCAACCTCGTCCTGCTGGGGCTGATCTACGCCACCACCAGCTACGGGCTCCTGCCGATGACCCGGTGGGCGGTGCGCCGGCTCGTCCGCCAGCTGGGCGACGTCTTCAACCTCCTCGTGCGGGCGATGCCGCTGCTCCTGCTGTTCGTGACGTTCCTCTTCCTCACGACCGAGGTGTGGCAGGTGGCGGTCACCCTCGACGGGCCCTTCCTGGCCGTGACCATGGGCCTGTTCGCCCTGGCGGGCATCGTGTTCGTGGTCGCCCGCCTGCCCCGGGAGGTGACGGGCATCGCCTCCGACCTGACCGACGTGGCCGAAGTCGTGTGCCGGACCCCGGCCGCGGCCCTCGTGGCGGGCGAGGTTCCGTCGCCCCCGCTGACCCGCCGGCAGTGGCTCAACCTGGGACTGGTCGTGCTGTTCAGCCAGGGGGTCCAGATCGTCCTGGTCAGCCTGATGATCGGGGTGTTCTTCGTCGCCTTCGGCCTGCTGACGGTGACGCCGGCCACAGGCGCGCTGTGGGCGGGCGCCCCGGTGCACATCCTCGCCGACTGGCAGTGGTGGGGCCGGCCGGTGGCTGTGACGACGGAGCTCCTGCGGGTGACCGGGTTCCTCACCGCCTTCTCCGGCTTCTACTTCACCGTGTACGTGCTGACCGACTCCACCTACCGCCACGAGTTCCTCGACGACGTGCTGGCCGAGGTGCGGGAGGCGCTGGCCGTGCGGGCCGTGTACCTGGCCGCGGTGCACCCGTCCTCGCCTGGTGGCTGACGCCGGCGTCGGCCTCGGTGGCGCTGGCGGTGGCGGCCGGGGCGGCGGTCGGGTGGGCCCGGCCCCGCCGCCCCGGCCGGTGGGGCGATCGGCCTGGGCCCTGCCCGAGCCGGCGAGCGCCGACGAGGCGACGGGGCTGGTGGCCTTCGGCGCCGACCTGGCCGTCGAGACCCTGGTCGACGCCTACCGGCGGGGCATCTTCCCCTGGCCCCACGATGCGATGCCCCTGCCCTGGTTCTCGCCCGACCCTCGGGGTGTGCTCGACGTCGCCGCCGGCGCCCGAGTGTCGAAGTCGTTGCGGCAGCGGCTGCGGCGGTGTGGGTGGACGACGACCGTGGACGCCGCCTTCGACCAGGTCGTGGGCGCCTGCGCCGATCGCCCTGCGGGGGAGGGCACGTGGGTCTCGGGGGAGATGCGGACGGCCTACGGGCGGCTGCACCGGCTGGGGTGGGCCCACAGCCTCGAGGTCTGGGACGTCGGCGGGCGGCTGGTGGGCGGGCTCTACGGGGTGCGGGTGGGCGGATGCTTCACCGGCGAGTCGATGTTCCACCGCGAGCCGGACGCGTCGAAGGTGGCGTTCGTCGACCTGGTGCGGCGCTGGGGCGAGGCGGGCGGGGCGATGGTCGACGTGCAGATCCCCACCGACCACCTGGCCTCGCTCGGGGTGGAGGCGATGGCCCGGCCCGAGTTCCTCGCCTGGCTGGCCCGGGTGCGGCACGCGCCCGTCGGCGTGGCCCGGGACCGGCTGGCGGTCAGCCGGCTGGCGGGGTCGGAGGCGGGATGACCCACACCTCGTCCTCGCCCAGGGTGTCCTGGAGGGCGCGCACGGTGCGGCCGATGACGGGGTCGTCGCCGTCCCACACGACGATGGCCTCGTGGGCGTGGCGGGCGATCCACTGGTCGCGGCGGCGGAGGGCGGCGCCGGCGAGCTGCTTGGTGGCGGGCTGCTTCTGCTGGACGACGATCGTGGCCGCGGCCTGGTCGACGACGTGGCGGAACCGCTGCCGAGCGGCGGCCGGCCACACCCCGTCGGGATCGGGGTAGGGAAGGACGGCCACGAACGGGACGTCGACATCGAGCGCGGCCTCCGCCGCGAGGAGCTCGGCGCCGAGGCCGAGGCCGGTGACCACGACCAGGTCGGGGTGGAGCTGACGCTTGGCCGCCACCACCTCGGCCAGTTTCTGGCGGACACGGGCTGCCACCGGGTTGTCGTCGTAGCCGCCCAACTCGGGCGGGCGGTGGCCGGTGACCGCCACCCGGTGCCCGGGGGGGAGCCGGGGATCGTCACGGCCACGGCCGGCGACACCGGCGGTGGCCGTGACCGCGGCGGTCGCCGGCGTCGGGTCGTCGGCCGGGCCCAGGTCGGAAGGCGTGCCGACGCCGGCGCGTCCGGTCTGGGTGCGGGCCGCCTCCACCGCCAGCCGGTCGACGAGGTCGTTGGACACGTCGCCGCTGTGCCCCTTCACCCACCGGAACCTCACCCGTCCAGGATCGCGGCGGACCGCGGCGATCAACGGTTCCCACAGGTCGCGGTTGGCCACCGGCTTCTTGGCCGACGTGAGCCAGCCCCGGGCGATCCACGACTCCCACCACCGGTCGCGGAAGCAGTTGACGACGTAGGTGGAGTCGCTCACCACCTCCAACGGCCCCTCGAGCGCCGACACCGCCTCGAGCGCGGCCTTGATCTCCATCCGCTGGTTGGTGGTGTGCGCCTCCGGCCCGGCCTCGTACCGTCCCCCCGGCACCGCCCACGCCCAACCCCCCGGGCCCGGATTCCCGAGGCACGCCCCGTCGGTGAACACGACGGTCGTGACTGATTCGCGCAATTACACCTCTGAGGGGGCAAGTGCGCGGAGTGCTCGCACGTGGTTGACAAGGGTCCGGGGCGGGGTGGCAGACGTGACCGGAAGGATGCGCCAGCCTAAGGCGGTCAGCGCGGCGTAGCGGGCGGCGTCGTGGTCGAGCGCGCTGCGGGTGCTGTGGAAGTCGAAGCCGTTGAACTCGAGCCCGATCTTCTGATCGGGGTAGGCGAAGTCGAAGAGGTAGACCGTCGACCCCGCGACGACCTGGTACTGGGGGACCGGCTCACCCAGACCGGCGTCGACGAGGACACGGCGCACGTCGAGCTCCTTGGGGCTGCCGCCGGGATGGAAGCCGGGGAGGCGCTCGTCGAGCACCGCCCGCAGCACCGTCAGCCGCCGCCGGCCTCGGCTGGCCAGCACGCCGTAGACCTCGCGGAGGTCGTCGAGGACGAGCAGGTGGCGGCGGAGGCTGTCGTCGACGAGTCTCCCGAGGAGCGCGGGCCCGACCACGCCCGAGAGGTCGCCGAGGGTGCGGGCGGGGGAGGTCACCGGGAAGCGCTGGTGCACGGCTCGGTGGTGATCGGGCAGGTAGCGGCTCTGGTGCGACGTGACGCCCGGAAGCCGGGTCCACACCGGCCACGGGACGGTGAGCTCGGGTTGGTCGGCCACGATGCCCGGCATCCGCCAGAGCGCCGCGGCCGACCGGTGCGACGCCAGCGCATTCGGCCCGGCCGCGAGGAGCGCCGCCCGCAACGGCTGCCGATCGGTGATCGGAGCGCCGGCGAAGCGGTACACCCCCCAGCGCACGACGATCAGGCGGCCGACCTTCAGGGCGTACTCGGCCTGCTTGCGCGTGAGGTGGACACGCGTCTGTGGACGCGTGACGAGTCCGTCTTGTTCCTCGGCGACGACTGCCAGCTCGATCTCTGACATGGGCGACATTCAATCCGCCGGGTGCGACATCTAGCTTCTGTCGTAGGGTCCGCCACCCCGGCGGCGGGTCTCCGTAGGGTGCCAAGTCTGGTTCTTCTGGTTCGGTTGGGACTGCGACCGGAGCGGGCCTTCTGGTTCCGACTCCTC
>Ga0105245_10005152_pt1 | contig 11482 bp, 8 predicted proteins | sample KBSM54metaG_FD_81523 | JGI IMG/M metagenome (GOLD analysis project Ga0105245, IMG submission 81523) | Miscanthus rhizosphere microbial communities from Kellogg Biological Station, Michigan, USA - KBS M5-4 metaG | ecosystem: Host-associated > Plants > Roots > Rhizosphere > Soil | place: Michigan...
ACCAAGTGGTTCAACACCCCGCACGACGCGGGAACGGGCCCGTACACCGTGCAGACCTGGAACAAGGGCCAGGAGTTCGAGGTCACGCAGACCCAGTTCCCCGGCTACTGGGGCGGCTGGAAGGGCTCGCACTTCACCAAGGTCGTGTACCGGGTCGTGACCCAGGACACCACCTCGGTGCAGCTGCTGCGCTCGGGCCAGGTCAGCTTCGTGGAGCAGATGGCCCCGGCGCTGTGGGACTCGCTGCGCGGCGCGCCCGGCGTCCGGCTGGTCAGCGCGGCGTCCTGGCAGAACCTGCTCGGCCAGCTGAACGCCAAGGCGCTGAGCCTGCCCGAGCGGCAGGCGATCCTGTACGGCATCAACTACAACGGCATCGTCGCGGCGCTGAAGGGCGCCGCGACCCTGTCCAGCGGCCTCGTCCCTGACGGCTTGTTCGGTCACTTCGGCAGCAGCAGCCTCCCGAACTACCACTACGATCCGGCGAAGGCCGCCAGCCTCCTCAACAGCATCGGGTACGGCCCGGGCAAGAAGCCGCTGAACCTGTCCCTCACCTACACGCAAGGGGACAGCAACGAGCAGGTCGTCGCCACGCTCATGAAGTCCAGCCTGGCCAAGCTGAACATCAACCTGAGCATCCAGTCGCTGGCCTGGCCGACCCAGTGGGGCAAGGCCAAGTCCGCCAACCCGGCCCAGCACCAGGACATCTTCTTCGAGTACTGGTGGCCGGACTACGCCGACCCGTACTCGTGGTTCGTCAACCTGCTGCTGACCGAGAAGCAGCCGTACTTCAACCTCTCCTACTACTCCAACCCGGGGCTGGACAAGCAGATCAACCGGGTCGAGACGCTGGTCGCCACCAACCGGACGGCGGGCCAGGAGCTGTACAAGTCGATGCAGGAGACGATCCTCCAGCAGGCCCCGCTCACGGTTCTGTACAACGACACCTACCAGTACGCGATGTCGTCCGGGTTCACCGGATTCACGTCCAACCCGGCCTACCCGAACGTCGTCTTCGTGCATGACCTGACACCCACGGGCAGTTGACGGCCTATATCGTCCGCCGGTGCGCGCTGGCGGTCGTGGTCGTCGCGGGCGTCGTGATCCTGACGTTCGTGATCGCCCACGCGGTTCCCGGTGACCCGGCGGCGACCTGGGCCGGGCCGCATGCCTCCGCGACCCAGGTGGCCAGCGCGCGCCGGTTCCTCGGCCTGGACCGGCCGCTGCCGGTCCAGCTGGTGAGCTACTTCGGCGGCCTCCTGTCGGGCGACTGGGGGGTGTCCATCCACACCCACCAGACGGTGCTGTCCGACCTGGGCGCCGCCGCGCCCGCCACGCTCGAGCTGGTCATCGTGGCGCTGGTGATCGCGGTCCTGGTGGGCGTGCCGGCCGGGCTGTGGTCCGCGATGCGGCCGGGCCGGGCGGCGGACCAGGTGGTCAGGGCCGGGGCGATCCTCGGCGTGTCGATGCCGGTGTTCTGGATGGCGCTGATCTTCCAGCTGGTCTTCGCCGACCGGCTGCACCTGCTGCCGGTGGCCGGCGAGTACTCCCCGAACCTGCTGCTCAGCCGGCCGCTGGCGCACCGCACCGGGTTCGGGGTGCTCGACGCCCTGCTCACCGGCAACTGGCCGATGCTCGGCAGCACGCTGACCCACCTGGTGCTGCCCGCGCTGGTGGTAGCCGCCTACCCGGCCGGGCTGATCGCCCGGATCGTCCGGGCGCAGGTCCTGGACGACGCGGGCGGGACGCACGTCCAGATGGCCAGGGCGCTGGGCCTGCCGGAGCGGACCATCTTCGCCCGCTACCTGATGAAGCTGGCCTGGAACCCGGTCGCCGCCACGCTGGCCCTGGTCTTCGGCTACTCGCTGGTGAACACGTTCCTGGTCGAGTCGATCTTCGACTGGCCGGGGCTCGGCAGCTACGCGTCCGCGTCGATCGCCGCGCTCGACACCCCCGCGATCCTCGGCGTGACCCTGTTCGTGGCGATCCTGTACGTGGCCGCCAACCTGGTCGCGGACCTCGTGCAGGCGGCCCTCGACCCGAGGATCGCGCTGCGGTGATCGAGACCCCCTCCGTTCCGTCCAGCTCCGGCGGCCGCCAGGGCGTTCCCCGCTGGCGCCGTGCCCCGGGCCAGCCCGGGCTGCTGCGCGGCAACCCGCTGCTGCTGGCCGGCGGCGCCGTCGCGGTCCTCATCGTCGTGGTCGCGGTCTTCGCGCCGCTGCTGGCGCCGTTCCCGGCCGACGCGGGCTCGGCCACGCACCCGTTCGCGGTGCTGCGGCCGCCGTCTGCCGTGCACTGGTTCGGCACCGACCAGGTCGGCAGGGACGTCGCCTCCCGGGTTATCTACGGCGCCCGGGTGTCCCCGGTGATCGCGGTGTTCGTGCTGCTGATCGCGGGCGTGATCGGGATCCCGCTGGGCGTCGTGGCGGGCTACTTCGGCGGCTGGCTTGATGACGTGATCATGCGGGTCACCGACGTCTTCCTGGCCTTCCCTGCGCTGCTGCTGGCGCTGGTCCTCGCCGCGGTGCTGCCGCCCAGCCTGACCACGGTGACGATCGCGATCGCGGCCACCTGGTGGCCGTGGTACACCCGGCTGATCCGCGGCCAGGCCGCGTCGGTGGCCGGCCGCCCGTTCGTGGAAGCCTGCCGGGCGCTGGGCATCTCCCGCCGCCGGATTATCTTCCGGCACATCCTGCCCAACTCCATCACCCCGCTGATCGTGCAGATCTCGCTGGACGTGGGCGGGGTGATCCTGACCGCCTCGGCGCTGTCGTTCCTCGGCCTGGGCGCGCAGGACCCGACGCCGGACTGGGGCCTGATGGTGGCCGAAGGGCAGGCGTACTTCACCACCGCCTGGTGGCTGGTCACCTTCCCCGGCCTGGCCATCCTGATCACCGCGTTCGGCTTCAACCTGCTCGGCGACGGGCTGCGGGACCAGCTCGATCCGCGGCGGGTGATGCTGCGGTGAAGCTGGAGCTGCGCGGGCTGACGGTGCGGTTCGGCGACCGGGCCGTCGTGGACATCGATCACCTGGCGGTCGGGGAGGCCGAGATCGTCGGGCTGGCCGGGGAGAGCGGGTCCGGCAAGTCGATGACCACGCTGGCCGTGCTCGGCCTGGCGCACACGGCCGGCGCCCGGATGGCCGGGAGCATCACGCTGGACGGCGAGGAGCTGACCGGGCTGTCCCCGGGCCAGTACCGCGACCTGCGCGGCCGCCGGATCGCGGCGATCTTCCAGAGCCCGGCGACCGCGTTCAACCCGGTGTTCCGCGTCGGCCATATCGCCGCCCGGGCGCTGCGCCAGCACGGGCTGGCCGGCAGCGAGGCCACCGACCGGCTGGCCGCGGCGATGCGCAGCGTGCTGCTGGCCCCGGACCTGCTGCGCCGCTACCCCAGCCAGCTGTCCGGCGGCCAGCTGCAGCGGGTGGCGATCGCGCTGGCCCTGGCCCTGCGCGCGGAGGTGCTGCTGGCCGACGAGCCGACCAGCGCGCTGGACGTCACGGTCCAGGCCCAGGTGCTCGAGCTGCTGCGGGAACTGCGCGACCGGGACGGCATGTCGGTTCTGTTCATCAGCCACGACCTGGCCGTTGTCGCGGAGATGTGCGACCGGGTGGCGATCATGCGCGCGGGCTCGATCGTGGAGCAGGGCCCGGCCGCCCGGGTGCTGGCCGCGCCCGCCGACAGCTACACGGCCGAACTGCTGGCCGCGGTCCCGCGGATCGGCTCAGGAGCATCCCCGTGACCGCCGCCGACGAAACCGCCGCCGCCCCCCGGCCGGCCGCCGCGCCCGGCCCGCCCGCGCCCGCCCTCCTCGAGATCCGGGACCTGGTCGTCCGCTTCGGGCCGGTGCGCGCGGTCGACGGCGTCACCCTGGCCATCCCCTCTGGCCCGTTCGGCCTCGCCCTGGTGGGCGAGAGCGGCTCCGGCAAGACCACGATCGGCCGGGCCGTCCTGCACCTGGTGCCCGCCGTCGGCGGTCAGGTCCGGTTCGAGGGCGCCGACGTGACAAAGATGCGCGGCCGGAAGCTCAGGGCCTACCGGCGGGCCGCGCAGATCGTGTTCCAGGACCCGGACAACAGCCTCGACCCGCGGCTGCGGGTGGGCGCGGCGATCGGCGAGGTGCTGGCCGCGCACCGGATCGTGCCCCGCGACCGGGCCAGCCAGCGAACCGCCGAGCTGCTCGGCGAGGCCGGCCTCGACCCCGCGCTGGCCGCCCGGTATCCGCACCAGCTGTCCGGCGGGCAGCGGCAGCGGGTGGCGATCGCCCGCGCGCTGTCGGTGCAGCCCCGGCTGCTGGTGCTGGACGAGCCGACCAGCGCGCTCGACGTGCGCACCCAGGCCCGGATACTGGACCTGATCGCGGGCCTGCGCGCCCGGCGGAGCCTGTCCTACCTGCTGATCACGCACAACTTCGCGGTGGTCAGCCAGCTGTGCGAGCAGACAGCGGTGCTGTACCTGGGCCGGGTCGTGGAAAGCGGCCCCACCGGGGCGCTGCTCGGCGCGCCCGCGCACCCCTACACCCAGGCGCTGCGGTCCGCCGTGCCGGAGATCAGCGCGCACCGGCGGCGGCAGCGGATCGTGCTGCCCGGCGACCCGCCGGACGCCACCAGGCCGCCGCCCGGCTGCGTGTTCCACCCGCGCTGCCCGCTGGCCATCGACCGGTGCCGCACCGAGGTCCCCGCGCTCACCGCGATCCGCCCCGGCCGTCAGGTGGCCTGCCACCGCGCCGAGGAGGTGCTGGCCGGCGCCAGCGCCGGCTAACCGAACAGGTCCGGCGGTGGCTCGTCCGGCCACTCCGGGTCGCCCGCCGCGTCCCCGCCGCTAGCCCCGCCCTGGCCATCCCCGCCGCCCAGCACCCCCAGCACGCCCGGGCCGTACTTCGCCAGCTTGCTCTCCCCCACCCCGCTGATCCCGGCCAGCCCGGCCAGGCTGCCGGGCCGCGCCGTCGCGATCTGCCGCAGCGTCGCGTCGTGGAAGATCACGTAGGCGGGCAGGCCGAGCTCCTTCGCGGTGGCCCCGCGCCACGCCCGCAGCTTCTGGAACAGTGCCTCGTCCTCGCCGCTCAGCTGCGCCACGGCGGCACCGCCCCCGGCCGCCGACCCCGCCTTGGCCCGCGCGGCCGCGGCCCGCTTCGGCTTCTCCGGCTCGCGGCGCAGCATGACCTGGCGCCGCCCGCCGAGAACATCCCCGCTCTCCGGCGTCAGCACCAGCGTGCCGTAATTCCCCTCGACGGCCAGCAATCCACGCGCCAGCAGCTGACGCACCACGCCCCGCCACTCCGCCTCGCTCAGCTCCTCGCCCACGCCGAACACGGTCAGCGAGGCGTGGTCGAAGTCGATCACCCGGGGCGTCTTGCGGCCGAGAAGGATGTCGGTGATGTGCCCGGCGCCGAACTTCTGGTTCCGCTCCCGCTTCAGCCGCAGCACCGCGGACAGCAGCTTCTGCGCGGCGATCGTGCCGTCCCAGGACTGCGGCGGGGCCAGGCACGTGTCGCAGTTGCCGCACGCGCCCGACGTCTCGCCGAAGTAGTTCAGCAGCTGGGACCGGCGGCAGTCGACGGTCTCGCACAGCGCGAGCATCGCGTCCAGGTGCGCGGCCAGCCGGCGCCGGTGCGCCAGGTCGCCCTCGGACCCGTCGATCAGCCGCCGCTGCAGCACGACGTCCTGCAGCCCGTAGGCCAGCCACGCGGTCGACAGCTCGCCGTCCCGGCCGGCCCGGCCGGTCTCCTGGTAGTAGCCCTCGACCGACTTGGGCAGGTCCAGGTGCGCCACGAAGCGGACGTCGGGCTTGTCGATGCCCATCCCGAACGCGATCGTGGCCACCATGATCAGGCCGTCCTCGCGCAGGAAGCGGGCCTGGTTCGCGGCCCGGGTGGGCCCGTCGAGCCCGGCGTGGTACGGCAGCGCGGTCAGCCCGTTGCGGCACAGCGTTTCCGCGGTTTTTTCCACGGAGGCCCGCGAGAGGCAGTACACGATGCCCGCGTCGCCGTCGTGCTCGCCGCGGACCAGGCCGAGCAGCTGGCGGGCGGGCTCGGCCTTGGGCTCGATCCGGTACTGGATGTTCGGCCGGTCGAAGCTGGACACGAACTGCCGCGCGCCGGACAGGCCAAGACGGCTCACGATCTCATCCCTGGTTGCCCGGGTCGCGGTGGCGGTCAGCGCGATCCGCGGCACCTGCGGCCAGCGGGTGTGCAGCCCGGACAGCTCCAGGTAGTCCGGCCGGAAGTCGTGGCCCCACTGGGACACGCAGTGCGCCTCGTCGATCGCGAACAGCGCGATCCGGCCGCGGTCGAGCAGCCGCACCGCGGACTCGGTGTTCAGCCGCTCCGGCGCCATGTACAGCAGGTCGAGCTCGCCGGCCAGGAAGTCCGCCTCCACCCGGCGCCGCGCCGCGGCGTCCTGGGTGGAGTTCAGGAAGCCCGCCCGGATGCCCAGCGCGGTCAGCGCGTCCACCTGGTCCTGCATGAGCGCGATCAGCGGCGAGATGACCACCCCGGTGCCCGGCCGGACCAGTGCCGGGATCTGGTAGCACAGTGACTTGCCGCCGCCGGTCGGCATCAGCACCACCGCGTCGCCGCCGCCGCACAGGTGCCCGATGACCTCGGCCTGCGTCCCGCGGAACGAGTCGTAGCCGAAAACCCGCCGGAGCACCTCCAGCGGCTCGCTCCCCTGCTCGCTCCCGGAAGTCACCGGCCGATTCTATGGTCGGCGGCCGACAGTGTTAGCCGCTCGCTGCGGGCCGCTTTACGCGCTGCCTTCCGCGAGCCAGGGCCGGCTCCGCCGGCAAGACCATCTGCGAGTCCCGATTCCCGCGCCCTGGCGGGTTAGGCTGGGCCTCCCGGTCGCCGTGATGGCCGAATCTGATAGTGAATCGCAGCATAGACACCGTGTCTAACGCGCTGTTATTCTCCCCGGAAAGCCGGGCCTGGGCGGCGCCACAGGGCACCTGCAGTGAGGGGGCAGGTATGGACCGATCACCGGAAACGGCCGCGGACGGCGGCCTGGTCAGCCCGACCCGCCGGGAGCTGCTGGCCGGTGCGGCCAAGGCCGGGGCCCTGGTCTCCGGGGCCGTGCTGCTCGGCGCCTGCGGCGGCTCGTCGGCGCCGTCCAGCACGGGCGGCGCCAGCGGGGGCAGCAGCACCAGCAGCAGGCCACACGGGGTGACTGAGCTGCCCGGGGGCACGCCCAAGCGCGGCGGAACGTTCACCGTCGGCGTGCTGTCCGGCGGCCAGGAGGAGAACCTGTTCCCCGGCACGTCGGTCGGCACCCCGGACTTCGTCCGCGACTACAACCTCTACAACCTGCTGTTCTACCTGGGCCCGAACGTCACCCCGCTGATCCCCGGGCTGGCGCTCTCCGCGGAGTCCAGTAAGGACGCGAAGACCTGGACGTTCCGGCTCAGGGACGGGGTCACCTGGCACGACGGCAGGCCGTTCACCGCGGCGGACGTCGCCTACAACTTCCAGTCGGTGTGGTCCAACCCGTCGCTGAACTACTCCAGCGGGTTCCTGGCCGGCCTGGTCGACCTCAAGGCCGTCCGGCAGGACGGCAAGCTGACCGTGCACGTCCCGCTGAACACGCCGGTGGCGCAGTTCCCCACGCTGTTCGCTTACTTCGACTTCCCGGTCGTGCAGCAGGGCGCGACGGTGAAGAGCACCGCGCGGCACCCGGTCGGCACCGGGCCGTTCAAGTACCAGTCGCTGACCCCGGGCAGCCACAGCGTGTTCACCGCCAACACGGACTACTGGGAGTCCGGCAAGCCGTACGTCGACCAGCTGGTCGTCGACTCGTCGTTCACCGACACGAACGCGCTGTTCAGCGCGCTGCTGGCGGGCAAGATCAACCTGTTCCCGAGCCTGCCGCTGGTCACTGCGCGGCAGCAGCTCACCGCGAAGCAGGTGCAGATCCTCGAGTCGCCGGTGGCCGCGCAGAGCTACATGTTCGCGATGCGGGTGGACAAGGGCCCGTTCGCCGACAACCGGGCCCGCACGGCGATGAAGCTGCTGGTCGACCGGCAGGCCATGATCGACGGGGCGTGGGCCGGGTTCGGCGACGTGGCCTACGACCTGCTCGCGCCGAACACCCAGTACTACGCCGCCGACCTCACACGGGACCGGGACCTGGACCAGGCCAAGTCGCTGCTGCAGAAGGCCGGGCTGGCCGGGGCCACCATCACGCTGCCGACCTGCAACTTCCTGCCCGGCATGGTGGAGTCCTCGACGATCCTGGCCCAGCAGGCGGCCGAGGCCGGGCTGAAGATCAACGTGGACGTGCGCAGCGCGGCGACCTACTTCACCCCGGCCGGCGGCTTCCTCACCCGGCCGTTCGGCTACGAGGTCGACCAGCCGGTCGGCTCGCTGCTGGTCGCCTACCGGTCCGAGTACACCCCGGACGCGCCCTACCCGGACACGCACTGGGGCTCCCAGCCGGGCGGCGCCGCGGCCCAGCGGCTGATCTCGAAGGCGATCGGGGCGACCAACCCGGCGCAGGCCGCGTCGCTGTGGCGGCAGTGCCAGCTGCAGCAGTTCCACGAGGGCGGCTACCTGGTCTGGGGCAACCTCCCGTACGTGGACGCGGCCGCGAACAACGTGCGCGGGCTGACGGCCGGGGCCGGGTTCAGCTACAACAACTGGCGCCTGCAGGACGGCTGGCTGGCATGACCGGGCCAGGCCCGTGCGGGCGGCTCGACGGCTACCGGGTGGCGGTGCTCGGCGGCGGCGGTGTGCTCGGCGCGGCGGCCGCGCGGGCCTGCGGCCGGGAGGGCGCCGCGGTCGCGGTCGGCTACCGGTCCTCGGCGGTCGCCGCGGCGGCGGTCGCGGACGAGATCACCGCGGGCGGCGGCACCGCGTTCGCCGGGCCCGCCGACGTCACCGACGCCCGCTCGGTGGGCGGCTTCATCGACGCCGCCGCGGGCCGGCTCGGCGGGCTCGACGTGCTGGTCAACGCGTTCGGCCGGATCGACGCGGCGGACGCGGTGCGGTTCGCGCAGACCACCGCGGCGGCCTGGGACGAGCTGTTCGCGGTCGACGTGCGCGGCCTGCTGCTGGCCTGCCAGGCCGCGCTGCCGCACCTGCACCGGTCCCCGGTGGCCTCGATCATCAACTTCGCCGGCTCCTACGGCAACGGGTCCAACCCGGAGAACCTGGTCAGCTCGGTCAGCGTGTCGTTCTGCGCGGCCAAGGGCGCGGTCCGCGGGTTCACCGCGGCGCTGGCCCGCGACCTGGCCCCGCACGTCCGGGTCAACGCGGTCTCCCCCGGGATGATCGAGGCGGACTGGGAAGCGGACTGGAACATCCCGGCCGGGCACCTGGACGAGGCGATCGGGCACACCCCGCTGCGCCGGCTCGGCCAGCCCGAGGAGATCGCCCAGACCGTCGTCTACCTGGCCTCGGCCGGCGGCGGCTACACCACCGGCCAGATTCTGCAGGTCGACGGCGGCTGGGTCATGCCGGGCTAGGGGGTTGCGATGACGACGGAGATCTCCCTGGCCGGCCTGCTGCCGCCGGATCTGCCCAGCGGGCGGGATGCCGCCGCGCAGGGCCGGGCGCTCGGCGCCCGGATCGATATCGCGCCGTCGCTGTACCTGGCGGAGAAGCAGGTGGCCTCGGAGCGCGCCTGGCGGGAGCGGGCCGCCGCCGAGGGGATCTCGTCGACCTGCATCAACATCGGGCTGGCCACCTGGCCGCAGACCCGGGAGGCGCTGGGCAGCATCTACGAGGACAGCCTGCGCCGCGGGATCCGGCCGCCGGACCGGTTCAACATCCTGGCCGAGCGGCGGATGGGGCTGCCCAAGGGGCTGCGGCTGTCCGCGCCGCAGGAGACCGGGCCGCTGCTGATGACCGGGCAGGACTGGTGGGAGACCACGCACACGGTGCCGATCCAGCCCGAGGCCGCGGACAACACGATCGGCGGCCCCGGGTCGCTGGACAACGTCACCGACGCGCTGGCCGCCGGGATCACCCACATCGGGGTGCTCTCCCAGTACACCTGGCGGTGGCCGTACTGGACCGACGAGGCCGGCCAGGTGACCTCGGTTGTGACCGCGGGCGGGGTGCTGGCCGCGCACCGCGCCGCCGGGGTGTGCTTCGACTCCTACCTGGAGGACGGCTACCCCGGCGTGTTCCATGACTACGCCAACTACGTCGGCTGGGCCATGCTCGAGCGGTACGTGTGCGAGGACCTGATCGGCGCCGCGTACTCGTGCTCGTGGGGCGGGCTGACCAGCGACCCGGTGACCAAGGCCGCGGTCACGCTGGCGCTGGCCGCGTTCCGGCCGGACCCGGTGCCAGCCGGGTTCATCCAGGGCGACACGATCGGCAACCGGGCCGACTTCGACGCCAACGCCGGCGTGGTGGCCACCGACGTGCTGTTCATGAAGGCGGTCGACTACCGCTACCGGCTGGGCGGCGCGCCGATCGCGGTACCGGTGACCGAGGTGGAGCGGATCCCGACCTGGCAGGAAGTGGCCCAGGTGCACGCGATCAACCGGCGGCTCGAGGAGTACCTGCCGTCGGTCAGCGCGGCCATCGACTGGGCCCCGATCGAGGCCCGGCGGGACGAGCTGGTGGCCGGCGGGCGGCGGTTCCTCGACGCGGCGCTGGCCGCGATGACCGCGGCCGGGATCGACACCGGCGACCCGTCGGCCGTGCTGGTCGTGCTCAAGCAGCTGGGCGCGGCGGCCTGCGAGGAGCTGTTCGGGGCCGGCCCGCGGGACGACACCTACCCGCGCGGCCGCCGCCCGGTGCTGGAGACCGACCTGGTGCACCGGACCATGGCCGAGCGGGAGCGGCTGCTGACCGCGGTCAGGACCCGGTCCGGCGGGCCGGGCAGCGCGGACGGGCTAAGGATCGTGCTGGCCTCCACCGACGTGCACGAGTTCGCCAAGTTCCTGCTGGAGGCGGCGCTGACCGAGGCCGGGGCGCGGGTCATCGACATCGGCGTCAACCGGGACCCGGAGGACATCGCCGGGGCCGCGGTGGAGAGCGCCGCACAGGCCATCGTGATCACCACGCACAACGGCGTGGCCCGCTCCTTCGGCCAGCTGCTGATGCGCGAGCTGCACGCCGCGGACCTGGGGCGGCTGCCGGTGTACATGGGCGGCGTGCTGAACGAGGACATCGAGGGCAGCGAGATCCCGGTGGACGTCAGGGAGGACCTGCGCGGCCTCGGCATCACGCCGATGGCCGCGGTGGAGGACCTGGTCGCGGCGCTGACCGGGGCCCCGCCCGGCCCCCTGGCGTGAACGTGGCGCTGCTGGCCGACTTCGGCAGCACCTTCACCAAGGTGCTCGCGGTGGACCTGGACGCGGCGGTGATCGCCGGGCACGGCCTGTGCCCGTCCGGCGGCGACCTGATGGACAGCTACGACAAGGCCGCGGGCGCGGCGCTGGGCCAGGTCCGCGGCCCGGCCACGGTCGCCCTGGAGCTGGCCGCGTCCAGCGCGGGCGGCGGGCTGCGGATGGCCGCGGTCGGCCTGGTCCCCGAGCTG
>Ga0105245_10005153_pt1 | contig 11481 bp, 13 predicted proteins | sample KBSM54metaG_FD_81523 | JGI IMG/M metagenome (GOLD analysis project Ga0105245, IMG submission 81523) | Miscanthus rhizosphere microbial communities from Kellogg Biological Station, Michigan, USA - KBS M5-4 metaG | ecosystem: Host-associated > Plants > Roots > Rhizosphere > Soil | place...
GGTGCTGCTATTTCTCTGGCACGTTCCCAGCGCCATCATTCCGCTGATTACCATTCCCATTTCAGTTTTGCTCGCATTCATTCCCTTCCGCATGCTGGGAATGACCGCGAATATTATGTCTCTGGGCGGGATTGCCATCGCCATTGGCGCGCTGGTGGATGCCTCCATTGTTGTAGTCGAGCAAACGCACAAGAAATTGGAAGAGTGGGAGCGCGGCGATAAACGCGAAGATTACCGCGCCATAATCCTGGCTGCGGTAAAGCAGGTAGCCGGCCCCAGCTTTTTTGCGCTTCTGGTGATCGCGGTCTCATTTCTTCCGGTGCTCACATTGGAAGCACAGGAAGGCCGGCTCTTCCGGCCGCTCGCTTACACCAAGACTCTTGCCATGGTGATTGCCGCGGTCCTTTCGATCACGCTTGGTCCCGCTCTGCAAATTCTCTTCACGCGGCGCAAGAAGTTCCGCTTCCAGCCGGCGTGGCTCTGCCGTTCCACGAATGCCCTTGTAGTCGGCGACATTCATGCTGAAGAAAAACATCCAGTCAGCCGCCTCTTGATTCGCATGTATCAGCCCGTCGCTGCCTGGGCACTGCGCTGGAATTGGGTCGTGATCGCGGCGGCCCTTGTGCTGGTGGCCGTCACGGTTCCCGTATTCCAAAAGCTGGGCTCAGAGTTCATGCCGCCCCTTGAAGAAGGATCCATCCTTTATATGCCTTCCACCGCTCCCGGCATTTCCGTCACTGAAGCGCAAAAGGTGCTCCAGGTTACGGATCGGATCCTCATGCAATTCCCAGAGGTGGATCGTGTGCTCGGTAAAGCCGGGCGGGCAGAGACTGCCACCGATCCAGCACCACTCTCAATGCTGGAAACCGTCATCATCCTGAAGCCGCATTCCCAGTGGCGCAAGGTGGACACGTGGTATTCAGCGTGGACGCCGCAATGGACCCAAAGCATTTTCCGCCACGTAACGCCTGATCACATTTCACAGGAAGAACTCATTAGCCAGATGAATGAGGCGCTGAAAGTTCCCGGCCTGGCCAATGCCTGGACCATGCCTGTAAAGGGCCGCACAGACATGCTAACCAGTGGAATGCGCACGCCGGTTGGTCTCAAGATTTCCGGCGCCGATGTCCAGGAAATCGAAAAGCTCGGCATGCAGGCGGAGTCCCTGCTCAGTTCAGTGAGCGGGACACGCAGTGTCTTTGCGGAGCGCACCGGCGGAGGCTATTTCCTTGATATCAACTGGAACCGTGACGAACTCGCCCGCTACGGACTGAGCGTTGAAGAAGTGCAAAGCGTAATTGAAAACGCCATCGGCGGAGAAAACGTGACCACCGTAGTGCAGGGGCGTGAGCGATATCCGGTCAATGTTCGCTACATGCGCGACTTTCGCTCTGACATGAGCGCACTCGGCCGCGTGCTGGTTTCCGCCTCAGGCGGACAGCGTCAGATTCCGCTGGCGCAGCTGGCCAGCATCAATCCCGCCAGCGGTCCCGCAATGCTACGCAATGAAAACGGCCTATTGACTGGTTATGTGTACGTGGACATTACCGGACGTGATCCCAGCAGCTACGTGGAGGAAGCGGGCCAGTTGCTGCGTAGCAAATTAAAACTGCCCGCCGGCTATTCAGTTTCATGGAGCGGCCAATATGAGGCCATGCAACGCGTCAAACAGCGACTCACCCTGGTTGTGCCGCTCACTCTCGCAATGATTTTGTTGTTGCTGTATGCCAATACGCGCTCGCTCACTAAAACTTTCATGGTTGTGCTTGCCGTGCCATTCTCCGCCATCGGCGCCGTGTGGTTTCTTTATCTTCTTGGCTACAACATGAGCGTGGGCGTGTGGGTAGGATTGATCGCATTATTGGGCGTGGATGCGGAGACCGGAGTTTTCATGCTCCTATATCTCGACCTGGCCTATGAACAAGCCAGGCGTGAAGGCCGCCTGCGGAACTTGCACGAGCTTCAGGAGGCCATTCTTCATGGAGCAGTCAAGCGCCTGCGGCCCAAGTTCATGACAATGGCAGCCGCATTCCTGGGTCTGGTTCCTATCATGTGGTCCACGGGCGCAGGATCAGACGTTATGAAGCGTATCGCTGCACCCATGATCGGCGGAATCTTCACTTCGTTCCTGTTGGAACTGGTGGTCTATCCAGCCGTGTATCAGATTTGGAAATGGAATTTCGAGGTCAAGCGCCGCCTCTCGCCAGAGCCACGGCTGGTTCCCAGCACAAACCCAAGCTTGGCTCTACGGATGCGTGAGGAAGATAACGAACCAGTCTCAGTTGGACGCCCGTGAGCGTAAATGCATCTGTGCCAAACAAAAAACGCGCAGGCCAACGTGAATCGAAGTGCAGATATTGAGCGGGTGGGATTGAGGATTATCTCCGGACGAGATGCCCCATTGGAACGCATGCGGCAATTCCAATAACACCGGATCGTTCCTTCGATTCCTTCCGCGCTCACCAATGAATTCCTTCAACCTTAAAGGATCTCCATCTTCCCATGGATGTAAAATCCCACCCGGGAGTCTTCCGCCTATGGCACAAGTTCAAACGGTCCGCGGCCCTGTTGATTCGTCCAAGCTCGGCACCACGCTGATGCACGAGCACGTCTTTGTACTGGACACAGAGATACTCCAGAACTATCCGGAAGAATGGGGAAGCGAAGAGCAACGAATCGCCGGCGCCATAACGCGGCTGAATGAACTCAAGGCCAAAGGTGTAGACACGATTGTCGATCTCACGGTGATTGGTCTTGGCCGATATCTCCCCAGGATCAAAAAGATCGCGCAACAGACAGAGATCAACATCATCGTCGCCACCGGAATCTATACGTATCACGATGCGCCGCTTTACTTTCATTTTCGCGGGCCGGGTACGGTGCTGGGCGGTCCGGAACTGATTGTGGACATGTTTGTGCGCGACATCAATGAAGGGATCGCCGATACCGGAGTAAAAGCCGGAATCTTGAAGTGCGCCACGGACGAACCCGGCGTCACCAGGGATGTTGAGCGGATTCTGCGCGCCACCGCGCAGGCGCACCGAAGGACCGGCGTGCCCATTTCTACCCATACACACGCCGGAAAGCGCGTCGGCATTGACCAGCAAAGGATCTTTCGCGAAGAAGGCGTTGATTTGTCGCGCGTGGTGATCGGCCACTCCGGTGACACCACTGATCTTGCCTACCTTGAAGAACTTGTTGGCAACGGTTCATACATCGGCATGGACCGCTTTGGCATTGATACGATTTTGTCTTTTGAAGACCGCGTCAACACAGTGGCTGCCATGTGCAAGCGCGGCCATGCGGAAAAAATGGTTCTCTCGCACGACGCCGCGTGTTACAACCACTGGCTGCCGGAACGTCCGTTACCTATGATGCTGCCGCGATGGAACTATCTACATATCCATAACGACGTTATTCCCGCGCTCAAGCAGAAGGGCGTAACCGAGGAGCAGTTGCAAACCATGCTGGTCACGAATCCGCGGAAGATCTTTGAACGGCAGGGCGCATATTGAGCTGGGATGATTGATGAGCGCACATGTCGTCTCTGCGCGGCTCACTAGGCCATCTCAGGCCGCCAGCGGATCATCCTTTTTCTGGCTCTGATTTTCCTTTTGGCGCTCGCCTGGATCCTGGTCAACTTCCATCTCCGGCTCTTTAGACTCCGGATCAATACCGTGTGAAGGATTTTCCTTCTCCGGCTTCTTCTTGTCTTCGTTGCGCTCTTCCTGGTCGGTTGGCTGCTTCATGAACCTTTGGATGGCGAATTATCTTCACGTGTCGCCCTTGGCTTCCTCCTGCATGCTCCTGCAACTTTTCCCGCCACCCGTGTTTATAGATATATAACGCTCTGATTTTTATCTGAGCTGTGTGGGGAAGGGTTCCTGAGGGGTAAACGGGATCTTTCACTGCGGAAATGCGATGCGAAAGCGGCTGCCGGCTTCCGCTCATCAGGCCGAAATCGGGATGAGCGGGGCGCATGCGGCCGCTTTTTTTCGTTTAAAATCGAAATCATGTCCAACGCAGGGCCGTTGTTTCGTCCGTATGACAAGCTGGTAAAGATCACGCTGGGGGGAAAAGAGTTTGAAGTCCCTGACGGCAATATGCTGCTGCGCGCGTTGCAGTTTCTCTCTCCTGAAGATATTTCGTATGGAAAATTCTGCTGGAATGAAGAGTGCCAGTATTGCCGGGTGAACTACGACCTTGGCCCGGACACGCCAAACCGTACGGCAATCTCATGCAAGTTGATGGTGCAGGATGGAATGCGCGTGACGGAAGTAGCGCCTGAAATTAAATACTGCTTGCGGAAACTGGGACTCGACTTGAAGGTGAAAGAACCGAAGGGTTGAAAAAAATGCAGTGGATGCTGATTTAGAGACGTCTTATTGCTGTGATCGATGCTAAGCGATAGTGCATTTGCCGATAGAACGCACCGGCACGCGTGTTTGCGCCATGATATTCCAAGGCAGCGAACTCCGCGCCGTGCTGGCGACCCCAATCCTCAGCCGCGCGCAGTAGTTGTCCACCAATGCCATGATTTTGATGTTCGCGCCTTACCGCAATCTCTGAAACCAGGCAGTAGACCATTTGCCGGTGCATAGCATCCGTTGGTCGATATAGACGTGCATCTATGAATCCAGCAATTTCACCACTGAGCTCTGCGACAAGCGTGATGCTTTCTGCACGTTCCTCCGCCGGATGCTGTCGTCCTTCTTTGTAACGTGCCGCTATGGTTTCAACCTCAGGCACGAAATATAGCTCAGAATCAAGGCTGGCATGATGCTCAGCGCTCTCAAGAAACGTGCGGGTGATTGCGTCAGCATCCTCTGCCACAGCCTGACGAATAACCGCCGGCTTTGAGGCTTCATTGATCATTGCTTCACCATTACTGGCCCGCGGCGCTCGTTCCATTCTGATAGAGATACTATGCCGATATCTGGCATTGGTTCATGATCGATTCTGGCAATAAACTCTAATAAATGGCCGTCAACATCATGGAAGTAGATGGAAGCGGCAGGCATCCAGCCGAACACGCTCGGCTCATCGGTAATCTCGCCAAAGAAGTTTCTCAGCTCAATTCTTTTCTGTTTGATGTTATGGATTACGCCATTCATATCTTCCAGGCCCACAGCAAATGCAATATGCTGCATTCGCACGATGTTGCTCGTTACATCCGCAACCCAGGGTGGCGCTTCCCATAAGCCCAGCATCGTGCTGCGGTCTTTTCCGATCCAATAAAACGCAGCGCGCCGTTCGCGCTCATGCCGGCCCAATTCCAGCCCCATGACGTCTTCATAGAACCTCATGGATCTTTCCAGGTCCAGGACGTGGAGATGCGCTTCGAAGAGTCCGCGCAGGAACGCTGCCGGTTGTTTGCTCATGAATAACCTTTTTACCCCGACGTTTCGTCCATGTGCAGGAATTGCACCAAGTCCAGCAAGCTGGCGCCGAAGCCGTCGGGAGCTGCGCCCAGTTCCTCAGCCGGCAGCTTCAATCGATTGACCCAGAATGTTGGGTACCCAAACAACCTGGCGCCGGCCGCGTCCCATCCGGCGAAATGCTGCGAACAGGACCTGGTCACGTTGAAGCCCCAGGGATTCAATGCCCAATTGATAAGCGCGCGGATCAGGCTTGAACGTTCTTGCCTGATCAGTGCTGATAACCTCTTCAAATATGCCGGTTAATCCGGCGCTTTTGATATTGGACTGAAGCATGTGCGGCGTGAGATTCGAAAGGAGTGCCAGCCTCAGCCCCGATTTCTTGAGGGCGCTGAGTGCCGGTGGTACGTCGGGCCATGCTTTCAGGTTTAGATAACCGCTCATCAGCTTTTCATGCTTTTCAGCGCTCATATCCAGTTTGAGCTTATTTGCGGCGAATACGAGAGCGTCCTCTGTAACTTGCCAGAAATCCGCATATCGTTGCGCGACAACGCGCAGCCATGTGTATTCGAACTGGCGCGTGCGCCACTCGTCACTCAGCACTTGACCATTCACGGGAAAAAGTTCCTCTGCCAGGGCGAAGACCGGCCTTGGATCAAAGATGGGGAACGCATCAAATGCAATGGCCTTGATCTTTGTTTTTGGAGCCTGCTCGCTGCTCGCATTCCGGGACCGCGATCCTAAAGCACAGGATGTGAGCCCGGCGGCGCTGAGAGCCATAAACTCTCTTCGATTCATAGGACTCTCCTCTCATGAGTTCTGCCCAAAGCCGCGCGGCACCTGCGATTGGATGCCGCGATCATGGCAAAGTTACAGCGATCAGGCCCATCGCAAATAAATTGCTCAACCGCCTGAGGACCGGCCAAAAGAAATGCCCCTTCCTGTTCTAGTGGGTCTGGTACGCCTGCTGAGCGATGCATCGATCGCGAGCGGTCCTGGTCCGCCCAACACCAGCGCTGCAAGAGCAGCAAGATATAGAAGATTGCATTCATAGCCTGGAGGGCCGAACTGAGCTCCCGCCTGCGTTACAGCAATCAACTTGATCGAGCTAAACCCGTACGGCAGATGGACAGTGAAAATTGCAACCAGCAAAATCACCGCCAACGGCACGCTGAAAATTGTCACGAACGCGCCCGTTCCAATGGCTATCCCACCCAACAACTCACTGAGTATCGTGACCCATGCCATCACGTGGGGGGCGGGAACGCCAAGTGATTGCAATATGCCGGCAAATGAACCGGGTCCCCGGGACAGCTTGGCAATGCCGTGAACTGCAAATCCGTACCCAACAATGAGACGCAGAAGCAGAGGCGCCCAACGCGCAAAACGCAACTTATCTGATTGCCCAAGCTGCATTCAAGACCTCCATAAGATTACTGCTCAAACAATTCAATGGTTTTTTGGCGGTTATTGATGCGAATGCTGGCGAAGTTTGAGAGCACATCCTGCCCCAGCACTCCATCAGCCACCTTCAAAAGGGAATTTCCAGTGAGGTCTGCTTTAACCACGTGAATCAAAAATGAAGCGTTACCCAACTTCAGGCTGCTTCTCTCCTTGACGTAGGCATAACTGCGCTGCCAAAGAAGCATTTTTTGTTCGCGTGAGACCTGCGGGAAATTGATCATTGTCTGCTCGGCACCTGTGTCAAAAACCAGTGTCCGATTTTTTCCGTCTATGGCCACAGTCACGAGAATCATCGAATTCCTGGTGCGATAATGGAGAATATTGCTGGGCTGCTCGCGCGTTGAGGCAAATGCCGGCAGAACAGAGACGAACAGCAAAACCCTTAAAAAGCGCATACGCAGAATCTCTCCGCAGCCTTTTGGCTGCTACTACAACATCGTGTGAGGTTCTCTGGGACGGCCTCGAGACTTAAACCAGTGCAGCCACGAAGCCGTCCATAGTCACCGCAGAACAACATCTTGAATCAGCCAAATACTCCGTAGCCCGGATAATCGTCATCCTGCTTCTGTTGGTCGCTCTTTTTTTTCATTTTCTTTTCTTTCTTCGTCTTTTTCGCGCAATGCTCGTCGTCGGTTGTTTGAGATGCACTCGCAGCCGGAGCAGGGCAAGCGGACGCTTTTTCGTCTTTGCATGGCGAACTCGCACCAAATGCCAGGATGGAATTTGTCAGCATGGCTAAAGCAAAAATTCGAATGAACCAAGGTTTCATCGTATTTACTCCTTGAACGGGGCCAGGAAATCCTGCCTCTGTTCAGTGAAAATCCCTGCAATGCCTGATTTATTCCAACCAGGGACCCAAAAATATATTTTTGGGTGAGGGATGAAAATCAGGAGTAGGAAGCTTTTAGGGTAAGGAGCCCTTCAGTCCCCCCAGGTCGTGGTGTGAACGGAAGTGATTTAATGGAGCTTGATGACGTCAAATTTGTCCGCGGCACGAGTTTAACAATGCCAAAGGACTGGACATTTGAATTTGAGACCGTCGCTCTTCCGCACGCAGGGGGACTGCTTCGCTACGCGCTACACCTTGAGGGAGAAAAGGCGCGAGCCGAAGATCTGGTCCAGGACACCCTTCTTTCTGCCTGGCGCCATTTCCATCAATTCGAACAAGGCACCAATTGCAAGGCATGGTTGTTCCGAATTTTGAAGAATCTGCATTCCAGGCAAATGCGACGAATGTCCCGGAAGCCGGAAGTGTCTCTGGAACAGGACGAGTTCAGGCTCGCCGCACCGGAGCGGATTTCCGCCAATCAGCAAGTGCGGGACGCATTTGCACGGCTCACTCCCGAGCATCAGGAGGTGCTGCAACTTGCGGCCGTTGAGGGTCTGGGAATCCGCGAAGTGGCGGACGTGCTTCAGGTCCCTCAAGGGACCGTGATGTCGCGTTTGAGCCGGGCGCGGGCCAGTCTCCGCAGCGTGTTGCAGACGCGCGCGTTTGTCCGGAAGGAAGGCTTATGAATTGCGAGAGTGTTCAAGACTTGCTGCCGCTTTACCTTTCAGGCGAGCTGACAGGAGAAGGCTTGGCTGCTGTGCAGCATCACATCAAAGCATGTGAGGCCTGCGCACAGTCGCTCAGTGCAGATCGCCAGCTGGACGACGTGTTACGGACAGCAATGCTGGAGCATAGCCCGGACGTTTCAGCCGTCCTTCAGCGGGTTCATGGAAAGATGGCGACTTCCGGCTGGAAGAGAATGCTGCACGTTCGTTCATTGCGCCTCGCTGCATTGGCTGCAATGGTTGTTCTGGTAGCTGTTCTTGGGGTCTCAAGCTTTCGGGCGCGTCAGGTGCAAAGAACAACGGCCATGGCTGCAGCTAACGATCACTACAGCGACCTGGTGCTGTTGCGGCATCCTGATTGGGCGTACCAGCCTGACGATGTTGCCCGGTTCATGCTGGAAGAATTTTCACGGCAGGACTTGCTCGCTGTGATTACACCCCAAGGCGCCGTGTTTGAAAAGGTCCGCTTGTGTAACCTTGGCGGAACGCAGTATGCACATTTCGTTTTCAGAACCGGAGCGACAGAGACATCCATTTTTCTGATTCCAAACGGCCAGGCCGGAAACAAACGCGAGTCAATCCATTTGGCTGATGCCGGCCATGGTTTAGAGGCTTCGGGCTTCTCTTCTGAACATCTGAGCGGAGTGGTCGTCGGCGATAAGGGGCAAGTGCAGACGCAGGAGATCGCGAAGCGACTGGGAGGAATGTTCTAAAAAGAAGCGGTCGTTGCAGCCTAGTGGTGGCTGGGCGAAGGGCGGGCGGGTTTCTTGGAGGCCGCGCCGGCGGCCCCCAATTTTGTTAGACGATCACGGGCCTGCAAGGCCTCTGGGCTTTTTGGATAACGGCTGATCAAGCTGCGCAGTTCCTGGACTCCAGCATCGCGCTGACCAAGTTCCAGCAGCGCATATGCTTTCTTCAACTGAGCGGCTGCGGTCTTGTTCCCGCCAGGATACTGGTCAAGAACTTTGTTGTAAGCCTGCACTGCGCCCGCGAAGTTTCCCTGGCGATAGGCGATTTCTCCCAGGTAGAACTGCGCGTTGCCGGCAAGATCGGTATTGCCATAGACTTGTAGATACTGCGCGAATTCCTGTGACGCCAGATCATTCTTGTTGGCGTTGTAGTCGCGCAAGCCATCGTTATAAAGCTGGTCTGCGGGCGGAGCTTGCGGCACATTGTTCGCAGCGCCACTGGGACCGCCGGGCTGAGATCCTGCAGGCGGGGCCGTAATATTCTGTTGCGCGGTCTGCATGTCATCGAGCTGCTTGCTCACTTTGGCCAGACGCGCTTTCAATTCGTCCACCGCATCATGCAGCGCCTGGACTTGCCCGGAAATCTGGTCGACTTTGCTGCCCGCATCTGAAGTCTGCTGTCCCAGCGTCTTTTGCAGGTTCTGTACAGCGGACCCCATCTTGTTCACGTTATCTGTCTGCTGCGTGAGCAGGTCTTTCATCACGCCCATGCGTTCATCGAACGATTGCTGCATGCGCGACATATTGTCCTGCATGAGCTGGAGCTGCGTCTGGATCTGGATGAGCTGTGACTTGGTGTCCGCGGCTGCGGCGGTTCGGCTGGCACACAGCGCAAAAAGCAGCACAGCCAGCATGACGGCGAAACTTTGTTTCTTCATAGGCATTTAACTCGTTAGATGCAGAATAGCTGATTGATCCTGCAAGAATTTTCTTCTTTGACGAGGAGGCGATTCCTCTTAAAGTGTGCACCGGATTCAGGGCTGGTGGAAACCAAACCTTGGGCGCGAACCAAACTTGATAAGCCGGACAGGCACACTGGCCTGCCCGGCCCTTACTGTTTTTAGTGTAACAGTGAGAAATGATCGCGGCGGTTTTTCTGCCAGCAATCTTCATTCTGCTCACTGCATTGCGGTTTTTCCTTGCCGTAGCTGATGGTCTTGAGTGCGTCCGCGCCTACGCCCGCTTGCTGTAGCGCTTGCTTGGCAGAGTCTGCGCGACGCTCACCCAATGCCAGGTTGTACTCGGTGGAACCGCGGTCATCGCAGTTGCCTTCAATCTGGACCTTCCAGCCCTTCTGCTTGATGACCTGTGCCGCTTGTGCCAACGCCTGTTGCGCGTCAGGACGCAGATCAGCTTTGTCATAGTCGAAGTAAATGTCCTTCACCATCTGGGCAAAAAGCTGGTCATCGGTGACGGTTGGAGTTGGCGCCGGCGTAGGCGTCGGAGTTGCCTTCGGAGTCACCGAAACCTGGGCGGTGGCTTCCTGTGTTCCAGCCGAGCCCTTGGCGGTCAAATGGTAGGTAGTGGTTTGCGTCGGCGAGACGGTTTGCGATCCGCTGGGATCAACCTTGTTGCCGTCCAGAGCAACGTCAGTTGCGTTCTCCGTGCTCCAGGTCAATGTGGCCGACTGGCCGGCTTCAATGGAAGTCGGGTTGGCGGAAAGTGTGGCGCTTACTGCTTTAGGCGGCGGTGGCGGTGGCGGCGCAGCCTCTTTCTTTTTACATCCGCTTGCCACCATCAAGAAAGCCAGCACCCCCAGGACGACGATCCGATTGCTCGTGCTCTTGTTCACTCCATGTCCTCCAAAAAATAATGCAATTTACTATAAGGCCTATTTAAAGCTCCAATTGGGCTGGCTATTGCGGCCCTGGCGCGTCAGTTGCTGCAGGTGCGTGCCGTCCGCCAGAACGCTCCAGATCTGTTCATTGCCCGTGCGGTTGGACTGGAACACAATGTGGCGTCCATCCGGAGACCATGACGGAAAGTCATTGCGCCCGCCATCGTGGGTCAACTGTATGATTTGCCGCGATGCAATATCCATAAGATAAATGTCCGAACCGCCTAAGATCCCGGGGCCATAATTGCGCACCCACGCAAACGCCAGCAGCAATCCATTCGGGGACCATGCCGGAGAGACAGCATAGCCCTGGTCGGTCATTCTCTGCACATTACTACCGTCCGCATCCATCACGTAGATTTGGGGTAGCCCGGTGCGTCCACTTACCCACGCTATTTGCCCGTTAGTTTTAGGATTGAATACCGGCGACACATCTCCCTTACCGGTGCTCAGTCTGCGCGCCCCCCCGCCGTTCGCGTCCGCGACGAATATCTCTGAC
>Ga0105245_10005154_pt1 | contig 11480 bp, 6 predicted proteins | sample KBSM54metaG_FD_81523 | JGI IMG/M metagenome (GOLD analysis project Ga0105245, IMG submission 81523) | Miscanthus rhizosphere microbial communities from Kellogg Biological Station, Michigan, USA - KBS M5-4 metaG | ecosystem: Host-associated > Plants > Roots > Rhizosphere > Soil | place: Michigan...
CTTGGTCGTGAAAAAAGGTTCGAAGATTTGCGGCATGTCGTCGGCGTGAATGCCCGGGCCCGTGTCGGAGACATCGATGCTCAGCGTGTGTAGTTCCGGATTCACGTGCACGCTGATGCGGAGCTGACCGCCGGTTTCGTGCATCGCGTGCGCGGCGTTCGTGAAGAGGTTCACGAACACCTGCGTGAGCTGGCCGCCCATGCCGCGGACCGGCGTGAGATTGGGCGCAAAATCACGCACGAGTTCCACGCGTGAGGCCTTCAGCTCGTGCTCGCAGAACACCAGCGCCTTTTCCAAGATCTCCTCGACCCGAACCGTGCCGGGGACATCCGCGGAGGGGCGGGCGTAGGCCACCAGATCGCGAGAGAAATTCAGAATACGCGCGGTGGCCTCGCCGATTCGGCGCAGCCGCTCCAGATCGTCTTCACGGTCGTCACTCGGGGGCCGTAGCGACGCTTTACGTTTCAGGTAATCGGAATAGGCGATGATCGAGGTGAGGGGATTGTTCAGCTCGTGCACGACGCCGGCCACGATTTGCCCGAGTGACGCGAGCTTCTCGTTTTGGATGATCTGCGCTTGGAGTTTGCGAGTCGAGCGAGCGGACTCGGAGGCGCGGGCAAACAGCCGAGCGCGTCGCACAGCCGCCGCGAACACTTGCGCGGCTTGCGTCCCGATCTGCACTTGCAGCGGGCTCTGCGCGTGGCTGGTGCTCGCCAGGTGAAGGGTCGAGCCCGCGGCGCCGTCGTCCAACTCGAGGATGCGTTCGTCGCGAAAACCAGGGAAAAGTCGGGTTGGATCGCGACCCACGCCGACCTCACTGCCGAGCGGGAAGCGCGTCAGCACGACCGGGTCCGCGCTGGCGCTCATGGCCACCACACACGCGCCAATCGCGAGGTTCGGCAGCAGGGGCAGCAAGCCCTCGAGGAACTCATGGGTGAGCTGCTCCAGATCGGCATCCACCGGGAGCGAGAGTGACAAGCGAAGCAGACCGTCGCGCCACGAGTCGGCACCGGGTGACTCGGAGATGCGGCGGCGGCCGCTCGCGCCATCGGTCGCGCGCACCTGCGAAGGCGCCACGGGGGGCGCCGAGGGCGAACGCGCGAGCTCGTCAGGGGTGTCCACGCGGGTCATTGCGGGCGCTCCTCCGGTTCCTTCTCGGTGGCCTTGTCCAAATCGAGGATTTTGGCCTGACCGACGTAACTCTTCGTCTCGTATTTGGTGATTTTACCGACTTTGCGCACGATCTCTGCCATGCGCTCCGACTCGGTAATGATGACGTTGGCCGCGTGGAAAAGTTGCGAATTGTCGGCGAGTTTCCGCTTCAATAGTTCTGCGTAGCCGATCACGCTAGTCAGAGGCTGATTGAGCTCGTGGGCGGCGGCGCCCGCCAGTTCGGCGACGATGGCCTGCTTTTCCCGCGATCGAAGCTCCTCTTGGGCGGTATCCAAGCGGGCCTGCATGCGTAACTTTTCGCGAATGTCCGTGAAAATTCCGACCGAGCCGATGGGGCGCCCGTTGTCGACCACGAGTGAGGCGGAGAGCAACACCTGCACGGGCTGCCCATCCGACCCCAACATATCGACGCGATGGTCCTCGAGCCGACCGTAGCCGCACACGTTCGGGTCGCGGATGAGCTTCATGATGTTGTGGGCGACACCGGGCGGGTACAACGCCTCGACGCGCATCTTGCCGACCACGTCGCTCGGGGAGTAGCCGAAGATGCGCGCGGCGGCGCGATTGAAGAGCAAGACCATGCCGCGCAAATCCGCCGAGACGATGCTGTCCACCGAGCTCTCGATCACGCTCTCCAAGAACTCCTTGGTTTGCTTGAGTTCGACCGCGGTCGAACGCTCTTGTGTGACGTCGCGGAAGCTGAACAGCACCGCGTTGTCTTCGTGCAGCACGGAGCTGAAGCTGACACTGATGGTCAACGCGGCCCCGGATTTATCGGTGATCCCGATGTCGACGCCGCGTGGATAAATGCCGTCACGAAAGCCGCGCAGGAGCCGGGTCGTGCGATCGCGCTCGAGCGGCGCCAAGAAGTTTTCGAGGCGCAGGGCCATCAGCTCGGTTTCGCTGAAACCGGTGATCTCGCGCGCCCTCGGGTTTGCGAATAGCACGCGCCCTTCGCGATCGATGACGACCATGCCGTCGGCCGCGCTCTCGAAGAAATCGGCGTAGCGCTGGAACAATTGCACGCGTCGCTCGGCCTCGGCACGTGCCGAGCGGCTCTTCTCGGTGGCGTCGCGCAGCGATTGCAGGATGCGCGCATTGCGCAGGGCAATGGCCATGGCATTGGCGAGCGTCGTCACGAGCGAAAGTTCGTGATCGGCGATGTTGGTGCGATCCTTCGAGCGCAGGAAGAGCACGCCCATCGCGCCGTGATCGTGCAAAATCGGCAGCAAGGCGAAAGACTTGAAGCCGAGCGAGGGCTCCGTCTGGCGAACCACTTCGAGCAGCGGGTGCTCGGTGCCGTCGCGGATCACGAGCGCCCGCCCGGTGCTGAGCACTTCGCGGATCTCGGGATATTTGGCTAGATCGATGGGCAGATCGCGCAGCTGTTCGTCATCGCTCGTGGCCAGCACGTAGCCCACGTTGCCCGATTCGGCGAACAGCACGATGCTGCAACGATCGACGTGCGCAAACGCGGCGACGCGCTGCACGACCGTGAACAGGATGTCGCGAATGTCTAGTGTGGAGGCCAGGGTCTGGGTGAGCTCCAGCACCGTTTGCTGGTCTTGCTCGCGTTGATTCAAGCGATCGACGTACTCGCGGATGCGCATCTGGCCACGAATCCGAGCAATCAGCTCCGACGGGCGAAATGGCTTGTGCACGTAGTCGTCTGCGCCCGACGCAAACACGCGCGAGATCTCTTCGTCGGCTTCGAGTGCAGTGAGCACGACCACGGGCGTTTCGGCGAGCCGGGGGGTGCTGCGCAGCTGTGAAAGGACGGCGTAGCCGTCCGGGGCCGGCATCACCAGGTCGAGCAAAACGACGGTCGGCGTGTGCTCGGCGAGCCAAGCGATCGCTTGTTCGCCGCTCGACGTCATGGTCGGGTTCAACCCTGCGGAGACAAGGATCTGTTCGAGGACGTGCCGGCTTACGGCGTCATCGTCTACGACCAGAATCGAGACGTCGGGCGACACAAGCCTCGTAAGTTATCACGAACCGGCCCGGCGCCCTCTGAATTTCGCCCATACTGTAGAGAAACGGCGCCCGCTGCTGGCGCGGCTTGTCCTCCATCGGCTATAACCGGCGTCGTGACGAGGTTGCCGCTGCGGTCCCCTTCCGGGGAGTCCGAGGACCTGGATGGCCTGGAAGAGCTCGGCGACGATGCGATCATCGCGCAGCAGACGGCCGCCCATGCGCCGCAACCTCGCGCCAATGTTTCGGAAGAGTCACGCAGCGTCGTGATCTCGGACGTGCCGCGCAAGCGCGACACTCAGCCCCCGCGCAGTGGCATGCCGAAGACGACCGGTGAGCCAACGCTCATCATCCGTGACCGGCGCGCTCTCGACGAGATGCGGCAGCAGCTCATGGAGCGTCAACGCCGACGGAAAAACCGGGGGCGCGCGCTCTACATTTGGGGAGCGCTCGGCGTTGCCGCCTTCGTGCTCGGTGGCTTGGTGGCCTTTTTGGCGACCGATTCGCACCCGACGACGTCGGCTGCGCCCGCGGAGCCGGCACGCGCCGAGGCACCGGTCGCAAAGGCTACGGCGGCCGCGCCGAGCGCCAGGCCCGACACGGCACCGACGCACGCAGTTCGTCTCGACGATCTGCCGGTCGAAAAAACTCCCAAGCGCTGAGCTTCTCGCCCCGCACGCGCCGCGCGAGTTACTCGCTCAGTTTCGGGTCCGCGGTTTCGAGCGCGAAGCCGTGTTGTTTCAAGCTCGGTTCGATTTGCGCGCGATCTCCGACGATCACCACGAGCAGGTGATCGGGAGTGAGAAGCGGCGCTTGCAGAGCGACCTGAGCCGTGCTGATCGAGCCCAAAAGAGCCGGGTATTTGGCGTAGTAATCGAGCGGCAATTGTTGTGCGAACACGTTGCGTGCAGCGTCCGCCATCAAGCTCGTGTGCTCGAGCCGTGCGCCCAGCGCGTGCATCAGATCGGTGCGAGCGCGATCGACTTCCGGATCGACGATCGGCTCTCCGCGGGCGGGGTCGCGAGCGCGCCACAATTCGGAGATGATCTCGGTGAGCGAGTCCGCCGTGGTTTCTGTCTTCACTTCCGTCGCGACGATGAACGCGCCCCAATTGCGCGTTGCCAGTGCTTGGCCGTGCACGCCATAGGTGTACGCGTGCTTCTCGCGCAGATCGAGGTTGAGCCGGGACGTGAACAGTCCCCCGACGAGGCCACCCAGAATGTCACGTGCTTCGAAGCCCGGTTGTGAGCGAGCGGGGAACGGTTGAATCGCAAACACGGACGACTGCACGGAGTCTTTGCGATCGACGATCAGCACGCGCAACTTCGGCGGGCTTTCGAGCTTGAGCAACTCGGTCGACGGCGCGAACGGCGTGCCCGTGGCGCGACCAAAGAGCTGCTCGGCTTGGGCCTCGATGTCCGCGAGCTTCAAATCCCCGGCGACGATCACCGCCAAGTTCGAAGGCACGTAGCAGCGCGCGTGAAACGCGGCCAAGTCCGCGGCCGTCAGTTTTTCGACGTCGGGAATGCTGCCCGAGACGCTGGTGCCGGAGGCCGGCCCGAGCAACGCGCGGACCGCGACGAGCGAGGAAATGCGGGCCGGTTCTTGGCGTTCTGCGCGCAAGCCATCCAGCCACTCGGCCTTGACGCGCGTGAATTCGCTGCTCGAAAAAGCCGGCGTGAGCACCACCTCCGCCAACAGTTCGAGCCCGCGGTGCACGTCGCTCGTGAGCGTTGCGAACGAGACGTGCGATTCATCTCGATTCGCATCCGCTTCCAACGTCGCACCGAGTGATTCGCTGGCTTCGGCGAGAGCCAAGCTCGAATGCTTCTTGGTGCCTTCGGTCAGCATGCGCGCGGTGAGCCCCGCGAGGCCGCTCTTCCCCGCAGGCTCGGAGCTCGCGCCGTGACGCACCACCACGCTGAGCGTCGCCACCGCGGCCGCTTTGTGCACCACGAACAGCGTCACGCCGTTCTTCAAGACTTTGCGCTCGGGGACGGGGAATTGCGGCAGCACGTGCGCGCCCGACGTGGGCTCGGCAATTCGCCACGCTTCGGGATCGGGCGTTGCTGGCGGAGCGGGCGCAGCAACCTTGGCGATCGCAGGCGTGCTCGGCGCCGCCGTGGGCGCGCCGCCGCAGCCGTTCAACGCGGCGCAAGCGACGAGCGCTCGTGCCAGGGTTCGCAGATCGAAAGATTTCATGGGGCCTCCGGGGCGGGTGCTGCGGGCTCGGTGACGACGACGACGCGAGCCTCCGGTTTCAAGATATCGCGCAGCACGTGCTCGACATCGCTCGGGTTGACGTGATCGAGCTGGGAAAGCCATTGAGGCAAGTAGCCTGGATCGCCGGTGTATTGGTCGAAGCGTTGGAGCAATCCGGCGCGCCCGGATTCTCCGCCCGGGTCGTTCAATAGCTCCAGATTCGACAGGGTTTCCACGGAGATGCGACGTTTTGCGCGAGCCAGCTCCGCCGGCGTGGGACCCGATTTGGCGAGGCCTCCGAGCACGGCATCCAGCTCGCGCTCCAAGTTGGCGAGCGATTTTCCGGAGGCGAGCGTCGCGCTCAACGAGGCGATGCTCGCGAGCTGATTCGATTCCAAATTGGCGCTCACGTCGGAGGCGAGCTTCGTGTCGACGACCAAGCGTTGGTAGAGCCGCGTGGCTTTGCCGCCGCCCAATAGAGCCATCGTCACCTCGGCGGCGGCGTCGTCCTTACTGTAGGCGGGGGGCGTGCGGTACGAAATGGAAAGCCGGGCGAGGCTGACGGGCTCCTTCACTACCAAGCGCACCGGCTTCGCAAGCGGCGAGTACGGAGTGGGGGTCGTCGCCGGCCGCGTGCGATCTTTCAGGCCAGCGAAGTAGTGCTCGATGAGTCGCTTGGTTTCGGGCACGTCGAGATCACCGGCGAGCGCGAGCGTGGCGTTGCTGGGAGCGTAATATTGGCGGAAAAATTCCTGCACATCCGCGAGTGAGGCGGCGCTGAGGTCTGCCATCGAGCCGATCACTGCGCCGTGATAGGGGTGGCCCTCTGGGAACAGCGCGTCGAGCTCGGCCAGAGTGCTCGGGCCGTAGGGTGTGTTTTCGTAGCTTTGACGCCGCTCGTTTTTGACGACGTCGCGCTGCACGTCGAGGCGCTCTTGGGTGAGCGTGTCGATCATGTAACCCATGCGATCGCTCTCGAGCCACAGCAGCGTCTCGAGATTCTCGCGCGGCGCGGTCTCGAAATAGTCCGTGCGATCCCAACTCGTGGTGCCGTTGCTGTTGGTGGCGCCGATCGACTCGAGCACGTGATCGAATTCGTGGCCGACGTGTTTCGAACCTTCGAACATCAAATGCTCGAACAAATGCGCGAAACCCGAGCGATGCACGGGTTCGTTTCGCGGCCCGACGTGGTACCAAATGTTGAGCGCGACGAGCGGCAGGCTCGGGTCGCGGTGCAAGATCACGGTCAAGCCGTTGGGCAGCTGGTACTTTTCGAAGGGGATGCTGACGGCGCTGGGCGCCTCGCTGGGCTTCGCCTGAGGCGCGGCCGCGACGGGCGCCTTCGCGGCCGCGACCGGCGCTGTTTTCGGCGCTGCGCCGGCGTGCGACGCGCGCGCCATCAGCAGGGGAGTGGCCGTGAGGAGCAAGGCGGAGAGCGCACGTGCCGTCTTCATGCGGGAGAACCTACACCGCACAGCCGCGTCAGTGCGATTCGAAGCGCACTGACGCAATCGGCGGGCGTTCGAGCACTTTGACGCGAAACGCGGCCCCTTGGCCGAGCGTGCGACTTGCTGAATGAAGCGCGCGCGTGTTAGCGAAATCGCTTCGGAGATCGAAGCTCATGTCGCAGCAAGGACCCGGTGGATACGGCGGCGGTGGTGGACCTTACGGCCCGCCCGGTGGTGGTGGCGGTTACGGCGGCCCGCCCGGCGGCGGCTACCCTCCACCCGGTGCGCCTCCGCCCGGGGGAGCGCCTCCCGGTGGCTACGGACAACCGCCCGGTTACGGCGGGCCTCCCCCCGGTTATGGACCCCAACCCGGTTACGGCGGTTACCCGCAACCTGGGGGTCAACCGCCCGCGGCGCCGCCGCCCAAGTCCAAAGCGTTGCTATGGGTTGGGCTTGGTTGTGGTGGCTTGATCCTGGTCGGCGTAGGTCTGACGATTGCGGGCTATTTCTACGCGAAAAGTAAGGCCGCTGACGCCGAGCAGGCGTTACAGAATCTCGCCGCGAGCGCGCAAGGGCTGGGCACGCCAGTGCCCGGGGCTGCGCCGGGGAGCACCGCCGTCAGCGGCGGCGTAGTCGTGGCGGGCACGTGCGCCAAAGCAGCCGCGTGTTGCAAATCGATCTTGTCGAAGAGCGGCTCCAACGCGGCGACGGCGGCAAACTGCGATGCGTTCGAGAAGCTGCCGGATACGGCGTGCGCGCAACCTTACGAAACATACAAGCGCATGGCTGGTGTCGTCGGCGCGACGTGCGAGTGACTGGAATTCTACAGCGCGGTCACTCGCGCTGCTCTGGTTTATTGGCCGAATTTACCGAGAAATGAGCGCACGACGCGTCGTGATCGTGGAACGGCCGCGCTAGATGCGCTACCCGAAAGAGTGCGCCTCGCGATCTGTATCGGTTCCGCCTACGACCAAAATCAAAGCCTCGCCCCGCTGCCAGGCGCGGAGCTAGACCTCGAGATCATCAGCCAGCGCTTCGCTCAGGCGGACGCAGGCTTCACGGTCCATGCGTTCTCCGCGCTGCGAGGTTTACCCGAGGGCATCGAGCAGCTGATCTTCGATTTGGGTCAACCGCTCGAGAGCCTCGTCGTCTACTTCTCTGGTTACGCGTTACTCTCGGAAGAGCGCGGGCCGGCGTTGCTTTTGGATGGGGAACGACTCGGGACGTGTTCCTTCAAGCGGCTCCGCAAGATCATCGATACCTCCGCGCCCGAAGCGCTGGTGATTCTCGATTTGGTGTTGCCGGCCAATTCCGAACACATCCCGCACGAGCTGGTTTCGGCCGCTGAGGCCGCGTTCAGCGGCGGCACTTCGAGAGCGACATTGATCGTCGCCGCTCGACCGCGCGCGGCGGATGAACCTGCCGCGCCTTCGGCTTTCACGCACCTCGCGCGCATGATTCTCGATTGGTACGATCCCGCGTACGGGCTCACGGCGCGTTCTTGGTTCGAGGCCATGCAGGCCGAACGCGCCTTGTTCGAGGAGATCACGGTGGCAAGCTTGGCGATTGGGCCGAGCGATCCGTGGCTGATCTTTCCGACGGCCGCCGAATCGCTCGGCCGGCGAAGTGGCGTCGGCGACGCCGCGGGCGCTTTCGACGGCTCGGTGGCGCCGTTTGCGGTTCCGACCTTCGAAAACTTCGTTGCCGCGGGTGACGCGCTGATCAAGTCCGACGAATGGAGCGCCGCGCTCGACCAGTACGAGGGTGCCCGCGCGCTCTTGCCGGCCGATCCGGGCGCCGAGCATGCCCGGCTTTATGCAAAAATCGCCTCGGCACTCGCACATGTCGAGCGCTTCGCGGATGCGCGCGCTTACTACGACGCCGCGCTCGGGATCGAACCGAACGCGATCGCCGTGCTCGATGGTGTGAGCGAGCTGTGCCTCGAGACAGGCGACACGGCTCAGGCCCGATCGTGGCTCGCGCGCTGGCTCGCTCTGGAAGAAAATTCGGTCAAAGCCAACGAACGCCTGCTCGGGATCGAGCTCGGGGCTGGCGAGCACGAATTGGCTATTTCCAGGCGGCGCCGCTTGGCGCACGCGCTCACCGATCGCACCCGCGCAGCCGAACAGCTGCTCGCGGCGGGCCTCAGCCTCGAGCAAGTGTTGAATGACGCGACGCGCGCACTCGAATGTTACGAAGAGGCGCTCACCGTCGACCCCACCTCGCTCGACGTAATCGAACGCTTGGAGGAGTTACTCACGGCGCGCGGTGATTTCACGCGTTTGGCGCAAGTCTACGAGTTTGCTTTGCAGCACGCGCGCGATCCCGAAGTGGCGCAAGCGCTGGCCACACAGCTGAGCGAATTGTGCCGCGAGACGCTCATCGATGCGCCGCGCGCCGTGCGTGCGTTGGCCAGTGCCGCAGACTTGGTGCAAGATAACCCCTCCCTGCATGCCGAGGTCGCGGGACTGTTTACGGCCCAAGGCGACTTCGCGCACGCCGCGGAGCAAGCGCGTCGCGCCGTCGCGTCGGAACCACGGCCCGAATACCTGCGCATCGCGCTGCAGAGCTTGGAAAAATTGGGTGAGCTCGACTCCGCGTGGAATGCCGCGAACGCGCTCGATTGGTTGGGTGAGGCAGACATCAACGAATCGCTCTTGGCCACGCAGCATCGTCCCGAGGGGCTGCTTGCCGCGCGCACGAACTTGACTGACAGTGACTGGGCCGAGGGGCATTTATCGGGCGAAACAGACCCCGAATTGATGGCGCTGGTGTGGGCCGCACGAGACGCGATCATCGAGACCGCCGTAGCAGCGGCCAAGAAGAAGGATCGCCCAGAGCTCGACGCCGCCGCGCTTCAAGATTTGGCGAAGAGCACCACCACGCTGGCCAAGACGCTGCTGTGGACGTCGCGTCTGCTCGGGGTGCGTACCCCAGAGCTGTACATCGTGCCGAGCGCCCCTGGTCATCTCAGCGCGCGCATCGAACGCGTGCCGACGAGCATCGCCAGCCGGGCGGTGGGCAGTGGGCTCGGCTTGGCTGAGCTCGCGTTTCTGTGGGGGCGCCACCTGGTGCAATTTCGCCCCGAACACGAGCTGACCTTCTTGTTTCCAGAGCCGGAAGAGCAGGCGGCGCTGCTGACCGCCGCGCTCTCCGTCGGTGGCTCGGCGCGCTACGCACCTCGTTCGCTCGACGCGGACGCCAAGCGCTTCGCCGCCGGGCTCAAGAAGCATCTGCGCGGCCCCAATCTCGAACAGCTGAAGCAGGTCGTCGTGCGTCAGCCGGACACGGCACCGGGCGAACGCATGCGCGCCTATCGCCGGCGTGCCTCTCGGGCGGCGCTACGCGCTGGGCTCTTGGCCTGCGGTGACATCGCCGTGGCGATGCGCTTGGCCGAGCGCTTCCCGATCCCCTCGGAATTCGCCAAGGGCGAGGAGCGGGCGGACTTGGTCGCGTTCTCGATCGGGCAATCTTACGCTCTTTTGCGCCAAAAACTGGGTGTCGCCGTTTCGGGTTGAGGGTGACGGTCGGCTGTTTTTCCGCGGCAGTGCGCATTCGGAGCGCACGGTTCGCACTCGGCCGTGTAGAACTGAGGTGACATGGGTGCTTCACGTTCCGACACCGTCGAGGGCAAGCGACTCGCCGACAATTCGGCATTCAACTCGGTGTGGCGACGCTTCGGCCCCTACTTGAGCGAACGCCAATGGGGCACCGTTCGTGAAGACTACAGCGAATATGGCACCGCGTGGGACTACTTGCCGCACGATCACGCGCGCTCGCGCGCCTATCGCTGGGGCGAAGATGGCATCGCCGGCTACTCGGACCACAAGCAGCGCATCTGCTTTTCGCTCGCGTTGTGGAACGAGCGTGATCCGATCCTGAAGGAACGCCTCTTCGGGCTCGCCAACGACGAGGGCAATCACGGCGAAGACGTGAAGGAGCAGTACTTTTACTTGGATGCGACGCCCACGCATTCCTACTTGAAGATGCTGTACAAGTATCCGCAGGCGGAGTTCCCCTATGGGCGCCTGGTCGCCGAGAATCGCGCTCGAGGTCGGGATCAGCCCGAGTTCGAATTGATCGATACCGGTGTGTTCGATGGCGGGCGGTACTTCGACGTATTCGTCGAGTACGCAAAAATGGGCCCGAACGACACCTTGATCCGCATCACCGCCGTGAACCGCGGCCCGGAAGCGGCCACGGTGCACCTCTTGCCGCAGATCTGTTTTCGCAACACCTGGTCGTGGGTCAAAGACGCCGCGAAGCCCAGTTTGCGCGCCGAGAACGAGCGCACGGTGCTGCTGGAACATCAACAATTGGGCCCATTTCGCCTGTATTGCGCGGGCGAGCCGAACCTTTTGTTTTGCGACAACGAGACCAATTTCCCCCGCATCTTCGGCGCGGAAGGCGGTTCGCTCTACCCGAAAGATGCCTTTCACGACTACCTGGTGCACGGGCAGCACGAGCGTGTTTCACCCGAGCGGCGCGGAACCAAGGCGGCGGCTCACTATGCGCTGCGCCTCGAACCGGGGGCGACGCGCGTGCTGCAACTGCGGCTCGCGCAAGGCGCAGTGAACGACCCGTTTGCGAAGTTCGAGGAGCAGTTCGCGGCGCGCGTGCGTGAAGCCGATGAGTTCTATGCGGATCTGCAGCACGATCTGGCGGACGAAGATGCGCGCCGCATCC
>Ga0105245_10005155_pt1 | contig 11480 bp, 10 predicted proteins | sample KBSM54metaG_FD_81523 | JGI IMG/M metagenome (GOLD analysis project Ga0105245, IMG submission 81523) | Miscanthus rhizosphere microbial communities from Kellogg Biological Station, Michigan, USA - KBS M5-4 metaG | ecosystem: Host-associated > Plants > Roots > Rhizosphere > Soil | place...
CCAACGGTAACGCGCCCGCCGCGGACCCCGATCAGCCCAAGATCCCATCGAAATTCAACAAGCCTAAAGATGCCGAAATCCCCCAGGGCGTGCCCACCTTCCGCTCCGACGCAATTACCGTAACGGTGGACACCGCCGTGCTCGATAACAAAGGCCACTTCATCCCCAACATCCCCAAGCAAAACTTCCGCATCCTCGAAGACGGCGTGCCGCAACAGGTCGCGGGCTTCTCGCTGGGTGAAGCTCCCATGACGGTGTGCCTGCTGATTGAATTCTCCAACCGCTTCCAAAGTTTCTATTCCGAAGCCTGGTTCCAGACCCTGACTGCCGCCTACGGTTTCGTGCAGACCCTGAAGCCCGACGATTACGTCGCAGTCATCGCCTACGATCTGCGCGAGGAAATTCTTTCCGATTTCACCAATGACCGCCAGCAGACCGCGGAAGCCATGGCGCGCCTGCGCATCGCCGGCTTCTCCGAGTCGAATATGTATGACGCGCTGGTCGACACCGAGAAACGCATGCAGGACATCGAAGGACGCAAAGCCATCGTTCTGATCGCGTCCGGCATCGACACCTTCAGCAAACTGACCTACGACAAAGCCCGCCGCGCCATTCAAGACGCTGGCGTGCCGGTCTACACCATAGGCTTAATGCAGAGCGCGCGCGAAATGGCCGACGCCGCCGGTTACCTGGGAGCGATCGAGCGCATGGACTTCCTGCAAGCCGACAATCAAATGCGTACCTTCGCCACGGAGACAGGCGGCATGAGTTATTTCCCCCGGTTTTATGGGGAATTTCCCGGGATCTTTCAAAGTATCCAGCAGACCCTGCGCAGCAATTACGTGCTCACCTACAATCCGTCGAACCAGGCGCGCGACGGTAAGGTGCGCCGCATCAAAGTCGAGCTGATTAACCCGGAAACCAACGAAGCCATACGCTTGAACGACGAGAAAGGCAAGCCTATCAAGTACAAAGTCGTCGCCAAGACCGGCTACACCGCGCCGCGCGAAGTCGAGTGAGCGCGCGTTTCGTCATGCAATCGTAACCTCACGGCAACAAACTTGCCGTGAATTGTAGTGGTGCGATTGTCAAGCACTCAATCTTCTCCGTTTTGAGTTTGTTACAAAGTCGTTGACACAGTTTCAGCGCTCTGCTAAATTCGCGATGTTCCCCAACAATGATTTCCCGAAATCCTTCACCTTCATCTATTCGCGCGCGAATTCTTTTGGTGGACGACAACGCCAACGGTCTGGCCGCTCGCAAAAGCGTACTCGAGGAGTTGGGCTATCGCATCGTCACCTCGACCAGCGGCTCCGACGCGCTCGAGCATTTCGCTACCTCCAAGTTCGACTTGGTCGTGACGGATTACAAAATGCCGCGCATGGATGGTCTGGAGCTGATAAGCCGTTTGCGTAAATACACGCCGGATCTCCCCATCGTGCTGGTCTCCGGCTACGTGGACACCATGGGCATGAACGAAGCCTCCACCGGCGCGGACGTAGTGATTCAAAAAAGCGCCAATGAAGTTTCTCATTTGGTGCGCTCCGTGAACCGCCTGCTGCGCCGAAAATTGCCGGCCAAGAAACCTGCCGCCTCCCAAACCGCCCCGCCCAAAGTGAAACGCAAAGGCGCCGCCAGCTAACAGCTAAAGCGGTCTTAATAACTGACTGGTCAAAATAAACGACTACATTTACTACACTCAAAATGTGCGATCGCACGAGTGCGCATCTCGCCGTTAGATTTAGCCGTAGCACACGCGATTGCCAAGCTCGATTTCGAGAGCGATCCCGTCGACGAGATCATCGCGGCAACCAACTTAGTCCACCGCATTCCACTGCTAACGCGCGACCGCCGCATCCGGCGATCGCAGTTGGTTCCATTGGTAAAGTGAGACTTGCTCCCACCGCCGCGATGCCAGTAAGCTGATAGTTACCCTCCGCGACGAGTGCCCCTTTCACCATGGAAATCACACGCATTGTAGGACGAGAAATCTTAGACAGCCGCGGCAATCCCACCGTCGAGGCCGACGTTCACTTGGCCGATGGCAGCATGGGCCGCGCCGCCGTTCCCTCCGGCGCCTCGACCGGCGGACACGAAGCCGTGGAGCTGCGCGATGGCGATAAGTCGCGCTATCTGGGCAAAGGCACCCGCAAAGCCGCGCGCAACATCAGCGAGGAGATTGGGCCATCGCTCACCGGCATGGAGGCGGAACAGCAATCCGCCATCGACCGCCACATGATCGCGCTCGACGGCACGTCGAACAAAGGGCGTCTGGGAGCCAACGCGCTCCTGGCCGTCTCGATGGCAGTGGCACGCGCGGCAGCGGCAGCGCACGATTCCCCGCTCTACCGCTATCTCGGAGGCGTCAACGCCTCCCTGCTGCCCGTGCCCATGATGAACATCCTCAATGGTGGCGCCCACGCCGACAATTCGGTCGACCCGCAGGAGTTCATGATCGCTCCCTACGGCGCCGAAAAGTTCTCCGACGCCCTGCGTTGGGGCGCCGAAGTGTTTCACACGCTGAAAGGCGTCCTGAAAAAGCGCGGCTACTCGACCTCGGTAGGCGACGAAGGCGGCTTCGCGCCGAACCTGAAGTCGAACCAAGAAGCTCTCGAGGTGGTGCTCGAAGCGATCACGCTCGCCGGCTACACGCCAGGCGATCAAATCGGCATCGCCCTCGATCCCGCCGCCAGCGAATTTTACGAAAAGGACAAGCAAAAGTACGTCTTCAAGAAATCCGATAAAAGCGAGCGGACTTCCGACCAGATGGTCAAGTTCTGGGCCGATTGGGTGCGCCAGTATCCCATCATCTCGATCGAAGACGGCATGGCCGAGGACGATTGGGCGGGCTGGAAGGCCATGACGGAGGAGCTAGGCTCCAAGATCCAGCTGGTCGGCGACGACCTCTTCGTCACCAACACCGAGCGCTTGGCGCAAGGGATCGAGAAAGGCATCGCTAATTCGATTCTGATCAAGGTCAACCAGATCGGCACGCTCACCGAGACCTTGGAAGCCATCAAGATGGCAGCGGACGCCGGCTACACCTCGATGACCTCACACCGCTCCGGCGAAACCGAAGACACCTTCATCGCCGACCTGGCTGTAGCCACCAGCGCCGGCCAGATCAAGACCGGTTCGGCCAGCCGCACCGACCGCGTCGCCAAATACAATCAGCTTCTGCGCATCGAAGAAGAGCTGGGCACGGCGGCTCGCTACGCAGGCCGCAAGGCGTTCCGGCAATGATGTCGGGACGCCCCGTCATCCTGACCATCCTCGATGGCTGGGGCTTTTCAACGGCAGATGCAGCGGAAGGCAACGCCATAGCCGCCGCGAACAAGCCTAACTACGACCGCCTCTTACGCGATTTTCCCAATACGTTAGTTCACACTTCCGGCCCGTACGTCGGACTCCCCGACGGCCAGATGGGCAATAGCGAAGTGGGCCATCTGAACATCGGCGCGGGCCGTGTGATCTACATGGACGTGACCCGTATCGACCACATGATTTCGACGGGCGAGTTCTTCAACGACCCCACGCTCAAGGCCGCCATGACGCACGCCCGCACCCGCCGCCTGCATCTCATGGGATTGCTAGGCGATGGCGGCGTGCACTCGATGAACACTCACCTCTACGCGCTGATCGAGATGGCCAAGCGCGAGGGCGTGGCCGACATCGCGGTCCACTGCTTCATGGACGGGCGCGATACCCCGCCCGAGAGCGGCGCCGGTTACCTTGAACAATTACAGCGGGAGATCCGCCGCATCGGTGTGGGCCGCATCGCAACCGTGGCCGGCCGCTACTACGCGATGGACCGCGACCAGCGCTGGGAACGCATCGAACGCGCTCGCACCGCCATGGTGGACGGCATCGGCGAGAAATCCACCGATGCAGTGGCAGCCGCCAAGCGCTCCTATGAGAAGGGCGTGACCGACGAGTTCATCGAACCGGTTGTGATCGTCAACGAACGCAACGAACCCAGCGGACTCATCCGCGCCGAAGACGCCTGCATCTTCTTCAACTACCGCGCCGATCGCGGCCGCGAAATGACGCAGGTTCTTACCAGCTCAAACCTGAAGCTGCACTTCACCACGATGACGCAGTACGACAAATCACAAACCGCCGCGTTCGTACTCTCAAAGGAACTGCCGACGCACATCCTGGCCAACGTCATGGCCGAAATGAACTGGAAGAACCTGCGCGTAGCGGAGACCGAAAAGTACGCCCACGTTACTTATTTCTTCAACGGCGGCAATGAGAAACCCTACGCAGGTGAAGAACGGGAACTAGTTCCTTCTCCGAAAGTTGCGACTTACGACTTAAAGCCCGAGATGAGCGCCGAGGGCATCACCAGCGTCGTCACCCGCGCCCTCGAGAAGCGTGATTTCGACGTGATCGTGATGAACTTCGCCAACGCCGACATGGTGGGCCACTCCGGCAAGATGGCGCCTACGGTGAAGGCGGTAGAAGTCGTCGATGCCTGCATGAGCCAGATCTACGACGCACTACGCCGCAAAGGCGGGCGCTGGATCATCACTGCGGATCACGGCAATGCCGAGATGATGATCGATCCCGTAACTGGCGGTCCGCACACCTATCACACCACCAACCCTGTGCCCTTCATCGTGGTCGACGAAGCACGACGTCCGCTACGCGCCAACGGCGCCCTGCAAGACATCGCGCCCACCCTTCTCGCGCTCTTCGGAATTACGCCACCCAAAGAGATGACCGGCCGCGATCTGCACTTGCGGTAACTTTTACTAAAGTACCCCGCTGTTTCGCCCGATCTAACGAACTCAAGACCAAGGAGACGGTCGATGCCCATCGGCTGGGTCCGGATTCTGGGGAATCCACTTAAATGATATCGTTGCGTAAATCGATGGAGCGGCAAGCGGAAGAGGTTCTGCAATCCGCTTTGAAATCGTACGGAGATGTTTTCGTAGCCGTCGGCAAGGCAGGAGCGCAAGCCTGCCCTCCAGCAGGCGCCGAATTGAAAGAGAGTTTACTCAATCTGCGGCAGCGCCTCAACGCCGAAGCTTCCGCCAGCGCCATCGAGGAAACCGAACAACTGCTGGAAGCGGAGTTGCAGACTTGGAGCGCTCGCGCAGCCCACTTCTTCCAAAGCAAAACCGATGAAGTGCGGGAAATCCTGGAGATCGTCGCCCAGGCCGCTGGCCAGCTAGGGGAGCGCGATCAGCGCTACTCCAAGAAATTTGGAAAACTGGCGGAACGCCTGCAGGCCACAGCCAAGCTCAACGACCTCAGCACCATCAAACAATCGCTGGTCAAGAGCGTCGCCGAGATGGAAACCTGCGTCTCGAAAATGACCGAGGACGGGGCGGAATCCGTCAGCGCATTGCGCGCTCAAATGAGCATATACGAAGCTCGCCTGGAGGAAGTGGAGCGCATCGCGTGCCAGGATGCCCTCACCGGCGTGACAAATCGCCGCAAGCTGGAACGCCAGCTCGAATTACTGGTGAGCCTGGCGCGGCCATTCTCTGTCATTTATATCGATCTTAACGGCTTCAAATACGTCAACGACACCTATGGACATCAAGCCGGCGACGATTTGCTGAAACAGTTCGCCGGCGAGCTGCGCACTGCCTTCCGTACCACCGACATGGTGGGGCGCTGGGGTGGCGACGAATTCATCGTATTAGTGGATGCCGACTTTCGCGGCGCTGTGAACAAAGTGGAGCGAATCCAAAAATGGGTGGACGGCGAATACATCGTGAATACTGAATACGGGCCGCGCAAGGTTCAAATCGGCGCTGCCAGCGGTGTGGCATCCTGGGAACCCGGCGATACCGCCACTACCATCCTGCAGCGTGCCGACGCCGCGATGTATGCGCACAAATCGCGCATGCACGCCTAGCTGGGTGCAAGCTCCGCACGGACGCTAGTTGATCGACAGTTCCAGCAAGGTCAGCTCAAAGTTCAGCTCAGCCATGCGGCCGTTCAGGACCGTAGCCGGAGCCTTCTTCAGTGACAACAGGCTCTTGACGTCAGCTTCCAATTTGCGAATGCGAAGCATCTGAGCAACGATCCAAGGGCCATTGGCGTTTACATCATTCATTGACTTATCTCCTTCTTACCGCTTGTTAAATAAGTCGGCCGACTGAGGTCTTTACATTAGCTTTGGCGCGCCATGAACCCAGATTATTCTTCGGTAAAAGCAGCCGGCTCCAGCAACTTCACGTTGGGGTTCGCCTCCGATTTTCCGAAGCTCTCCACCTGATCTGACCCTGGAATGGTGAGCGTGAAGCGTCCGTTGTCGCCGCGTTTCACGTAACCTTTGCCCTTCAGATACCACAAGGCAAATTCCAGGTGCTCGCGCGGACAGCCCAGGTATTGCTCGAAGTCAAATACCGTCATGGATGCGCGCTCGGGATCCTGAGCGGTTTTCGCGTACAGCAATTCAAGAATCCCCTGCCGCTTGCGCTGTTCGGCTTCCGGGCCCTTGGCCGCCTCGGCGCGGTCGAAAATTTTCCAGTGGATCTGTTTGGCTTCGCGATAACGCGCGTCGTACTGCGCCCGCATTTGAGGATCGCTCAGTACGCGGTGCGCTTCGCATAAACGCAGGAAGATTTCTTTATTCCCGGTCTCGATCGAATCCGGATGATAACGCTGCGCCAGAATCCGGTACACTCGCTGCACTGTGTCCGCATCGGCATTGGGACTCAACTGCATAACCTCGTAACAATCCAGCTCGTCCGGGGTCTTTTCGTCTAGCGCGTCCGGCTCTTCGTTCGGCGTCGCTTCGCGATCGCTGAATTCCAGGCCGGCGTGGAGATTGCCGTTGATCTTTTCCGTGCACCACCGTACCGTGGCGGACCTGGCCGTTTCGTTTTGCTGGTCGCTGAACTTGCCGCGAACCATGACCTTGGCGCCCGCTACCAGTGGAGTGAGCACCGAAATCGCGATGCCGCCCTCGGAAAGATCCATCAGATCGGCGGTGACCCATTTCGGATTTCCCATGCGGTCATGGAGTTGTAGCCGGACGACCCCCTCGCTCTTTCTGCGGGGGTCCCTCCGGCGCTGTGCTGCGTCAGTGGTTACCAAGATGCCTGGAGATCGGCAGACGCGAAAGCCAACTGTAGACTATCCCCGGCGCCGGGAACGCAAAATGGTACTGACACAACGCTCCGGGGTAAACACCTTAGGGGCCGCTAAGGTATTTTTCAACGGCCTTCGGGGGCGACCTCGTAAAGAAGAACGCCGATCAAAGTACTTGAACGGAGTACGAGTTCTGGAGGCGCATCTGTTCCGTAGCATTGTCATTTCCACCAAGCACGAAATCGGTAAAGGCCTGACCTCGGTACTGGAGGCCACCGGCCACATCAACCTCGCACGCCAGATAGTGGGCTACCCCGAAGCGGCGGATCTGCTGCGTTCGGTGCGCGCCAACGCGGCTGAAGTGGTCTTCGTCGATTTCGCAGAAACCGAGAAGGCTCTCTCTGTCGTCAAGCTGCTCGAAGCCCGGGCCGCCCAAGTGCAGATTGTAGCCTTTGACGAACACGCTCACCCGGACGTCTTACGCCAGTCCATGCGCGCTGGAGTGCGCGAGTTCCTGATCAGCCCGTTCGCGCGGCAAGCGGTGATGGATACGCTCGCGAACATCAAGGAGATGTTGGACAAACGGCCGGTGGTCCATGAATCCACCAACCAGGTGTTTTCCTTCCTGCCTTCGAAGGCCGGCGTGGGGGCTTCCACAATTGCGGCCAACGTGTGCGCGGCCATGGGGCGCCAACCCGATACGCGCGTGCTGCTTTCCGACTTCGATTTGAGCTCCGGCATGCTGCGTTTCATGTTGAAGCTGACCAATGAGCATTCCGTGCCGGACGCTATCGAGCGTTTGCGGGACATGGACGAGAACCTGTGGCCGCAACTGGTCACCACCATTCAGGGAATGGACGTGCTGCACGCCGGCCGCCTCAATCCCAACCTGCGCATCGATCCCACGCATATCGGCCAACTGGTCGAGTTCATGAGGCGCATGTACGGGGTATTGTGTTTCGATCATTCGGGCAACTTGGAGCGCTACTCGCTCGAGCTGATGCAGGAATCCAAACGGATCATATTAGTTTGCACCGCGGAGATTCCATCCCTCCATCTGGCGCGGGAAAAAATGGCTTTCCTCAAGGACTTGGGCCTCAGCGCCCGGGTTTCCATCGTACTCAACCGCATGCATAAAAAGCCCCTGTTCGGCAAAGATCAAGTGGAGGATGTCCTGGGAATGCCGGTGGTGCGCATATTCCCGAATGACTACCAGGCCGTAAATCACTCGGTCCAAGAGGGCAAGCTCATCGAGCCTTCGGGAGAGTTGGGGAAGAGTTTCGCGGAGTTCGCGGCGCAGTTGATGGATCAGCCCGCTGCCAAGCCCGAAGCGGCCAAACATCGCTTCCTGGAGCTCTTCCGCACGGCTTCCCCGCTGGTCTCGCCCGCCCGCGAATAGTCCACGCCGGTAAAATAAAGTCGTAGGCCCTGTAGCCATGGGAGGCTATTCGCCGTCTTAGAAGGACAGATGGTAGGGCGGACTACAGCATGCTTGGCCTTCACGGTCCTGGTGGCCGCCGGTGCCTGGGCCCAGGAACAGCCTCGCAACTTCGCCTCCTCCCTAGCATCGGACCCGGGCGCTGACGGCAGCGACGCCTCCGAAGTGGCTCCCGCGGAAGCCGCGCCGGGTGCAACCGAGCCGGTTTCGAAGCGCCTGTTCGGCATCATTCCCAACTACCGTGCCGACCAGGCACAAGATACCTATAAACCACTCACCACCGCCGAAAAATATCGCATCGCGCGCAGCGACAGTTTTGACTGGCCCAATTACTTCCTGCTGGCAGGCTTTGCTCTACAGTCGCAGGTGGCGGCGGGCGGCTTCAGCCATAACGGAGGCTTCAGTGGATTCACGCAATACTATGCCCGAGCCTTCGGCGACCAGATTATAGGCAGCTATATTACGGAAGCGATCCTGCCCAGTCTGCTCCACGAAGACCCGCGCTTCTTCCGCCTCGGCAGCGGAAGTTTTTGGCATCGTGCTTCCTACGCGGCGTCCCGCGTCCTGATCACCCGCGCCGATAGCGGCAAAGCGCGCCTGTATGTTTCCGAGCTCGCGGGCAATGCCGCGGTGGTGGCCATCACGTCTTCCTATTATCCGGACAGCCGTTCTCCGTCGGAAGCCGCCGGGCGCTTCGGGATGGCGCTCGGCAACGACGCGATCTCGAATTTGATGACCGAATTCTGGCCCGACATCAAGCGCCGCCTGCGCTTCGGCCACCACTACTTCTTTCGGACTTAGTGGCCGCTCGAATCCCCGCGGCGGCTAGCCTCGAACAGGAACCAGGCGCGCCGCTCGGTTTCGTCGATCCATATTTCGATCAGGCTCGCGGTGGCAATGTCGTGGTGCTCGTCGCAGACCTCGTGAGCCTCGCGCAAGCGTCCGGCAAAAGCGGTGTTGTCCTGGCGCAATTCGGCCAGCATGTCCTCCGGCTCAACATAATCCGCATCGTTGTCCGCCACCCGTTGCAGGCGCGAAATGTGCCCGATCGATCGCAGCGTGGTGCCGCCCACCTTGCGTACGCGCTCGGCGATAGGGTCGGACATTGCGTAAACCTGGTCCGCCTGTTCGTCGAGCAGTAAATGATAGTCCCGGAAATGCGGCCCGCTCATGTGCCAGTGGAAGTTCTTGGTCTTCAGGTACAGCGCCCACACGTCCGCCAGGATTGCGTTCAGCGCGCCGCTGATGTCTTTGGTCGCCGGCGCCTTCAAGTCGGTTGGCGTATTTAAGGGCGCCATCTGCCGGTGCTTGAGGCTCTGGATTTTCTTCGAATCGGGTTTCTTCACAGCACCCTCCTAGTTGCCAGAATACGCCAATAGACCGCCGGGGCGCAGCAAACGGCGGTGCGCTAAATCTTATAATGACCAACGACCTGCGGGCGGTTTACCTTCATCCCTTTCCATTGCCATCCGCGCAATCTAAACATCTGCTCATAGAATTCATTCGGGAAGCGCTTGGCCGCTTCGTATGAGTCTTCGCCGCTTCGCGCGACTACCAATGCCTTCAGTAAAAAGTGGGAGAATCATTGGGCGACGGTCGTGGTCTGGTACTGCTGCTATAACGTTGGGCGCGTTCACAAATCGTTGCGCATGACCCCGCCTATGGCTGCCGGAGTCTCTGACCACATCTGGAGCGTGCGAGGACTTCTGGTAGGATAAGGCGAGCGATTCAGAGTCAACTTGAGCACGGCGGAGGTTCGCGTGCAAAGGACAATCCTCATTTCACTGACTGCCTTGATGGTCGTGACGTTGACGGCAAACGCGCAGACTCAGAATTGGAGAGATCGCGCAGAGTACGATCTCTATACCGAGATCATAAAGCCGGATGCGACACCAGCGGAGCGCCTCCAAAGCCTTGAGAAATGGAAGGCGAGTTATCCGCAGAGCGACTACGCCGACATGCGGTTGAAAATTTACCTGCTCACCTACCGGCAGATGAACAATCATCGCGCGGCGTTCGATACGGCGACGGAGATTCTGAAGAGCCAACCGAACGACTTACTCTCCTTGACGGAGATCATCGACCACGGCTTACAGCTTCTGCCGGAGCAGCCAAATGCGCCCCTATCGGCAGAGAATAAGAGCAACCTAGGCACGATCCAGAAAACTAGCCGCTACATCCTCGAAAACCTCGACATCATTTACGCCGCCGACAAGAAGCCACAGCGAATGAGCGACGAGAAGTGGAGTTCACTCAAGACGGAGATGCAGCATTCCGCGCGAACCGTCATGAATCGAGCGGCCACGTTAGGGACACAGAATTAGCGCACTACCCAGGAATCGGTCGTGGGTTAAGTCTGCGTCCTTGGCTTTTTCAAAAACCCGCGATGTGGTCAAACCGGAACTTGGGAGCGGAGACAGAGCCATGCGTCTTAAACTCCCAAGTTTCTCCGGCGGCGAGACTCCTCTGGTATGCGAGTGCCGTCCCAACTACGCTGCCGGACTCGTCGAACAGCCCCACAATTGACGCCGCGATTGCGCCCCAGTCCGTGATTCCCGCTACTGGCGGGAAAAGACGGCAATAATCGCCGGGAAATATCCGGAATGGCCATAGGGAATTGGCGTAACAGCTACGGATATCAGCCCGGCGCGGACGGCGATTCGCGCCGGACCATTCTTTATTGACCCTGCGAGCCACCATCCGAGACAGGCGACGAACAGTCCGGGCAAAACGAAGAACCTAAAGTAGAACAACCAATAGCGGCCATCCATGTCTCGTTCGGTGATTGTATCACCCTGGCGGACTTCAGCAATCCACGAATCCTTAAGAAATGCTTAAGGACTACTATAAACGCGACCCAGAATTAGCTATAACCCAGGTGACTTTATCTAAAGATATCCGCTCGTGCGATTTTCCGGCTGTATACTGGCGAGGTTCGCAGACTAGAATCACGGAGGATTGCAAACCATGAAGAGTCCGTTTTCAAAGA
>Ga0105245_10005158_pt1 | contig 11479 bp, 15 predicted proteins | sample KBSM54metaG_FD_81523 | JGI IMG/M metagenome (GOLD analysis project Ga0105245, IMG submission 81523) | Miscanthus rhizosphere microbial communities from Kellogg Biological Station, Michigan, USA - KBS M5-4 metaG | ecosystem: Host-associated > Plants > Roots > Rhizosphere > Soil | place...
CCCTCGGGTCACCCTGGTGGCCCCGTCGGGGGCGCACCGGCGCCGGGCGGCGTCAGGTGAGTGCGTCGCGCGGGGCCGTAGGCTGGTGGCATGTCTGAGGCGCCGGACCCCATCGCCTACACCGCGCTCCAGCCGGGCACGCCGGTCCAGACCAGCGACGGGCGCCGCTTCGCCACGGTCCAGGCCGTGCTGGTCGACGAGAAGGTCTCCGTGTTCGACGGCATCGTCGTGCAGACGGCAGAAGGCACACGTTTCGTCGACGCGGAACACGTCGGCTCGATCTACACCACCTACGTCCGCACGACCCTTTCCGCGGAGCAGGCGGCGAACCTGCCGCTGCCCGAGGCGTCGACCGTGGTCGACATCAAGCCGGCGAGGTCGATGGCCGATCGGCTGGGCCGCATGTTCGGTCGGGGGAGGCGCTAGACCGCGCGCAGCCGCGAGATCTGCGGGGGAGCCTCCGTCGAGCTCGACGGGTGCCAACCGCCACCTGCTTCGCGGGCCGACGCGTCGCCGTCAGCCCTGGAACGCGGTGATGCCGGTCAGGGTCGGGACGAACACGTAGCCGCCGTCGACGACCGAGGACGGGAAGTGGGTGAGGTCGCCGGCGTGGATCCGCTGGACCACGTGGCCGGTGCTCATCCGCAGGACGACCAGGTCACCGGAGTAGCGGTCGGCGACGTACACCCGATGGCCGGCGATGATCGGCGCACCGAACACGCCGTCGGCGGACCAGGACCAGTGGATCTTCGAGCGACCGACGTGCAGCGCCCTCACCTGGTCCTCGCCGAGGCAGGGCATCAGCACGGTCCGACCGACGCGGGCGCCGCCACTGAACGCATGGCACCCGCCGAGCCTGGACACGGCTGACCCGACTCCACCGAAGTGCTCGCGGAGGAGGTACACGACGCCGCGCTTGCCGGCGATCACGATCCGGTGGACGGCGGGCACCGACATCGGGGACATCGAGCCGAGGTCGAGGTCGCGGATGTTGTCGTCCCTCCATGTCGACGCGGCGAACACCGAGAGCCGGTGCAGCTTCTTCGTGCCGAGCTCGGTCACCGAGTCGCTCTTGTCCCAGCGTCCGTGGAGTTCGGCGCCGTTGCCGCTCGCGACGTAGACGTTGCCGTTGCGGCCGAGCACGGGACCGGCGGTCGCCCACATCCCCGCCTCGCGCGCGGTCGGGACTGCGTAGTGGAAGGTGCGTCCCAGGCCGGTCACCGCCGTGGACGTCACGTAACCCACGTAGTTGTCGCAGTCACCGGCGAGACCACCGAACGACACGACGACCCGGCCGTTCTCGACCAGCACCGCGGACCGCTGCTGCTCGGCCTTCCGGTTGCGGTGAGGCAGGACGTCGAGCGAGCGGTGCCAGCGCTTCTTGCCGGTCTCCGCGTTCAACGCCCACAGGGTGTGGTGGCCACCGACCGTCTCGGCGACGGCGAAGACCGAGCCCGTGCTCACGTCGTACGCCGGAGTGCCGGTGATGCCCAGCGGATCGATGTCTCCGCAGGGCAGGCCACTCATCGGTTGCGCGGTGCCCAGCCGCTTCTGCCAGCGGACGTGACCCGTGCGTGCGTTCAACCCGAACACCCGGTTCCCCTCCGTGGCCACGATCAGGGTGCTGCCGACGACGAGCGGCTCGCCGTACACGGCGTCGCCCAGGCTCCTGGCCCATGCCGGCTTCAGCGGCGCACCCACGCCGTGGGAGACGTGGCCGGTCCGGGACGGCGTGCGGTGGAACGTCCACCAGGGTGTGAAGGCACCCGCGGCCCGCGGCGCGGCGGTCCCGACGGGACGCTGTCGGTGGACCTGCGGCGTGGGCCGCGACGCGGCCGGCGACGCCGAGGAGCACGCGGCGGCCAGGACACACGAGAGGGGGACCAGGACCGAGAAGAGGCGTCGCATTCGCCCAGTCTGGCCTGGACCGCCGTTCGACGTCACCTGCCCCGCTCGCGTGGGCTCGGCCGCGGAGGGGGGCGCCATACCACGGCGAGTTGGTGAACGCCGCACGTCCTGGTCACACTTTGACCACACCCCGTATGTTGGGGTGGCCGCGGCCACGGCCGGCCGACGGTGCCTTTTCTTCTGACTCGAGGTCCATCGCTGATGTCCGCCCTGCCCCCCGACGGCGTCGGGACCCCCGACGACGCGGCGGCCGGCGGGAAGCGGAAGGGTCGGGCCAAGACCCATCACACGGTGGCCAAGGCCGTGGGGGCGACCATGGTCGTGATCGCTCTGGTGACCGGCCTGTCGGTGGTGTTCCTCTACCGCCACTACAACAGCAACCTCAACGTCAAGGACATCACCGGCGAGCTCGGCACCGACCGGCCGACACCGCAGGCGCCGAAGGGTCCGCACGGCCCGATCAACATCCTGGTCATGGGCTCCGACAACCGCGACGCACCCGGTGACCACATCGACAACCTGACCGGCATCGGCAAGCGCTCGGACACCACGATCCTGCTGCACCTCTCCGGCGACCGGGAGCATGCGTACGGCGTCAGCATCCCGCGTGACTCGATCGTCGACCGCCCGGCCTGCCTCGACGACCACGGCAAGGAGATCTCGCCCCCGGCCACGGGCGTGATGTGGAACGACGCCTTCAACATCGGCGGCCCTGGCTGCACGGTGCGTCAGTTCGAGCAGCTGACCGGCGTCCGCGTCGACCACTACGTCGTCGTCGACTTCAACGGCTTCAAGTCGATGGTCGACGCGATCGGTGGCGTCGAGGTCTGCCTGCCTCACGCGGTCAACGACCCGATCGGTCACATCACGCTTCCGGCCGGCACCCACAAGTTCAGCGGTGACCAGGCCCTCAACTACGTCCGCGAGCGGCACTCACTGGGCAACGGCTCCGACATCGGCCGGATGAAGCGTCAGCAGGCGTTCATCGCGTCGATGGCCCACCAGGCGATCAGCGCGGACACGCTGGCCAACCCGATCCACCTGGCCAGGTTCATCGATGCGGCGACCAAGTCGCTGACCCTCGACCCCGACATCGGCAGCATCTCCAAGCTGGTCGGGCTGGCCTACCAGTTCCGACACATCGGCCTGGACCACATCCAGTTCGTGACGACGCCGTGGATGCCGGACCCCAGCGATCCCAACCGGGTGGTCTGGAAGCCCGAGGCGCAGCAGGTCTGGGACGCGATCAAGAACGACGACGTGCTGAGCAAGGCGATGCTGTCGGGCTCGCTCAACGCCAAGCACATCCCGGGCGTGACCAGGCACCCCAGGAACGGCTCCCAGGAGCAGGCCGCCGCCGCCGACAACCTCGCCAACGGGCTCTGCGCCTGAGGCACGTGATGGCCGACGACGAGACTCCTCCGCCGACCTCGCGAGACGAGTCGCCGTGGCGACGTCGCCGGCGCCTGGCGGCGGTGTTCGGCGACGTCCTGCCCGAGACCACGCAGGACGAGCGCGACCCGGAGCCGCCGTCGGAGGAGGACGACGCCCGCGACCGCTGGTTGCGTGGTGAGGTGCCACCCCACCACGGCTGATCCGCGGCGGAGCGGCACCCGCTCTCAGGTGGTCGGCGGCGTGGTCGTCGCCCCGGCTGCCCCGCCCTGCGCGGCGAGCAGGTCGCGGATCTCCTGCAGCAGCTGGACGTCGTCGGGCGTGCCCGGCTCGGGGCTGGGGAACCAGCGCTCCCTGGCGGCGGTGTAGGGCTTGACGATCACGAAGTACACGACCGCCGCCATGACCACGAACGAGATCAGGGCCGTGATCCAGGCACCGATGAGGAGGCCCCCCGGCTGGTAGCTGCGGAAGTCGGCATGGCCACCGGCCTTGCCGATCAGTCCCATGATCACGGCCACGGTCGCGGTCACGACCGCGGCGAACGCCGTCGCCATGATGAACGCGACGGCGAGCTCGACGAGGTTGCCGCGGAGGATGAAGTTCTTGAACCCGGTCATCTCTGTCTCCTCTCGGCGGCCGTCCCGAACGGCCGGCCACTGGACGCCGGTCACGCTAGCGGTCGATCACGACGCTGAGGACCTCGGTCGAGGCGGCGCCGGCGATGCGGTCGACGTCCTCGGGGAGGGCCGCGACGACCACCAGCCGGCCGGTGAGGCCGGCCGCCGGGCTGTCGGGCTCGGCCGGCGCGGGCAGCGAGAGGACCGGCACGTCGATCGCGACGTACGACGCGGTGCCGCGGCGCGGGTCCGCTGCGACCAGGCCGATGCGATCGCCTGCGCGCAGCAGGGCCACCGCGTCCGCGTCCGCGATCCGCACCGGGATCGCGACCCGTCCGGGATAGCCCGCGACGAGCGTCGGCGCGACCAGTCGGACATCCGTCACGGGCTCACCGGCGCGCACGGGGGCGGCCAGGGTGCGCCCCAGGGCACCGGGGTCCGAGCCGGCGGGAGCGGTGCCGGCCGGGTAGCGCCGCGTCACCAGGTCGTCGTGGCCGAGGACGGTGCCGGAGGCGAGGTCGCGCGCGGCCACGGTCACCGCCACGGTCGGCGCCGCCGGAGGACGGGCCGCGTGCACCCCGGCCAGGACCGCGACGGCCGCACACCCGGCCGCCAGCGGACGGCGCCGTCCCAGCACGGTGCGGCGTAGGGCGCGGCGTGTCCGCGCGCGGCGATCACCGGTCGGAGACGGCTCGGTCGAGGGAGGCACCCCTCGACGGTAGGCGGCGTCGGGCCCGGGCCGGGGCCTCCCTCCACAGGGGAGGTGCGCCGGCGCTCAGCCGGCCGCGGCGGATCCGGCGCTGCTCGACGACGACGACGAGGGCGTGGCGGACGTGGGGGACGACGAGGACGATGACGACGTTGACGACGAGCCGGAGGACCCGGAGGAGTCCGGGCTCGTGCCCGACGAGGAGTCGGACGATCCCGACGACGTACCGCCGGACTCACCGGACGCCGGGGATGAGCCGGCCGACGTGCTCGCAGCGCGGCTGTCGTTGCGGTAGAAGCCCGAGCCCTTGAACACCACGCCGACGGCGTTGAACACCTTGCGCAGCTGCCCGCCACACGCGGGGCACACGGTGAGTGCGTCGTCGGTGAAGCTCTGGAACTGCTCGAAGGCGTGCCCGCACTCGGTGCAGCGGTACTGGTAGGTCGGCAACGCGGTCGGTCCTCGGGTCGTAGCAGCGGATCGGCCGGTTGGCACTCGCCACCGGCGACTGCCAATGCTACGGCACCGGCCCCACGTGCCGAGGGCGGTGCGGATGATCAGCCCAGATCGACCCAGCGGGTGGGGGTCGCGGCCGCGGTGACGGGCCGGTCGTGCTCGTCGACCGGCACGTCGAGGCCGACCTCGTCGTCGTACAGCAGGCAGACGACCGGAGTGCCGACCGGGACCCGGCCCAGCGCCCGGTCGTAGCAGCCACCGCCCTGGCCGAGCCGGGCCCCGGTCGCCGAGACGCCGTGCCCGGGCACGAGCACGACGTCGGCGGTGGCGATGGCGTCGACGCCGAGGCGGTCCACCGGCTCGAGCAGCCCGTAGCGCGCCGGGACGAGGGACGTCGAGCCCCGCCACGTGCCCCAGTCGAGGTCCATGTCGGGGAGGACGACGGGCAGGATGACTCGTTTGCCCAGGGCCGCGAGGGATTCCAGCAGCGCGCCCGTGCCGGGCTCGGCCCCGACCGAGACGTACGCCGTGAGGGTCGCCGCTCGCTGGACGTCCGGATGGGCGGTCACCACGGCTGCCAGATCGCGGCTCAAGGACCCCAGCTCGGCGACCGGCAACCGGTGCCGTGCGGTGCGGATCTGGTCGCGGAGGGCGATCTTGGCCACAGCGGCCGCCGAGGCCCGTGGATCGCCCGATCGGGATTGCGGTGGGGGCACCCCGCCAGCCTACGATCGCAGCATGAGCAGTGCCGGACTCGAGCGCGCACGGAAGAAGATGGCGCAGGCCGGGATCGACCCGGTCGCGATCGAGACCTTCGCCCACTACTACCGCCTGCTCGAGCGCGGCGAGACGGGCCTGATCCCGGAGTCGTCGATCGAGCCGATCGACAGCGAGTCGCTGTCCGACGTCGAGATCGATGCCGAGACAGCCTCCGCCGCGCTGCGCACCACGGCGGTGATCAAGCTCAACGGCGGCCTGGGCACCTCGATGGGCATGGAGCGGGCCAAGAGCCTGCTCTGCGTCCGCAAGGGCATGTCGTTCCTCGACGTGATCGCCCGCCAGGTGCTCCACCTGCGACGCGAGCACGACGCGCCCCTGCCGTTGCTGTTCATGAACAGCTTCCGCACCTCCACCGACACCATGGACGCGCTGGCCAGGTACGCCGACCTCCCCGTCGACGGCCTGCCTCTGGAGTTCCTGCAGAACCGCGAGCCGAAGCTCGTCGCGGAGGACCTGACCCCGATCTCCTGGCCCAGGGATCCCGACCTCGAGTGGTGCCCACCGGGGCACGGCGACCTCTACACCGCCCTGCGCGGAACCGGCCTGCTCCAGACCCTGATCGACCAGGGCTACGAGCGCGCCTTCGTCTCCAACAGCGACAACCTCGGCGCCGTACCGGACGCTCGGATCGCCGGCTGGTTCGCCGAGTCGGGCGCTCCGTTCGCGATCGAGGCCGTCCGCCGTACCCAGTCCGACCGCAAGGGCGGCCACTTCGCGCGCCGTACGTCCGACGGCCGGATCGTGCTCCGCGAGACCGCGCAGACCTCGGAGAAGGACCGCGCAGCGCTGGCCGATCTCGACCGGCACCGGTTCTGCTCCACCAACAACCTCTGGTTCGACCTGCGGGCGATGGCCGAGGCGCTCGACGCCCGGCACGGCATCCTCGGCCTGCCGCTGATCCGGAACGTCAAGCCGGTCGATCCCGCCGACCCCTCGACGCCCGAGGTGATCCAGATCGAGACCGCGATGGGCGCCGCGATCGAGGTCTTCGAGGGCTCGCGCACGATCGAGGTCGGCCGAGACCGCTTCGTGCCGGTGAAGACCACCAACGACCTGCTCGTGCTCCGCTCGGACGTGTACGACGTGGGCGACGACTTCGTGCTCGACCCGGCCGCCGGTGTCCCGTTCGTCGACCTCGACCCGGACTACTACCGGCTCGTGCCGGAGTTCGAGCGGCGCTTCCCCGAGGGCGCGCCGAGCCTGCGTGAGGCCACGTCGCTGAGGGTCAGCGGGGACTGGACCTTCGGCCGGAGGGTGAAGGTCGTCGGCCAGGTGACCCTGGAGACCGGAGCGGCCGAGCGCGTGCCGACAGGTAGCGTCTTGGAGCATGACTGACGAGCTGGTCTCCGTCGAGGACCACCGCACGCGCATCCTCTCCGCGATCGAGCCGCTCCCGGCCTACGACCAGCCGCTGATGGAGGCCTTCGGGCTGGCGGCGGCCGAGGACGTGCACGCGTCGGTGGCACTGCCGGGCTTCGACAACTCCGCCATGGACGGCTACGCCGTGGCCCACGCGGACGTCGCCTCGGCCAGCGAGGAGTCGCCGGTCCACCTGCCGGTGGTCGGCGAGATCGGGGCCGGGCAGGCGTCGCTGCTGGCGATGTCGCCCGGCACCGCCGTCAAGATCATGACCGGCGCCCCGGTCCCCGCCGGAGCCGACTCCGTCGTGCCGTACGAGTGGACGGACCGCGGGGTCGCCAACGTCGTGATCTCCCGGGCCCCCGAGCCCGGCCAGCACGTCCGTCTCCAGGGCCAGGACGTCGCCAAGGGCGACCTGCTCGTCCGGACGGGCACCGTCCTCGGAGCGCGCCAGATCGGCCTGCTGGCCGCCGTCGGCCGGTCGTCGGTCCGCTCGCGACCCCGACCTCGCGTGGTGGTGATGTCGACCGGGTCCGAGCTCCGCGAGCCGGGCTCGCCGCTCGGCCGCGACTCCATCTACGACGGCAACTCGTTCCTGCTCGCGGCGGCGGCCCGGCAGGCCGGCGCCATCGCCTACCGCGTCGGGATCGTCCCCGACGAGCCACGCACGTTCCTCGGCGCACTCAACGACCAGCTGGTGCGGGCCGACCTGGTCGTCACCAGCGGCGGCGTGTCGATGGGCGACTACGACGTGGTGAAGGAGGCACTCGCGCCGCTCGGCACCGTCTGGTTCGGCGGGGTGGCCATGCAGCCGGGCAAGCCTCAGGGCTTCGGCACCGTCGGGGAGGACGCGGTCCCGATCGTCACCCTGCCGGGCAACCCGGTTTCGTCGTACGTCTCGTTCGAGCAGTTCGTGCTCCCCGCCGTGCGCCGGATGATGGGTCGCGCGCCGTACCTCCGACCGGAGGCAGACGCGCTGCTCACCGAGGCGATCCGCTCCCCCGAGGGGCGGCGGCAGTTCGCCCGGGGACGGCTGTCCGTCGTGGACGGCCGACTCGCGGTCACGCCCGTCGGCGCCCAGGGATCGCACCTGATCGGAGACCTGGCCGAGTCCGATGCGCTGGTCGTGGTGCCGGAGTCCGTGACCTGGGTCGAGGCCGGTGAGACAGTGACGGTGCTGCCGCTCGACGAGGACTTCTAGGAGACATCATGGCGGACCGTCTCACCCATCTCGACGAGACCGGGGCCGCCCGGATGGTCGACGTGTCGGGCAAGGAGGTGACGACCCGCGAGGCCGTCGCGGCCGGACGCGTCCTGGTGTCGCCGGACGTGGTGGCGCTGCTGCGCGGCGCCGGCGTACCGAAGGGCGACGCCCTCGCGGTGGCCCGGCTGGCCGGGATCATGGGCGCCAAGCAGACCTCGACCCTGATCCCGCTGTGCCATCCGCTCGCCCTGTCATCGGTCACCGTCGACCTGGAGGTCGCCGACGACGCGGTCGAGCTGACCGCGACGGTCCGCACCACCGACCGCACCGGCGTCGAGATGGAGGCGCTGACCGCGGTCGCGGTCGCCGGGTTGACCGTGATCGACATGGTCAAGGCGGTCGACAAGCGCGCGGTGATCACCGACGTGCGCATCCTGCGCAAGTCCGGTGGGAAGTCCGGAGACTTCCGCCGATGATGCGCGCGGCTGTCGTGGTCGCCTCCAACCGTGCGGCCGCCGGCGTGTACGACGACACCACCGGACCGCTGCTCGTGGAGTTCCTGGTGTCGCTGGGGTTCTCGTGCAACCAGCCGGTCGTCGTGCCCGACGGCGAGCCGGTCGGGGCAGCCGTGTCGGCGGAGGTCGACGGTGGAGCGCGCGTCGTCCTGACCACAGGGGGCACCGGCCTCACCCCGACCGATCGCACGCCCGAGGTGACCCGGGCGCTCCTCGACCGCGAGGTGCCGGGCATCGCCGAGGCGATCCGTGCGTACGGCGTCGGCAAGGGCGTGCCCACCGCTGCCCTCTCCCGCGGACTCGCCGGCGTCGCCGGTGACTGCCTGGTCGTGAACCTGCCCGGGTCGCGGGGCGGGGTCAAGGACGCGATCGCGGTCCTCGAGCCACTCCTGCTGCACGCCGTCGAGCAGGTCGTGGGGAGCGACCATTGAGCCCCGGCTGGCCGGCCACGCTGCAGTACGGCGCGGTCACGCTCCGCCCCCTCCGCTACCGCGACGCGCGCGCCTGGCGCGCCGTACGCCGACGCAACGCCGCGTGGCTTCAGCCGTGGGACGCGACCGTCCCTCCGGGGGGCACCGAGCGCCCCGCGAGCTTCCGCAGCCTGGTCACCCGGATGCAGCGGAACGCGCGCCAAGGGCACGGGATGGCGTTCGCGATCGAGGTCGACGGGCGCTTCGCCGGCCAGGTCACCGTCAACAACATCGTGCGCGGGTCGGCGCAGTTCGCGTCCGTCGGCTACTGGCTCGACCGCGACGTCGCCGGCCGCGGCGTGATGCCGACGGCGGTCGCGCTGGTGATCGACCACTGCTTCCGCTCCGCGGGGCTGCACCGGATCGAGATCGCGATCCGGCCGGAGAACTCCAACTCGCTGCGGGTCGTCGAGAAGCTCGGGATCCGCGAGGTGGGGTACGCGCCGAGGTTCCTCCACATCGACGGGGCCTGGCGCGACCACCGGATCTACGCGATCACCGTCGAGGAGTGTCCGGAGGGGATGCTGGCTCGTCTGTCCCAACAGCCACAGGAGTGATTTCGCGACACACCTGTTGACATCCCCGGCCACCTGTGGCACCGAATCTAGGGTCGGGTCGTGGACCTGAGCGGACTCATCTTCGTGGCTCTGGCCGTGGCCTGGGCCGCCTACCTGATCCCCAAGGCTCTGCGCCACCACGACGACGTCGTCCGGGGCCGCTCCATCGACCGGTTCTCCCAGAGCATGCGGGTCCTGGCCCGCCGCGAACCGGTCAGCGCGCGGATGGCCCGACTGGTCGTCACCCCGGCGCGGGCCACGGCGGCGATGGTCACCACCAAGCCCTCCGCGAGCATCCCCTCGCCCGACGAGCAGTACGCCGCGCGCCGCGCCGCCACGCGCCGGGCCACCAGGCGCCGCCGGCGCGTGCTCACCCTGCTCGTCCTGGCGCTGGCGGGTGTGGTGGTCGCCTGTGCCGACGGCCGGATCGCCTGGGCGTACGTCGCAGCGCCTGCGGGACTCCTGCTCGCCTGGCTGGTCGCCTGTCGGTTGATGGTCAAGAAGGAGCGGGCCTGGCGCCCCGTCGTGCTCCCCGAGACCGTCGACGAGGCCGACGTGGTCGTCGGGACCCCGGCGGTCGAGGCGCAACCGGACGCCCCCGCGGTCGAGCGTGACCCGAGCATGTGGGACCCGGTCCCCGTGACGCTCCCGACCTACGTCTCGAAGCCGGCGGCGCGTCGTACGGTCCGCACGATCGATCTCGACTCCACCGGGGTCTGGACCTCCGGACGGACCGAGGCCGACTCCGCCCTGGCCCGTGAGGCCGAGGCGGCCGATCGGGTCCAGCGCCGCGTCTCGCGCAAGGACGACACGGGCGACCAGGCCGTCGGTTCCTGACGGCCGGCGGGCCCCGAGCCGATTCGGTCCGCCACTGCGCCGGTGCTAGCCTTGCGCTTCGCGTCGCCGTGCCGGTCGAGGACCGGCCCAGGCGGCGCATGGGGCTGTGGCGCAGCTGGTAGCGCATCTCGTTCGCAATGAGAGGGTCAGGGGTTCGAGTCCCCTCAGCTCCACCATCACGCGACATCACCCGACATCACGTGAGATCACCCGGGGCCACGCGACCGCCGGCCGGGTGCTCGAGGTGTCCCTTCCGGTCAGCCCGCGAGGCGACGACCGGAGCGCGAGCCCAGGCGCCGAGCGCGCTGGCGGCGGAGTCGACGTACCAGGACCGGCGCGTACGCGACCGCCGCGGGGTCGTCCAGCAGCCGGCCGAGCCGGCGGTAGTAGGTCGCCGGGTCCTCGGCGAAGCGGGCTCTGATCGCGGAGTCCTTGGTGCCTGCGTACCGCCACCAGCCGGACTCGAGATCCAGGGTCCGTCGCGCGGTCTCGTCCAGCATGACCGCGAGCCTGCCACACGCGGGTCCGTCGCCTCGAGGGTGGTCGGGTGACGGGGCGGCGACTCGTTCGCGTGGCACCGAGGGACGATCGATCGAGGAGGGCCGATCGTCCCGGCCGTGGCCGGGTCCCACGGCCCGGAACCCCGGGCGCCCGGCCTCCCCGCGACCGGGC
>Ga0105245_10005159_pt1 | contig 11478 bp, 5 predicted proteins | sample KBSM54metaG_FD_81523 | JGI IMG/M metagenome (GOLD analysis project Ga0105245, IMG submission 81523) | Miscanthus rhizosphere microbial communities from Kellogg Biological Station, Michigan, USA - KBS M5-4 metaG | ecosystem: Host-associated > Plants > Roots > Rhizosphere > Soil | place: Michigan...
GAGCTCGGATCGCGGCCGGCCAGATCGACGTAGACGTAGGCCGTCAACAGGCCGTCCTCGTTGCGAATCATTGACGGTCCCGTGACCGGGACGATCGAGGCGAGCTGCGACAGCGGAAACTGGCGCTGGCCGTCAGCCGCCGTGACCCGCAGCTGTCCGAGCGCCGCGAAGTCGTTCCTGAAATCCGCGGCGTAGCGCACGTTGACCGGGTACCGTTCACGCCCCTCGACGGTCGTGGTGACGTTCTCGCCGCCGATCGCGTTCTGCACGATCATCTGCGCCTCGGCGATGCCGAGGCCGGCGCGTGCCAGCTCCTCGCGCTTCCAGACGATGTCGAGGAAGAAGCCGCCGCCGGTACGCTCGGCGAGGACGTTCCGCGTGCCCTTGACCGGTTTCAGCGCCGCCTGCACCTCGGCGCCGATGCGATCGATCTCGTGCAGATCCGCGCCGGTGATCTTGAGGCCGATGGGCGTGCGGATGCCGGTCGAGAGCATCGCCGTCCGCGCCTTCACCGGCATCGTCCAGGCGTTGGAGACGCCCGGCAGCGTCAGCGCATGGTCCAGCTCGGCGACGAGCTGCTCCTGCGACAGGCGATCGCTCGTCACGCGCCGGAACAGCGGCTTGATCCACTCGGGCGCCCACGACGAATACCAGGTCGGCACCTTCCGCCACTGGTCACGCGGCTTGAGCGTGATGACCGTCTCGAGCATCGACAGCGGCGCCGGATCGGTCGCCGTCTCGGCCCGTCCGGCCTTGCCGAGCACGCGGTCCACTTCCGGGAACCGGGTGATCGCGCGATCGGTCGCCTGCAGCAGCCGCTGCGCCTCTCCGATCGAAATCCCCGGCATCGTGGTGGGCATGTAGAAGAGCGTGCCCTCGTCGAGCGGCGGCATGAACTCCGCGCCCAGCCGCCCGGCGATCGGAATCGTGGCCACGATCAGGAGGCCGGCCGCCGCCAGCACGAGCCCGGTGCGGCGCAGCGCCCAGGTCGCGACCGGCGCGTAGAGCCGCATCAGCACGCGGCTGATCGGATGGTGCTCTTCCGAGCGGATGCGTCCGTAGCGCATCAGCAGCAGCCGCAGCGCCGGGTCGAGCGTAATCGCCAGCACCGCCGCCACCACCATGCAGAGCGTCTTGGTATAGGCGAGCGGCGTGAACAGCCGCCCTTCCTGCGCCTCGAGCGTCAGCACCGGCAGGAACGACACCGCGATGACCAGGAGCGCGAAGAAGCTCGGCCCGCCGACCTCTTTCACCGCGGCGATGATCACCGACTCCTGGTCCTCGCGCCGGCCGGTGCGGTTCCAGATCTCGAGCTTCTTGTGCGTCTGCTCGACGACGACGATCGAGGCGTCGACGAGCGCGCCGACGGCGATGGCGATGCCGCCGAGCGACATGATGTTGGCGCTGAAGCCCATCGCGCGGAACGGGATGAAGGCGATCAGCACCGCCACCGGGATCGTGACGATCGGGATCATCGCGCTGGGGATGTGCCAGAGGAACAGCATGATCACCAGGCCGACGGTGACCATGATCTCGAGGAGCGTCCACTTCAGGTTGTCGACCGAGCGCTGGATCAGCTCGGCCCGGTCGTAGATCGGGACGACCTTGATGCCGGGCGGCAGTCCGCCCTTCACCTCCGCCAGCTTCGCGCGCACGCGCTCGATCACCGCGAGCGCGTTCTCGCCGTGGCGCATGATGACGATGCCCGAGACCGCTTCGCCGCGGCCGTCGAGATCGGCGGTGCCGCGGCGGATGTCGGGGCCGACCACCACCTGGCCGATGTCCTTGATCCGGATCGGCGCGGCCGGCGGCGCGGCCGAGAGGACGATGTTCTCGAAGTCCTCGACCGACCTGGCGTAGCCGCGGCCGCGGACCATGTACTCGGTCCCTGACACTTCGATCAGGCGCCCGCCGGCCTCGTCGTTGCCGCCGCGCACGGCCTCCACGACTTTCGCCAGCGGAATGCCGCGCGCCCGCAGCCGGTTGGGATCGATGTTCACCTGGTACTGGCGGACGTAGCCCCCCACCGACGCGACGTCGGCGACGCCGCGGACCGACTTGAGGTGGTAGCGGAGGTACCAGTCCTGATACGAACGGATGTCGGCGAGGCTGTGCGTCCCCGATGCGTCCACCAGCGCGTACTGGTATACCCAGCCAAGCCCGGTGGCGTCAGGACCGAGCTCGGTCTTGACACCCTGCGGGAGACGCGACAGCGCCGCCGACAAATACTCCATCGTGCGCGAGCGGGCCCAGTAGATGTCGGTCCCGTCCTCGAACACGACGTAGACGAACGAGGCGCCGAAATCGGAGACGCCGCGTACGGCCTTCACGTGCGGCGCGCCCACGAGCGCCGTCACGATCGGATAGGTGACCTGGTCCTCGATCAGGTCCGGGCTGCGATCCCACTGCGAGTACACGATCACCTGCGTATCGCTGAGATCGGGCAGCGCGTCCAGCGGCACGCGCTGGAGCGACCACCAGCCGGCGAACGCGCCGGCCAGGGTCACCAGGACGACGGCGGCGCGGTGCCGCGCGGAGAGATCAATGATTCGGGCGATCATTGGCCTTCATCCGGCTTTCCGAGTCGAGGAGGAACGTGCCGGAGAGCGCGATGCGCTGGCCCGGCTCGAGCCCGTTCACGATGGCGATGCGGTTGCCGTGACGGCGGCCGATCTGCACGTCGCGCGGCTCGAACACCCCGGCGCTGCGCTCGACGAACACGTGCGCGCTGACGCCCGAGAACACGACCGCGTCGGCCGGGACCAGCAGCGCCGGTTCGTACGCGACCTCGAAGGCGACGTCCACCGACATGTCGGGACGCAGCACGAAGCCGGGATTGTCGGCCTCGAGCCGGAGCTTGAACGACTGCGTCGCCGGATCGAACTGCGGCAGCACCTGGCTGCTGACGCGGGCGCGCACCGGCGTCTCGCGCCCCGCGACGATCACGCGCGCCGGGGTGCCCGGCTTGATGCGGTCGCCGTCGGCCACGGGCACGTCGGCGAGGATCCACACGCGATTGAGATCGGCGAGCTGAAACAGCTCGGCGCCGGCGTCGAAGCGCTGCCCGACCGCGACGTTGCGCGTCAGCACGAACCCGTCGACCGGCGAGGTCATCCGCACCGTCGTCGTCTGCTCGCGGTTCCGCGTGATCTCTTCTATCTGCAGCGGCGACATGCCCATCGTCATCAGCCGCTGCGTCGCCACGGCGATGCTGGTCCTGGCGGTGGCCAGCGAGGTCGGGTTGGGCGAGCCGGTCTTCTCCTCGCGGTCGAGGGTGTTGACGGCGGTGATGAAGCCCGCGACCGGGAGGCGAGCCTCCGGCGTCGAGTAGCTGCCGAGCCACTGCCCCTTGCGGACGGCGCTGCCGGTGGTCACCCCCGACAGCTCGCTGATGTAGGCCTCGAGCCCCCCGGTGATCCGGAAGACGCGCGTTTCGTCCGCGGCGACGCGGCCGAAGGCCCTGACCTGCTCGGTGCCGCCGGCGGCGGCGACGACGCCGGTGCTGACGCCGATCATCTGCTGCTGGGCCGCGCTGGCGGTGACGGCCCCGGCCGTCGCCTGCGCGCCGGCCTCGTCCGCGTAGAGCGGCTCGAAGGCCATGCCGCAGCACGGCGTGGTGCCCGGGTGATCCGAATGCACGTCGGGGTGCATCGGGCAGCGGTAGTAAAGGATGGTCCGCGACGTCTCGACCGTAGCGGCGGAGACGGTTTCCCGCGGAGCGCGCCAGGAACCGGCCATGTAGGCGGTGCCGGCGGCGGCAATCAATACGAATGAATACGCAATCTGTCTAGTCATGATGAGCGCCCCGCAAAAAGGCGGCAGGCCAGGGGCGGGTTGCGGGTCCTCCCCTGCGCCTGCCGCGTGCTCACCCGTCACACTATGGTGTTGGATTCACGGTCCAGCCAAACATCATGTTGTGATCCTCGTGAGCGAGGTTGTGGCAATGTGCGACGTAGGGTCCCGTGAACGTGCGGAAGTTGCGGTAGAACTGAACTTCCTCGCTCGGCTCCAGCGCGACCACGTCTTCGCGCCCGATGTCTTCGGGGTGATGTGGATCCAGCCCGGTCGCCACGCCGTTGCGCGCGATCACCCGGTGCTCCTCGTAGTGCATGTGCATCGGATGGACCCACCCGCCGCCGCCGTTGCGCACGGTCCAGACCTCCGGCTGCCCGAGCGTGGGGAACGCGAGCGGAACGGCCGTGTTGAACTGCTCGCCGTTGATCAGCCATTCCACTTCGCCGCCGAACCGGCCGCCGCGCTGCAGCTCGAAGGTGCGCGTGCGGAGCTCGGGCAGCCGCTTCATGTTGATCACGGGATTGGGACGAAGGCTGGTCGGAATCAGGCTGTTGTCGACCGGACGATCGTTGCCCTCGACGACGATCTTCACCATCGGCACGCAGAACCCCGGCTCGAAGTCCGGGTTCGGAATCGGCGCCGGCAGCAGGACGCCGTTCTCGTCGTGGGTAATCATCTGCTCGGTCCGCTTGCGGCCGTTGACCATCTGGTAGGTGTTGACCAGGTAGAACTCCTGGCCGTCGTAGGTCGGCTGCCCGTCGAGCGTCGTCGAGAAGTCGACGATGAACTCGCGCCGCTTGGCCGGCCAGATCTGGAAGTTGTTGCGAACGAGCTTGACCGGGAGCAACCCGCCTTCCGCGGCGATCTGATGCAGCACGTGCGACTGCTGCCCGCCGCGATAGCGCCACTGTCCCTGCCGCTTGTTCGGGTTCGTGTCCCAGCTGGCGGCGGCGAAATCGAAATTCGCCCCCTGGGCCAGGAAGTCCGCCTCACCGGCGGCGTTCAGGCCCGCCGGCACGACCTTCCCGTCCGTCTGGATCGAGAACTCGTAGATGCGGGACACCGACGCGCCGAGGAAACGGAGGCGGTACTTGCGGCGCTTCACCTTGAGCACGGGGTAGGCGACGCAGTTGGTCGTGAAGATGTCGCCGACGAACCCGTGGTTCGGCAGGTGACGGAAGTAGTGCTTGCCCCACCACGCGGGATGCGTCTCGCCGCAGCCGTTGTGCGCGTCGCGGTGCGGCGTCGTGCCGTCGTCGATCGCGACGTCGTAGAACGCCATCGGGATGTCGTAGTCGACGCGGCCGGTGGTCGGGTTCGGCACGCCCGGCAGGCGGAGCCCGAGCCGCTCGTCGCCCGGATCCAGGATCGGATCGTAGAGCGGATACAGGCCGACCATCCCCTTGTAGACGTTGGCGCCGGTGTGGTGCATGTAGTGGTCGTGGAACCACAGGAACGACTGCTTCTCGCCCGGATCGTTGTCGGGCGGGAAGTTGAGATAGAGGTTGTCGACCCACTCACCGGGATGGTAGCCGCCGGTCGTGCGGTAATGCGGCTGGCCGTCGGACTCGCACGCGGTGTGGCCGTTGTGCAGGTGCGTCAGGAAGCCCCATTCCGGTGAACCGAAGTCCATCCGGTCGAGACCGCCGTCGAGGTGCAGCTGGTTTTCCAGGCGCAGGTTGACCGGCTGTCCGTAGCGCGCGTAGATCATCGCGCCGGGGAAGCCCGGGTTGTTGGGGATCTCGGGGGTCTGGCTGAACCCGTAGATCGTGCTCAGCGGCAGCCTGTCCTGGCCGTAGCCCGGCGAGTCGAGCCCGACCGGGAGTCCGTTCGGCTGGATCGGCTTCACCTTCGAGGTGGTCCATTCATGCTGTCCGACCTGTAGTGCGAGACGGTAATAGAGCGGTTCCGGATATGTAATGTAGGAGACCTTCCGCGTCCCGGTGCCGATGGGAATCTTTTCGTAGCCGACCTGGTGCACGCCGTTGGTGACGCCGAAGCGTCCGCCGGTGTCGTTGCGTCCGCCGGTGCGGGGGTTGGGCAGCGCCCAGTCGAGCGCGCCGAACCGGTTGACCCACGTCGACGGGTTCGATGGCTTCGCCGGGATCGGGTTCGGCAGATCCTGCGTGAACGGCTCGAGGATGAACGGGCTGGTCGGGTGCGACTCGATATAGAGCGGCCCGCCGTCCAGGCACGGCGCCTCCTGCGGAATGCCGGCCGGCAGTTTTCCCGCCGACGTGGCCGCCGAGGCGCTGCGCAGCGCCGCGCCCGAGGCGACGAGCGCGGCGCCGCTCAGCCTCAGCATCTCCCGCCGATTCATGTGGTGCTTATGTCGGGTGTCCATAACATGATCTCCTACTGCATGAACGGATTCAGATTGAGGAAGCGCCCGAGAGGCTGTCCGCCGGCCGCGCCAGTCGGAGGAACCTCAATCAGGTTGTCGGCGCCCGTGGCGGTGACGCCGTTGGGCACGAACAACTGCGGGTGATCGAACGGCGCGCGCTGGTACCTGACGCGCTCGTCGGTGAGAGAGAGCAGGAACGCGATGACGTCGCGAATCTGGTCCGGCGCCAGGCCCAGGGGCCGCATCAGCGGCGCGCGCTCGAAGTTGGCGAAGTCGCCGCCGTCGTCGTAGAACTCCAGCACTTGCATCAGCGTCGCCTTGCCGCCGTTGTGGAAGTACGGGGCGTGCAGCTCGACGTTGCGCAGGTTCGGTGTCTTGAACGAGCCGGTCACGCGCGTGCGCTCGCCGGCCCGCAGCGAGCCGGAAAGCAGCGGATAGCCGGTCGCGTTCTTCACCAGCGTGGGGCCGCAGTTCATCGCCGCGCCGGGGAACTTGATCATGGACGGATCGCCGTAGGTCGCCATCAGCGAGCGAACGATCGACAGCGGGTTGCCGAACGGATCGGTGCCGTCGTCGCCGGGATCGTCGGAGCTGGGACGGACGCCGATGTTGTAGTAGCCCGCGTCGTAGATCGCCACCGGCGCATCCGACGGCGGGACGCTGGGCGTGCTGGTCTTGTACTGCGTCACCGTCCAGGTCAGCGGGTTCAACGTGATCTGATCGGTGCCCGCCGGAACGGGAGGAATCTGCCAGAACATGCGCTCCATCCGCTGGTCGAACCCGGCGTTGACGAAGGCGACGTCGCCGGCTTCGATCCCGGCATTCAGGTTGCGGAACGACGCGCTGGTCAGCTCGGCGCCGACGTGGCAGAGCATGCAGCCGAGGCCGTTGGGGGCCGGGGCCGGGGGCGGCGGCAGCTCGAAGAGACGCAGGCCGTTGAGGATGTTGTCGCGCGTGATGGTCTGGCCGTAGTTCGCGCTGATCTGCGCGGCGATGTCATCGAGGAGCAGCGCGGCGTTCGGATCGAGTGCGGTCCGCGCGGCGGTGTAGCGATCCATCGGCGTCTGGTCCGCGACCAGCGTGGCCTGGTAGAGCGCCACGGACAGGCCCCAGAACAGCGACATGTTCGCTTCCATCACGGTGAAGCTCTTCTTGTTCACCGTGACGCCCTTGGTCGAGCTCCACCACTTCGGCTGGAACGCCGCCTGGATCATCGCCTTGTAGTTCGTGGTCAGGCCGGTGGTCGCATCGGCGTAGGCGCCGAGGACGCCGTCGGTGGCGTCGACCTTCTGCAGGCCGAGCGGCTTGACGCCCATCAGCTTGTGTCCGAGGTCGCCCCACGTGCGTCCGTTGGCCGACATCTCGACGGGATTGAGCGCCGGGCCGACCGACTGCGACGCCAGCGCCGCGTCGGTGATGTGGATGTCGATCTGCGCCGGGCCCAGCGGCCCCACCATCCACACCCGCGCCGATGCGTCGCGGCTGCCGAACGGATTGACGCCGTTGAACACGGGCTGCGCGCGGCCGTCGTGGAACAGGCGGGCGTTGAAGACCGCGTTGATCGTCGACGGCGCCTTGCGGCCGGTGACCTGGCGCACGTTCTGGCCGTTGACGCTGTACACCGGATCGGAGACGAGCGAAACCGTCTCGGCGCCCGTCCTGCTGAGGCCGCCGAACGTGCTCTTGCGGATCCCCTGCGAGCCGACGATGTTGTCGGTGTCGCTGACGCCCGGCTGGGTGAACGGGAATGCGCTCGACCACAGATCGACGTTCGGGCCGAAGCCCGGCGCATCCCACTGGCCGTTGTGCCCGGGATTGAGCTGGTTGCGCGTCCGCCCGTCTTCACCGGCGTTGAAGTGACAGGTGGCGCAGGCGATCTTGTTGTCGCTGCCCGCCTGCATGTCCCAGAAGAGCGCCTTCCCGAGCCGGATGGCCGCTGGCAGGTTGGCGACGTAGTCGGCGAGGTCGCCGCGCAGGGTCGGGTTGCCAGTGATCGGATCCTTCGGGATGAGCGGGTTCGGCACCGCGGCGAGCGAGGTCAGGGTGACCGGCACGATGATCGCTTCCTCGGTGAACCCGCCGTAGCAGGTGTAGGTCGTGGTCTGCGTTTGCGCCTGCATCACCTTCGCGCCGCCGGTCCCGACGAGGAGCAACAGCGCCGCGAGGCAGATAATCAGAGCGCGATTCTTCCGATGGAACATTCTCGCCATGGGGCCGCCCCTCCTGGGGGCGCAGCGACGCGTGAAACAAATGTCCGAAGCAACGCGCGGAGCCTACGGGCGCGGCCAGTCGGGCTGTGCCGCGGCGCGCGTGCCGCGGCACAACCATCAAGACGTCGGCGGCCGCAAGGAAGCCATGGGTCGGTGCTAGCCCTTGCAGGTATCCGCGTTCATCTTGACCATTGACACCTGAACGGTGCCGTCCGCGTTCACCTTGATCCGGAACACCGCTCTGATCACCCAGTTGTCGATGCTCTTCGCGCCCCTCATCGTCAGTTTGTCGACGAAGTCGGAGGTGAACTCTTTGCTGCCGGTCGGGGGCAGCGTGAACTTGAACTGCGAGCTCTCGTTGAAGGCGTAGGTGGCGCCGGTGAACGACTGCGCGCCGTTCAGCGCCACCCAGCCGGCGCCGGTGCCCTTCGTAATCTCGCTGACGTTGACCTTGAGGTTGCCGAACTTGTCGATCGACTGCGCCGTCGAGATGGTCGACGTGCCGCGGACGTCGACGTTTTCCGCGGTGCAGGGATTGACGAAGGCTCCGATGTCGTTCGTCTGCGTGATCGTCTGAGCGGGGTTCAGCGGATCGATGACGGTGACGACTTCCGTCCCCGGGGTCCCGACGCGCTCGAACGGGAGAACGAACGTAGAAGTTTGTGCTGTCACCACGGCCGGCAGCGCCAGCAGAATGAGTGCGCCACAAATGACTCGATAAGATTTCAAAGCAGCCATGACCTTCCTCCGGTGTGATCTAATCCAGCGTTGCCGCTGCAAGTGCTCGAGCGTGGCGGCCGCCCCGCGGCCGGATGCCACCCGGCGGCGCGAGGCCGCCGGGCGGAGTCAGACGTCTTATTCGCAGTTGTAGTAGTCCCACAGAGCCAGGGCCCACGTGAGGATTGAGGGCGTCACGTACTTGTAGTTGATGATTTCCGAGAGATAGGAGCAGATTGCCTGCTGGCCACCGCCGCCGCCGGGCTTCTTGTTCGCCGCCTGCGCCGTCGTGCCCATGCCCACCGCGAGCACGGCCGCCATCACCACCGCCACTCCGAACTTGCGAATCCGACCCATTACCCACCTCCTGTGAAACTGCAGTCTTTCCTGTGACGTCATGGCGGCCAAGATACCGTGCCGCTGCAAACGTGTTGAGTCGGTGATCTCCCATTGGCCCGGCGGGAATTCACAGGGTGTGCGTGGGGAATTTCGTGACCGACCGGGAACCTCGAACACGACGCGTGGCCGTTCCACGCACCGGAGAAACCCGGTGTCGGCGCACGGAAAAGTCCGGTGTCGGCGCGCCGCCGCGGTGGCGCGTGCCAGGCCGGTGTGGTAGTTTCCTCGCGCCCGAGACGCGCCAGCAGTTCGCAGTGAAGAACGGAGGTCGCCGGTGGCCCAGGTGTCGAACGCGGAAACCCGCAACCAGGCGTGGAGTTCCACCGCGCCGCCCGGCGAGTTCCGGCCCTACGTCCCGGAGAACGCCAATCTGGCGGAATTCACCGTCAAGGCGGTGATCTTCGGCGCGATCTTCGGGATCATCTTCGGCGCGGTCACGGTCTACGTCGGCCTTCGCGCCGGGCTGACCGTGTCGGCGTCGATCCCCATCGCCGTTCTCAGCATCAGCCTGCTGCGCGCGTTCGGCAAGGCGACGATCCTCGAGAACAACATCGTGCAGACCGCCGGGTCGGCCGGCGAGTCGGTCGCGGCCGGCGCCATCTTCACGCTGCCGGCGCTCATCTTCATGGGGTTTCCCTTCGAGTACTCGCGCATCTTCCTGCTGGCGCTGATCGGCGGCTGGATCGGCGTGCTGTTCATGATCCCGCTGCGCCGGCAGCTGATCGTGCAGGAGCACGGCAACCTGCTCTACCCGGAGGGCACCGCCTGCGCCGACGTGCTGGTCGCCGGCGAGAAAGGGGGATCGTTCGCCAGCCGCGTCTTCTGGGGCCTCGGGCTTGGCGGCGTCTATACCTTCCTGATGGCCACCGCCCAGGTGTGGAAGCAGCGGCCGCTCTACGAGCCGGCGTGGCTGCCGGGCGCGTCCTTCCGCGCCGAGATCACCAGCGAGTATCTCGGCGTCGGCTACATCATCGGCCCGCGCATCGCCGGGACGATCTTCGCCGGCGGCGTCTTCTCGTGGCTGGTGCTGATGCCGGCGATCAAGTTCTTCGGCGAGGGGCTGGCCACGCCGCTCTACCCGAGCACGATCCCGATCCGCGACATGGCGCCCGGCCAGATGTGGGAGAACTACATCCGTCCGATGGGCGCCGGCGCCGTCGCCATGGCCGGCCTCATCACCCTGATGAAGACGCTGCCGACCATCGTCAATGCGCTGCGGAGCGGCATCAAGGACGTGCGCGCGCAGCAGGCCGGCGCCGCAGCCGCCGGCGGCCGTCTCGATCGGGACCTCTCGATGCAGTGGGTGCTGCTCGGCTCCGGCGCCATCATCGTGGCGATGTGGCTGATGCTGACCTTCAACCCGATCGCCGGCGCGCGGACGTCGGGGCTCGAGAACCTGGTGGCCTCGTTCTTCGTGGTGCTGTTCGGGTTCCTCTTCGTGACCGTGTCGTCACGCATCTGCGGGCTGATCGGCACGTCGGCGAACCCGGTCAGCGGCATGACGATCGCGACGCTGATGGCGACCTGCGCGATGTTTCTCGCGATGGGCTGGACCGCGCCCGCCTACTCCGCGCTGGCGATCACCATCGGCGGCGTCGTCTGCGTCGCGGCGGCGAACGCCGGCGCTACGTCGCAGGACCTCAAGACCGGGTTCCTGGTCGGGGCGACGCCGTATCGGCAGCAGGTGGCGCTGATGATCGGCGTCATGGTGTCGGTGTTCGTCATCGGCGGTACGCTGATGCTGATGAACTTCGGGCTCTCCGAGTTCCGCCCGCTGCAACGTCCGCTCGACATCGAGCAGGTGCGCGCCGCACAGGCCACCCGCGGCGCCGCCGTGCGCGTCGAAAAGGAGCTGGACGACCCGCACCCGCAGGTCTACAAGGACAAGAAATACATCCTCGTCAACGCGCTCGGCTCGCGCGAGCTCCCCGACGGCAAGTATCTCTACGACCCCGACACGAAGCAGATTGAGGTGCAGTGGATCACGGGCATCGGCAGCGACAAGGCGGCGGC
>Ga0105245_10005162_pt1 | contig 11469 bp, 9 predicted proteins | sample KBSM54metaG_FD_81523 | JGI IMG/M metagenome (GOLD analysis project Ga0105245, IMG submission 81523) | Miscanthus rhizosphere microbial communities from Kellogg Biological Station, Michigan, USA - KBS M5-4 metaG | ecosystem: Host-associated > Plants > Roots > Rhizosphere > Soil | place: Michigan...
AAGAAGATCGTCATCGTCAACGGGCATGGCGGCAACGAGTCCTTGCTGCCGCTCTTCGGGCAGTCGCAGCTGGCGAGCCAGCGCGACTACGTTGTCTACGTCTCTGGCCTGCCCAATGAAAATGTTCCCGGCCGTCCCGCGCTCAAGACGCCCTTCGACATGCACGGCGGCGAGGTGGAAACCTCAAATATGCTCATTGCTCGTCCTGATCTCGTTCATCAGGACCGCGCCAACCAGCAATCCGGCGCAGACCAGAAGCGGCAAAAGCTTCCTGAAACTGTCTATACCGGGATCTGGTGGTATGCGCGCTTCCCGAATCACTACGCCGGCGACGGATCGGCCGCGAACAAGCAACTAGGCGAATTCGACCAGAAGACCTGGTCGAGGGAGATTGCCGAAGCACTCAAAGCCATCAAGGCAGACGACGTCAGCTTAAAGCTTCAAAATCAGTTCTTCGAAGACGCTCAACATCCGCTGGATACCAAGCAGTAGGAAAGGCGATCATCCACGGAGCAGCCCGCCCGACGCTTACCGAGCTTTTGGCGGGTAGGGTCGGAATGAGAAACAGGGCCGCTATTCGATAGACTTCAGCAGTTCCCTCATCGCTTCTTCTTGCCGCTCAATCGACTCAAGCAGCTTGAACTGCGTTCGGCATCGATCCAGGTTCTGCCCCGCCCTGCTCACCTTGTAGTAGGTGTCTCCGGCGAGGTGGTCAGCGAGAAAGCGAATGCCCTGTTCGAAGACGATCACCTTCGCTCCCGAAATCAGGGACTCGCGTTCTGATGCCGTCAGAAAATCGCCAGCCCCGGCCAGGTAACCGCGCAGCACTGCTTCGAAGAAGGAAAAGCGCATTTCGACTTGCGAAAGGTCCTGTTCGTCCTCCGCTGCCGGACAGGTCATGGTCCGCACCATGTCGCCGAAGTCATAACCCGCCAGGCCGGGCATCACCGTGTCGAGATCGATTACACAGATCCCTTCACCCGTCTGCTCATCCAGCATCACGTTGTTCAGCTTCGTATCGTTGTGCGTGACGCGTTCCGGCAGCCCGGCCCCGACGAGCGCAGTCGCAATGCGCTTGCGATTCATGGCAAAGGCAATCTCTTCTTGCACGTCTTTCACCCGCCCTGCGGCATTCGCGTTGACTGCGGATTCGAAATCCGTGAACCGCTTCGGAGTGTCGTGAAAGTGGGGAATGCTCTCTGTCAGCCGCTCGCCCGGAAGATCCGCCAGCATCCGCTGAAATTGGCCGAACGCCCTGGCCGCCTCAAATGCCTGACGCTCCGACTTCACTTCATCGAAGGTCCTGGCTGCTTCAATGAACCGGTAGGCACGCCAGTACTGGCCTTCCTGATCCACATGCCACACGCGTCCCTCGTGCGTCGGCACCAACTGCAGCACGCGCTGGTCTGCATCGGGCAGCCCATCGAGCTTGGCGCGTACATGCGTTGTCACGCGCCGGATGTTCTCCATCACGGCGACAGGATTCTTGAAAATCCTTGTATTGATGTGCTGCAGAATGATGTGGGCTCCGCTACGCCCACTCTCGTCAAATCTCACACTGTATGTATCGTGAATATGGCCGCTGCCGTATCGAGCTGCGCTTTCCAATTCCCCATCGATCTCAAACGCCCTCGCTACGACAGCAACCGCGTGCTCTTCAATCATCTCCAAAGCTTTCTGGGATAGGTCCCGCCTTCCACGAGTCTCAGAATACTCTGCACCACACGGGGATGATCTTCGCGGTAGGTCACGCCGAACCACGCATCCCCCGAGCGAAGCACCTTCACCCGCGACTTGCCTGCATGGATAAGCGTATTCAAGGTGCTGGGGATGTAGCACTCGGCCTTCAAATCGTCCCCGTACCGTTTGAGGAACGTCTGAAACTGGTCATGCAGCTGTCCGAAGATCTGCGGCGTGAATCCCCACATGTTCATGCTCACGAGTTCGCCACCATTCAATACCGTATCCTGCCCCTCTGCATCGATGTTCTTGATCAAGCTGCCCTCGCGCTCGATCGACTTCAACTCCTCGATGTCCTTCAGATACCCGTCGTCAGAAACATGACACACTCCGCGCGCCACGGCCCCAAACTCCGACAAGGTGTTACGTAGAACGAACCCAACCATCGTGTAATCCGAACTGCCGCTCTTGAGGTGGTCGGCAAGCACTTTGAAACTGCCCGCTCCGTAGAAGTCGTCCGCGTTAATGACCGCGAATGGCTCGTGAATCGCATTCGCCGCCATCAGAATGGCGTGTGTCGTACCCCAGGGTTTCGTACGTCCATCCGGAACTGAGAACCCCGGAATCAGCTTTCCCACTTCCTGAAAGCAGTACTCAACCGGCACGCGCTTCTCGTAGCGAGCTCCGATGATCTCTCGGAAAGCCTCTTCCGTCTCCTTGCGGATTACGAAGACGACCTTGCCGAAGCCCGCCCGACGAGCGTCGAAGATCGAATAATCCATGATGGTTTCGTTGTCGGGTCCGACCGGATCGAGCTGCTTGAGCCCGCCATAACGGCTGCCCATTCCGGCAGCCAGAACTAGAAGCGTAGGAGAAACCATGGCATTCACCCTCCTTTACCTTAGCGATTGGTTCTCGATTGGCAGGAGGTCAAGCGAGAGTACCTGGAGTGCGATTGCCCGATTCCTAACCTGGTTGCGATCTACCTGAGGTGTACCAGCGCTGGGCACCCTGCGTCCTCTTTCCGAGGGCTTCGAGCACTATACACCTTCTCCAAACTCGGCCGCTGTTCATGCACAACAAGGACTCAGCGCTGATCCCCGGTGCAAAACGAGTACCTTTTTCCCGTGCAGCCACGCCAGTTTCTCCGTCTCTCCGCATATATTCACTACCGCCTCAGGCATGGACGGCATTCCTGCAGTGAATGCAATGGAAGGGTGGCGTTCGCGCGTTCAAGTGAGCTTCGCACCAGTCCCAAATTCGCCAGCCAGCACGGCGTCGCTCGCAATTGCAGATTCTACAGCCAGTTACCTGCGATGCTTTGATCTGGTACTCCATCGAGGGCAACCCTTCTCTCAGGCGAGCACTGATCGGGGTTCGGAAGATCGACGCACGGCCTACCACGACGGCCAGTGAAATTCAAAGCAGAGAATACACGCAGATAACACCATGAGGTGAACTAGATCACCATCTTAGGGACAACACGGGGCTAAAATGGAGACGTCACTAAGTCGCATTTTATCCGCGGAAGGAGTCAGGAATTGAAACGTTGCGCTCGCATTCTGTCTGCTGCTTTGTTGGTCATCGCTTTGGTCGCCATCTCGGGTTGTAAGAAGAAGGTCCCGCCCCCACCCCCGGCTGCGCCCCCTCCGGCCGCCCCGGCTCCCACCGCCAAGATCTCGGCTCAGCCCGAGTCGATTTCGGCAGGTGATCAGGTGACGCTGACGTGGAAGACCACGGACGCCACCAGCGTTTCCATCGAGGGAATCGGAGATGTCCCGACGTCGGGCACCAAGACCGTGACCCCCACAGCCTCCACCAACTATCACCTGGTGGCCAAGGGCGATGGTGGAACAGCTGAGGACACCGCGCGCGTTACTGTTACCGCTCCCCCGCCGGTTCAGCAGCCGACCCACACCATGTCCGCTGAGGAAGAGTTCAAGGCAAACGTCTCTGACGTCTTCTTCGACTACGACGCGTACGATGTCCGTGGCGATCAGCAGGCTACGCTCTCAAAAGACGCGGCCTATCTGACCACTCACGCGGGCGTCAAGGTCGTTGTCGGCGGCTATTGCGATGAGCGCGGATCCAACGAATACAACCTGGCTCTCGGCCAGAATCGCGCCGACGCCGTGAAGAACGCGCTGGTTCAAGCCGGGGTTGCCGGCGATCGTATCCGCGTCGTCAGCTACGGCAAGGAAAAGCCCTTCTGCTCCGAGTCAACCGAAGCCTGCTGGCAGCAGAACCGCCGCGGCGGCCTCTCGCTCGACCAGTAAAAACCCTGTGGCGGCGTCGACTCTCCATCGATGCCGCCATTTCCCTGCTGCCCTGGAGCCGAATCCTTCAGCTCGAGGCAGCGAACTTCTCAATTCTGCCCGTCTAACCAACATTGCGTTGAGCAATCGCAAGCATCCCATCTCGTAGGTGTTCGATGCCAAGAGCATTCACTTTCCGCGTTCGTTCCGTTGTCGCCGCAGCACTCTTCGCGGCAGTCGTCGCATTCACGCCTGTGCGGGCACGCGCTGCGTCCAAGGAGATCATCGCTCTGCAGACGCAGGTCCAGCAGTTGCTCGACATGGTGCAGCGCATGCAGTCCACGCTCGATCAGAAGTTTGGTGTTCTTCAACACCTCGTCGAGCAGACCGCCGACAACGCCAACCAGATGACGCAGACGGTGAACTCCCTTCAGCAGAAGCTGAATCAGCAAAACGATGCGCTCAGCGGCAAAATTGACACCGCTTCCGGACAGGTCCAGTCACTCAACGACTCCGTTGACGAGCTGAAGACTCGCATTGCGAAGCTCGACAAGTCCGTCCAGGATCTCCAGAACCAGCTTCAAAACATCCAGACAGCTCCAGCCGGATCGCAGCCCGGAACCGCGCCTATTTGGACCACTCCCGAGGGAAGCCCCGCAGGGCCCGCTGGATCAGCTCCCGGCACTATTGCTCCTCCAACCGCGAGCGGCGGAGCGCCTGCACCTCCGCTACGGGAAACCTTCCAGGCTGCTCTCCGCGATTACAACGCCGCCAAGTACCCGGTCGCGACCGGCGAGTTTCAGGACGTGATCCACTACTATCCGATGGACGACATGGCCGGCAGTTCGCAGTTCTACCTTGGCGAGATCGCCTATCGGCAGCAGGACTACACCGAAGCCATCAAAAACTACAACGCCGTTCTGGAGAACTTCAGCGGAAACCCTAAGGCTCCTACGGCTCAACTGCACAAGGGGTTCGCCCTGATCTCATCCGCGAAGAAGGACGCCGGCGTTCATGAACTCCGCCTTCTCATTCAGCGTCATCCGCAAACCCCCGAGGCGGCCCAGGCCCGCGACAAGCTCAAAGCCCTGGGAGTGCGCAGCACCGCCTCCCAGCGTTAATCTCCTTTCCAAAAACCTCACCTTCGATCCGGTTTGCCCCGCGCAACCGGATTTTTCGCTTTCATGCAATTTTTAGTTGCCTTCCGGTCCATCCATCCGATATCTCTCAGAACGCACCTGAACTTCCCCGAAGCGCTCACCAGGGCGCAGCCAGCTGAGCTTTTTCCCGCACATTCGATTCGAGAAAGAATCCATCCAGACATCATTTGAGGAGAAACAATGGCAACCAAGAAAACTGAAACGTCCAAAGCCCTCGGCGTCACCCTTGAAGCTGCAAGAAAAATCATTCGTGCCGGTGAGGAGAAGGCGGCCGCCATCGGTCAGCCCATGAATATCGCCGTCGTTGATGCCGGCGCGAATCTCGTCGCCTTCGAGCGGATGGAAGGCGCATGGATCGGCAGCATCAACATTTCCATCAATAAGGCGTTTACTTCCCGAGCCTTTGACATCGAGACCAAGGCACTCGGCGAGAACTCCCAGAGCGGCGACCAGTTTTTCGGCATTCATGCCTCCAACCATGGACGTGTGATGATCTTTGCCGGCGGCGTGCCGCTGAAAGTCAACGGCCAGGTCGTCGGCGGCGTTGGTGTGAGTGGCGGCTCAGGCAAGCAAGACCATGCCGTAGCCGAAGCCGCAGCTGCAGCCTTCAATTCCTGATTCCCGCCGAGCTTTTTGGAGCAACAGAAAGCCCCGCATCGCGCGGGGCTTCTGTTTGTTCGCTTGCCACTTTGGACCCTTGTTTTATTGCAGCGCCTTCATCAGTTGATCCAGCGTCTCTTTAGGCGGCCGAGTCAGCGACTCCGGTAGCGTCGCCAGCGGCTCATCCACCATGTTCAGCTGATCGGTGAATGTCGGCTTCTCGGTATCGATGTAGAACACGCCAGTCAGCACCTCATGGTTGGCTTCCGCCTCCATCAGTGTCTTAACGGCATTGGCACGGCTGGTCGGATCATAGTCCTCCTGCAGCTTGCGCAGCCGGAGGCTCGAGCCATCATGCATCTGCACTTCGTAGACCTGGCCGGAATCGTAATCGACCTCGATATCCTCGAAGCTCGCCACGAATCCAACCTCGTTCACCGGCTCATCGTGATCCTGCATGAACTTGTAGCTCTTCGTCGAACCTTCGTGATCGTTGAAGGTGACGCATGGGCTGATCACGTCGAGCATCACCGTTCCCTTGTGCGCAATCGCAGCCTTCAGCATCGAAAGCAACTGCTTCTTGTCGCCAGAGAATGACCGGCCAACGAACGTCGCTCCCAGTTGAATCGCCAACGCGCAGGTGTCAATAGCCGGAAGATCGTTGATCACACCTGTCTTCAGCTTGGAGCCGAGATCCGCAGTCGCTGAGAACTGGCCCTTCGTCAATCCATAGACGCCGTTGTCTTCGATGATGTAGATCATTGGCAGATTGCGGCGCATCAAGTGAACGAACTGCCCTACGCCGATCGATGCCGTATCGCCATCGCCCGAAACACCGAGAAGCATGTTCGTGTGGTTGGCGAGGATCGCACCGGTCGAAACCGACGGCATACGACCGTGCACGCTGTTGAAGCTGTGCGAACGGCTCATGAAGTAAGCCGGGCTCTTCGACGAACAGCCGATACCGCTCATCTTCATTACGCGTTCGGGCTCAACGCCCATCTCGTACATCGCATCGATGATGCGCTCCGAGATTGCGTTGTGACCGCAGCCGGCGCAAAGCGTCGACTTGCCGCCGCGATAATCAATAATCGGCAAGCCGATACGATTGACTTTCGGGCCAGGAGCCGAAGCTGGACTTGGTGTCTGGGTTGCCATGGTTACAGGCCCTCCTTCGTGGCGAATTCTTCTGTGATCGTCCGCGCATCGATAGGCAGACCGTTGTAATTGAGAATGCTGCGCAGCTTCACCACCTGGTCAGCGGGAAGATCCAGTTTCAGCAGGCTCTCCAGCTGTGCGTCGCGATTCTGCTCCACCACGTAGACACGATCGTGCGATGCCACAAAGTCATGAATCTCGTGCGCAAACGGATACGCCCGGATGCGCATGTAGTCCACGTCCTTGTTGTATTCCTTCTTGATCTGGTCGAGGCTTTCGCGCATTGCGAAATCCGTCGTACCGAAAGCCAGCACTCCCACGCGGGACGTGCCGTTCTTCACAACTACCGGCGCAGGCACCAGCTTGCGGGCACCTTCGAACTTCCTTGCCAGCCGGTCCATCACGTCCTGGTACTCATCGGGCTTTTCGGTGTATCCGGCCGACGAGTTGTGTCCCGAACCGCGCGTGAAGTAGGCCGCCTTGGGATGCTTCGTGCCGGGGAGCGTGCGATATCCGATCGCATCTCCGTCCACATCCTTGTAGCGAGCAAATCCGCCCAGCTTGTCCAGTTCTTCCTTCGCCAGCACCTTACCGCGGTCGAGCGGCTTGTCCGGATAGGCAAACGGCTCCGACATCCAGTTGTTCATGCCGAGGTCAAGATCCGTCAGGACGAAGATCGGCGTCTGCAGCCGCTCCGCCAGATCGAACGCCTCGTATCCAAACTCGAAGCATTCCCTCACCGAGCCCGGAAGCAAAAGAACGTGCTTGGTATCGCCGTGCGACAGGAACGCCGTCGAAAGCAGGTCAGATTGCTGGGTGCGCGTCGGCATGCCCGTCGAAGGTCCCGTGCGCTGCACATCGAAGATCACGCCCGGAATCTCGGCATAGTATCCGAGTCCCGCAAACTCGCCCATGAGCGAGATGCCCGGCCCTGAAGTCGACGTCATCGAACGCGCGCCGGCCCAGCCAGCGCCCAGGACCATGCCGATCGCCGCGAGCTCGTCTTCGGCCTGAACGACGGCAAACGTCGCCTTGCCTTCCGGCGTCACGCGAAACTTCTTCAGCAGGTCCGTCGTCGCTTCGATCAACGAAGTCGATGGCGTAATCGGGTACCACGCCACCACCGTCACGCCGGCAAACACTGCGCCCATGCCGCACGCTGCATTGCCATCGATGATGATCTTGCCTGCGGTCTGGTCCATCTTCTCGATGACAAATGGATCCTGCTTGACCAGCTTCTCCTGCGCGAAGTCGAATCCCGCCTTGACCGCGCCGAAGTTCAGGTCGAATACCTTCTGCTTCTTCGCAAACTGCTTTTTAACGCTCGCTTCGACCACTCTCAGATCGATCGAGAGCAGCTGCGCCACTACGCCGACGTACACCATGTTCTTTACGAGCTTGCGCAGCTTGGCTTCAGCACAGACAGCCGCCGTGATCTTGTCAAAGGGAACCGGGTAGCAGACGATGTCGTCGCGGAACTGCTTGAGATTTGCGTTCTCCTCGTAGATCGCAACGCCGCCGGCAGGCAGCGCCATCACATCGCTTTTCGCGGTCTCGGGGTTCAAGGCCACCAGGAACTCGGTGTCGCGCGTACGGGCGACATACCCGTCTTTGCTCGCGCGAATGATGTACCAGGTGGGAAGTCCGGCGATGTTCGAGGGAAACAGGTTTTTTCCGCTAACCGGAACACCCATTCCGAAGATGCTCTTCAGCAGCACGCTATTGGCGGATTGCGAGCCGGACCCGTTCACCGTTGCTACGTTGATGCTGAAATTATTAACCACGCGTTCTTGCGTGCTGATCGCGCCCTGTTCTTGACCCAGAGCCAGGTCTCCTGTCGCCATTTGGCGGGATTCCCTTCAAATGAGGTTCCGCGCGCGACCAGGTCCGAAATTCATTTAAGACCGTCCGGCACCATTGCAACCTCGCGGTCGCTGCCACCACCGGACTGTAGCTTCGGAGTTCGGGGGTTCCTGGAAAGACGCGATGGAAAGCGACAAACTTCGCTCAATCACGATTATAGTCACTATGCAAGTTACTCGTACCGCTTCAGGACATCCCTATTTGCACCATAAGTACCTTTCCCTGCAACGTATGTTCACCCGCCTGAAACCTGCCCCCTCCACCGAGTGACCTGCGGCAGATAGTGAAACTTTCAGTTTCGGCTAACCCTATGTATTTGAATGCGCCAGCGACATCCGCAGCGAATCTTTGCGCCACCTCGCAAGCAGCGTCGCGGAAATGATGATGAGCGAGAGCGTCAGCCCGATCCATATCCCGTGAACGCCCCACTTCAGCACAAAACACAGGATGAACCCCAGAGGCAGGCCCAGCACCCAGTAGCCTACGAGGTTGGCGATCATGGGCACTCGTGTTTCGCCCAACCCTCGCAGCGCTCCCGTGCATACCGTCTGCACTCCATCGAATATCTGGAAAGCAGCTCCGATCCACATCAGGCTTGGGCCCAGCGCCAATACGCCTGGGTCATGCGTATACAGCTTGATGAGCGGGCCGGGAGCCACCAGAAACACGATACCCGCGCATGTCATGAATCCTGCACCAAGCGCCAGCGCCATCCATCCTGCTCTGCGCGCCTTCGCTGGATCGCCCGCTCCGATCGCATGTCCCACACTGACTGCTGCTGCCGCTCCAATTCCGAGTGGCACCATGTAAGTAATGCTGGCGTAGTTCAGAGCGATGGTATGCGTCGCCAGCGCCACCGGAGTCAGATATCCCGCCGCAAAGGTGCTCAGATTCCACGCACCAACCTCAAGGACAATCTGCCCGGCCGCAGGCGCGCCGATCCTGACAAGCTTCTTCAACTCGCCGAGATGAGGGCCTGCCCAGTGCGCGAACAGCGGATGTCCCCTCTTCCGTTCGTACCGCCACGCACACGCGAGCATCGCGACCGCCATGCACACACGCGAGACACACGTTGAGATCGCCGATCCGTTCACGCCGAGCGCAGGAAAGCCAAGCTTGCCGTAGATCAGCACCCAGTTCCCGCCCCAGTTGAGCAGGTTGGCCAGAACGTAGGTCAACGTAATCACACGTACCTGCCCCACTCCCTGCAGATACCGCCGCGTTCCGCCATAGAGCAACAACGGCAGCGTGCCCCAGTTCATGATGCCGAGATATCCCGATGAGAGAACCGCCACTTCAGGGATGACGCCAAAACGCGTAAAGTTCCAGCTCGCGACCGCCGTCAGGAGCATCAGAGGCGGAGTGATGATCAATGCCAGGTAGACACCCTGCGCCATCCAACGGTGGCACGCGTCATAATCGCGCCGCCCATACGACTGCGATACCAGCGTGTCCAGGCCCAGCAGCAGCCCGATTCCAAACAGCGACGGGATGTAATACACCGCATTTCCGAGTGCGACCGCGCCGATGGCCACAGGCCCCAGCCTGCCGACCATGATGTTGTCCACCACGCCCTGCGCCACCCAGCCAAGCTCGCTAAGGACAACAGGAAGCGCGAGCGCAATCATCGCTCGCAGTTCGCTGCTCCAGTTGTGGCGGTGTTCTCCCATGCTCGTGTGTCCCGGCTCCGAATCTGATGATTCGTAGTCGAACTCCGTTACAAAACAGACCTGAAACCAATTGTCACTTATTTGTTGAGATCGCGCTCAATATCCGCTATTGCTCCAGCAGCAGCCTGCTCCACGCATCTTTCAGCCAATCCTCGAACTTCGCCGGATCCCATCCGCGTCCTTCCACAAGCAGCAGATAGTACTCGGGCGAATTCATCGTCCACAGGACATCCGCAACCGTTTCGATGTTCAGATCGCGGCGCAACTGTCCTGTGGCGGCAAGTTCCTTTGCAAGTAGCAGCATGTTTTTCGCACGCCGCTCCGCGATGCCCTTCCACAACTGCGCCAGGCCCTCGTCTGCGGTCGACGCTTGCTGCAGGACGCGAAACAGAGGAGCCAGTCTCTCCTGAATGCTCCGCAATGCTGACGCGTAGATCGCCAGCTTTCCCGACGCAGTCGGTACGGCCCGGATCGCCTGCACATAATCCCGCTCTTCGGCCGGTATCGCGACATCGGCACCGGAGATAGCCGCTTCCACCAGCAGTGCAAATAACGCTGGCTTCTTTCCAACCGCCGCGTACACCGTGTCCAGCGCAATGCCTGCTTCCTGCGCGATCGCCTGCATCGATGCCCCAGCGTATCCCTTCTCGCAGAACATTGTCGTCGCCGCATCGAGAATCGCCCGCCGTGTGGTCTCCGCAGCTTCGCGCCGCGACGAAGCATCATAGGCCCGCTTTTTCGCTCGTGTTTTCGAGATTGTTTTCGCTGGACTTTTCATCCGAATATGCTTAGGATTAATTTAACACAGCGCGGATGGGCCTACCAGCACATCCACATTTCGTGGCGCCACACCACAACCTTCGAACCCGGGTCCTTCCCCTTCTCCCGCTCGAAAGGAGCACCAGATGTTGTCACTCTTCGTTGACTTCACCAGCCTATTTCTCTCTGCACTGCTTGTCGGAGCGATGTTTTGCGTCTGGCTCTTTCTGAATCCTACGCAACTCGACGCATCGCACTACACCATTCTTCAGCAACAGGGTATACGTACGCTACACCCGGCTTTGCCTCGTCTCGGAGCCATCA
>Ga0105245_10005163_pt1 | contig 11468 bp, 7 predicted proteins | sample KBSM54metaG_FD_81523 | JGI IMG/M metagenome (GOLD analysis project Ga0105245, IMG submission 81523) | Miscanthus rhizosphere microbial communities from Kellogg Biological Station, Michigan, USA - KBS M5-4 metaG | ecosystem: Host-associated > Plants > Roots > Rhizosphere > Soil | place: Michigan...
ATATCCGGCCCGACCGACAGCCACGGCAGATCGGCGATGCGGCGCGCCAGATCGTCGGGTACGCCCTCGGCCTCGAGCGCGAGCGCGCGGGCATTGCGTGCCTGCTTGGCGGTGTCCGGCAGCAGCGTGTCGAGCGCCGCGCCGATCTGATGGATGCCGACCTGATAATGCTCGACCACCGACGCCAACCCTTGCGCGAGATCGACGTTGCGCACGAACCAGACGAGGCGGTCGATCAGCAGGTTCTGCACGGCGGCATAGAGCGAAAGTTGCGTCTCGCCCGACACCTGAGCGTCGAGCGTGTCGATCTTGGTGTTGAGCGCGATCAGCCCAAAGCTGTTGCGCACCGCGGCAAAGGCCTGCGCGATGCGGTCGGGTGAGGCCCCGGTCTGGTCGGCGATGCGCACGATCAGCGACGGCCCGCCGCGGTTGATCATGGAATTGGCGAGCTGGGTGACGATGATCTCGCGCCGCAGGCGGTGGTGCTCGAGCGCGTCCGGGAAGCGCTCGGCCATCGGCGCCGGGAAATAGCGAAACACCTCGAGCGCGAGATAGGGATCATCGGGCACGGCCGAATTGATCAGGTCTTCGCGCAGCGTAAGCTTGGCATAAGCCAGCAGCACCGCGAGCTCCGGCCGCGTCAGCGGCTGCGATCGCCGGCGGCGTTCCTCGATCGCCAAATCGTCGGGCAAGAATTCGACCTGGCGGTCGAGATGGCCGCGCGCCTCAAGCGTCTGCATCAGCCGCTGCTCGAAGCCGAGGTCGTCCATGCCGCTGCGCTGGGCGAGCGAGAGTGCCAGCGTCTGCTGATAATTGTTCCGCAGCACGAGCTCGCCAACGTCGTCGGTCATTTCGGCCAGGAACACGTCGCGCGCGGCGCGCGTGAGACGGCCGTCATGCTCGGGCCGGCTGAGCGCAATCTTGATATTGACCTCGACGTCGGAGGTGTTGACGCCGGCGGAATTGTCGATGGCGTCGGTGTTGAGCCTGATGCCGCGCAGCGCCGCCTCGATGCGGCCAAGCTGGGTGACGCCGAGGTTGGCGCCCTCGCCCACCACCTTGCAGCGCAGATCGGCGCCGGTGATGCGGACGGCATCGTTGGCGCGATCGCCCACCTTGTCGTCGGTTTCGCTTGCGGCGCGGATGTAGGTGCCGATGCCGCCGAAGAACAGGAGATCGACCGGCGCCTTGAGGATCGCGCTCATCACCTCCTGCGGCGTCGCCTTGGCCTTGGCGAGTCCGATCGCCTGCTGCGCGGCGTCTGACAGATCGATTTCCTTCAGCCCGCGCGAAAAGACGCCGCCGCCCTCCGAGATCAGGGACTTGTCGTAGTCCTGCCAGCTCGAACGCGGCAGGTCGAACATCCGCTTGCGTTCGGCGAAGCTCTTCGCCGGATCGGGCGCGGGATCGATGAAGATGTCGCGATGGTCGAAGGCCGCGACCAGCTTGATGGTCTGCTCGCGCAGCATGCCGTTGCCGAACACGTCGCCCGACATGTCGCCGACGCCGGCCACCGTGAACGGCGTGGTGTGGATGTCGACGTCGATCTCGCGGAAATGGCGTTTCACCGCTTCCCAAGCGCCGCGCGCGGTGATGCCCATCTTCTTGTGGTCGTAGCCGGCGGAGCCGCCGGACGCGAAGGCATCGTCGAGCCAGAAGCCGTGGTCCTGCGACAGCCCGTTGGCGATGTCGGAGAACGTAGCCGTGCCCTTGTCGGCGGCGACCACCAGATAGGGATCATCGCCGTCGTGACGCACGACGTTGTCGGGCGGCACGAGTTCGGTACCTTTAAGGTTGTCGGTGAGCTCGAGCAGCGTGCCGATGAAGATCTTGTAGGCGGCAACGCCTTCGTTCTGGATCGCCTCGCGGCTACCGCCCGCCGGCATGCGCTTGGGAACGAAGCCGCCCTTGGCGCCGACGGGCACGATACAGGCATTCTTGACTTGCTGCGCCTTGACGAGGCCAAGGATCTCGGTGCGGAAGTCCTGCGGCCGATCCGACCAGCGGATGCCGCCGCGCGCGACCTTCGAGAAGCGCAGATGAATGCCCTCGACGCGCGGCGAGTAGACGAAGATCTCGTAGAGCGGCCGCGGCAGCGGCATGCCGTCCACGGCTTTGGAGTCGAATTTGACGGCGATGGTCTGCTTGGGCTGGCCGTTGTTGTCGAGCTGGAAGAAGTTGGTGCGCAGGCCCGACGTCACCGCATTGACGAAGCGGCGCAGGATGCGGTCCTCGTCGAGGCTCGTGACCTTGGTCAGCGCTTCCTCGATCTCGCCGAGGATGCGGCGCGATTCCTCGCCGCGCGCCTCGGACGTGACATCGGCTTCGATCGCAAAGCGGCTGTAGAACAGCGCGACGATCTTCTCGGCGATGCCGGAGTGTTTGACCAGCGTCGCCCACATGTAGTCCTGCGAGAACGGGATGCGGATCTGGCGCAGATAGCGCGAGATGGTGCGCACGAGTGCAATGTCGCGCCAGCCGAGTCCCGCGGCCAGCACCAGCGCGTTGTAGCCGTCGTTCTCCGCCACGCCCTGCATGACGTTGATGAACGCCGTCTCGAGCCGGCCCTTGAGCTCGATGACGCTGCCGAGCGGCGGCGTGGCGCACTCGAGCATCATGTCGTGCAGCCAGAAGTCCGGCTGGCCGGGGCGCGCGACGTGATAGGTGTGCTCGTCGACGATGCGGAAACACATGTTCTCCAGCACCGGGACGCGCCGCGACAGATCGATCGGCTTGTTGAAGCTCCACACCTTCAGCGCGGCGCTGCCCTCCTCGCCTTCGGAGAGCGTGTGGAAGTCGACCGCCAGCGACTGCGTTGCATTCAGATGCTGCAGCGTCGCGATGTCGGCGACCGCGGCCTCCGGCGTATAGGCCTCGCGATAGGCCGCCGAGAATGCCGCGCCAAAGCGCGCATTGAGCTCCCGGGCAGTGCCGACGTCATGCGACTCCAGCAGCGCGGCGGCGAGCTTGTCGGCCCAGGTGCGGATGATTTCGTTGACCGTCGCTTCGAGCTCGCTGCGGCTGGGGCTCGGCGCATCATCGGCGGTACGGCCGATGATGTAGTGGACGCGCACGAACGGCCCTTCCGGGAAATACGGATAGAAGGCGGACTGGCGGCCCTTGAAGACCTCAGCGAGGTAGGCGCCGATGTGCGCCTGCGCGGTGCTGTCGTAGCGGTCGCGCGGCACGAACACGAGCACGGAGACGAAACGGTCGAAACGATCGCGCCGGGCGAGCACGCGCACACGCGGACGCTCGTCGAGGTGCAGCACCGCCTGTGCAAATTCGTAGAGCTGGTCATCGTCGACCTGGAACAGCTCGTCGCGCGGATAGGTCTCGAGCACATTCGCGAGCGCCTTGCCGGAGTGGCCTTCCGAAGCGAAGCCGGCGCGCGTGATCACGCGATCGACCTTGCGGCGCAGATACGGAATGGCGCGGGTCGAGCGCGTGTAGGCGGTCGAGGTGAACAGACCGATGATGCGGAACTCGCCGATCAGCTTGCCTTGCGGCGAGAAGCGCTTGACCGCGATGAAGTCCATGTAGACGCGGCGATGCACGCGCCCGCGCACGTTCGCCTTGGTGATGAACAATACGCGCGGCTCGCGCAGGAACTCCTTGATCTCGGGCGTGAGTACGACCATCTCGCCGCCGCGGCGCAGCACGTGCACGTCGTGCGCGCGCAGGATTCCGAGCCCGTTCTCGCCCTGCGGCTCGTAGTCGGACTCGTCGCCCGTGAGCACGTAATCGCGCACGCCGAAGAAGGTGAAGTTGTTGGAGACGAGCCACTCCATGAACTGGATCGCCTCGGCGATCTCGTCCACCGGGATCGGCGGCGGATTGGCCTTGAGCTCGGTGATCATCGCGTGCACGCGCGCGAGCATCGGCTTCCAGTCTTCCACCACCCGGCGCACGTCCGTGAGCACGGCCATCAGGCCGGCGACCAGACCTTCGCGCGCCTCGTCGCTGTCGATCAGCTCGACATGAATGTGGATGAAGCTCTCGCGCCGGCTGGTGTGGGTGTCGCTCGCGGCGCCGAGCCCGATGAACCTGCCGTCGCTCTCGCGCGTCACCTCGAGCACGGGATGCGCGACCAGGCGGATGTCGAGCTTGCGCTCGTTGATCTCGCCGAGCACCGAGTCGACCAGGAACGGCATGTCGTCGTTCACGATCTCGATGATCGACGTGTTCCGGAGCTCGGGCCCGGCCGTATCCGGCGCGACCGACACGCGGATCTTCGACTTGCCGGGAGTGCGCGTCTGCAGGAAAGCGAAGGCATCGGCGGCGAGCTGCGCGAGATCGAGCGGCTGGTAGCGCGTGAGATCCTCGGGCGCGACCCGGCCAAACAGGGCGTCGGCAAAGCTCTCGATGTCGTTTTGCGGCGCGTTGCTGGAAAAGTCGTCGCGATCCGTGCGCTGGACGGTCAGGTTCACTTCTTCGAGGGTGTCGGCGGTGGGACGGTCCGCACTCATGAGAACCCGGCTGGCAGGATGATCGACGCGATTCGCGCGGGGCAGTGTTGCCTATCGGCACACCAGCGTCGAGATAACGATCGATCTAGAGCGTGGTTTCATGGCGGCCCTGTGTCTCGCCTTGCGCGCAGGGCTCCCGCCGTCGCCGCATGTGCGTTGCAACACCTTGAATAGGCGGCGTATTTTCAACCGATCGCAGGACAGCAAGCGAGATTCCGATGGCCAAACCAGTCAAGCCGGCGCATGCGCGCAAAACAGCAAAGACCAAGGCCAAGCCGCAGCCCTCCAGCGCGGCCGCGGACGACACCGAGATCGTCGCGCTGGCGCTCCCGCCAGCCGAACTGAGCGACGGCATGCGGGCCTATTTCGCCAAGTGCGAGGAGAAGCTCGGCTTCGTGCCCAACGTGCTCAAGGCCTATGGCTTCGACAACGCCAAGCTCGAAGCCTTTGTCGCGATGTACAACGACCTGATGCTGGCGCCCTCGGGCCTTTCCAAGCTCGAACGCGAGATGATCGCGGTCGCCGTGTCCGCGCACAACCGCTGCTACTACTGCCTGGTCGCCCATGGCGCCGCGGTGCGGGCGCTGTCGGGCGATCCGATGCTGGGCGAGCTGATGGTGATGAACTATCGCGCCGCGCGGCTGTCGAAGCGCCACCGCGCCATGCTCGACTTTGCGGTCAAGCTCACGGCCGAGCCCTGGGCGGTCGAGGACGAGCACCGCGAGGCGCTGCGCAAGGCCGGCTTCTCCGACCGCGACATCTGGGACATCGCCGCCACCGCCGGCTTCTACAACATGTCCAACCGCATCGCCTCGGCGACCGACATGCGGCCGAACACCGTCTATCACAAGCAGGCGAGGTAGCGCCGGTGGCGTTGGAAAGGGTCGAGCCGGGGACTAGCCTGTGAGCTCCGTTGAAACCCCTGGGGGCCACGACATGAAAGCCAGCAGTCTCGCCACCGCAGCTGCGCTCACATTCGCCACGAGCGCGTTGGCGCAATCGCCCGTCAAGCTCGTCACCGAGGAAATCATGGTGCCGTCAACCGACGCCGGCATCGAGATCTATGTGCGCAACAAGCGGCCCGCCGACATGACCGCATTCCGACCGGAGCGCACGGTCGTCTATGTGCACGGCGCGACCTATCCGTCGTCGACTGCATTCGACCTCGCGCTCGATGGCCAGTCGTGGATGGATTACATCGCGTCGCGCGGCTACGACGTCTATCTCCTCGACCTGCGCGGCTACGGCAAGTCGACGCGCCCGAAGGAAATGTCGGAGAAGCCCGAAGCCAACGGGGTGATCGTGCGCGGCGACACTGCCGTGAAGGACATCGGCTCCGTCGTCGACTTCGTGCTCAAGCGCCGCAACATCGCGCGCACCAACCTGCTCGGCTGGTCGTGGGGCACGACGCTGATGGCGACCTACACCACGCAAAACGCGAGCAAGGTCGAGCGGCTGGTGCTGTACGCGCCGAGCTGGATCCGCACCACGGCATCGCTGGTGCAGAGCGGACCCGGACCATTGCCGGCCTATCGCATGGTCAATCGCGCGCAGGCGAAGGAGCGCTGGCTCACCGGCGTGCCGGAAGACAAGAAGGCGACGCTCATTCCGGCCGGCTGGTTCGAAGCCTGGGCTGATGCGACCTGGGCCACCGACCCGGAGGGCGCCAAGGTCAATCCGCCGGTGATCCGCGCGCCGAACGGCGTGCTCGCCGACGGCGCCGAGTTCCACTCCGCCGGCAAGCCCTACTACGACCCGGCCAGGATCACGGTGCCGACGCTGCTGGTGCATGCCGAATGGGACCGCGACACGCCGCCGTACATGGCTCAGACGCTGTTTCCGCTGCTGGTCAATTCGCCGGGCAAGCGCTATGTCGCGTTGGCGGAAGGCACGCACACGATCATCATGGAGAAGAACCGCCTGAAGCTGTTCGAGGCGGTGCAGGCATTCCTGGATGAGAACGGACGCTCGTACTAGCAGGCCAGGACTGACGTCTTTCATCGGCGCGCCCGCTTTGGCGGGCGCGCGCGCATTTGTATTGACGCTGTCGCTCGCGGCAACACCCGCGCTGGCGCAAGCCCCGGCGCCGGAAGCGCTGCCCTCGACCACCGTAGCGCCGGCGCAGACTGCAACGGCGAAGAACGGCATGGTGGCGAGCCAGGATATCTTCGCCACGCGCGTCGGCGTTGCGATCCTCGAGCGCGGCGGCAACGCGGTCGATGCCGCCGTCGCCGTCGGCTTCGCGCTTGCGGTGAGCATGCCGCGCGCCGGCAACATCGGCGGCGGCGGCTTCATGGTGATCCATCTCGCCGACGGCCGGGCCGCCACCATCGATTATCGCGAAGCCGCTCCCGCCGCGACCACGCCCGGCATGTTCCTCGATGCGAAGGGCGAGGCCGATCCGCAGAAGTCGCGCTTCTCGGGCGCAGCGATCGCCGTGCCCGGCACCGTTGCAGGTCTCGCCATGGCGCATACACGCTACGGCTCGGGCAAGCTCAAATTTGCCGACCTGATCGCGCCGGCGATTGCGCTCGCGCGCGACGGCGTGCCGATCGACAATGACCTCCTCGACTCGCTCCTCCTCGTCGCCCCGCGCTTTGCCCGCTCGCCCGCAGCGATGAAGATCTTCCTCAAGCCCGACGGCACGGTGCCGCCGCCGGGAACGCTGCTCAAGCAGCCCGAGCTCGCGGCTTCGCTCGAGACGATCGCGCGCGACGGCGCGCGCGGGTTCTATGAAGGCGAGATCGCGAAGAAGATCGTCGCCACCGTGCGCGGCGCCGGCGGGCTCATGACCGAGGACGACCTCAAGAGCTATCGCGCGGTCGAGCGCCCGCCCCTGCGGGGCACCTACCGCGGCTATGACGTCATCTCCATGCCGCCGCCATCGTCCGGCGGCACGCACGTGATCGAGATGCTCAACATCCTCGAGGGCTTTCCGCTCGGCAGCGGCAATCTCGGCTTCGGTTCGCCTGATGCCGCGCACCTGATGGTGGAAGCGATGAAGCTCGCTTACGCCGACCGCGCGGAATTCCTCGGCGATTCCGACGCCGTCAAAGTGCCGGTTGCGATGCTCATCTCCAAGGCGCACGCGGATGCGTTGCGCAAGGAGATCGATCCGAAGCGGGCCCGCGGCGCGCGCGAGCTGCGCCCGAACAGCCCAGCGATCGGACCGGGCAGCGGCGGCAACACCACGCACTTCTCGGTGGTGGACCGCATGGGCAACGCGGTGGCCAACACCACCTCGCTCAATTTCAATTACGGCGTGAGCATGGTCGCCGACGGCACCGGCATCGTGCTCAACAACACCATGGACGATTTCTCGGCGAAGCCCGGCGCGCCCAATGCGTTCGGGTTGGTCGGCGCTAGCGCCAATGCGCCGGGGCCGAACAAGCGTCCGCTGTCCTCGATGACGCCGACGATCGTGCTCAAGGACGGCAAGCCGGCGATTCTCACCGGCGCGCCCGGCGGCAGCCGCATCATTACCGCGGTGCTGCAGGTGATCGTCAATGTCATCGACTTCAAGCAATCGATCGGCGACGCAGTCGCCGCGCCGCGCGTGCACCATCAGTGGCTACCGGATGAAGTGCTGGTTGAACGCACGGTACCGGCCGCAACGATCCAGGCGCTGGAAGCGCGCGGCCACACCGTGAAAGTCGGCCCGCCGTCAGGTTCGGCGCACTCGATCGCCGCGACTCCGCAAGGGCTTGTCGGCGCCGCCGACGGCCGTACCCGCGGCGCGCTCGCCGCCGGCTACTGAACTACTAAATCTTTGTATTCGGGATGGCGCGCAATGAAGGCGCGCACGAAGCCGCAGCGCGGCACGACCTTCTCGCCACGCGCGCGGATCATGTCGAGCGTGCCACGCACCAGCGCCGAACCATGGCCGCGGCCTTCGAGCTCGGGCGGCACCTCGGTGTAGAATATCGTTACGACGCCGGGAGACAGGCGATAGTTCGCGACCGCCAGGGCCTCGCCGATATCCATCTCGAAGCGGTTCTGCTCAGGATTATCGCGCACGGCGTTCGACATGCCCTTGATGTAGCGCGTCCGGCAGGCGGGGTGAACCGAAGCCCGGGCTGTGCTACATTGAGCGCCATGCAGATCATCGATCCGCTGGTGCTCGATCTCGTCGAATGGATTGCGCAGGAGCCGCGCAGCCATGCCGAGGTGATGGATGCGTGGCGCACATCGTGTCCGCGCCTCACCGTCTGGGAAGAGGCGGTCGAGCAGGGCCTGGTGCAGCGCATCTCGGCCGAGGGTCGCGGCGCCATGGTGATCGTGACAGCTGCAGGGCAACGCGCGCTGCGGAGAGCCGGGCGCGCGTTGCGGGCGAGCGCACAGCCGCAGCAGCACGCCGCCGAATAAAATTTACTGGAGCGTGATCTTTTCCAAAAACCGGTTCCCACTTTTTGGGATCACGCTCTACTTCACAGCCGGTGCGGCGCCCGGCGACAGCAGCACCAGACGGAACGCGCGCTCGAGCTGCACCAGGAAATCCGCGTCTTCGATGTCGAGCGGACCCGGCGCATTGACCAGCGCATTGTTGAGCGTGCCGTAGAGCACCTGGAAGGCGAAGCGCGCGCGCATCTCTTCGTCGTCGCTGAGCGCGCGGCCCTGACGCGCGGCCAGCCACTCGATGAATCCCGTCGCGATGAAATGTCCGTTCTCGCGGATCGGATCCCAGATCGTCGGATCCTCCATGCGCTTGCGGATGGCCGAGCGCAGCAGCCCGCCCATGCGGCGGAAGCGCTCGCCGGTCGCAACGACCAGCGCATTGATCAGACGATCGTCCTTGTGCTGCTCGAACAGCGCCACTGCCGTGTCACGCGACTCGGCGACGTAGTGCGCGATCAGGGCGCGGAAGAATGCATCCTTGTCGCGAAAGCGCAGGTAGAACGCGCCCACCGAGCAGTCGGCGGCGCGGGCGATGTCCGCCACCAGCATCGAGTCGAACTCGCGCGCGGCGACAAGCCGCAATCCGGCAGCGAGCAACTTGTCGAGCGTGCGCCGGCCGCGCGACTGCTTCACCGGACGGACGCCCTCGAGGTCCGTCGCGTCGATCAGCTCTGCTTGACCGTAAATGTGAACCATGGTTCCATATTCATACATAAGCTGCTTACAAAGCACAAATTTTCTGTTCGGCCGAAAACCGCACACGGGAGGAAAGCTATGTCGCTTCCACGCATCGCGCTTGCGCGCGCCGCCTTCGCCGTCACCGCCGCGTTGAGCGTCGCGCTCCTCGCCACGACCGCGCAGGCGCAGCAGCTCACCAAGCTGCGCATCACGAACTTCACCAACATCGTGGTCACGCCGATTTTCTACGGCATGGAGAAGGGCTGGTACAAAGAAGCCGGCCTCGACATCGAAATCGTGAAGGTCGCGACCGGCGCCGCGTCGGTGTCGGCGGTCGCCGCCAACCAGGCCGACATCGGCTGGGCCGCGGCGACGGTGCCGATGTTTGCGCGCTCACAGGGCGTGCCGGTCAAGATCTTCATGATCGCCGACCAGGAAGGCCCGCCCGATCACTACGGCACGCACATCGATGCCACCGCGAAGTCGGGCATCAACACCTTCGCCGACGTCAAGGGCAAGACCGTGATGATCAACGCCTTCGGCACCGCCGGCGAGCTCGCGATCCGCGAGCGGTTGATGGATGCGGGCATAAGCTGGGACGACGTGAAGAAGGTCGTGGTGCCGTTTCCGCAAATGCCGGCCGCGCTCGAGACCGGCAATGCCGACGTCGCCGTGACGATCTATCCGATGCAGGGCGCGATCATGGCCAACAAGGCGATCGGCGCGAAGCTGCTCGGCCGCGGCAACATCATGGCCAGCGGCAAGCAGGTCGTTCCCGCCAGCATCTACTTCGCCACCGACACCTGGCTTGCGCAGAATGCGAAGGCGGCTGCCGCGTTCGGCAAGGTCTACGCGCGCGCGCAGAAGGAGATCGACGCCGATCCCAAGCTCCGCCTCGAGTGGTGGATGAAGCTGTCGGGGATGCCGCAGCCGGTTGCCGAAACCATTCCGCCGCCGTGGTTCCAGACCCCCGCGATCGCCAAGCAATCGGTCCAGCCGATCTACGACGCGCTCCTGAAGACGGGGATGATGACCAAGTCGTTCAACATCGACGACGTGGTCGCGACAATCCAATACTAACCCCGTAGGGTACATGCGCGCGGGCGCCGTCCTGTCCGCGCGCATGGTCCGGTCGACAGTGCCCCCGATGCCTTCTCCGCTCCTCAACGTGGAGGGGCTGCGCAAGAGTTTCGCAGGCCCCCCGCCGCTCGACGTTCTCGGCAACATCAGCTTCACCGTCGGTGAAGGCGAGTTCGTGTCGGTTGTCGGACCCTCGGGGTGCGGCAAGACCACGCTGCTGCTGGCGCTTTCGGGATTGCAGCGCGCCGACTCCGGCGAGGTGCATTTCGGCGACAAGGCGGTGCGCGACGGCACGCCGGCCGGCATGGCGATCGTGTTCCAGGATTACAGCCGCTCGCTGTTCGCCTGGAAAACCAACCTCGGCAATGTGCTGTTCGGCATGCGCCGCGTTGCAGGGCTGAACGCCAGGGAAAAGACCGAGCGCGCGATGGCGCTGCTCGACTCGGTCGGCCTCGCCGGCTTCGAAGAGCGCTATCCCTGGCAACTGTCGGGCGGCATGCAGCAGCGCGTCGCCATCGCGCGCGGCCTCGGCTCGCAGTCCAAGCTGTTGTTGCTCGACGAGCCGCTCGCTTCCGTCGACGCGCAGACCCGCGCCGACTTGCAGGATCTGCTGCTCGGCATCGCGCGCCGCTTCAACCAGACCTGCGTCCTCGTCACCCACGACGTGGAGGAAGCGATCTACATGGGCGATCGCATCGTCGTGCTGTCGGCCCGTCCGACGCGTGTGGTGCGCGACATCAAGGTGCAGTTGACACGGCCGCGCGACCAGCTCGCGACACGCGAGCAGCCGGCGTTCCTTGAGATCCGCCACGAGGTGATGTCACTCATCCGCGCCGAGCGGCGCGC
>Ga0105245_10005164_pt1 | contig 11468 bp, 14 predicted proteins | sample KBSM54metaG_FD_81523 | JGI IMG/M metagenome (GOLD analysis project Ga0105245, IMG submission 81523) | Miscanthus rhizosphere microbial communities from Kellogg Biological Station, Michigan, USA - KBS M5-4 metaG | ecosystem: Host-associated > Plants > Roots > Rhizosphere > Soil | place...
CGGTCACGCCGATCACGTAGGCCCGCTCGCCGACCCGCACCACCGCCACCGACGCCCCACGGGTGAGCGCCTGCCGCGCCAGCACCGACAGGGCACCGCCGCCACGCCCGGACAGCGGCCGCCGGGCCACCCTGGCCAGGCCCCACATCAGCAGCAGGACGACGGCCAGCGAGAAGAAGATCCGGAGCGCAACCTCGATCATCACGGCACGATCTCGGTGATCCGGATACCGAAGTTCTCGTCGATCACGACTACCTCCCCGCGCGCGATCAGCCGCCCGTTGACGAGCAGATCGGTGGGGCCGCCGGCGACCCGGTCCAGTTCGATCACCGCACCGGGCGCCATCGCGAGCAGGTCCCGCACGCTCATCCGGGTGCGGCCCAGCTCGGCGGTGATCTCCATCTCGACGTCGTGGAGCAGCTCCAGGCCGCCCCGCACCACGGGCGTGCCGCGCGGGCCGGGGGTCAGCGGCGCGAACCCGGCCGGGATCGGCTGTCCCCCGGGCAGCGCGGGCTCGCTGGAATGGCGGCCGCCGCCCGCGGGCGCCGGGCCGCCCACGTGCGCCGGGCCGCCCACGTGCGCCGGGCCGCCCGCGGGCGCCGAGCCGCCGGCGGCACCGGGATCCGACCCGACGACGTCAGTCCCGCCGATCTGCACCTCGATCGCGAGCGCCAGCAGGGCGTTGACCGCGCCGTCGGCATCCGTCAGCGGAACCAGCAGCCCGCCCGCCGCCAGCACCGCGGCCGTCGCGGCGGCCGGATCACCCTCGAGGCCCGGGTCGACGACGACGGGCCCGAGCGTCGCCGCGGCCGCCTCCAGCGCCGGGCGCACCGCCTGACCGAGGTCGAGCGCACCGAGCGGCGTGCTGGCCAGCGCCGCGACGAGGTCCGGGCCCACCACGACGACGATCTCGCCCTGCGCGGTGCCGGTGAACCGGGCGCTGACGGCCTGGCCGGTCAGCGTCACGGGTTGGTCGGTCGGTGCACCCACGACCAGCGGCGTGGCGGCCGGCAGCAGCCCCACGGCCGCTTCCGCCGCCGCGAGCACGCGGGCGTGGGTCACCGGCACGGCAGCACCTCGCTCCGCGAGGTGCCGCCTTCGACGCGACCGCCGCGCTTCGCGCGGCGTTCGCGTCCGTCGTTGATGCGCTCGCTTCGCTCGCTGATCGTCATGCTTCCTCCTGGGGCGGCGGCACGACGAGGCAGGCCAGGCGCTGCCCGGAACTGCCGGCGACGGCGTGCGCGAACGTGACCCCGGCCGAGGTGACGGCCAGCGGGTTCGTGACCGGGTGTTCCAGCGGCACGATGTCGCCCGGGCGCAGCGTGACGAGGTCACGGGGCGACATGAGCACGGAGTTGAAGCGCACCGAGACCTCGACGGGGGTGTTGCCGAGGCCCGCGGTCATGCTCCGCTGGGCGGCGTCGCGGGCCTGCCGCTGCGCGGCGCTGAGCCCGGCGCTGTCCGAGTCGATGGCGAGGTGCGGCAGCAGGCCGGCGAACGGCGTGCACACGGTGCCGATGCACTCCTCGGCGCCGACCCGCATCTCGAACGACACGATGATCACCGCGTCGGAGGCGGACGCCGCCTGGGCGAACTGCGGGTTGTACTCCAGGCCGACGATGCGCGGGGTGAGGTCGACGATCGACTCGAACGAGAAGCGAAGCTCGTCGAGGATGCGCTCGAGCACCCCGTGGACGAGCGGGGTCTCGATGTCGGTCAACGGGCGCTCGGGCTGCTTGCCGCCGGGTCCGCCGAGCATGTGGTCGACCCATACCAGCGGCATGCTGGGGGACATCTCGAAGATGGTCTTGGCCGGCATCGGTTCGAGCTCGACCATGAACATGCAGGTCGGGTTGTCCAGGCCGGAGATGTACTCGTCGTACGTGATCTGCTCGATGGCGATCAGCGTGATCTGTGAGGCGACGCGGAGGCTGCTGGTGAGCAGCGTGGTGTAGCGCCGGGCGAACGTCTCGTACGCCATCTGCAGCATCCGGACGTGTTCGCGGGTGAGCTTCGTGGGCCGCCGGAAGTCGTACGGCACCGGTCCGGTCGTGGACCGGTTGCTGGTCCGTCGGTTCGTCCGTCCGCCCGACCGGGCGGTGCCGGCCTTTGGCGACTGGCTCACGATCGGCCCATCGGCAGCACCCGAGCCGGGTTGAGAAAAGTCCGGTCGGATGACAGTTGCGCCGAATGGGGTTCTGTAGCGACGGCGATTCCCGTGCCCGAGGGGCACGGGAATCCCGGACCGCTTCTACTGCATCACGAACTCGGTGAAGTAGACGTCGTAGACCTCTTCCTCGTACGCCTTCTTGACCTTCTCGACGAGCTCCTTCTTCTGCTCCTCGCGAGCCTCGTTGGTCGACAGCTCGGCCACCGCCTTGTTGCTGAACTGGCTGATGACGAGGTCCAGTGCCTTGCTGCCGTTGGGTTCCTCGTGCGCCTCGGCCGAGGCCTGCAGCGCGATGCTGATCTTCAAGAAGTGCCCGTCGGCCAGGTTGACGGTGATCGCGTCGAGCGTGACGACGGCGCCCGGCTCGTAGGTGACCGCCTCGGGCTCGCTCTTCTTGAAGAACATGAAGTACGAGCCGGCGCCGCCGCCGCCGAGCAGCAGCACGGCGAGCAAAATGATGATCAGCTTCTTCTTGCTCTTCTTCGGCGCCTCGGCGCCCTCGGGGGTCTCGGTGCCCTTGTCCTTGGCCATGATCTCTCGTCCTCAGCAGTTCGTGGGGTGGCGGGGTGGTGGGTATTCACTTGGCCTTGGCGATGCCGGGCAGGAGCGCGCGCTCGTCGGCCGGCAGGCTCGACATGACGACGACCTCGACGCGGCGGTTCTGCGTCACCGCCCGCGGGTCGCTCGGCGGGTACAACGGACGGGTGTCCGCGTAGCCGGCCGCGCTCAGCCGGGTCTCCGGCAGGTGGTAGTTGTCGATCAGGTACCGGACGACGCTGGACGCGCGGGCGGAGGACAGCTCCCAGCCGCTCGGGTAGTTCTGCGTTCCACCCGGAAGCTGGTTGGTGTGCCCGTCGACCTGGATCTTGTTCGGTAGCGACGCCACCAGGGGACCGATCGAGTCGAGCACCTTCTTGCCGCCGTCGAGCAGGGTCGCGCTGTCACCGGGGAACACCACCTGGTTGGTGACGATCGTGACGACGAGACCGCGCTCGTCGATGCTGAACTTCACCGCGTCGGCCATCCCCTTCGCGGCGAGCTCGGCCTCGAGCTTCTTCTTGACCTCTTCGAGCTTCTCGACCTCGGCCTTCGCGTGCCGCGCCATCTGCGACTGCTTGGCCCGGTCAGCCGCCGCAACCGCCTTCTGCAGCTGCTCGTCGCTGATGTCGCCGGAGTTCGGGTCGACCGGGACACCGACCTTCTGGCCGGGGTCGAACGGCAACGGGTCCTCCTGCTCCTGGACCTTGGTGCCCTTGCCCTCCAGCGCCACGCTCTCCGCTCCGAAGCCGGCCGCGAGGCCGGCCTTGAGCTTGGTGAACTTGGTGACGTCGACCTGGCTCATGGCGAACAGCACGAGGAAGAGAACCATCAGCAGCGTCATCATGTCGGCGTAGCTGACCAGCCAGCGCTCGTGGTTCTCGTGCTCCTCGTGGGGAGGATGCTTCTTGTGACGGCGAGCCTTGGAACCGTGACCGCCGCCGTGACCGCCCGACATCAGGCCGCCTTCTTCTCGTCGGCCGGTGCGGCGTCACCCGGCGGCAGCAGGCTGCGCAGCTTCTGGGCGACGAGGCGCGGGTTGGCCCCGGACTGGATGTTCACGATGCCGGCGATGACCATCTCCATCTCGGTGGCCTCGAGCTCCGACACGCGCTTGACCTTGGCCGACAGCGGCAGCCACATGAGGTTGGCGCTGAGCAGGCCCCACAGGGTGGCGACGAACGCGCTCGCGATCAGGTGACCGAGCTTCTCGGGCTCGCTCAGGTTGGACAGCGCGTTGATCAGACCCAGTGTGGTGCCGACGATGCCGACGGTCGGCGCGTAGGCGCCCATGTCCGCCAGGATCTTCGCGTTCAGCTTGTCGACCTTGCGCTTGGCCTCGACCTCGGCCTCCAGGATGTCCTGGAGCTCGTCCTGGTCGGTGCCGTCGACGGCGAGCTGGAGGCCCTTACGCAGGAACTCGTTCTCGACGTCCTTCATGCCGTCCTCGAGCGCCAGCAGGCCCTCGCGGCGGGCCCGCTCGGCGAGCTTGACGATCGACTCCACCAGGGCGTCCGAGTCGCTCTTCTTGCTCAGCAGGGCGTTCTTGACGGCGAGGAACATGCCGGTGAAGTCCTTGAGCATGCCGCCGGCGAGGGCGACACCGAACGTACCGCCGAAGATCAGGATGAGCGGCGGCAGCAGGAACATCTCACCGATGCTCCCGCCCTCCAGGAAGATGAGCGTGAAGACGGAGCCGAAGGCTACGACGATTCCGACGATGCTGGCCGGATCCATGTCAACGCTCCCTGGGGTGCAGCTGGACGACGTTGGTCGGCTCAGCGTCGGTGTCTACAGTGGACCTGTCGGAGACCACGTGCGGGCGGGCGGGTGCGCCGGGCGTGTGCTGTGCGAGGTGCTGTGCGTCGGCGACGATGGTGGCGCGGAACTGCCGGATGAGGCTGATCACCTCGGGCAGTGACTCGGCGACGATGTACTTCTTGCCGTCGACGAGCGTGATGACCGTGTCCGGCGTGCAGTCGGCACGCTCGACGAGGTCGGGGTTCAGGGCGAAAACGGGGCCGCCCAGGCGGGTCAGGAGTATCACGGTTGTCTTCCGTCCTAGGCGCGTCTGGGCGGCCGTCGTCAGTTGGTGGATTAGCGCTTCATGTTGACGAGCTCCTGCAGGAGCTCGTCCGAGGTCGTGATGACCTTCGAGTTGGCCTGGAAGCCGCGCTGAGCAACGACGAGGTTGGTGAACTCCTGACCGAGGTCCACATTGGACATTTCCAGGGCCTGACCCTGCAGGAACCCGCGGCTACCCGTGCCGGCGGTGCCCAGGCGCGGCTCGCCCGAGTTGACCGTCGAGCGGTACATCGACTCGCCGGCCTTCTCCAGACCCGGGGGGTTGTTGAAGTTGGCGAGGGCCAGCTGCGCCAGCGTCCGCTTCAGGCCGTTGGAGAACACGCCGGTGACCATGCCGTCCTTGGCGATGCTGAACGAGGACAGCGAACCCATCGAGTAGCCGTCCTGGCTGGCGGGCGCGACCGTGTTCTGGCCCGCGTAACCGGTGATCTTGGTCAGGTCGATCGCGAAGCTGTACGGGTCGCCCGGCTTGCCGGCGATGGACTGCACGTTCACCCGGAAGGGGTCCGGGTTCCCGTCGTTGTCCAGGTCCGGCGGCCCGGAGCCGGTCACACCGAGGTCGATGACGGTGGGGTTGTTGGGGTCGGTGATCTCGTTCGGTGCCGCTGCGTCCTCGTCGAATGCCTGGACGCCCCAGCTGTTGCCCGGCAGGGCCTGCCGGGTGAACGTCACGGAGACGGTGCGCTCGGTACCGAGCATGTCGTAGGTGCGGATCGAGCTCGTGATCTTCGTGCCGGGGGCGGCGTCGCTGGGCAGGTTGCCACCGAAGAACGCCTCGGTGGTCGTCTTGGGCTGGAAGAGCGTGCTGATCGGCAGCACGACGTCGTCCGGCACCTGCTTGGTGTCGACCTGGCCCTGGGCGTCGACGCCCCAGCCCTGCACGACCATGCCGGAGTTGTTCACCAGCCGGCCGTCGGCGTCGAAGGTGAAAGCGCCGTTGCGGGTATACATCTGCTCGCCCTTGTTCTTCGCCACGAAGAACCCGTCACCGTTGATCATCATGTCCGTGTTCTTGCCGGTGACCTGGGCCGAGCCCTGGGCGAAGTTCGTGGTGACGGCGTCGGTGCGCACACCGAGGCCGACCTGCGACGGGTTGGTACCGCCGTTGCCGGCCGCCGGCGCGCTCGAGCCGGTGACCAGCTGGCTCAGGGCGTCCTGGAACAGCACACTGGAGGACTTGAAGCCCATCGTGTTGACGTTCGCGATGTTGTTCGACGTCACGTCCAGCATCAGCTGGTGTGACCGCAGACCGCTGATGCCGGAGAATAGGGAACGCAGCATGTCGGATGTTGCCTTTCGTTGCGCGGGTTGCGGGTAGCGAGACCTACTACGGGTTGGTGGTGGGTCGGACTTCCTTGACCTGCGACAGCGCAACATCCGTGTTCCCGATCTTGAGCATCGGGTTGCTGCCGATAGTGGTTGCGGCGACGACGCCGGTGTGCGGGTCGCCCTTCTCGTCGGTGTAGGTGACGGTGCGGCCGATGAGGTTGGTCGCACTGTTCATGAGCTGAGCGGTGACCATCTCCGACTGCTGCTTGGAGAGCTCCGACAGCTTCTCGACGACAGTGAACTGAGCCGTCTGCGCAAGGAACTGCGTGGTGTCGGCCGGCTTGGTGGGGTCCTGATACTTCAGCTGCGCGACGAGCAGCTTCAGGAACATGTCCTTGTCCACTTCGGTCTTGGACTTGCTCTCCGTGCTCGTGGCCTGCGGTGCCGGAGTGCCGGCGGTGGCCATCGCGGCGATCTTCGCCGCGACGTCGGACGATCCGGAGACTGGTGACGTCATCGTGAGTGGTGCCCCTTCGGTGTGCGGATCAGACGCGCAGGTCGACCGAGCGGGTCGCGGCCCGGTCGGTGGTCGGCCGCGGTTCGGCGGTGCGCTGTTCGCGCTCGCCGCCGTCCGGCCGGCCCGGAAGCCGCTCGGCCCCGCCCTCGTTGTGCGCGGTTCCGTGCCGCCCGCCGTGGTTGTCCTGATCGGCGGTCCCGTACCGACCGCCCGGGTCCGGCTGGTTGCCGCCCGGCTGGCCGAAATTCAGTTGGTTGCCGGCCTGGTTCTGGCCGGGGTTGTGCTGGCCGTGCTGTCCGGTCTGGTTGCCGGTCGCCGCCTGGCCCGTCGCGGTGACCTGCTGGCCGGCCGCGTTGTACATGCCGGTGGCGAGCGGGTCGTGTCGGGCGGGGTGGCGGGTGCCGATCCCGTCCGGCTGGTGTGCCTGACCAATCGGCTGACTTTCAGTCTTCGCGCCGGAGGTTGTCGTACCGGTCCCGAACGTTGCGTTGTCGGTTGCGCTCGCGGCACCCGGGCCACCGGCCCACGCCGGACGGTCGGTCGCCGCGATGCGCGGCGCCGCCCGAACGTCGACGGCGACGGTGTTGAACCCGCCGTCGCGCAGCTGCTGCTCGAGCTGCGGCAGCGCGGCCTTCACCGCGTCGGCGCCGGCCGTCGTGCCGGTCAGCCGGACGGAGAGTTCGCCGCCCTTGACGGTTGCCACGACGCTGATGGGGCCCAGCTCGTCGGGGTTGAGGTGGATGGTCATCTGGTGTGCACCGTCCGGGCCGACCCGCAGCGGCGCCAACTTCAGGGCGATCTGTGCGGCCGGGGGCAGCGGGGGCGCCTGCGGTGCCGGAGCCGGCTGGGACGCGGGCGCGGTCGACGCCGGGGCGTCCACGCGCGCGGTCTGCGCCGCGATCGCGGCGGTACCGTCCGGCTGGCGACCGGTGCCCGCCTCGGCGCCGGTGTCGCCGGCCCCGGCCCGGGTGTCGCCCGGTGCCGCAGCGACCGGAGCGTCCACCGTGGACGGTGTCACATCGAAGTCCACAGTGGACGCTGCGACGGCCTCGTCCAGTGTGGACACCGGGCCGGAAGCGGCGGGGCCGACCGCCCCCGGAATCCGTGCGGTGGCCGGCTCGATGGCCGTCGGGGCGGGCTTTCCCGCGTCGGCGTTCGGTGGCACGGGCCCGACGGGCCCGGCCGCGAGCGGCGGCGCGGAACCCACGGCGGAGCCGGCCGCGACGCCGCCCGGAGCGTCGCGCGACTCGTCGCGCTCCTTCGGGTTCCTGGCGGCCTTCGGGTCCTTGGTGTCCTTGGTGTTCCTGGTTGCCTTGGGGTCCTTGGCGTCCCTCGCGTCCCTCGCGTCGGAATGGCGCCTCGGCTGCGCCGCGTCGGCGGGACGCGGAGTGAGGCCGCCGAGGACCGCGTCGAAGCGCGCCCCGCCGTCGGGCTCGGACTTGCTGGACGCCGCGTTGGGGCCCGCCGGTGAAACCGGCGCGGCGGGCAGGAACGAAACTGGCATGGACATCTGGTGCTAACCCCCGAGTGCGGCCAGGGCCGCCTTGACCTTGGGCACGTACGCCTGCGTCTCCGCGAACGGCGGGATGCCCCCGTACTTCTTCACCGAGCCACCGCCGGCGTTGTAGGCGGCCACCGCGAGATCGAGCGAGCCGAACTCCTTGAGATTGGCCGACAGCAGCTTCGCGGCGCCGTCGATGGCCTGTGCCGGGTCGAACGCGTTGCTCACGCCCAGCCCGGCAGCCGTGCCCGGCATGATCTGCATGAGGCCGCGGGCGCCGACCTTGCTGACCGCCTGCGGGTTGTAGCCCGACTCCACCTTCGCGACGGCGGCGAGCAGCTTCGGCGAGACGCCGTACTTCGCGCCGGCGGCATTGAACAGGTCGGCGTACGGGACGCCGGATACGCCGCCGCCGGCCGTGGCCGTCGTGCCGTAGGTGGTGGCCGAGCCGGTCTCCTGCGCGGCGAGCGCCGACTCCAGCGTGGTGGCGAACTGCGCCGAGGACTGCGCGGTCGTGGCGACCGTCGCCGGGCGGCCGACCGCCAGCTGGCTCTGCAACTGGGCGATCCTGCTCATGACCTCCGAAACACTCATGCCGTCTCCTCCTCGCGTGCGATCACGTACCGGGAACCCACAACGTCGTCCAGCTCGCTGCGCTCGGCGGCCTCCGCCGCTCGCTGCCGGGCCACCGCGTGCCGCTCGACGAGCTTGTCCACCGCCTTGCGCTGCCGCGCCGCGAGCGAGAAGTCGGCCATCGCCTCGTCGACGACCGCGTCCGCCGCCCGGAACGCCGTGACCGACGCGGACAGCGCCGCCGCCATCGCCTGCCGGCTCACCAGCGCACCCGCGACCGCGTGCGCGTTGCTCGGGTGGATCTTCTCGGCCTCGTCCAGGCTGGCCGACTGGCGGTGGACCTCGGCGAGCGCGGTGTTGGCCGCGAACCGGGACCGCGCGACGGCGGCCTTGGCAACGGTCTCCTGCGCGATGCGGGCGCGCAGCAGGCCGGCGAAGCGGGGCTTCTTCATCCTGTTCCTTCGTTAGTGGCGAGCAGGTTGGCAAGCGCGACCCAGGCGTCGTACGCGCTGGTCTGATCGGTCATCTCCTGGCGCAGGAACGCGTTGATGTGCGGCTCCAGCGCGCGGCCGCGGTCGGCGTCCGGGTTGGTGCCCGCGACGTAGGCGCCGATCTCCACCAGGTCCTTGACCTCGCGGCCGGCGGCCATGATGCGGCGCAGTTCGCTCGCGGCGGCCCGCTGCGCGGGCGTCGTCACCACCGACGCGACCCGGGAGATCGACTCCAGCACGTCGATGCTGGGGAAGTGCCCGGAGGTCGCCAGCCGCCGGTCGAGCACCACGTGCCCGTCCAGGATCGAGCGGGCGGCGTCGGCGATCGGCTCGTTGTGGTCGTCGCCGTCGACGAGGACCGTGTAGAGCCCGGTGATGCTGCCGGTGGTGCCGGGGCCGGCGCGCTCCAGGAGGCGGGGGAGCATCGCGAACGTCGAGGGCGGGTAGCCCCGGGTGGCGGGCGGCTCGCCGGCCGACAGGCCCACCTCGCGCTGCGCCATGGCGGCGCGGGTGAGGCTGTCCATCAGCAGCAGCACGTCCTTGCCGGCGTCGCGGAAGTACTCGGCGATGCGGGTCGCGACGAAGCAGGCGCGCAGCCGCACCAGCGGCGGCTGGTCCGACGTCGCGATCACCACGACGGCGCGGGCCAGGCCCTCCGGGCCGAGGTCGCGCTCCAGGAACTCGCGCACCTCGCGGCCGCGCTCGCCGACCAGGCAGACCACGGTGATCTCGGCCTCGGTGCCGCGCGTGATCATCGACATCAGGCTGGACTTGCCGACGCCGGACCCGGCGAAGATGCCCAGCCGCTGGCCGCGGCCGCAGGGCACCAGGGTGTCCAGGGCCCGCACGCCCAGCGGCAGCGGGCGCTCGACGAGCTGGCGCTCGAGGGCGTTCGGCGGCGTGTTCTCGACGGGCACGAACGCGACGCCGGCCGGCAGCGGCCGCCCGTCCATCGGCTGGCCGAGCCCGTCGAGGATGCGGCCCCGCAGGCCCTCGCCGACCGGGACGTGCAGCGGGGCACCGGAGGCGCGCACCATGGCGCCGGCGGAGATCCCCGCGAGCGGCCCCAGCGGCAGGCAGGTCAGCCGCTGGCCGTCGATCGAGACGACCTCGGCGGGCACCCGGTCGGCGATCGTGACCAGGTCACCGACCGCGGCCCTGATGCCGGCGACGGCGATCGACAGGCCCACGACCGAGGTGACCCGGCCGAAGACCTGGGGTGCGGCGGCCCGGGCGGCCGGTCGAAGCACGTCGGCGAGCGTCACGCCTTACTCTCCGTTCGTCGGTTCGATGGTCATTGCGGCGGTCAGCGCCGTGACGGTGGCGCGGGCCCGTTCCAGGCCCGCCGCGATGCGGGACTCGACGGTGCTGGCGTCGCACTCGACGACCGCGTCGCCCGGCGCGAGGGCCGGATCGGCGACGATGACCACGTCGCGCCCCGCCACGACCGCCGTGCTCGGCAGCGTCGCCGCGTCCATCGGGTGCAGCCGGGCGACCGCGGACCGGCCGGGCGGGCAGAACGCCAGCGCGCGCACGATGGCGTCGCGGCCCGGGTCGCTCGCCGTCGCGAGCTCCCGCCCGACGATCGACTCCGCCAGCGCGAACGCCGCGTCCACCAGTTGCGCCTGCATGTTCTCGACCGAGGGGATGGCCCGCTGCTCGAAGCGGTCCACCGCCGCGGCGAGCGCTCCGAGCACCCGTCGGGCGACCTCCTCCTGAGCGGCGGCGATCGCGGCCGACTCGGCGGCGAAGGCCTCCCGGGCCTCCCGGGCCGCCAGCTCGGCGGCCCGGCGGCCCTCGGCCCAGCCGGCGGCGTAGCCGGCCGACTGGGCCTCGGCCCGCAGCTGCTCGACCACCTCGGGGGCGAGCTGGGCGTGCCGGTGGAAGCCGGCGTCGAACCTGGCGCTGCGGACCTCGTCGGCCGCGGCGCCGCGGACGACACCGGTGGACCGTCCCGCGGGCGTGCCGGGCAGGTCAGGCGACCATTTCCTCATCATCACCCCGTGTGATCACGATCTGGCCGGACTCCTCCAGGGCGCGGATGCTCTGGACGATCTTGGCTTGGGCGTCCTCGACGGTCTTGAGCCGCTGCGGACCGAGCAGCTCGATCTCCTCGCGGAGGTTCTCGGCGGCCCGCTCGGACATGTTCTTCAGGACCTTCGCCTGCACGTCCTCGCGCACGCCCTTGAGCGCGACCGCGAGGTCGCCGCTCTCGACCTGGCGCAGCACCAGCTGCACTGCCCGGTCGTCGAGCGTGGTGATGTCCTCGAAGACGAACATCTGCGCCCGGACCAGCTCGGCGAGCTCGGGGTTGCGCTCGGCCAG
>Ga0105245_10005167_pt1 | contig 11465 bp, 12 predicted proteins | sample KBSM54metaG_FD_81523 | JGI IMG/M metagenome (GOLD analysis project Ga0105245, IMG submission 81523) | Miscanthus rhizosphere microbial communities from Kellogg Biological Station, Michigan, USA - KBS M5-4 metaG | ecosystem: Host-associated > Plants > Roots > Rhizosphere > Soil | place...
GACGTCGTCGTAGGACACGGCGCAAACCGCGCACAGAGCCTGGGTGACGATCAGGTCCGGCGCGACCTCCGCGAGCGCGGGCTCGTCCAGCTCATAAAGCGGGTCGCCCCTGCCGGTGACCTCCCGGACCATGGTGTCGATCTCCTCGGGGCCGAGCCCGCCCGGGAGCACGCTGCGTGTGAGGCGCGCGAGCCCGAGCGCCTCGGCGGGGTGGTCGCACTCGTGGGTGACCGCAACCACGCTGTCGCCGAGCCCGAGGGCGAACAGCGACTCGGTGGTCGAGGGGACGAGGCTGGCGATGCGCATGGGACGACTATGCCACGGGTCGATGGGTAGGAGGAATTAGGCTTAGGCTCAGTGGAGTGGCCCGCTGACGAGATGGATGTGCTTCCAGACAATGAGATCGAGTCGCGGCTCGCGGACCTCGAGGGGTGGGCCCGCGAGGGGGACGTGATCAAGAAGTCGTTCAAGAACGGCGACTTCGTCGGCTCGGTGCGATTCGTCGACGCGCTCGTCGGACCGGCTGAGGACATGGGGCACCATCCCGATCTGACGCTCTCCTGGGATGACGTGACCGTGTCGATCACCAATCACGCCGCGGGTGGGCTCACCGAGGCCGACTTCGACCTTGCGAAGCGGATCGACGGCCTCGCCACGGGCTAGGCGCGGCGCGGCCACTACTCTCGCGCCATGCGCATCGTCTGCGTAGTCGGGACGCGTCCCAACATGGTCAAGATGGCGCCCGTGATCGGGGCCCTGCGCCGCCGATTCCCGGACTGGCGAACGGCGACCGTCCACACGGGTCAGCACTACGACCGGCTGATGTCCGAGATCTTCCTCGACGAGCTGGGCATGCCGGAGCCCGACCACGTGCTGGGGGTGGGCTCCGGGAGCCACGCCGAGCAGATCGCGCGGGTGCTGGAGCGGCTACAGCCGGTGCTCGCGGACGAATCGCCCGATCTGGTGCTGGTGCCCGGGGACGTCAACTCGACTCTGGGCGCCGCGCTGTGCGCGGACAAGATGGGGATCCCGGTCGGCCACGTCGAGTCGGGCCTGCGGAGCTTCGATCGGTCGATGCCCGAGGAGACAAACCGGATCGGGGCGGACCATCTCTCGGCCCTCTGCTTCCTCCACTCCGAGGAGGCGATCGAGAACCTCCGCGCCGAGGGAGTCGGCGACGAGCGGATGAAGTTCGTCGGCAACACGATGATCGACACACTCGTCGCGCTCGAGGAGCGCATCCGCGAGCGGAACGCGGGCGCGTCGGTCGGGGTCGAGCCGGGGACCTACCTTCTGGTCACGCTGCACCGGCCGGCGCTCGTCGACGGGCCGCTGCTCGCCGACGCGATGGCGGCGCTGGAGGATGTGGCGGGCGCGATGCCCGTGGTGTTCCCCGTCCACCCGCGTACGCGGAAGATGCTCGACGGCGCCGAGTGCCCGGGAGTCATCCTCACCGACCCGGTTGGCTACTTGGACTTCCTCTCGCTCGAGTCCGGGGCCGCGGCGGTGCTCACTGACTCGGGCGGGATCCAGGAGGAGACGACCTACCTGGGGGTTCCGTGCTTCACGCTTCGGGACAACACGGAGAGGCCGGTCACGATCCGCGCCGGGACCAACACGCTGCTCGGGCTCGACCCGGCCCGAATCCGCGAGATCCCGGCGCTACTTGAGGTGCGCTCGGGCTCGGCGCGCGGCGATGGGGGTCCGGAGCTATGGGATGGCCATGCGGCCGACAGGGTGGCCCAAGTCGTCGCGGATTGGTAGCTTCCAAACGGTGCGGCTTCCGAGCCTGGTTCCCCGCGATCGCGTCTTCTTCGACCTCTTCAACGAGGCTGGGCAGAACACCCTGCGAGCGGCGCGGATGCTCCAGCAGATGCTCCAAGAATGGCCCGACGACAGCGGGCTGGCTCGCGAGATCCTCCTGACCGAGCAGGAGGGCGACCGGATAACCCACGACATCGTGCAGCGGACGAACACGACGTCCGCCACACTCATCGACGGCGAGGACATCTACGGGCTGGCGACGCAGCTCGACGACATCGTCGACTTCATCGAGGAGACGGCGGATTTCATGGGCCTCTACAAGATCGAGGCGCCCATGGAGCAGGCGCAGGAGATGGCGGACGTGCTCGTGAGCTCCTGCGAGCAGCTCGCGACCATCCTTGCCCAGCTTCGCGGGTTCGAGGGGCTCGAGCAGTACTGGATCGAGATCCACCGCCTCGAGAACGAGGGCGATCGCCTCTACCGAGACGCGGTGGCCGCCCTGTTCGCCAACGGGATCGACCCGATGGTGGTGATCCGCTGGAAGGACATCTTCACCGTGCTCGAGCGCGCGATCGACGCGACCGAGAGCGCCGCCCACATCCTCGAGGGCATCGTCATCAAGAACGCCTGATGCCGGTCCGAAAGTAGGATCCGTAACGGTGCTGCGGACCATACGGAACATTGCGATCATCCTCATCCTCGCCGTGCCCGTCGCCTTCGTCCCCGGCGGCGGCGGCATCGCGCAGGGGGTGCTCGCCATCCTCCTCATGGCGTTCCTCGCCTCGCTCGTGGCGGCCGCCCGCCAGATCTACCGCGAGGACCGGCTGACGTTCGACTCGCTGCCCGACGACCAGCGCGCCGTGCTCTACGGCGCCGTCGGCGTGATCGTCCTGATGATCGCCGGGGCGGGGAAGCTGCTCGGCGGGGGCGGCCTCGGCGCGGTGATCTGGGTGACGCTGATGGCGTGCGCGGTCGTCGCCATCATCGGCGTCTGGATGCGGGCGCACAGCTACTGAGGCGTGGCGGCCCCGGCCGCCGCCCGGCACTCGCCGCGATTCTGGCGGCCTTTCGGCACATCTAGCGCGCCACCCGCGCGCTCGCCCTGCCTAGCTTCGCGGTATGGCACGAGTCCGGAGAGCATTCAGGCGCGACCAGGGCCAGGCATCGGTCGAGCTGGTGGCGGTGGTGCCGGTGTTGCTGATCGTGACGCTGGTGGTGGCCCAGCTCGCGGAGGCCGGCTACGCGCTGTGGAGCGCCGGAGCGGCAGCTCGCGCAGGAGCGCGGGCGGGCTACGTGGGCGGCGATGCGGAGGCCGCCGCCCGTCACTCGCTTCCGGCCCCGCTGCGCCACGGCGCGCATGTCAAGGACTCGAACGGGGTCGAGGTCCGGGTGCGCGCCCCGGCGCTGATTCCCGGGATTCCCGCGGTGCCGGTTACCGCGCGGGCAGGATTGGACGCCGGCGATGGCTCGTGAGGAGGGCCAGGCCAGCCTCGAGCTCCTGGCCGGCATCCCCGCGCTGGTGCTCGCCGGGTTCGTGGCGCTCCAGCTGCTCGCGACCGGCTACTCGCTGACCCTCGCCGACGGCGCCGCCGAGGCCGGCGCGATGGCACTGGCCGCCGGCAAGCCCGCGGGGCCGGCCGTCCGCGATGCCCTTCCGGGGTGGGCGCGCGGACGGAGCGACGTCGACGTCGACGGCGGCCGCCTCACCGTCCGTCTCCAGCCGCCGTCACCGCTGTCCGCTGTGGCGCACGAGCTCGCGGTGAGCTCCTCAACCTGGGTCAAGAGGCCTGACGGATGAGCGGCGACCGGGCAGCTGCGGATCTCGTGCTCGCCACGAGCCTTGGAGAGGCGAAGGGCGGCCTGGCGGTGGCGGCGGCCGTTGGCGTCGCGCTGAGCCGGGCGCGGCCTTCAGTGCTCGTCGTCGAGCTCGGCGGGCCCGGCCGTCGCGGGCCGACCATGCTCGCGGCGGGGGCTGCCCGGGAACTCGAGGACGCGCTGCGCTCGGACGGGTTCGAGCGGGTCGCCGCCCGCGGTCGGGTGTGCTGGCTCGGCCTCGGCTCCGGCGATGACGCGCTGGCCGAGCTCGGCCGGGCCGTCGCCGCGCTGCCTCCGGAGGCCGTTGCCGTGGCGCACCTCCCGGCGGGCTTGTGGCAGTCGGCGCTGGGAGGGCCGACGAGGAGGCCGGTCGCCGCGCTCCTCCGGGCTGATCTCCCGGTGGATCGCTCTCTGACCGCGATGACCGTGATCGAGCTCCGCGCTCGCGGCGTCCCGGTCCGGGTTGCCTCGCGGCCGCTCGGGCGCGTGGCGGCACGGCGCGCGCTCGCCGGTCTCGAGGCGGGTGGCGCCGCCTCGCAGCGCTCCGCGCGCCTGGCGCGAGGACTGGAGGCCCGAGGCCCGCACCGGCGTCGCGCTCCGCGCCCGCGGCGCGGCTCGCTGATGGCCGAACGCGGGCAGGCGCTCATGATGGTGGTCGCCGCGGCCTTCGCACTGCTCTTCTGCGCGGCGATCCTGGCGGCCATCGGCGGCGCCGTAACCGGAACGGCGCGGACTCAGCGCGCGGCCGACCTCGCCGCCCTGTCCGGTGCGCGCTCCCTGCGCGACGACTTCACGCGGCTGTTCGTCCCGGCGCGGCTGCCGAGCGGTGCTTCGAATCCGCAGCACCTGGACAAGGGCGAGTACCTCGACCGGGCGGCAGCCGCGGCGCGCCAGGCGGCCATGCGCAACGGGGTGGACCCGGACCGGCTCCGCGTCGCCTTCCCTGACCGAGATTCGTTCGCTCCCGTGCGGGTGAAGGCGTCCGTCACGGCGACGCTCGAAACGCACGGGATGCCCGGGCGCCCGTCGAAACGCCCGGTCCGGATCGAGGAGAGCGGGGAGGCGGAGGCATCGCCTCCGGTCGCCGCCGGGACGGCGCCGACGATGGCGACCGGGGGCGGCTACTCCGGGCCGCTCGTCTACAGGCAGGGCAAGCCGATGCGCCCGGACGTCGCCGACGCATTCGACCGCATGGCCGCCGCCGCGAAGGCCGACGGCATCTCCCTGGTGATCAACTCGGCGTTCCGGTCCGATGCCGAGCAGGCCGAGCTGTGGGAGCAGAACCCCGACCCGCGGTGGGTGGCGCCTCCGGGGCAGTCGCTGCATCGCTGCGCCACGGAGCTCGACCTGGGCCCGCCATCGGCGTACTCGTGGCTGGCGGCGCACGCCGGAGAGTTCGACTTCCTCCAGCGCTACAGCTGGGAGGCGTGGCACTTTGGCTTTACCGGCGGCCCGGCCCCGTGCTCCAGCGCCGGAGACGCAGTCGGGATGCCGGCCGGCGGCGGTGAGCCGGAGCCCGGCGGAGGGCTACAGTCGTTCGTCCCGGACCGGTTCCGCGAGCCGATCCTGCGCTCCGCTTCGCGGTGGAACGTCTCAGCAGGGCTACTCGCCGCTCAGCTGATGGCCGAGTCCAACTTCAATCCCTTCGCCGTGTCGTCGGCAGGGGCGCAGGGGATCGCGCAGTTCATGCCGGGGACGGCCGCCCTCTACGGCCTCGACGACCCGTTCGACGCGCCGGCCGCGATCGACGCCCAGGCCCACCTGATGTCGGACCTCCTGGAGGAGTTCGGCGGCTCGACGTCCCTCGCCCTGGCCGCGTACAACGCGGGACCGGCGGCGGTGGAGGAGTGTCAATGCGTGCCGGACATTCCGGAGACGGAGGCGTACGTGGCGCGCATCCTCGGCCTGATGGGCGGCGCGGGGGAGCTGGTCACCCCGACGCTGGAGGTGCGGCTCGTCCGGTGAGCAGCCCTTGCTCCGGGTGCCGGTGGGCCGTCAGCCGCTGACGATGGCGTATCGCGAGGCTCAGCGCAGCGAGCGCTCGGGGTTCGTGTACGGCACGTAGTCGCGGCACGGCTCGCCGCGCAGGCCTGGACAGGGGGGCAACCCGGTCGGGGCCGAGACGCCGGAGACGACCGGCAGTAGCAGCTTCGACGGCATGTCCTTCGAGTGGGCGAGCATCACGTTGACCGGCTTGGTGGGGTCGGTCTGGTCGAACGCCCAGACCGGCTGGTCGCCGCCGGGCGCCTGGATCGTCACGCGGAGGCGGGATCCCTTCCGGTACATATGGCCCTCGTAGTAGAGGGGGATGGTCACCTTGGCCCACTTGCCCGCGGGCAGCGGCTTGGTGTCCGACTTGCGGAAGCTCGGGACCGGCTCGAGCTTGGTGCTCTTCTTCTGGTCGAGCTTGCGCTCGCTCGCCCTGAGCCAGCCGCTCTGCACGAAGGTCTCCTTGCCGTCCGGTCTCACCTCGGAGACGGTCGCCTGCAGGTCGACGCTGGGGGCCGCCGCCTGGATCCATGCCTTGAGCGCGCCGGCGCCGATCACGGCCGTGTCCTTGCTCAGCGGCTTGCTGACGTAGGAGAGCGCGTGGCCGGCCGGGCTCTGCGCCCACTGGTAGTCGGGCGTCGCCGTCCACAGGCCACCTGGGCCGGAGCCCGTGTCGCCGGTGAAGTCGGTCGGCGGCCTCGCTGCCGGGTCCCAGTTGAAGGTCTCGGCGCCGGACGCAGATCCCTTGTCGTGGCTCAGGGCACCGTTGTTGCCCAGGTACCAGGAGCGAGCGTGGGTGCCCGGCGGCGGGAAGCGCTTGAACGACTTCCTGAAGCCCTCGACCGGGGCGCCCGGCTGATCGCCGCCGGCTCCGTTGTCGAACAGGATCCGCACTGACGGCGACTTCTCGAACGCGGCGAGGGCGGAGGCGTAGTCGGGCTTCTGCTGGATCGGGTCGTTGGGCAGGTGGACGCCGTCGACGCCCATCACCGATTTGTAGATGGCTGGCACCACGGCCTTCTGGCCCGAGCTGAGCTCGGGTTTCTGCTGCGCGACGAAGAGCTCTAAGAAGTCGTACCAGCGGTTGAACGTCCTCGGGTCGAGCGAGTCGACGTGCACGCCGTTCGTGAACGTGAACCACTTATGGTCGGTGCCGGTGAAGTGCGAGGGCAGGGAGGGGCAGTGCCCGCCGGTCTGCTCGTCGGTCCACTGGCAGGCCATGAAGACCGGGGCGTGGATCTTGTGGACGAAGGTGATCGGCGACAGCGGGTCGGCGACCTTCGCGCGGTAGTAGTTGTTGCGCTCGATCTTCTTGATCAGGTTGACCGCTTCGGGGTGCAGGTCCTGGTTGGCCGCGCAGACCTTGTCGCCGTCCTGGATCTGCTGGTAAGCCCAGGGCTGGCCACTGGTGGGCGACGCGACCTCCGCGTCGTGCACGCGGTCCTCGGCCCACGGCACGGCGAAGCCCGTGTTGAGGACGCCGCCGGGATACAGCGTCGTTTGGGTGTTGTCGATCACCGAGAGCGGCGCGATCGCGGCCAGGTGCGGCGGGTTGGTCTGGCCGACGAAGAGCTGGCTGATGCCGCCGTAGGACACTCCCATCATCCCGACCTCGCCGTGGAGCACCCAGGGCTGGCGGGCGACGGTCTCGACCACGTCGTAGCCGTCCAGCGACTGGAGCCGCTCGAAGTAGTCGAAGGCCCCGCCCGAGCACCCGGTGCCGCGCATGTTCACGTCGACCACCGCGAAGCCAAGGATCTGGGCGATCGGCTGAATCGAGCTCTGCGGCCCGCTGGGGTCGGCGTAGCCGTAGCCCGAGTACTCGACCAGCGTGGGGTAGGGACCCTGGTCCGCCGGGCCCGGGAGGTGGACGTCGATCGCGAGCTTCGTGCCGTCCCGAGTAGTGAGGTAGCCGTAGCCGCCGGCGGGCAGCGTCTGGTTGTAGATCTTCGTGTTGGGAGGGGCAGGCCGGTCCGTGAGGACCTTGAACTTCGGCGATTCGGCGCCTCCGGACTCGCGGACGCGGTAGCCGCCGCCCGGCGCAACGCGCCGGTAGACGATCCCGCCGAGGGATCCCGCCGTCTTCGTCTGGACGACGTTGCCGTTGCCGTCGACCAGCTTCAGCCTCTGGCCGGGCTTGGCGCCGGTGAGCTCAACCTGCTGGGCGCTGCCGCGAACGGTGAAGGGAACCTGGAGGACGCCGCGGTCGGAAGCGCTCGCGAGGGCCGCGAAGACCAGCACGGTCGCCGCCACCGATCCAAGGATCGTTGCCGTGACTCCTGCCCGCCCGTGTACCCGTTCCGTGGGCCGCACTGACGAAGACTCTACCGCTCCTGGCTGGTCGGCCAAAGCCGATGTGGCCATCGCGGCCCCAAACCGCGTGTAACTTCCACTCGACAGTGCCCGCAGAGACCGAATCCGCGCGGCGACCTGGCCGCCCCGCCGCGGCGACGCGCGAGCAGGTGCTGGACGCCGCGCTCTACCGCTACCTGCGCGGCCGCCGCGTGGACATCCAGGCGATCGCAGCGGAGCTCGGCCTCGGCCGAGCCACGGTCCACCGCTGGTTCGGGACTCGCGAGGCGCTCATCGGGGAGGTCGTCGTGCGTGCCTCGGCCCCCGTGCTGGATGAGGCCCGCGCGAAGGCCGGCGGCACCGGGGGGCCCGCGCTCCTCGAGACCTTCGACCGGTTCAATCGCAGCCTGGCCGACGCGCCGGCTCTGCGCCAGTTCGTGGAAGCCGAACGGGAGGCGGCGCTGCGGATTATCACGTCCCGCAACGGCGTCGTCCAGCCGCGGATGGTCGAGATGATCACCGAGCTCATCTCGGACGAGGTCGAATCCGGGGCCTACGAGCCGCCGGTGGAGCCGGCCGTCCTCTCCTACGCGATCGTGCGCCTGGCCGAGGCGTTCCTCTTCAACGACACGGCGCTCGGCTCACGGGGCGACCTCGACCGGCTGCGAGAGGTCGAGGCGGCGCTGCTGCACGTCGCGCCCTGACCCGCCCGCGGGGCGGGCGAGCGCATAAGCTCCCGTCGATGGAACCCGTTCAGGTCGAAGGGATCGAGCAGCTGCAGGAGCTGATCGGCCGCGAGCTCGGCCCGACTGAGTGGCTCGAGATCACGCAGGAGGACATCGACAAGTTCGCCGACGTCTCCCGCGACCACCAGTGGATCCACGTCGACACCGAGCGCGCCGCCAATGAGAGCCCCTACGGCACCACCGTCGCGCACGGCGACCTGACGCTCTCGCTGATCGAGCATCTCCGCCCGCAGCTGATTCGCAACACGGGCGTGAAGATGGGGATCAACTACGGCTTCGACAAGGTCCGATTCCCGGCTGCGGTGCCCGCCGGCTCCCGCATCCGGGCGCGCGCCGAGGTCGTCTCCGTCAAGGAGCTCGGCGACGGGTGGTGGCACGTCGTGACCAAGTTCACCGTCGAGGGTGAGGGTCAGGACAAGCCCGTATGCGTGGCCGAGAGTGTCGGCCGCGCCCTTATCGGCTGAACGAGCCGGCCGCTACTGAACGGTGAGCGTGCCCTTCATGCCCGCTGCCTCGTGGGAGTCCACGCTGCAGTAGAAGGTGTAGCTACCGGACTTCAGGTTGCTCAGGTCGAGCGTCGTCTTGCCTCCGGTGACCACCTGTGAGCACCCGAGCTTCTTGCCGTTCGGGTCCTGGACGCAGACGTCGTGTCCGAGCGCGGAGTTCGGGTTGTTGAAGTCGATCGTCACGTTGCCCGCCTTCGCCGACAGCGAGGTCGTGTCGTAGGCGATCTGACTGGGGTCGGCGGCGAGGCTGACCGACGAGCTCGCGCCACCACCACCGCTACTGCTTCCTCCGCCACCGCCGCTGCTGGCAGCGGTCGTGGTCGGCGTGCTGGTGGAGCTGCTGCTTCCGCCGCAGGCGACCAGGGCGAGCGACGCGACGGCTGCAAGGCCAAAGGTCAGCGCGAGCTTCTTCATCAATCCCTCCGATACTTTGCTGGCAGGCGTGCGTGAGTGTATACCCAGGTTTCTTAGGCCGGGTTCAACGCGCGCCGGCTCCTGACAGGCGGCTTCGCGCGTGCTCAGCGGCCCTGGAACTCGGCCTGGCGGCCGTCCAGGAAGGCGGTGACGCCCTCGCGGAGGTCCTCGGTGGCCATGCTGTCCGCGATGCCGTGCCGCTCCAGCTGGAGGTGGTCCGTGAGACTGTTCTCGAGGCTCTGGCCCACCAGGAGCTTGGACATCCGCACGTAGTGGGGAGCCCTGGCCGCCAGCGCGGTGGCGCGCTCACGGGCGGTGTCCAGGAGCTCGTCGGCGGGCACGACCTCCGAGACGATCCCGTCCTCACGAGCCTGCACGGCGTTGAGGATCGGGTCCTCGAGGAGCAGCTGCAGCGCCCGCGACGGTCCCACGACCCGCGGCAGGAAATAGGTCATCCCTCCGTCCGGGGAGGCGCCGATCCGTCCGTAAGCACAGACGAACGCGGCGTCTTCCGAAGCGATCCTGATGTCGCACATCAGGGCGAGCGAGAAGCCGGCGCCGGCAGCCACCCCGTTGATCGCGCCGATCACCGGATACGGGATGCGCCGGAAGTCGACGATCGCCTGGTGGAGCACCTCGGCTCCGCGGCGAACGTCCGCGGACAGGTACTCCCCCGACTCCTCCAGGCCGCGCTTGAACCAGGTCACGTCGCCGCCGGCGGAGAAGGCCCGGCCAGCACCGGTGACGATCAGGCCGCGCAGGGCGGCGCGGTCGGCCAGCCATCCGGCCGCGGTGACCAGTTCGCCGATCAGCTCCGGGCTCATGGCGTTGAGCACCTTGGGGCGATTGAGGGTGAGCGTCCCGATGTCGCCGTCGACGTCGATGCTGATGGTCTCGAGCTGGGGTGGCGCGGGTGCTTCGGCTGTGGTCATCGGGGCTCCAGAGGTCGGCGTCCAAACGTGAACGGAATGTGTATTTGGCCAGCGGGCCGGGAGCCTAACCTTGTCTTAGGTATGGCGGACCAGCCACACAGCCTCGACGAGCAACGAAAGCAGCTGCCCGACTCGCCTGGCGTCTACATGTTCAAGGACGCGGACGGCGGCGTGCTCTATGTCGGCAAGGCGACCTCGATCCGCAAGCGGGTCACCTCGCACTTCTCGGGGCCGCACCGTGGCGGCTTCGACTTCATCGGCCGGGTGGGCTCGATCGACTTCCTCGTCACGGAGACCGAGGCCGAGGCGCTGCTGGCCGAGCAGCAGTTCATCAAGCGCCATCGCCCGAAGTTCAACATCCGGCTGCGCGACGACAAGTCGTACCCGTACATCGGCGTAAGTCTCGACGAGGAGTTCCCGCGCGTCTACTTCACCCGCGAGCGCCACCGCTCGGGCCGCGTGTATTTCGGGCCGTTCTCGAGCGCCCGCCGGGTCCGCGAGACGCTCGACCTGCTGGGGAAGCTGTTCCAGTACCGCACCTGCGAGGGGCCCGAGCCCGGCCGGCGGTCGGGCGTGCCCTGCCTGGACTACTACATCAAGCGCTGCCAGGCGCCCTGCGTGGGCTACATCGACCGCGAGGAGTACAGGCGAAACATCGAGGCGATCGTGGACTTCCTCTCCGGCCGCTATCGCGACGTCGAGCGTGACCTCGAGCGCAAGATGACCGAGGCGTCCGACGCGGAGGAGTTCGAGCGAGCCGCGACCTACCGGGACCGCCTCGAGGCCGTGCGGTCGCTGATGCAGCGGCGCAGCGTCGCCGGCGAGTCGCTCGAGACCGCCGATCTGATCGCGGTGGCCGTCGAGGGCACGGGTGCGAACGCCCAGGTCTTCCAGGTGCGCGACGGAGTGCTCGCGGAACGCCAGGGCTTCTACCTGGCGAACGAGGGCGAGCGTGGGGAGACGGAGGTGACGGAGGAGTTCATCGCGCAGTACTACTCCGCGGTGCC
>Ga0105245_10005172_pt1 | contig 11461 bp, 12 predicted proteins | sample KBSM54metaG_FD_81523 | JGI IMG/M metagenome (GOLD analysis project Ga0105245, IMG submission 81523) | Miscanthus rhizosphere microbial communities from Kellogg Biological Station, Michigan, USA - KBS M5-4 metaG | ecosystem: Host-associated > Plants > Roots > Rhizosphere > Soil | place...
ACCGCCAAGATCGAGGAGCTGATCGACGAGCTGTCGGCCGACTACACGATCGCCATCGTCACCCACAACATGCAACAGGCTGCGCGCGTGTCGAACTACACCGCGTTCATGTACCTCGGCGAGATGATCGAATTCGACACCACCGACAAGATCTTCACGACGCCGCGTGACACGCGGACCCAGGACTACATCACCGGGCGCTTCGGCTAGAGCAGGATTGCGAAGGACCAACAATCATGACCGACCACACCACAAAGGCCTTCGACGTCGACCTGCAGGAGATCGCCCGCCTCGTCTCCGAGATGGGTGGGCTGACCGAGAAGCAGATCGGCGATTCCGTGGACGCGCTTAGCCGCCAGGACGGGCCGCTGGCGCAGCGCGTCATCAGTCTCGACAGCAAGGTCGACGCCCTGCAACGCGAGATCGAAGAGAAGTCAGTGCTGACGATCGCGCGACGCCAGCCGATGGCCGTCGACCTGCGCGACGTCATCGGCGCCCTGCGCCTCGCCAACGACCTTGAGCGCATCGGCGACCTCGCCAAAAACATTGCCAAGCGTGTTCCCGCGATCGATGGCGACGTTCAGCTGCAGAAGGTGATGCGCGGGGTCGAGCACATGGCCGACCTGGTGCTCACCCAGGTCAAGGACGTGCTCGACGCCTATGCGCGCCGCGACCTCAACAAGGCGCTGGCGGTCTGGCGCGGCGACGAGGAAATCGACGCCGTCAACAACTCGCTGTTCCGCGAATTGCTGACCTACATGATGGAAGACCCCCGCAACATCACGCTGTGCATCCATCTCCTGTTCTGCGCCAAGAACATCGAGCGCATGGGTGACCATGCGACCAATATCGCCGAGACCGTCTATTACATGGTGGAAGGCCACCCGATCATGGACGAGCGGCCGAAGGGCGACACCACGGCGTCGGCACGCATTGCGTTGCGTCAGTAGGACCGCAGCCACACCTAAGGAAACCGCATGTCCGCTCGCATCCTGATCATCGAGGACGAAGAGCCCCTGACCTTGCTGCTACGTTACAATCTCGAAGCCGAGGGCTACGAGGTCGAAACGGTGGCGCGCGGCGATGAAGGCGACCTGCGGCTCAAGGAACAGCCGCCCGACCTCGCCGTCATCGACTGGATGCTGCCGGGCCTGTCCGGCATCGAGCTGATCCGCCGCCTGCGCACACGTCCGGAGAGCCAAAAGCTGCCGGTGATCATGCTGACCGCACGCGGCGAAGAGGGCGAGCGCGTGCGCGGGCTCGCCACCGGCGCCGACGACTATATCGTCAAGCCGTTCTCGGTCCCCGAGCTGCTGGCGCGCATCCGCGCACTCCTGCGTCGCGCCAAGCCCGAGCACGTTGCCGAGGTCCTGGTCGCCGGCGATATCGAGCTCGACCGCGAGAAGAAGCGCGTGTCGCGCTCGGGCCGCGAGGTGCCGCTTGGACCGACCGAGTTCCGCCTGCTCGAGTTCCTGATGCAGAGCCCCGGCCGCGTCTATACGCGCGAGCAGCTGCTCAACGGCGTGTGGGGCCGCGACATCTACATCGACGAGCGCACGGTTGACGTGCATGTCGGCCGTCTGCGCAAAGGCCTCAACCGCGGCCGCGCCCCCGACCCGATCCGCACGGTGCGCGGCGCCGGCTACGCCTTCAACGACCGCTTCGGCAAGGCGAACTAGCGCGGTATCGCGCTCGCTGTCCCCGTCGGGCTCATATCAGGCGTAAAAAGCGCTAGGAACAGTGGCCGCAAAGCTCCATATAGGGGCATGGCAAAAGCCGTTCGCGTGATCTTCAAGCCCAAGCGCATCGCCGAGGGCGACTGGCAAATCGAAGCCCATCATCCCGACGCCGAAATCCGTTACGTGACCGGGTTCCCTGACAAAGCCGCCATTGATGAATGGCTGAACGGTGACGGCAAGGTTCGGTGGCTGCGGTCGCAGGGCTACGCGAAATAAGCCAACTCCAGAGACGAAATCGCCCGCTATACGCGGGCGATCACGACGTCCAAACGGCCAAAACGCGCTAGCCGCGCGGCGGACGGTTGCGGTCGCGCCGACGATCGACCACCGGCTGATACGCGACGCGCGAGTGATAGCCGCAGTAGGGCACGCCCTCGACCGGCTTGCCGCCGCAGAAGAAGAACTCGGACGAGCCCGGATCGCCGATCGGCCAACGGCACTTGTCGTCGTTGAGCTCAAGCAGCGTGCAACGCTGCCCGATCGGAATGATGTTCTCGATCAGCTCGGGCTCTGGCTCGACCTCGAGCTCGTGCGCATAGGCGAGCGCGGTGTTGCCGCGCATCTGCGGGCGCACGCGCAGCATGTGCGAGTGGGTGCGTGGCTTGCGCGGACGCGGCGCCGCCGACGACGGCGACTTGGCGCGGCCCGACAAGCCGAGACGGTGAACCTTTCCGATCACCGCGTTGCGCGTGACGTTGCCGAGCTCGTTGGCGATCTGGCTGGCGGACAATCCGTCCGCCCAAAGCTTCTTCAACAACTCCACGCGTTCCGCAGTCCACGACATGGATGGTTGCCTCTCGTCTGTGCTTGAGACGCTCGTCTGCTCTGGTGAATCCGACAATGCTCTCATCGATTTTCTCTGTGCCTCTGGCCCCAGTCAGGGCGGATTTTTTCTAAAGTGCCTTGTTCGGATTGGGCGACTGCACGCTGCCCGGAATCCCTCCTCGCCCGCGGTCAGCCGCAATGCCGACCGTCGGAACTCCGACGCTCACAAACTCAGAAGTTGCAGGCTGCGATCTCCCGCCGCACGAGATATCGTGCCTGACGAGCGCGAAACTACAATACGTCGAGACTCGCACGCAAGAGTCCCGCCGGACCGCGTCCACATATTCCCGATGTTATCGGCAGATTTCACACGTTTGAGCCGGATGACGTTGCATTTTCGACACTGCGCGCTCCGGTTGACTTCAATGCGCTGCGACCTAAAATACCCCTCAGTGCCGCCCGCAATGGCGGCACATTTCATTTTGAGTGTCTGAATACGCATGATCCCGAAAAGTGGTCACCGATTTTCGGATCGGATCATGCGCCAAGGATAATTGGCGAACGCGCCATGGCCTCGCATCTGTTGCCGACCTACGCCCGTGTCGACCTCGCCTTCGAGCGAGGCGAAGGCGTTTGGGTTACCGCCACCAACGGCGATCGCTATCTCGATTTCACCGGCGGCGTTGCGGTCAACGTGCTCGGCCACGCCCATCCCTACCTCGCCAAAGCGTTGAGCGAGCAAGCGAACAAGCTATGGCACGTGTCGAACCTGTTCCGCATTCCGGAGGCCGAGCGGCTGGCGGAACGGCTGTGCGCCGCGACCTTTGCCGATGTGGTGTTCTTCTGCAATTCGGGCACCGAGGCGATCGAAGGCTCCATCAAGCTCGCGCGCAAATACCATGCGGTGAATGGGCACCCGGAGAAATTCCGCATCGTCACCTACGAAGGCGCCTTCCACGGCCGCACGCTGGCGGCTCTCTCAGCTACCGGCAACAAGAAGTATCTCGACGGCTTCGGTCCGCCGGTGGAAGGCTTTGACCAGGTTGCGTTCGCCGACCTCGAGGCGACCAAAAAAGCGATCGGCCCCAACACCTGTGGCATCCTGATCGAGCCGATCATGGGTGAAGGCGGCGTGCGGGTGGTGCCGACCGAATTCCTGCGCGCGTTGCGCGAGCTGTGCGACCAGCGCGGTCTCTTGTTGATGTTCGACGAGGTGCAGACTGGCGTCGGACGCACCGGCAAATTCTTCGCTTATCAGCGCACCGGCGTGACGCCCGACGTGATGGCGCTTGCCAAGGGCCTGGGTGGCGGCTTCCCGGTCGGCGCGTTCCTGGCAACGGCCGAAGCCGGCAAGGGCATGACCGCCGGCACGCACGGCTCGACTTTCGGCGGTAATCCGCTGGCGACAACGGTCGGCAATGCCGTGCTCGATGTGGTGCTGGAGCCCGGCTTCCTCGAGCGCGTGCAGCAGACGTCCCTGCGCTTCAAGCAGCGGCTGGCCGAGATCAAGGATCGCCACCCGGGGGTTATCGCGGAGGTGCGCGGCGAAGGCCTGCTGCTGGGTGTGCGCACGCACACGCCGAACGGCGAACTCGTCGACGCCCTGCGGGCGGAGAAAATGCTCGCGGTCGCCGCCGGCGACAATGTCGTGCGGCTGCTGCCGCCGCTCATCATTACAGATGCCGAGATCGGGGAAGCGATCACGCGCCTCGACCGCGCCGCCACCGCCGTGGCGCAGCGCCAGCCGAAAAAGGGAGCCGTCGGGTGAGCGGCGCCATCCGCCACTTTCTGGACCTCACCGACATTCCGACCAAAGAGCTGCGCGGGATGATTGAGAGCGGCCGCGCCATGAAGAAGCAGAAGAGCCGCGGGCATGGCCGCGGTCTCAAGCAGCCGCTCGCCGGCAAGATGCTGGCGATGATCTTCGACAAGCCCTCGACCCGCACGCGGGTGTCGTTCGATGTCGCGATGCGCCAGCTCGGCGGCGACGTGCTGATGCTCGATGGCCAGGCCATGCAGCTCGGGCGCGGCGAAACCATCGCCGATACGGCGCGCGTTCTCTCGCGCTACGTCGACGCCATCATGATCCGCACCCTGCGGCACGATAATCTGCTGGAGTTGGCGCAGTACGCGACCGTGCCCGTGATCAACGGCCTGACCCGGCAGTCGCACCCCTGCCAGGTGATGGCCGACGTGATGACGTTCGAGGAGCATCGCGGCCCGATCCGCGGCAAGACCATCGCCTGGAGCGGCGACGCCAACAACGTGCTGGCTTCGTGGCTGCAGGCTGCCAAGTGCTTCGACTTCAACCTGCATGTCGCGACCCCGCCGGAACTGCCGGTGAAGAAGCCGCTGCTCGCCTGGGCGAAGGCGTCGGGGGCCTCGATCAAGATCGGCAATGACCCCGAGACAGCGGTAAAGGGCGCCGATTGCGTGGTGACGGATACCTGGGTGTCGATGGGGGACGAGGAAGTCGGCAAGCGCCACAACCTGCTCAAGCCCTATCAGGTCAACGCCCGCCTTATGGCAAAAGCCAAGCCAGACGCCATATTCATGCACTGTCTGCCCGCCCACCGTGGGGAGGAAGTTACCGACGAGGTCATCGATGGCCCGCAGTCGGTAGTTTTCGACGAGGCAGAAAACCGGTTGCATGCCCAAAAGGGAATCCTGGCCTGGTGTTTACACGCAGGCTAACTGAGCACTTGATGAGATGACGATCCCCACACGAGCTCCCTCCGATCTCGTGGCCGAGGATGCGATTTTGCCGTTCGAGGTTGCCGCGCTCGACCAGCGCGGACGCATCGTCCGGCTCGGGCCCGCGCTCGACCGTATCCTGGCCGCCCATGAATACCCGCCGCCCGTGGCCACGCTGCTGGGCGAGGCTGTCGTGCTGACCGTGCTGCTTGGCTCCTCGCTGAAGTTCGAAGGTCGCTTCATCCTGCAGACGCAGACCGACGGACCGGTGAGCATGCTGGTCGTGGACTTCACCACGCCCGGCAAGGTGCGCGCCTGTGCGCGCTATGACGCTGCACGGGTGGCGGCGATCGCCAACGCGCGCCCGACCGCCGGCGAACTCCTCGGCAAGGGTCACCTCGCCATGACCATCGACCAGGGGCCCGACATGAGCCGCTATCAGGGCCTGGTCGCGCTCGACGGCGGCGACCTCGAGGACGCGGCGCACGAATACTTCCTGCGCTCCGAGCAGATCCCGACGCGCGTGCGCCTCGCAGTGGCCGAGGAGTACACCTCCGGCAGCACCGGCACGCAGCATCACTGGCGCGCCGGCGGCATCATGCTGCAATTCCTGCCCGAAAAGCCGGAGCGCATGCGGCAATCCGATCTCGACCCCGGCGATGCGCCGGAGGGCAGCCCGACGCACCAGGTTGCCGAGGACGAAGCCTGGGTCGAGGGCCGTTCGTTGATCGAGACCGTGACCGACGTCGAGCTGATCGACCCGGATCTGTCGAGCGAGAAGGTCCTCTACCGGCTGTTCCACGAGCGCGGCGTGCGCGTGTTCAATTCGCACGAGGTGCTGGCGAAGTGCACATGCTCGCGCGAGAGCGTATCGGACATGCTCAAGAGCTTTTCCGATGACGACCGCAACCACATGGTCGAGAACGGCCGGATCGAGGTGACCTGCGAGTTTTGCAGCGCGACTTACGAGTTCGCGCCGGCGGAAGTCGGCGCGGTGGATCCGGCCAAGCCGGGTTGAGCGTCAATTCACGGTGCGCTTTTTTTCCGGCGCATCGAGCGAGAATGCCGGAATCGCCACGTCGAAACGCTCGCCTGAGCGTGTCACCATGCCGTAAGTGCCGGTCATGATGCCCGACGGCGTCGGCAGCGGCACGCCGCTGGTATATTCAAACTTGCCGCCGGGCTCGAGCACCGGCTCCTCGCCGACGACGCCGGCGCCCTTCACTTCCTGCACGCGCCCGAACTCGTCGGTAATCTTCCAATGCCGCGTCTTGAGTTGCACCGTCTCGGCGCTGCCATTGGTGATTTCGATGGTGTAGCTCCAGAAGAAGTAGCTCTTTTCGGCTGACGACCGGTCCGGCATGAACTTGGGGTTCACGCTGACGGCGATGTTGCGGGTCACAGCCTGGTACATTGTAAGGGCCTCGCGCAGGATGGGATCCTGCGCCCACGTGTATAATCGTCAGTGAATCGCATCTTGGCGGACGATACAATCACCCAGCACTATGGTCGTCCGGATGGCCATGAATGAACGGCAGATGCTTGTTAAGCCACTGACGCAGGACGCGGTTTTGGAGCCGGCCGTGCCAGCCCCCGTACGCCTGCCGACGCCCGTGATGGCGCCGCCGCCGCCGGCCGAGCGCGACTTGCGCCTTGATCTTTTCCGCGGCATCGCGCTGTGGCTGATTTTCCTCGATCACATCCCCTCGAACATCGTCAGCTGGATCACGATCCGCAATTACGGCTTCAGCGACGCCACCGAGATCTTCGTGTTCATCTCCGGTTACACGGCGGCCTTCGTCTACGGCCGGACTATGCGCGACCGCGGCGTCATTGTGGCGGGCGCACGCATGCTCAAGCGCGCGTGGCAGGTCTATGTCGCGCACATCTTCCTGTTCGTGATCTATCTCGCCGAGATCGCCTACGTCTCGTCGAGCTTCGAGAACCCGCTCTATGCCGAAGAAATGGGCGTGTTCGATTTTCTCAAGCAGCCCGACGTCACGCTGGTGCAAGCGCTGCTCCTGAAGTTCAAGCCGGCCAACATGGACGTGCTGCCGCTTTACATCGTGCTCATCGCGGGCTTCGCGCCGTTCATCTGGCTGCTGCAACGCTGGCCGACGGTGGCGCTCGCCGCCTCCGCGCTGCTCTATGCTCTCACCTGGCATTTCGGCTGGAACCTGCCGTCCTATCCGTCGGGCGCATGGGTGTTCAATCCGTTCGCGTGGCAACTGATGTTCGGCTTCGGCGCCTGGTGCGCGCTCGGCGGGGCCGAGAAACTCGCGCCGCTGGTGAACTCGCGCACCGCGCTCGGGCTGGCGGTCGCTTATCTGGTGTTCGCATTCGCCATCGTGATGACCTGGTATTTCCCCGCCTACGCCTCTCTGGTGCCGCGCTGGCTGTCGGACTGGATGTATCCGATCGACAAGACCAACCTCGACGTCCTGCGGTTCGCGCACTTCCTCGCGCTGGCGATCCTGACCGTCCATTTCATTCCGAAAACCTGGCCCTATCTAAATAGCCAGGTGCTGCGGCCGGCCGTCCTGTGCGGCCAGCACTCGCTGGAGATTTTCTGTTTGGGCGTGTTCCTGGCGTTTGCGGGCCATTTCATCATCGAACAGGTATCGAGCCGCCTCGCCGCCCAGGTGGCCGTGAGCATCCTCGGTGTGGTCATCATGGCGGGGGCGGCGGCGCTGATGACGTGGTATAAAAAAGTCGAGGGCCAGCGCCCGGGCGGTCGTTCCCGACCCGGAGATGCGGACCTCGCGGGAGGCGAAGCATGAGGCGGGTCGCAATGAAGCGGATCGCAACAGCATTCGCATTGCTCCTGGCGAGCAGCAACGCTGCGCTCGCGACGGGAGATACCGCGTGCACGGTCGCCGAGCCCCTCCTCTCCAATGACTTCCCGCTGCCGAACGTCACCGCCGCCATCAAGGCGAAGAAGCTCGACATCACGGTCATTGGCTCGACGTCGTCGACGCTTCCCGACACCAGCGGCCCCAACAAGGGTTACCCGTGGCGGCTCGAAGCCGCGCTCACGCACAAGCTCCCCGGCGTAGCGGTGAAAGTGACGGTGCACGCCAAGCCGCGCGAAAGCGCGGCCGACATGCAGAAGCTGCTCGGAGAGGTCGTCGCAAGCGAAAAGCCCGCGCTGGTGATCTGGCAGACCGGCACTGTCGAAGCGATGCGCCGCACCGATATGGACGACTTCCGCACGGTGCTCGAGGACGGCATCGACGCCGCCAAGGCTGCGAACAGCGATATCATCTTAATGAACATGCAATACAGCCCGCGCACCGAACTCGTGTTCGCCGGCCCGCCCTATGGCGAAGCGATGCGAATTGTTGCGATGCAACACGGGATACCGCTGTTCGATCGGATGGCGATCATGCGGCACTGGGGCGAGCTAGGCACTTTTGATTTCAATGAAACGACGCGGAAACTCGATACCGCGGCAAAAGTCCACGACTGCCTCGGGCATTTACTCGCTCGTCAGATTTTTGACAGTACCAATTTGCCAAATACTGCCGGGTCCGCTATTCGATAGTGATGACCTATAAGGCTGGCAGTGCAGTGCTGGTCGCCCTCGTTTGCGGGGCGTTTTTTTGCACCTCGATTAACCCGGCATTAACCGCTGAAAAACCGGCGTGCAAAGTTCCGACTGATCTCACGCGTCTCGATCGTCCGCTCACGCATGTCGCGCTGCGCATTGCCGCGCGCGAGCCGCTGAAGATCGTCGCGATCGGATCATCGTCGACTGCCGGCGCCGGCGCGAGTTCGCCCGCGGCATCTTATCCGAGTCAACTCGAAGCCGATCTCAAGCAACGCTTCCCGCATTCGCAGATCACCGTCGTCAATCGCGGCGTGAACGGCGAAATCTCCTCCGAGATGATCGCGCGCTTCGACACCGACGTGATCTCGGAGAAGCCCGACCTCGTGCTGTGGCAAGTCGGCAGCAACTCGGTGCTGCGCGATCATCCATTGCTGCCGCACAGCGCGCTGATCCGCGAAGGCGTCCAGCGCATCAAGGCGGCGAACGCCGACGTCGTACTGATCAATCTGCAGTTCGCGCCGAAGATCCTCGTCAAGCCCGACGCCGAAGGCATGGTGACGTTGATCGACGTGGCCGCCAAGGAGACCAACGTCGGCGTGTTCCACCGCTTCTCGGTGATGCGCCACTGGCGCGAAGTGCGCGACATGCCGTTCGACGCGTTCCTCACCGCCGACGGCCTGCACCTCAACGACTGGGGTTACGAGTGCTGGGCCAAGTTGCTCGGCGCCTCGATCGAGGAAGCCGCGACACGGCCCGCGCTCTCGGCCACCGTTACGCCGTCCGCGCCGGTCGTTCCGGCAAGCCAGACGTCGAAGTAGTCGCACTCCCCACCCTCGGCCCTTGCCATATCGCGTTGCGTCGGCGCACACTCGCGCCATGTGCCCGTTCGCGTACCGCCTGCTGATCGTTGCCCTTGCCTGCGCCTTCGCGACGAGCGGCGCGGCGTGGCAGCGTTGCTCGGCCGCCACGACGGCGAATGCCGCCCTGCCGGCAGCGTCAGAGCAGGAAGCGCACAGCGCCCATCACGGCGCGAGCAGCGCACATACAGACCACCAGCACGCCGGCCACCATCACGCGGACCACGGCACACCGGCGGACGACAATCCGGCGGGCGGATTCGACGACCACGCCTGCCAGAAATGCTGCGGCCTCTGCACGTTGGCGAGCATAGCGCCAGTGGCGTCGATCGCCGGCGCGCCGCTGACGGTTTCGCACGTGCTGTCCGCGCTCGCTGCCGACCGCATCAACGGATGGGCCGGCCCGCTCGACCCCGGAATACCCAAACCTCGCGCCTAGAACAGCCGCCGCTTTCGCGGCGGATCGCGCGCGCCCTCGCTTCGCGGGCGCGGCCACGTTCATTTGCGGGAAGAGGATTGAAATGGGTCACCCCACAGTGTCGCGCACGCACGCGCATAAGCTTTCGTTGTCTGCCGCTGTCGTGCTGGCTGGATTGTCGCCCGCGCTGGCGCAGCAACCGGCGCCCGCCGATCATTCCCAGCACGAACAACCTGCGGCGCCCGCCGTCGACCACTCGGGCCATGCATCACCGCCGCCAACCCCGCCGGCCGCAGGCGACCACTCGCATCATCAGACTGCACCCGTCGATCACTCGCAGCACGGCAAGACGACGGCGGCACCGAAGCCACGCAAAGCTTTGGCCAAGCCGATTGCGGCGCACGATCATCGCGCGGCGACGCGTCCGGCTGCTCCTGCGCCGTCCGACCACGGCAGCCACGATGCGGCAGCACACCCAGCGATGCCTGCATTCCTCGGCCGCTATCCGGGGACGCGCGAGGGTTCGGGTACCGCCTGGGTGCCCGACACGACGCCGCACGAAGGCATTCACGGCAAGGCCGGCGATTGGCAGACCATGTGGCACGGCCTCGTCAACGTGGTGCACGACAGCCAGGGCGGACCGCGTGGCGATCGCAAGACCTTCGCATCCGGCATGCTCATGGGCATGGCACAGCGCGAGACCCCGGACGGCACCATAGGGTTGCGCGCCATGCTGTCGCCGGAACCGTTCATGGGTCCGCGCGGCTATCCGCTGCTGTTCGCGACCGGTGAGACGGCCGACGGCCGCTCGCATCTCGTCGATCGCCAGCATCCGCATGATCTTTTCATGGAGCTTGCAGCGACCTACAGCCGCAATCTCTCGGCCAACAGCAGCGTCTTTGTCTACGGCGGTCTGCCCGGTGAGCCGGCGCTCGGGCCGCCGGCGTTCATGCATCGCACCAGCGGCGCCGATAATCCGGAAGCGCCGATTTCACACCATTGGCTCGACTCCACCCACATCACCTTTGGCGTCGTCACCGCGGGCGTGATCGTAGACACTTGGAAGCTCGAGGCATCGGCCTTCCGCGGACGCGAGCCCGATCAATACCGCTTCGATATCGAGGCACCGAAACTCGACAGCGCAGCCGCGCGCTTGTCGTGGAATCCGACGCGGGAATGGTCGCTGCAGGTGTCGTACGGCCGCCTGCGCTCGCCCGAGCAACTCGAGCCCAATCTCGACGAAAACCGCCTCACAATGTCCGCCATCTATACGACGCGACTTGCCGGCGATGCTTTGTGGAGCACGACCGTGGCATGGGGACGCAAGATGCTGCGGCCGGGGCCGACGCTCGACGCGCTGCTGCTCGCCAGCGGCGAGACGGCGAACGGCCAGACCCACCTGATCGACCGGCAGCATCCGCACGATCTGTTCATGGAG
>Ga0105245_10005173_pt1 | contig 11460 bp, 12 predicted proteins | sample KBSM54metaG_FD_81523 | JGI IMG/M metagenome (GOLD analysis project Ga0105245, IMG submission 81523) | Miscanthus rhizosphere microbial communities from Kellogg Biological Station, Michigan, USA - KBS M5-4 metaG | ecosystem: Host-associated > Plants > Roots > Rhizosphere > Soil | place...
GGTGCGGCCGAACTCGACCAGCACCGACCCCTCGGCGTGGTCGAGCCAGTTGCGGGTGATGGTGACCGGCCGCAGCTCGTCGGGGCGGCGTCCGTCTATGCGTGACATGGCTTCGACCCTAGAGGGCGCCGCCGACAGTCCCTGGAGCAGGCCGTGCCCGCACACCCGTGCGCCGCCAAAGGCCCCGACGACCCGGGCGCACGGTCACACGTCGTACGACGCGCCTGGCTGGGCCAGCTCGACCGAGCCATCGAAGGCGGGGGTGGCCTCCGACAGGGCCCGATCGCGGTCCCGCCATGGCGGGATGTGGGTCAGCAGCAGCCGGTCGACGCCGGCGCGCTGCGCGTGGTCGCCCGCCTCCCTGCCGGTCAGGTGCAGGTCGGCGTCGTTGTCGTCACCCTCGACGAACGACGACTCGCAGAGCAGGAGGTCCGCTCCCTGCGCCAGGGTCACGAGCGCCTCGGTCGGCCCGGTGTCGCCGGAGTAGACGAGGGAGCGCCCCTCGTGCTCGACCCGCATGGCGAAGCAGGGCACCGGATGGGCGACCTTGCGCACCGTGACATGCAGCGGGCCGATGTCGTAGTGCGCGTCCTCGGACCACTCGACGAACGTGAACGCCTTGTGGATCTCCTCGGTCGTCTCCATGCCGTAGGCGCGCGCGATGCGCTCGTCGGTGCCGGGCGGGCCGTAGACGGGGATGTGCGGGAACGGCCCGTCCGGGTGGTAGTAGCGGGCGACGTAGAGGCTGGCGAGGTCGAAGCAATGATCGGCGTGCAGGTGGCTGAGCAGGACGGCGTCGATGGCATAGGGGTTGGCGTGCGAGTAGAGGGCACCGAGTGCCCCGTTGCCCAGGTCGAGCAGCATCTGATGGCCGCCGGCCTCGACGAGATAGCAGGAGGCGGGGCTCGCCGGGCCCGGCACCGAGCCGGAGCAGCCCACGATCGTTAGCCTCATGTCTCGCGGTCCCGTGGGGTGGTTGTGCCGCTCACAGCAGTGGCTTCGACGCCTTCGACGCCGCCGGCTTCAGGCCCGAGAAATCGGCGGCTCAGGTCATGGAACACGTCGGGGTCTCCGGTCGTGAGGAATCGGTGCTTGGGCTCGGGCAACCCGAGCGGCCGCTCGATGCCGCCGGCGAGCAGGGCGCGATAGACGTCTTTGGCGGTCTCCTCGGCGCTGGACACCAGCGTCACTGCGTCGCCCATGACATAGGACACGACGCCGGTGAGGAGCGGGTAGTGCGTGCAGCCGAGGATCAGGGTGTCGACCCCGGCAGCAGCGACGGGGTCGAGATAGTCATGTGCGGCGGCAAGAAGCTCGCCACCACCGGTGACCCCGTCCTCGACGAACTCCACGAACAGCGGGCACGCCTGAGTGGTCACGCGGATCTGGGGTGCCGCGGCGAAGGCGTCCTCGTACGCTCGACTCGTCTTGGTCGCCACCGTCGAGATGACGCCTACGTGGCCGTTGCGAGTGGCCGCCACCGCACGCCGGACGGCGGGCCGGATCACCTCGACGACGGGCACGTCGTAGCGCTCGCGCGCGTCGTGCAGGACCGCGGCGCTCGCGCTGTTGCACGCGATGACGAGCAGCTTGACGCCCTGCCCGACGAGGTGGTCGAGGCACTCGAGCGCGAACTCGCGGACCTCGGCGATCGGCCGGGGACCGTAGGGCGTCCGCGCGGTGTCGCCGTAGTAGAGCACCGGTTCGTGCGGCAGCTGGTCGAGCACTGCGCGCGCGACCGTCAGCCCTCCGAAGCCGGAGTCGAAGATGCCGATCGGAGCGTCTGCCACGAGAAGGCAGCGTACGGCGTGCCTCGGACAGGAACGATCCTGGCTTGTGGACCCCCGTTCACCGGACACGCCGCAGAACCGGTGTGTCGGAGTCCACAACGCGGGCGGTCACGCCCAGAGCTGGCCCTCGAGGTGCGCCTCGGCCTGGTCCAGCGTCCCGACGTAGGCACCGGTGGAGAGGTACTTCCATCCCGCGTCGCACACGACCAGGGCAACGTCCGCCCGCCGACCCTCCTGCGCCGCCCGGGCTGCTACACCGAGCGCGGCGTGCAGGATCGCACCCGTCGAGATGCCGGCGAAGATGCCCTCGTTGTCGAGCAGCTCACGCACCCGACGTACTGCGTCGCGCGGTCCCACTGCGAACCGGGTGGTCAGCACCGACTCGTCGTAGAGCTCGGGCACGAAGCCCTCGTCGAGGTTGCGCAAGCCATAGACCAGCTCGCCATAGCGCGGCTCGGCGGCCACGATCTCGATGTCCGGAACGCGCTCGCGCAGGAACCGCCCGACGCCCATCAACGTGCCCGTTGTGCCGAGTCCGGCCACGAAGTGGGTGATGGACGGCAGGTCCTCGAGGATCTCCGGACCGGTCGTCGCGTAGTGCGACTCGGCGTTGGCCTGGTTGCCGTACTGATAGAGCATCACCCAGTCGGGGTGGTCCACAGCGATCTGCTTCGCGACGCGCACCGCCTCGTTGGAGCCACCGGCCGCGGGCGACGACACGATCTCGGCGCCCCACATCTCCAGCAGCTGACGTCGCTCGATCGACGTGTTCTCCGGCATCACGCAGACCAGCCGATAGCCCTTGAGCCGGGCCACCATCGCGAGCGAGATGCCGGTGTTGCCCGACGTCGGCTCGAGGATGGTGCAGCCGGGCCGCAGCTGGCCGGACTTCTCGGCCTCCTCGACCATCCACAGCGCCGGCCGGTCCTTGACCGAACCCGTCGGGTTGCGGTCCTCCATCTTCGCCCAGAGCCGCACATCGGGCCCGGGTGAGAGCCGCGGCAGCCCGATCAGCGGGGTGCGGCCGACGGAGTCGAGCAACGAGTCGTAACGCATCTGCCTACCGCGCGCCGCCCGCGACGGCCGGCAGCACCGTCACGTTGTCGCCGTCGGCAACCGTCGTCTCGAGACCGCCGAGGAAACGTACGTCCTCGTCGTTGAGATAGACGTTGACGAACCGGCGCAGCCCCTTCTCGTCCACCAGGCGCTCGCGCAGCCCCGGGTGCCGGCTCTCCAGGTCGTCGAAGACCTCGGCGAGCGTGCCGGCCGAACCCTCCACGGCCTTCTCGCCGCCGGTGTACGTGCGCAGGATCGTCGGGATCCGGACCTCGACGCTCATCAGATGGGACCTCTCATGTTGGCTGGACCGGTCGCCACGGCGACCGGCTAAGACTCTCCGGCTGGTTCCACAGGCTGCAACGCCGGGACCACCGCGACCTCTTCCTCAGTGACCTCGCCGTCCACGATGCGGAAGGACCGGAAGTCCGTGACGTCCGGTTCACGGGTCGAGACGAGCACGTAGTGCGCGCCCGGCTCCTGCGCCAGCGAGATGTCGGTCCGCGACGGGTAGGCCTCGGTCGCCGTGTGCGAGTGGTAGATCACCACAGGCTCCTCGTCACGGTCGTCCATCTCCCGGTAGAGCGCGAGCAGGTCGTGGGAGTCGAACTCGTAGAACGTCGGCGACCGGGCAGCGTTGAGCATCGCCACGAACCGCTCCGGACGGTCGGAGCCCGCCGGTCCCGCAACGACGCCACACGCCTCGTCGGGGTGGTCCCGGCGGGCGTGCGAAACGATGGCGTCGTACGTCGCCTGGTCGATCTCGAGCACACTGGTAAGCGTAGGGGTGCCTCGTGCCGCGCTCGGAGCCAGCCGAGGAAACCCCGTTGGCGGTCAGAACCAGAGTCGCGGTCCCACGCCAGGGGTGGCCTGGATCCGGGCCGCCTTGAGCAGCTGGTGTGCCGCTCGTTTGCCGTTCTCGCCCGCTCTGGCCATCCGGGCCGCAATCAGCCCGGCAACGACCGGCGTCGAGAACGACGTGCCGCTCCACTCGCACAGGCCCTCGAAGTGCGTGACGTCGTTGGGTGGGATGACGCTGCGGTAGTCACCCGTCGCATACGCGTTGACCAGGTGCTCGCCAGGCGCGTAGACGTCGACCCAGCCACCGTGGTTGGAGAAGGTCGAGCGGTCACGGCCACTGGCGTCGAGCGACCCCACGGAAACCGCCCACGGGAACGCAGCGGGCCAGAACGGTTTCGCCGTGCAGTCGTTGCCCGCGGCAGCCACCAGGACCACGCCCTTGTGATGGCGCAGTCGTTGCTCGTAGAACTCGACGAAACCCTTGGGTGGCAAGTTGTTCCGGGTATAGCAGCCGGCGGAGAAGCTGATGACGTCGGGCGTTTTCGCCAACGCGTCGTGCAGCTGACGGATCAGCGCCGCCTCCGTCACGACTCCCGCCTGGTCGATGACCTGCTCGACGCTGACCTCTGCGCCTGGAGCGATGCAACGAATCACCCCGGCGATGAACGTGCCGTGTCCCGCGTAGGGGTCGATGAAGCCGTCCGGTGCCGGCCACGAGTCGGCGATCTCGATGTCGGCCGGGTCATCGGCGATGATGCCGGCCAGCCACGGGATGTCGTAACGCTCCTTCAGGAAGCCCGTGTCGACCACTGCGACCCGCACCCCGGCGCCTTCCGGCGTCGACGCGACCGCCGGCCACGGAGACATCACGGGCGGCTTGGCCGGTTCGGTGGCCGGACACATGCCGCCGCGTGGGCAGACCGTGAGGATGTGGTTGGGCGTGGCCACACCCTGACCGAGCTCCCGATCGGCGGCCTGCAGCATCTCCTGGATGTCGTCGTCGGGTCCCTGGAGAACGTTGACGCCGATGGGCAGCCGGTCGATGACCTCGGCCCTGTCGAGCAAGCGCGTGACTCTCTCGAGGTCGCGGTCGGCGACGAGCAGCTGGCCCTTACGGTAGGCGTAGTCATAGGAACCTAGGTCCCGCCAGTCGGTCGGCCAGATGGCGAACTCCGGGTACGTCCTGAGCACTAAGTCCAGTTCCGCCTGGAATTTCCCACCCCTTTGGTCGTTCCCGTTCTCTGACATTGACACCCCTCCATCGACTTAGGGTCCGGTCCTGGTCCCTACGATCACCTACGTGGCTTCACGCACAGTAGAGCCTGATACCCCGCTCAGTGATGCGCTCAACGGCCAAGAATTGCTCCGCCTGGCCCTGTCGCTCCCGCGCGAGGCGCTTCGCCGGTGTCAGGCGATCCTGGCCACGCGTCCGGACCCAGCCGCGATGTCCTACGTGTTGCAGGCCGCCGGCGTCGCGAATCGCGAGCTAGGACACGGTCCCGAGGCACTTCGCTACGTACGCAGGGCATTGCGCGCCGCCGAACGCGATGGGAGCCCTGATCGCATCGCCGACGTCACCGCGACACTCGGCGCAACGCTCGCGCAGGCGGGCCGGCCGCGCGACGCCCTCGAGGCACTCAACCGTGCCGTCGACATGTCGCACGGGGTCGACGCCGCTCGGTGCCGGGTGCGCCGCGGCGCAGTGCTGCAGCTACTGGGCCGCCACGACGAGGCGCTCGCCGACCTGCGCCGGGCCATTCCCGTGTTACGCAGCGCCGATCCCGTGTACGAGGCTCGAGCGCTCACATTTCGGGCGCTCGCCTATGACGAGCTCGGCGACTTCGGTCGATCCGACAGGGATCTCGCCCGCAGCGAGGAGCTGATGCACGACGCGGGGCAACAGCTCGAGTCAGCCATGGCGCGCAACAACCGGGGACACGTCGCCTACCGCGCGGGTGAGCTGCCGTCGGCCCTGCTCCACTACGACGCGGCCGAGGAGATGCTGACCTCCGTCGACACGCCGTTCCCGGATCTCGATCTCGATCGTTGCCGGCTGCTGCTGGCGGCCGGTATGCCGGAGGATGCTCGCCGCCACGCTCGGCAGGCGGCGGATCTCCTCGCCGGGAACACCGCTCATGCGCACATCCGCGCCGACGCGCTCTTGATGGCCGCCAGCGCGGGTCTGGCCGCCGGCGACACGCGGGACGCGGTCGACGACGCCAGGGCCGCCGGTCGGCTGTTCCGCCAGCAAGGCCGCACCAGGTCGGCGATCCGCGCCCAGCGCACGGAGCTGCTCGCGCGGTGGACGAACGGCGAGGCGACGCTGGCCATGTTGCATGCAACAGAGGTCGTGGCTGACCAGCTCCAGGAGCTACGAGACCCGGACGCCACCGAGGCCCGGTTGCTCGCCGGGCGCCTCGCGCTGGCGATCGGCCGCGGGGAGGACGCGGACCATCATCTGGCGACTGCCGCCCTCGCGCGCCGGCGCGGTTCCGCGATCGCCCGGGCCACGGGATGGCTGGCCCGCGCACTGCAGGCAGAGGCTGCCGGTGACTCGCGCACGATGCTGGCGTCCTGCCGCCGCGGCCTGGACGTGCTCGACCAGCACCGGCTGACGCTCGGCGCCACCGAGATGCGGGCCAGGGCCAGCGTCCACGGAGCCGAGCTCGCGGCACTGGCGACCCGGTACGCCGCTCGCGCGGGCGACCCGAAACAGCTGCTGCTCTGGAGCGAACGGTGGCGGGCCACGGCGCTCGCGGCCGCGCCGGTCCGTCCTCCGGACGACGACGAGCTGGCCAGTGAGCTGTCCGCACTGCGCGGCGTGACCCGGCGGATCGCCGAGCAGCGTGCCGACGGCGCTCCGACAGTGCACTCGGAAAAAGAGCAGGCCAGGCTGGAGGCGTCCGTACGTGGCCGGATGCTGCGCACCAGCGGCACGAGCGGGCTCACGAGCACGCCGGTCGACGTACGCCGGATCCGCGCAGCACTCGGCGCCACCACCCTGGTCGAGCTGGTCGAGGTCGACGGGACTCTGCACGTCGTGACGGTCGGCCTCGGCGGCACGCAGCTGCGCGAGGTCGGCTCGGCGGCCAGGGCCGAGGACGAGCTGGACTTCGCGCGCTACGGCCTGCGCCGAGCGGCCATGTCCACCAGCTCGGCCGGCCGCCGGCTGGCGATGTCCTCGCTCGAGACGAACGCCGCCTCGTTGCAGGAGGCGCTGCTGGGGCCGGCGGTCGAGCACCTCGGTGCCGGTGAGGTCGTGATCATCCCGTCCGGCCGGCTGCACGCGGTGCCGTGGTCGCTGCTGCCGGCGCTGCGCGACCGGACGGTCTCGGTGGCCCCGTCGGTGGCCAGCTGGCTGCGCGCGACATCGACGCCCAGGCCGCGGCACGCCAAGGTCACCCTGGTTGCCGGGCCGGGCCTGGAGACCGACGGAGCCGAGGTGCACGACGTCGCGTCGCGCTATCCCGGCGCGAACCTGCTGACCGGCGAGGCCGCCACGGCCGAGGGGGTGCTGGGAGCCCTCGAGGGCGCATCGCTGGCCCATATCGCGGCGCACGGCACGTTCCGGGCCGACAACGCCCTGTTCAGCTCCCTGCGGCTGGCCGACGGCGAGCTGACGGTGCACGACCTCGAACGGCTGCATCACCCGCCGCACCGGCTGGTGCTGTCGAGCTGCGACTCCGGGCTCGCGGCGCACGCGGGGGCCGACGAGCTGCTCGGGCTGACCAACGCGCTGATCGGGCTCGGGACGGCGGGCCTGCTGGCCAGCGTCGTACCCGTCAACGACGTCGCAACCGTGCCGCTCATGATCGCCATCCACGGCCGGCTCCGCGAGGGAGCCACGCTGGCCCAGGCCCTGCACGACGCCCGCCGCTGGCTGGGCGGCAGCGATCCGGTGATCCTGGCGACCGGCCTGTCGTTCGTGGCGCTCGGTGCTGCCTGACCCCGATCACCCGCGCCCGACGAAGATCACCAGAGCGACTGGACGAGAGTCTCCTGCAGGTAGGTCAGCCGGTCATAGACGAAGAACAGCGGCAGCCGGGGATCGTCGTCCGTGAGGCTCTCGACCACCTCGTCCCAGTCCTCGGTGATGCCGAGCCGCTCGCCGAGCACGAGGCGCGTGTCGTTGATGGCGCGCAGCCATGCTTCTGCCTCGTCGGCCGTGAGGACGCGTTTGACTCCCGGCTCGCCGAGGGTGGCCAGCGCGATGCGCGCGGCCTCGCGCTTGCCGTCGCGCAGGCCCGGCTCGGTATAGCGGCGGAAGTCGGCGGACGCCTCGGGGTCATCGGTGTAGCCGTCGGGAAAGAGCCGGGCCAGCGCGCTGTCCTCCGGCGGCTTGGTCGCTGTCCCGATGCCCACCGCGGCGGCCAACGGGTCCTGCTCGACCGACTCCGGCGGACCGAGCAGCTCGAGCATCTCGCCGAGGATGTGGGTGAGGATGCGCCCGTCCACGTCGTCGAGCGACATCGTCACCCCACGCCTGCTTTTCTTGAACCCAGAAGTCATCGCCGGCTCATTCGTCATGCTGCATCGTTGCCCAGAGCCCGTACCCGTGCATCGCCTCGACGTCGCGCTCCATCTCCTCGCGCGTGCCGCTGGACACGACCGCCTTGCCTTTCTCGTGCACGTCGAGCATCAGCTTGGTCGCCTTCTCACGCGAGTAGTGGAAGTGTTTCTGCAGCACGAAAGCGACGTAGGACATCAGGTTGACCGGGTCGTTCCAGACGATCGTGACCCACGGTTTGTCGGGAATTACCACGTCCTCGACAACTGGCTCGTCCAGCTCGACAGGGGCGACGGACATACCCCTCAATCTAGGGTGGGACGGTGATGAGCGCTCCCCTGGGCAACCAGCACGATTCCGACCGACCTGGCGGCCGACCCCGAAACACCGCGCTGCTGACCGACCACTACGAGCTGACCATGCTCCAGGCGGCGCTGCGGGACGGCACGGGGCAGCGCCATTGCTCGTTCGAGCTGTTCTCCCGGCGACTGCCGGAGGGCCGCCGCTACGGCGTGGTGGCGGGCACCGGCCGGCTGCTCGAGGCGATCCGAACTTTCCGGTACGACGACGCCGAGCTGGCGTTTCTCTCGGACAGGGGCGTCATCGACGGCACGACCTGCGAATGGCTGGCCAACTACCGGTTCGGCGGTGACGTCAGCGGCTACGCAGAGGGCGAGCTCTACTTCCCCGGCTCCCCCGTCCTCACCGTCGACGCAACATTTGCCGAGGGTGTCGTGCTCGAGACGCTGGCGCTCTCGATCCTCAATCACGACGCGGCGGTTGCCTCAGCAGCCACCCGGATGGTCGTGGCGGCGGGTGAGCGCCCGTGCATCGAGATGGGATCCCGGCGTACCCATGAGGAAGCGGCCGTCGCTGCGGCGCGCGCGGCGTATCTCGCGGGGTTCGCCGCGACCTCCAACCTGGCCGCCGGCCTGCAGCACGGGGTTCCTACGGCAGGGACGGCGGCCCACGCGTTCACCCTGCTGCACGACCGCGAGGCCGACGCGTTCCGGTCGCAGATCGAGGCTCTGGGGCTCGGCACGACTTTGCTCGTCGACACCTATGACATCGCGGCGGGCATCGCCACGGCGATCGAGGTCGCCGGTCCGCAGCTCGACGCGATCCGCATCGACTCGGGTGATCTCGGGGTGCTGGCCCAGCAGGCCCGGACGCTGCTCGACGAGCTCGGCGCGACGTCGACCCGCATCGTGCTGTCGGGCGACCTCGACGAGTTCGGCCTGGCCGCGCTGGCCGGTGCGCCGGTCGACGCCTATGGCGTCGGCACCTCCGTGGTCACCGGCTCGGGGGCGCCGACGGCCGGCTTCGTCTACAAGCTCGTCGAGGTCGACGGGCGGTCGGTCGCCAAGCGGTCGGAGGACAAGGTGACCCACGGCGGGCGCAAGACCGCCGTACGGCGCCATCGCTCGACCGGCACTGCGGTGCAGGAGGTGTTGCGGTCTCAAGGGTCTCCCGAGGCGAGGGACGGCGACCGTCCGCTGCAGGTCGCGTTCCTGAAGGGTGGCGAGCTAGTGGCCGACGTAGACACCCTCGAGCAGTCGCGCGCCCATCTGAAGCGGGTGCTCACAACAGTGCCCTGGGAGGGGCTCAAGCTCTCCCGCGGCGAGCCGGCGATCCCCACCAGGTATGAGGAGTCCCGATGACCGAGGCAGCCAGTGAGGCGAGGGGGATCGGCGACTACGACCGGCAGACCGCCCTCCTGGTCGTCGACGTGCAGAACGACTTCACCGACCCGGCGGGCGGGTTGTACGTGGTCGGCGGCGAGGACGTCGTCGACCCCGTCAACATTGAGGTAGCAGCGGCACAGAACGCCGGCGCCACGGTCGTCTACACCCAGGACTGGCATCCCGAGTCGACACCGCACTTCGCGAAGGACGGCGGCGTCTGGCCCGTGCATTGCGTCGGTGGCACCTGGGGCGCCGAGCTCTATCCCAACCTGATCGTCCACGGCCCCGTCGTGCGCAAGGGCACCGGCGGCGAGGACGGCTACTCAGGGTTCTCGGTGCGCGACCCCGTCACCGGTGCTGCGAGCCCGACGCAGCTGCAGTCGCTGTTGCCGCCGGAGGTGCGGCGACTGGTCGTGGTCGGGCTGGCCGGCGACTACTGCGTCAAGGAGACGGCACTGGACGGGCTGCGGTTGGGCTATGAGGTCTCGACACCGCTCGTCCTGACCCGTTTCGTCAACCTGGCGTCCGGCGACGACGAGCGGACGGTCGCCGAGCTGCGCACCGCCGGAGTCTCCGTCACCTAGCCGCCGCCCACGACCACCACCACGACCACCACCACCACCACCACCACCACATTTCAAAGTCGATCATGCAGGACTTGGAAACCCTCATATAACCGCAGGTCACAGCCTCGAGATTCGCAATCGATCATGCACTAACTGACACAACGGTCTGGGCATGATCGGCTTCCGGCCGCTGACTTCGGCGTGGTCGCGCGGGCCGTCGGTTACTGCATGATCGGCTTCCGGCCGCTGACTTTGGCGTGGTCGCGCGGGCCGTCGATTACTGCATGATCGACTGGGGAATTGAGGGTGATGGCGCGGCGGCGCTTGCGGGAGGGGCGACGGCCCCAATCCCTTTGCAGCTGCTCCATGTCGCGGAGCTGCTGGAGTGCGATCGCGGCAATGAGGCTTGACATGGTGACCTCCTGTTGACACTGGCTAACAGCGTATGCCGGTGTCGCATCCCTCGCAACCCCCTAACGGGGTATGCTGGTGTCGCGTGCCTGAGGAGGAGAGCCAACCATGACAAGTACGTCGACGCGCCCCACGCCCGGCGCGATCGCACCCCGGCCCGTGCCGCCGCACGTGGAGCTCTTGATCGCCTTCACGAACACCGAAGACCACGAGCTGAACACCGATGACCTGACCACGCGTCAACAGTTGACGCAGTGGTTGTTCGATCGCGGACTGCTGCACCGCCGCATCTCCGCAACCGATGACGATCTGGAGCTCGCGCGGCAGCTGCGGGCCGGGCTGCATGCCGCATTCGTCGAGAACCACGACGGATCCTCGGACTACAGCGCCCTGGAGAAAGCGGCAACGCCACTCCCATTGCGACTGTCCGGCGATGCTGACCAACCGGGGCTGCAACCGGTCCAGGAGGGCATCCGCGGCGCCCTCTCGCGCGTACTCATCGCTGTGAACAGCTCGGTCGCCGACGACACGTGGCGGCGCGTGAAGGTCTGCACCGCCGACGACTGCCTGTGGGCCTACTTCGACACGACGAAGAACCGTTCCCGGGCCTGGTGCGAGTGGGGCTGCGGCAACAAGGCCAAGAC
>Ga0105245_10005176_pt1 | contig 11454 bp, 8 predicted proteins | sample KBSM54metaG_FD_81523 | JGI IMG/M metagenome (GOLD analysis project Ga0105245, IMG submission 81523) | Miscanthus rhizosphere microbial communities from Kellogg Biological Station, Michigan, USA - KBS M5-4 metaG | ecosystem: Host-associated > Plants > Roots > Rhizosphere > Soil | place: Michigan...
AAACCCAGACTCTTGGGTCCTGTAAGGAAAGGATGTGGTTTCGACACTGCTTCTGGTGGGCGTCCGCCGCGATCGGAATCAGTCGATTACCAGAGGAAGACCACCACCCGGTTTCGGCACGCTGCGGACAACTAGCTTCCGGGTTGCCGACCACTCGGACACAATCGTTCAATTGCCGCGCCGCCGACAACCCATGAAGTTCGTCAGCTATTTCCGAGGCTGAAATTTCCACAGCGTAGAACGCAGGCCGACGCGCAGGGCCATGATCCGGCCGTCCGGAAGCCAGGCCAGGGAGTGGTAGTCGCTCCCGTCATCGGAGGGGATGCGGGTAATGCGGCCGGTCACAGTGTCGAGAAGGCCGGGCGGATTAAACCAGTCGTCCACCGGTGAGAGCGGATGCAAGAGCCGTCCGTCGGCGTTCAGAGCGTTGGCGGAAAGGGCAAAGCCACCCAGCGGAATGGAGCCGTCCGTCACGACCTCCTGTTCGGAGCCGCCGTCTACCGGCACTCGAAACAGCCTGAATTTCGAGTTTTCGTTCACGGCGATCACAAGCTGGCGGCCGGAGGGGTCCACGGTAACGCTGTCCCCGGCACGGATCATCCGAGGTTCACCGCCTGAAGAGGACACCGCCCAGATGGAGCCGCCCGCCGCGGCATAAAGAGTCTTCCCCTCCGGAGACGAAGCCAGGGAAAGGATATCTCCCTTGTTGAGCGGGATTCTCCGCACGATACGGCCGCTGGCCGTATCCGCTACGGCGATGGTCTGGTGTGGCGCGGATCCGGTGACAAAAGCAATTTCACGCGGACCGGCAACCGTCATCGGCCCCGAAGTCTCTTCGGGGGTAGAGATTAACGGAACCAGGTCTTTCGCCTTCCCGGCCACCATCAGACGGGCGCGCCCTCCGGTTCTCGCGGTAACGACGGCGCGCCCGTCCGGGAGTACGGCGAGCAGGTCGTTCACTTGAGTGGGAAAGCTGGCAATATGCTCGGCTTGGCCGCCACCCAGTGACTGGCGCACCACTTCTTCCGACCGGTCCATGAGGCTCAAGTACACGCTTCCATCCGGGCCGGAATCCAAATACCACACCATATTTGCGACCGTAAAGAGCGTCTGCTCCGCACTTCGTCCGTTGAGAGAGATGGTTGTAATTCGCGCCAGCGAGTCCGCCAAAAATGCCGCGATGACGGACTTGCCGTCACGGCTGACGGCAAAGGCCCTCGGCGCGTTATCCTTTGGTGTTCCGGGAGTAAGCGTCCGCGCCGCACCGGTACCAAGGTCCACCACTAACAGATCGGCAGGCTCGTTCTCGCGCCCTATCCGTCTTCCGGCCACCACGGCCTGCTTTCCGTCTGGATCGACGCGCAGGACTGCGGTGGAGGTGCCGGCGATCTTGGGTAACACGACCGGCAAGTCTTGCAGACGCCCGGTTTCCGGCCAGAAACGGAACAATTGCGTTTCGCGTTTGGTGTTGAGTTGAAAGACCAGCACTGAACCGTCGGGGAGCGGCTGCGGAGTCCCGGCGTTCTCCAGGACCAGGTGTTCGTCACCGCCCAGCAGCGGGACACTGTAGACTCCCCGCGGAACATCGGTCACCCGGTCGTAATAGATGGATGCTCCGTCCGCCGACCAAGCGAGGGCTGTGATGTAGCCCTGCTCGCGGCTGTGAGTCAAGATCGACCAGTTGCCGGTTTCAGGCTTCATCACGGCCACCTGGGTCAGGCCGCGGTCGAACGCTTCAAAGGCGAGCAAGCTTCCGTCGGGAGAGAGCCGGGGATCGACTGCCATCTCCGGCCCGCCCAGGATGGCGCCGGACCATTCCGTCGCTTCGGGACTGCGCCAGAGAATCCGGCCGCCCGAGACGCCGGCGGCAACCAGCACCAGGGCCGCCGCGGCGAACATCGCTCGCTTGCGCCACGGCGAGCGGCCCGGCAGCGAACGCTGGCCGCCGCTCCCGCCGCTGCTTTGCGACATCGACGACAACGCAAACGCCAGATCGCGCGCGGATTGAAAGCGATTCTCGGGCTCCTTCTCCAGGCAGTGGTGCACCACCTGGCGTACAACTGCGGGCACGCTGTCGGGCAACTCCGGCGGATCTTCCTTAAGAATCGCCCGCATGGTCTCGACCGCCGTATCGCGATGGAACGCCCGATGTCCACTCAACAGCTCGTAAAGAATCACTCCGAAACTGAAAATATCGGAGCGGTGGTCGGCCGCCAGCCCCTTCACCTGTTCCGGTGACATATAGCCCACCGTTCCCATCACCACGCCGGGATCGGTTTTTAGGGGCAGCGTTTCGGTGTCCCCAAATTCGGACCGGAAGTCGGACTGGAAGCTAGCCTGGGGCACCGAGATCTTGGCGAGACCGAAATCCAAAATCTTGATGCGACCGTCGCGCGCGAGCAGAATGTTGGCGGGTTTCAAGTCGCGATGCGTGATCAGAGCAGCGTGAGCGGCGGCTAACCCGGTAGCGATCTGCACAGCGCAATCCAATGTCCGGCGCAGATTGAGCTTCGTTGCGTTCAGCGTCTCGCCGTCCACCAGTTCCGTGACGATGTAGAGAATGCCATTCTCGCTGCCGATGTCGTAGATGGCGACGATGTTGGGATGATTCAGCGCGGCCACGGCGCGGGCTTCCTGTTCGAAGCGCTGGCGGCGGACTGGATCGTGAGCCAACGCCTCGGGCAGAATCTTCAAGGCGACTTCGCGCTTGAGCCGCGTGTCTTGTGCCCGATAGACCTCGCCCATCCCACCGGCGCCAAGCGGCGCTAGGATTTCGTATGGGCCGAGCTTTTCTCCCGCAGATAGCGGCATGTGAATGAATCAGTTAAGTTTAGCCGATAGGAAGCAGTTAGCGCCTGAATCACGGCGTATACGGAAGCTATCCCCTCCGGACTGTCTGACGCTCGTGCCGAAAAGATTCCATTTCAGCACGACCCAAGGTCCTTCACTATCCGATCTCGACGAACTCCTTGTACTCTTCCAGGTAAGCGTGCCGAGCGCATTAGCCAACATCTTCATTTCGCCGGTCTCGTCATTGTTTGGCTCGCTGTGGCAGCATTCCTGCTGATGGCCTCGATTTTGCTTTTCCACATGGTTACACCTGACCGTTTTCATTTCTGGACTGACGCCCAGCGTAACGACCTGAAGACGGTTCTCCTTACAGCACTCGGATCGTCCCTGGTGACAGACCGCGCAAAGCAGTTGTTTTCTGGAGATGAAGACGACCGCTGACTCTTGCCCCAAGCGTGATATCCTCACGCCCATGACAGCCTTGTTGACGATTCTTTAGAGCGATACACTCAGGGCATGGTTTATGCAATCGAGCTTCTTGCTGTCCTGGCGCGAATCTCAATCGTCATCGTCCTGGCGTGGCGATACCTTCGCACAAGGGAAGTTGGCTTGCTGTGGCTAGGTGCGGGTCTAGTCGTTTGGCCCGCTATATCGTCGTTGCTTGGTTTGGGCGGACGCACCATTATCGACCGTTGGAACGGGCATCTGCCGAGTTTGATCGAGCGCGTTCATCTATCGACCGGCGACCTTGTCATGGCAGCTAGCCTTTCAGGGCAGCTTATTGGTAGCTGCCTTTTGTTGGCCGCCATACTTTCCCTACCTAGCACGAAGCGGCGAATCCTAGGGACACACAATTAGCGCACTACCAAGAGAAGGAAAGACTGATTAACGCCTACGCGAAGGCCAGCGCGGAGTTATCGGATTCCGTCGCGGCGCTACGTAAGCAGGAGGGAACATCCACGAAAGAGGAATATGATACGCTGTGCCGTGCTTCTGAGGATGCCAACATGCAATGGGCAGGCTAAATTATCCTTCGAGCGGCACTGCCAAGATCATAAGTGCTGAAGAGCGAATCGCCCCCAGCAAGGGCTTTATGCTCAGCCCATTTGCGCGGGATGAGGCCGAGAAATTAGCGAACTCGATGAACCACAAGGAAAGCGGCTGTCTAGCCAAATAGGAAGGCGTCGAAGCTCTAGGTTGGGAGTAGCTACGCTTTTCGCCGTGAGCGATTCGCGTGTTCACTTTTATCAACGATACTATTTCGTGCAAGATATCGGCCTCTCACGATAAACTTACTCATTCATCATCAGAAGCTCCCGCTGGCGGGAACAATACGGGAACATCGGCGGGGCGAAAACAGCCTAAATCATCCCAGTCAGTCCTAAAGACACTCCGTCGTAACTCCTTTTCCAACTATCACCTGCACTGATTCTGAACCACTTAGCATTGTCGGTAAGCAGCCCTGAAAAGGCTGGCGCGGCGGTTCGATTCCGTCCCTGGCCACCATTCTTTCAACAACTTACCGGCTCGACATCGGGCGTTTCCGTTCCGTTCCGTTCCAATAAATTCTTTGGCACGCCCGGGTCTGCCAACCCGAACTGGAACAACAACGCTGCCACGCAAAGGTGATGCCGTGTTGGTCAGGGTCTGATGCGACCCAGCGTTCCGTCGCTTCGGCGACAACAGCGCAAGGCGTCAAGTGCGTCGTCAGTACTGCTCGACCTTCATCGGAGTCCAACGGGAGGATGACAACTCCTCGTTGGGTGTCGCCCTTCCGGAACTCTCGGCGCTCCACATCCAGTGTCCATCCCCCGAAAATTCGCACTTTGCCGCGATAGCCCCTCAAGGGTACGGGGTGTCCTCGGACAAAGAGGACATATTGCGGGGCCGGCCTAACAGTTCCGGACTTTTGACGTGGACCGTTGCGCGCCGGAGCGTGATTACGCAGTTTTGTCTTGCCTGTCATGGTCGAGCACCTCGGGAGTATAGAGGTATAGCGGTATGTACTACTATTTAAGTCTTCCGCGCCTCGACGTACAGAACAGCTTAAAAACTACCGCGCCTCCCAACACCTTGATGGCACGGAGAAAGACGAGCATCAACTTTGATGAAGACCTCTGGAAAGAAGTAAAAAAGCACTGCATCGACCTCGATCTCGAAGTCTCCGAATACATAGAACAACTCGTACGAAAAAATCTTCGCCGATAAACAAGAAACAGGCTTGCTTCAACAGTATAGGCATCCAACGACAACAAGAAGCAGTTTGTCACGTCCCGTTAGCCCTGCCGCCAGCACACAGTCGAAATTAAAGTGAGCGCTATTGTTATGATTTTAAATAACATATCGCGTCCAATCAAAAGTGCCCCTTGACGAAGACATCCGGGAATACAAAAGGGTCTTGGCGACCCTTCAGCCACCATTCGTGCTCCCGCGACGTTTCATTAGCACCGAAAGCTGGACAAAAGCCGCGACCGAAGGCGGAAGGCGCTATCTCGGACTTCTGCGCGAATATGAACCGGAACTCCCTGCCATCCTCGTCCACAAACAAATCGTCATCCTTGGCGAACCCGGAGCGGGAAAATCCACGGTCACCCACGCAGTCGTACAACACATCCTCAAAAACGGACACCCAGCAGATATTCCCATCGTCGCTTCCCTCAAAAGCTATGACGGCAACCTCCGAACGCTCTTGCTGCGAAACACGCCAGCCACGATTCTCGACGCGCCTACCCTCACACGAACATATATTCTCGATGGCATCGATGAGGTAGCAGGCACCCACAGAGCCCAGTTACAACACGAGCTCAATAATTTAGTAACAACCGACAGCGCGGCCAAGCTCGTGCTCACAGCACGACAGGCGTTCTACGCGCATCACCCATCCGCGTTCCCGGACCCGCTCGTCGCGTACCATCTCCTCGACTTCGACGACCAAGACATCCGCGCGTGCGCAAGACACTACAACGTCAATGAAGAAGCGTTCCTCACCGCAGTCCACGACATCGACTGCGGAGATGAGATACGCAATCCCTTCGTGCTTACCGTCATGCTCAAGCGGTACCACGAACATGGAAGCCTCAACCCGCTGCGGTCTGACAATGTCGGCTACGTGGTCGGCCAACTCATCAACAGCCGCCCACTCGTCAACGCGATGCGCCAACAACGAGCGCTCAGAATGCTCGCCATCACCTGCGAGACCGCCGCACGCAACGAACTCACGGAAGAAGAGGCACTACGCGTACTCCACGAGGCGATCGAACTCCCAGCGGCAAGTGCGGAGCAGCTATTGGCCGAACTCTCACAATCCATTCTGATCCGCACACCAGGCCGAATCAGCTTCCAAATGCGATCGTATGGCGAATTCCTTGCGGCCGCAGAACTCCACGACAAACCGCTGGAACGCTTGAAAGAACTCGCGTTCCTCAATAACACTCCACTCGATAACTGGCTGAACGCCGTGACCTACCTTGCAGAAATGAACGACAAGGTCCGGCTGTACTTCGCACGCAACTACCCCGAATGGCTCGTCAACATTTCCCCGGGGGCACTCACAGAAGAAGAACGGACCACCCTCACCAGACAACTCCTCACCGCGATTAACCAGCGCCAAGCGTATATCGTCGACGAAAAGGACATCTCCCTCCGGCGACTCGCCCGGCTCCTGACCCCAGAAGTCATCGGCGAATTGCGCGCACAACTCGCCAGCACGCAGCCCCACGAAGTAGCTAACGCACTGGTACTCCTGGGTATCCGCCGCGAACAGGACATCATCCCACAAGCCCTCCGACTCGCGACTGAGCACCGCAACACAAGCTCCCTGCGGTATGCCGCAATCGTTGCGCTCATCAATGTCGGCGACCATACAGTCGTCAATGACCTTGTAGCATTTACCCAGCCGGGAGACGCCTACCACCTCCAGCTCATCGATGCCATCGGGAGTCTCTGCGCACCTGCGGACTTCCCTCACGTGCTGCCATTACTGGATAACGCCAATGCGGGGCTCTCCGCCGCCTTCTATCACTTTCGCGAACTCGATTCCAAAGACGCGCTCGTCGCAGCAATCGACTACCTCATCGCAAACCCCGGAACACTCCACGGCTTCGGACTCGACTCCTATCTCGAACCGCTCATCGACCTCATCCCGCGATACTGGGCTGACGATATCGGAACTCAGCTGGGCCTGCTCCTCGCCAATCTTGAACGCGCACAGTTCTATGACGGCAAAATCGTCACACGCATCGTGACCTATCTCGCCCAACTCGACCATGACGCGACCGCAGTGAAGGCGATGATTGCCTCACTCACGACTGATGGTACCCGCCTCCGTCACATCGACCACATCATCGCTGGACTCATCACGCCCGACGCAGCACGATGGATAGCCGCGCACGCAGCCCGGCAGGGAGAAGATCTCGCCCTGTGGCTACCCCAAGGACTCCCACGAGACATCCTTGCGCCACAAGCACCGCAGGTCACCGCCGCACAAGAGCAGGCGCGAGCAAGATACACCGAAGAACAGCAACGACGTGAACAAGCGATCATCAGCACACGACAGAAACATCAGAACACGATTCGGACCTCAAGAAACATCGACGCCATCATCAACGCATGTCTCCGACTGCAAAAAGAACACTGGCCAGAGATCGCGCAGGAACAGCGCGACTGGCTCACCCAAGAAGTCAACGACACCCTCGAACGGCTCGACCTCGCCAACAGCATCATCCGGCTAACGGAAACACAATGGACACGCCCCGCAGGCCTTAATCCACTCCTCAACCTTACGGATTACTACAACCTGCAACTTGCCAACGATGTCCCGATCATCCTCGCGCTCCGCTCCTGGGCGGACACACCAATCAGTAACTACTACCGCAGGCACGGTCTCTCCACGACAGCGCAAGAAGCACTCGCCACGCAGCTCCGCACAGCCACCAACGACAACATTGCCCAAAATGTCATTAGCTTCCTGCGACAGACAGGATATGCCCCACGTGACATCAAAGAGATTCTGATAACGATTGCCCTCGACACCACCCGAACGACACAATTGCGCATGGACGCCATCGAACGCATCGCAACGACAGTCACGGCAACCGACGCCCTCATCACGCTCTTGACGGACCGAGAAGAGAGTATACGCGACCACGCATTCCAGGCACTCGTCAAGCTCCAACACCGAGCAACCATCAGTCGGGCGCTCGCCACGCTCACGGACGATGAGCTGCGAGCCGGCGAAGTCACCTTCCCGAATTCTTCTCCCCTCGACTGGATAGGAAACATCAAGATACCAGCAGTCATCGACGAACTGCGAGGGCTTCGTCAACGCGCACTCGTGTTGAACTTGTGGCGTCCATCGTCCATAGTGACCGCAGCTATCGCCAATATCGACAAAACACAAGCCGCCACAATCATCAGAACACAACTCGCGATCACACCCGTCCTCTGGCAAACGCACCTCCGACAAGAAGTGACCAAACTCACGCAAGCTGCAAGACTCGAAACCGTACAACAGACACCCTTCGATCAAATCATCACGAAACTCAAAGGCGCCACGTCCATGATCCGCATCAAAGTATGGTGTGAGGGATCGACGGACCGTCCCATTTTCCGAGCACTCTTTCGCGAGCTCGGCGAAGAAGAGATCGCACAGACCCTCGACTTCGTCGGCGGATGGCCCAACCTCGTCAGCGAACAGGAACCAGAACGCTGGCTCGACGGGTGCCGACAGGCGGCCATCATCATGGACGGAGATGAGGGCAGAAAACTCACGAAGCAAAAACAACCGCTCACGGACAAAGCCAAGGGCCTCGAACGACGATTCGCGAATTACCCCCTGAAGCTCCATGTGCTCCGGCGCTACGGCATTGAAAACTACCTCCCGCGCCACGCTTGCGAAACGATACTCGGCCGAGACCTCACAAGGTTCTTCCCTATCCCTCCCGACAAGAAAATCGATGACCACTTCTGCGAGCCAAGATCTCTATGGCCCGGATGGCTCAACCGACTGCGAAAGAAGCAGCCCATATCGTTCTACCCGAAACACCTCAACGAGCAAGCAGCACTGCACATCCGCATGACCGACGTTGAGGGCACCGACCTCGCAGAAGTCGTCACGACCATCAAGCAAGAAGCAGTAGCCGCACGACAATACTGACCTCATAATCGCGAATGGAGTCTTCTGGAGTCCCGACGAGAAAAGGGCAATCGAGGGATTGCGCCTAACAACCGGTGTTACAAGGTGTTGTTGGAGCGGGAGACCGGGATCGAACCGGTGACGTCCAGCTTGGGAAAACGCTCCACTTTCGCATCCTCAATGGTATGGCGTTTCCAGAGTATCACCGAAATGCACGGAGTTTCCCCAATTTCGTACAACACCCCTACGAACGGAGTACCAACGGAGTCTCACTGCCCGCGAGCTCAATGGGCCAGCCTGAAGTCAATGGAGAGCTCGACAAGTTCGTAGCCGTATTGGTTGAAGTCTTCTTCGAGGCTTTCTCGCAATTCTTCTTGCAGCTTCTCTCTGTCCTTTTGGAGGGTCTCGGAGGATTTGGTTCGGAGCAGATCACATGCCTTTTTTGACACGCGCGGGGAAATGAGATCGATCGGCTGACGTCCTTCCTTAAACTCCTCAAATGACTTTAAGAGCTGGGTGTTCCGAGTGGTGACCCGAACCGTTAGTTGGCAAAAACAGTGGTCCCTTAGGACCAGCGCAGGCCGTGAATCATAACCTGCCAGCCACAGCAGATGTTTCTCTTCAAACGGAAAGGCACTGACGACTTTTTCTTTGCGGATGTCCGGTTCAGAATCCCGGCGTGGTATCGCTCTCGGTTCGGGCCTCTCTTTGCGTTTTGGCGAGCGCTGGGCCCACGTCGAAGGGTCCCACCTATGGCCAGCGGCTTCCGTTTGCTCCTTGACCCGCTCTAAGGAATGTTCATAGATGATCCTGGAGGAAGGAGGTTGACCGTCAGTCTCGTCAAAGGGAAACTCACCCGCGAACGACGGACGAAAGCCAATCATAAATGGCACCTCTCCGCGCTCAAGGTCATAACCCGCAGCCCGCGCAGCTGCGGATATGACCCGTCGAGATTGCGCATCGACCCAAGTTTGGTCCTCAGCGAAAGCTCGGTCGCGATAAGCCTCTTCGGTGATTAAAAGGGCTTGCCGCGCCAACGACGTGCGACGTAAGAATTCGAACAATTCTCGTTGGACGTCGGTCTCAGAAAACGCATCTCTTGCCCGAAGTTGCAATCGTTGACCAGATGCATCGTGTACCTCGCACTCCGAGAACGCCGCGACGTACGCCTGCTGATTCCCTGGATTGGCCTGCGTAGGGCGTGCGAGGAACAGCTTGGTAGTCGCGGCCTTCGACTCCGAACAGAACACCACGAGATCATCAACGAACCGCTGGCTGGGCGACTGTTTCTGCGCGTGGTCGTCGCGAACGGTCAGGTGAATATCTCGACCGGCTTGAAGATTCTGCGATGACGAACCACTACGAATCTCTTGGGAGACGCCGCTCTTCTCGCGTCGGCGAAGAAGAAACTTGTACAGCACGCTAATTGCGGCTACTCCCGCACCGCTGAACAACCACTCCTTGTTTTTGAGAATCCACGCCCAGTAGTGGTCGAACATGATTCGAGCTATAGATCCTTCGAATTAACGATTGCTTTCCGTTCTGACATCATGCAAGACGTACCGTCGTGGTAAGTGCGTGCCTGTTCGTAATGCATCGTTCAAGATTGGAAGGAGCTCGCGATGATACGGTTTGCCTCGCGCATTCCGGCCAGCTCGATATTCAGAATCTCCACTGAATCCAGACCAGGAGGTATTACTTGCCGTGTTGATCGCACTTGTTCATTGACGATTTCGCCGTGGCCAAACACAGGCCTCCCGGTAAAGAAGGACATTACGAACCTTGCGAGCGCGACCAAGACGGATGCTTGGCTACAGCCCCACTGACAGTCAAGCTGGCCAGTCAACGCACGGTTCTGGAATTCGACGTACCGGGCGAATGGACGGGTGTTTGAATCTGCAGAATCCCACTTGTTGAAGCATGTGTCCGGCCACACGCGCCCGCATCGCGAGCATCGAATCGTAAACTCATACAGCGTGCTTTCAATGAACCGAAAACCGTACTGTGGCATGGGTTTCCTCGCGACGATACCGCCTTAGCAACAACTCAACGCAATTAATGTCGCGGAGTCATTATAACCAAAGTAGGACGTCGTTTTCGTGCCGCGCCACGGATTAAATCGAGCGACTAATCTCGTTCGAGACGTACCATCCTGACATGCCTGTAGGGACGGGCCTTCGTCGTTGCTGACGCAGGTGATCAATGCCGTCACGGAATAGTTGCTTTTCCTCCAGCGTGTTCTCTTTGTCATCCAGACGATAGAGTATGACGCGCTTTATCTCTTGCTGAGAGACGTCCCGGTATCGCTGAATCATTCCCAACACGGTCGCCTGCCATGCGTCCACAGCCGATTGGGTTACCCGTCGCAGTTCCTGGTGCACGTGCCCCAATCCCTCCACGTATTCGCGGATGAACGGGCCGAGATCGACAGTGTCTTTGTGAGCCTGTTGCAGTTCATGCAGGATCGAGCGCTCGAACCGCGTGTCATCACTGAGGTCCTTAATCTTGAAGTACGCCGACACGCGGTGATG
>Ga0105245_10005177_pt1 | contig 11453 bp, 9 predicted proteins | sample KBSM54metaG_FD_81523 | JGI IMG/M metagenome (GOLD analysis project Ga0105245, IMG submission 81523) | Miscanthus rhizosphere microbial communities from Kellogg Biological Station, Michigan, USA - KBS M5-4 metaG | ecosystem: Host-associated > Plants > Roots > Rhizosphere > Soil | place: Michigan...
TACCAGTGCACGCTCAAGCCTGACCTCAAGTTCACCGACGGCACCCCGCTGACGTCCAAGGACGTCGTCTTCTCCTTCGAGCGCAACGTGAAGATCGCCGCCCCGGCCGGCGGCTCCTCGCTGCTGGCGAACATGAAGAGCGTGGAGGCCAAGGGGCCGAACACCGTGATCTTCCACCTGAAGGCGCCGGACGCGACCTGGCCCTTCATCCTGACCACGGGATCCGCGGCGATCGTCCCGGACACCTACCCCGCCGACAAGCTGCAGAGCTCGAACAACGTGATCGGCTCCGGGCGCTATGCGCTCCAGAGCTATCAACCCGGGACGCAGACGGTGCTGACCAAGAGCGACAGCTACACCGGCAGCGACCCGGCCAAGAACGACAAGGTCATCATCCAGTACTACAAGACCTCGTCGGACCTCGCACTCGCTTTGAAGCAGGGCGAGGTCAACATCGCGTACCGGAGCCTTTCCCCGACCGACCTCGACTCGCTCAAGAACCAGTCCGGGATCCAGATCGTCTCGGGCAACGGAATCGAGATCCGGTACCTCGTGTTCAATGAGGACCTCCAGCCTGGCGCCACCGCGGCGCAGAAGCTGGCGATCCGCCAGGCCGTCGCCTACACGGTCGACCGTCAGGCGATCGCGAGCAAGGTCTACAACGACACGGTCACACCGCTCTACTCGATGGTCCCGCAAGGCCTGAAGTACGCGACCGAGCCGTTCAAGAGCATGTACGGGGCAAGCCCGGACGTCGCGAAGGCCAAGCAGGTCCTCCAGCAGGCCGGCATCAAGACTCCCGTGCCGCTGGAGATCTGGTACACGCCGTCGCACTACGGACCGGTCTCGGCCGACGAGTACGCCGAGATCAAGAGCCAACTCGACGACAGCGGGCTGTTCAACGTGACGCTGAAGTCGACCGAGTGGAACCAGTACTCGACCGCGGCGTTCACGGACAAGTACCCGATCTACCAGCTCGGCTGGTTCCCGGACTATCCGGACGCGGACGACTACACGGCTTCCTTCTACTCGAAGGACAGCTTCCTGAACGACCACTACTCGAACCCGGAGATGGAGAAGCTGCTCGCGCAGGAGAAGGCGAGCACCAATGACACGGAGCGAGCCAAGGCCTTCTCCCAGATCCAGGACATCGGCGCCAAGGACGTGCCGACGATCCCGATCTGGCAGGGCAAGCAGGTGGCAGCCGCCCAGGACGACATCCACGGGATCGAGCTCACCTTCGACCCATCGTTCATCTTCCGCTACTGGCTGATCTCGAAGGGCTGACCCGCAGCAACATCGGGCTTGCCGCCCACGCCTCCTCCCCAGAGGAGGCGTGCGGCGCCCTGCCCCCGGGTAGGTGAACGGCGGGGATGACCCGCACCCACGAGAACTCCCTCCGCACCTACCTCCTCACGAGGATCGCGCTGGCGGTGCCGACGGTCCTGATCCTGCTGACGATGGTGTTCCTGCTGATGCGGGTGGCGCCGGGCAACCCGATCCAGGCGGCGCTCGGAGGCCACGTCCCCCAGGCGCAGATCCAGGCTCGGGAGCATCGCGCGGGCTACGACCGCCCGATCCTGACCCAGTACGTGGAATACCTGAAGGACGCGTTGACCCTCAACCTCGGGGACTCCCTCACCGATCACACCCCGGTCACCACGATCATCACCGACAACGGCGCGGCCACGCTCGAGCTCACGATCGCCGCCTTCTTCGTGGCGGTGGTGGTGGGAGTGTCGATCGGCTTGGTCGCCGGGCGATGGCGTGACACGCCGTGGGACGTGGGCGGCCGCATGTTCGGGATCGTCATCTACGCGGCACCGGTGTTCTTCCTGGGCTTCCTGGCCCAGCTCGTGTTCGCGGATCTCCTGGGCTGGTTACCCGTCTCCGGGCGGGCAAGCCCGGAGGTGACCGCCACGCTCTCGCAGCACACCCACCTGTTCCTGATCGACACCCTCATCGACGGCGACCTCAACGCCTTCTGGGACTGCTTCCTGCACCTGATCCTCCCGGCCGTGACCCTCGGCCTGGTGACGAGCGGCGTGCTGATCCGCCTCGTGCGCGTGAACCTGATGCAGACTATGAAGGGCGACTACGTGGAGGCCGCCCGCGCAAGGGGCGTGGGCGAGCGGCGCGTGGTGATCCACCACGCCTTCCGCAACGCCCTCGTGCCGGTGATCACCGTCGCCGGGCTCCAGCTCGCGCTGCTGCTGGGCGGAGCGATCCTGACCGAGGAGACGTTCAACTGGCCCGGGATCGGCTTCCAGCTCGTGCGCTACCTGAATGAGCGCGACTACATCGCCGTGCAGGGGATCATCACCGTCTTTGCCCTTGCGGTCGTCGCGGTGTCCGTGCTGATCGACCTCGTGAACGCGTTCATCGACCCGAGGGTGAGGTACTCGTGAGCTCAATCGGCGAGATCCCCGGGACCGCCGCCCCGCAGTCCCCCGAGGCCGAGATCAAGACCGAGGGCCCGGGAGGCGTCCGCAGGCTGATCAGACAGATCAGGAGCGCTCGCGGGGTTCCCAAATGGATCCTGTACAGCGGCATCGCGATCGTCCTGTTCTTCCTGATCCTCGCCATCTTCGCCCCGCTGATCGCCCCCTACGGCTTCGCCCAGTCGTCCTCAGGAGGTGTCGACTTCCCGAAGCAGGCGCCGCCGTCGGGCGCCCACCTCTTCGGCACCACGGTTCAGTCGACGGACGTGCTGTCACGGGTGATCTGGGGGGCGCGGACCGAGATCGAGGTCGTGATCGTGGCGGTGTTCTTCTCGCTCTCGATCGGTGTGCCGCTCGGCCTCCTCTCCGGGTACGTCGGCGGCAAGCTCGACCGCGGCCTCGTCCTGGTGATGGACGCGCTGTTCGCGTTCCCCTACCTGCTGCTCGCGATCGTGATCGCGTTCCTGCTCTCGGACAAGCTTGGTCAGGGAATCATCACCGCGGCGGTGGCGATCACGATCGTGTACATACCGCAGTACTTCCGTGTGGTCCGAAACCACGTGATCAGCGTCAGGGAGGAGCCGTATGTGGAGGCGGCCAGGGCGCTCGGAGCCAAACGCAGGACGATCATCGGGCGCTACGTCTTCTTCAACGTGATCCAGAACGTCCCGGTTGTCGCGACGCTGAACGCCGCCGACGCGATCCTCACCCTCGCGGCCCTGGGGTTCCTGGGCTACGGGATCCAGCCGACACAGGCGGCCGAGTGGGGCTACGACGTGCAGCGGGCGATCTCCGATGCCGGAGCCGGCATCTGGTGGACCGGGCTGTTCCCGGGCCTCGCCATCGTTCTCCTGGTGACCGGCTTCACTCTGGTAGGCGAGGGGCTCAATGACATCCTCAATCCGCTGATTCGCTACCGCCGCGTGCGCAAACCCGAGATTCCCGGCGCCTCTCCGGAGGCCGACAAATGAGCGACGTCGTCCTCGACGTCCGCGACCTCCGCGCCTGGTACGGCACCGAGGGCGACCCGGTCCGCGCCGTGGACGGGGTCTCGTTCGAGATCCGCTCCGGCGAGACGCTCGGACTCGTCGGCGAGTCGGGCTGCGGCAAGTCCACGCTCGGCAGGACGATCCTCGGGCTGTTGCCGGAGGGAGCCGCCACCGCCGGCGAGATCCGGTATCGGAACCGGAACCTCGTGACCGCACCGCCCAAGGAGGTCCGCGCGCTGCGCGGGCCGGAGCTCGGGCTGATCTTCCAGGAGCCCATGACGCGGCTCGACCCCCTGATGACGATCGAGAACCACTTCGTCGAGACGCTCAAGGCGCACGAGTCGGACGCGAAGGAGAAGGAGATGCGCCGCCGCTCGCTCGACGCCCTCGGCGCGATGGGCATCCCGCCCACCCGCTTCAAGCAGTACCCGCATGAGTTCTCGGGCGGGATGCGGCAGCGGATCATGATCGCACTGGCGCTCGTGCTGAACCCCAAAGTGCTCGTGGCCGACGAGCCCACGACCGCGCTGGACGTGATCGTCGAGGGGCAGATCCTCGAGATCCTGGCGGACCTGCGCCGCAACTTCGACACGGCGCTCCTCCTCATCACCCACAACCTGGGCATCGTCGCCGAGGCCTGCGATCGGGTCGCGGTCATGTACGCCGGCCGTATCGTCGAGCAGGGCGACGCGCGCAAGGTCTTCGCCGAGCCAGCCCACCCGTACACGCGTGCGCTCCTGGAGTCGATCATCTCGCTGGCGACGACCGACCTGAAGTACATCCCGGGGGCGCCGCCCAGCCTGATCGACCCACCACCCGCGTGCCGCTTCCACCCGCGCTGCCCGAGCGCGATGCGGGTGTGCTCGACGAAGGACCCGATCGAGGTCTCGATCGCGGCGGGGCACGTCACCGAGTGCTGGCTTCACGGACCCGAGGACGAGATCCCCGCCGGCGGCGAGCAGCCGCTAGAGCGGGAGGAGATCGCCGTGGCGGAGGAGGCTTGATGGAGGCGGCAGCGCGCCCCGTGCCCCGCGCCGTGGCGAAGCCGACCGGCGAGGTGCTGCTCGAGGTCACGGACCTGCGGACGCGGTTCGCGCTCCGCGGCAGCTTCGCCCAGCGCATGCGCGGGCGCGCCGCCGGCTCCGTGAAGGCCGTCGACGGCGTCAGCTTCTCGCTGCGACGCGGGGAGGTGCTCGGCGTCGTCGGCGAGTCGGGGTCGGGGAAGACCACGCTGGGGCGAACCCTGCTCGGGCTGGCTCCCGCCACCGACGGGTCGATCAAGCTGGAGGGGCAGGAGATCACAGGCCTGAGCGAGGCCGCATTCCGCCCGCTGCGCAAGAGGCTCCAGATCGTCTTCCAGGACCCGCACGCGTCGCTCAACCCGGCAATGACGATCGGCGAGTCGGTCGGCCACCCGCTTCGCATCCACGGCATCGCCCGGGACCGCGAGCAGATGCGCGTCCGGGTGGTGGAGGCGCTCGAGCGGGTCGGCCTTCACCCCGCCGAGCAGTACATGAGCAAGTACCCCACCGACCTCTCCGGCGGGCAGAAGCAGCGGGCCGTGATCGCGCGGGCGATCATCCTGGGGCCAGACATCCTGATCGCGGACGAGCCGGTCTCCATGCTCGACATGAGCGTGCGGGCGAAGATCCTCGAGCTGATGATCGACCTCAAGCGCGAGCTTGGTCTGACCTACCTCTACATCACCCACGACCTCGCGACGGCGAAGTTCTTCTGCGACCGCATAGCGATCATGTACCTCGGCAAGATCGTCGAGATCGGCCCCGCGGCCGAGATCTACGACAACCCAAAGCACCCGTACACGGTCTCGCTCCTGCGGGCGATCCCCGAGCCCGACCCCACGCGGACCGTCGCGCGCGACCTCCCACGCGGCGAGGTGCCCGACGCGGTGACGCCCCCGCTCGGCTGCTCCTTCCACCCGCGCTGTGCGCGCGCCTTCGAGGTCTGCGGCTGGGAGAGCCGGGACCTGCGCACCCTGCTCGAGGCGCGCTGGACCCGGATGCCGGAGCCCGAGTACCGCGCCGAGCGGGAGGTGATCGGGAGCCTCGACGAAATGAACGTCCCGTCGACCAGCGCGAGGATCGAGCCGGCCTCCGGCCACACGACCGCGGAGGTGGCCGAGATCATCGAGCGCCTCCGGATCGACGCCCCCGATGACCCATTTTGGAAGGGCGTGGCGGCCATCGACACCGAGGGGCCGGCCGTCTCGATCCGCTTCCACGAGGGGATCGAGCCGCGCGACGTCCAGGAGGGCCCGTCCCGGCTCCAGTGCCACCTCTACGACGAGGACGCCCTCGCGGCCGCACAGCGCGACGCGGCCGCGCGGTAACGGTGGGACGTTCGTCCATCTCCCGATCCGGGGATGGCGGGCTGACCATCCGGGGGGTTGACCCCAGGGGTCCGCTGCGGTTATATGAACAGGTGCAAGCAGACGGCGATGGGAGAACGCGCCAGGAAGGGCGCTGGTGGGCAAGGACGGCTCGCACACCCATCTCCCTCAATCAGATTGGGAGATACATGGAGTCACAGAGACTTACCTCGAGTTCCATGGCGCGTTGGCGACTGATCGCCTGTGTGTCCCTTGCCGCCGCTGCGTTCGCGGTCGGCGTCGCGCCGAGCATCGCCTCGGCGCAGTCGCACTTCGGCCCGATTAGGAGCGCCGCGAGCGTCCGCAAGGCCGACATCCCCAACCGGGGAACGGTCGGGACTGCCGCACGCCGCGCCATGAAGCAGGGCTACCTGGTTCCCAACCAGGCCCGGTACGAGCGCCAGAAGACCCGCGCGGCGCGGCAGACATCCGCCAAGGATGCGCTCACAGCTCCTGTGAACGGCGCCCTCGCGCCGGTCAATAACCGCGCTTGGGCCGGAATCAACGACACGAACTCGGCGCCGCCGGATGAGACGAGCGCGGTGGGCACTGGCCGCTACATCGAGCTCGTTAACAGCAAGTTCGCGATCTACAACAAGACGGCCAACGCGCCGATCAGCGCCGGCTCGATCAACAGCATGGTCGGGGCCGCGGGCACAGACAGCGTGTTCGATGTCCAGATCATGTGGGACGCGACGACCAATCGCTTTTACTACGCGGCCGACGACGTCGTCAGCAACACGAACAACAAGATCGCGTTCGGGTTCTCGAAGACGGCGACGCCGAGCTCCGCCGCCGACTGGTGCAAGTTCGCCGTCAGCGCCGGATCGACGTTCCCCGACTATCCGAAGCTCGGCGACAGCCAGTTCTTCCTGATGATCGGAACGAACCTGTTCAACGGCAACAATTTCGCGAACGCGAATGTGCTCGCCGCCTCGAAGCCAAAAGCGAGCGACACGTGCGCGACCTACCTGAGCACGGCCAAGATCGCCAACAAGGGGCTCTCCGGCGGCTTCACCCCGGTGCCGGCGAGCGAGGTCGACAACAACGCGACCGGCTGGTCGGTCGCCATCCCCCTGGCCACCCCGGGCAACAAGCTCCAGCTCTACAAGGTCACGAAGAGCAGCACGGGAGCGCCGGTGATCGGCACCACCCCGACCTCGGTGCCGGTGTCGAGCTTCGCTGTTCCACCGGCGGCTCCGCAGAAGGGGACGGCGTTCAAGATCGACACGTCGGACACCCGCAACACCCAGGCCCAGGCCGCGGTTGACCCGGGTCACGGGAACAACCTCGCCATCTGGACGCAGCACACTGTCAAGGGCGGCGCGGGAGCTCAGGTTCGGTGGTACGAGATCAACCCGGCGACCCACTCGCTGATCCAGCACGGGACGGTGACCAGCCCGTCCCTGTACGAGTTCAACGGCGCGATCGCCCCGAACCGTCAGGTCAATGGAGCCACCACGAGCGGCGGGAAGGCGATGTTGATGAACTTCAACACGAGTTCCACCGCCACGTTCCCGTCGATCAAGATGGTTTCCAAGGTCGGAGGCGGCGCGCAGTCGGGTCCGGTGGCGGTGTTCAACGGCACCAAGCCGCTGACCGGGTTCGACTGCACCGCGCCGGCGCCCAACCCGTGCCGGTGGGGCGACTACGCGGCGGCGACGCCGGATCCGTCGACGAAGAACCGGATCTGGAACGTGAGCCAGTACGGCGCCGGAACGCCGTCGTCGACGTTCGCGACGTCCAGGACCTGGAACTTCATCGCCACGCCGTAGGGCGGACCAGGTACGGACCAGTTGCGAGAGGCCCCGTCCCGCTCAGGCGGGCCGGGGCCTCTCCGCCTGACGGTCGTCGCGCCCCCCGCTCCTTCGAGTGCCGGCCCCCGCCCGCCGCCGAGCGCGGGGGCGACTCTCAACGCTGCCTCGCTCAGGCGCTCCGAGCGGCTTGCCACAGGTCGAGCAGTGATCGAGGTCCTCCCACCCCTCCATCGTGAAGTTCTGCGCCCCGCAATGCGGACAGTGCATCAGGGCCATGCCGCAACCACCTCCTGAGGCCGTCGTGTCGCCCTCACTCAGAGGCTCCATCCTCCTCGGGTTCGCTAACAGATCGCGACGACCACGCTCCCACAATCGTCGCCACGCGTTAACGATTGCACACATCGCACCACGAAGCAACCGCCGGTACGCCAGTTAGGACACCCGACCGGCTAACCGTGCGCGCAGGTCAGGCGGCCTCCTCCTCAGGCTCATCAGCGACCTGGGACCAGGCCTCATACCCGCCGCTTCGCTCCCAGATTGAGGTCAGGATGCCCTCGAGGTCTTTGCGCTCGGCGGGATCGAGCCCGTCGAGCAGCTCCTCCTCCACCCCGTCCATCACCTCGGAGACCTTCTCGACGACCGCGATCCCCTTCTTCGAGACCTCGACCAGGTGGCGGCGGCGATCCTCGGGGTCGCGACGCCTCGTGGCGTAGCCCCGCTCCTCGAGCTCGTTGAGGATCGTCACCAGGTTCGTCGGGTCGAGGTGGAGCTGCCCGCAGAGCGACTGCTGGGTCAGCTGGCCGCGATCGCGGAGCTCGATGAGCGCCGCGACGTGCCGAGGACGGACCCCGTACGGCTCGAGCGCCTGCGTGAAGCGATGCATTGTGATGCGTCCGAGCTTGATCATCAGCAGCATCGGCCACTGCTTGGCGATCCCCGGTGGGGCGCTCTGTTCGATCTGCTTTGCCATGCCCGGAAAGTTACCAGCCACTAACCCTTGGTGTCAACCAAGCATTTGCTAAGGTCACACGATCTTGCAGCGAGCCGCGACGCCAAGCACCCGGATGATCCTCGCCGTCCTGTCTCTCGGAGGGATCTCCTACGCGCTCCTGCAATCGCTGGTCGTCCCCGCCCTGCCGGAGATCCAGTCCTCTCTCCACACCTCGGAGAGCGCCGTCGCCTGGGTGCTCACAGCGTTCCTGCTGAGCGCGTCGGTCTTCACTCCGATCATCGGCCGGCTCGGCGACATGTACGGCAAGGAGCGGCTGCTCCTGATCGTCCTCGTGGCGCTCGCGGCCGGGACGCTCATCTCGGCCGTGGCCACCTCCCTGTGGCTCATGCTCCTCGGCCGTGTCATCCAGGGCGCGGGCGGCGGGATCTTCCCGCTCGCCTTCTCGATCATCCGCGACGAGTTCCCCAACCCGCGGGTGCCGGGCGCGATCGGCCTGGTCTCGTCCCTGCTCGGCATCGGCGGTGGCGCGGGCGTGGTGTTCGCCGGCATCGTTACCCAGAACCTCTCCTACCACTGGCTCTTCTGGTTCCCGCTCGTGATGATCTCGGTCACCGCGTTCCTCACCTGGCGGTACATCCCCGAGTCGCCGGTCAAGACACCGGCCCACATCAACTACCGGGCGGCGGCGCTGATGACGCTCGGTATCTCGGCCGTCCTGCTCGCGATCACCGAGACCAGCACCTGGGGCTGGGGCTCGCCGAAGACGCTCGGGCTGCTCGCAGTCGGCACCCTCGTGATCCTCGCCTGGATTCGCGAGGAGCTCCGTTCCCGCGAACCGCTCGTCGACATGCGGATGATGGCCATCCGGGGCGTCTGGACGACCAACACGGTCGCCTTCCTGATCGGGATCGGCATGTACTCGTCGTTCATCCTCCTGCCAGAGTTCGTCCAGGAGCCGACCAGCACCGGCTACGGCTTCGGCGCCTCGGTGACGGTCGCCGGGCTCTTCCTGCTGCCTGCGACGATCGCGATCGTGATCGTGGGCCAGATGGCGGGGATCCTCGAGCGCCGCATCGGCTCGCGGGGGTCGCTGATCGGCGGCACCTTGTTCAGCCTCGCCTGCTACGCGCTGCTCGTGACCAACTCGGGCTCCGAGCTGGACATCTACATCGCCGCGGGCCTGCTCGGCATCGGCATCGGCCTCTCCTTCTCCGCGATGGCGAACCTCATCGTCCAGAACGTCCCGCAGGAGCAGACCGGCGTCGCCACCGGGATGAACGCCGTCACACGAACGCTCGGCGGCGCCTTCGGCGGTCAGCTCGCGGCAACGCTCCTCGCGAGCAACCTCGGGGCGGGCGGCGACCCGACGTCGACCGCCTTCACACTGTCATTCCTGATGTGCCTGATCGCGCTGGTTGCCGCGCTGGGATTCGCGCTCTTGGTGCCGCGCCGCAGCGCCAACGACCTCGCCGAGGACGCGGTGCTGCTCCCGTCCCACTCGAGCCGCGAGCCCGAGCGAACCGCCGCGTAGATCGGCGAGAGCCGGGGGCTACCCGGCGCTCCGCTCGATCTTGACCTCGCACCGGTCGATCGACGCGCGGGTGCCTGGCGTGTCGGAGGCGTCCATCTGCTGGAAGATCGCGTCCGCGTCCCGCATCTGCTGCTCGGTCTCGAAAAAGGCGACGAAGACCGCCGTTCCCTGGTCCGAGTCGTAGAACAGCTTCATCGCGCTCGACTCGACTCCCGGCGGGGGGCCCTCGGACTCTTCCACGCGAGTGACGACCGCGTCGATCTGCTCGGGGCTGACGTCCGTGAACCTGACCACACGTGCATTCATGAAAACCTCTTCTCGGTAGCTCAAGCCGATCCTAACCCGGCCCGGCCGCGCGTGATGTCAAAACGATGAGAGCTTCGGCCTAGCGCGTCAGCGTGAGCACCTTGGTACCGGTTCCGGCGCGGTTGTCGTCGCCGCTCCACTGGGCCACGACGAAGAGCTCCTTGTTCTTCTTGACCTTGAACTTCGCCGTGAACTTGCCGTTGGAGGCCGCGGTCAGCGTGTCGTTCTTCCAGTTCGAATCCGCGGACTTGCGGCTCGAGACGACGATCTGCTCGCCGCCCTCCGGCGGCGACAGCTTGCCGAGGACCTTCACCTTCTTCTGCGCCTTGGACGACTTCTTCTTCGCCACGTCGAGAGTCAGCTTGGACTTGTCCCCCGCCTGACCGCCGGTTGTCGTCGCGAAGAAGCCCGCGTCATCCGTGAATGGAGAGATCGCGAAGCCAGTCGCGTGCTCGTCCCGAACCTCGACCGAGTCCGGTGCGATCAGCTGCGGTTGCCACGTCTTGCCGCCGTCCTTGGTCCGGAACACGTACCCGGCGCTCTGATTTCCGAAGCGGTCGACCGAGACGTAGCCGGAGCTCGCCGATGAGAAGCTGATCCCGGTGCCGGCGTCGGTTCCGAGGGCCTTCACGACCTTCCACTTGTCACCGCCATTCGACGTCTTGAAGAGCTCCCCGGTGTCGGCGAGCGCATATCCCTTGCTCGCACCCAGGAAGTCCACGTCGTTCAGCTCCTGTTTCTTCGGTCCCTTGACCTTCTTCCACGTCTTGCCCTTGTCCTTCGACACCGCGATCTGCTTGCGGCCGAAGGCGATCAGCGCCCCACTGGCCACCTCGATGTTGTCGAGCGGCTTGCCCTTGACGGCCGTCGACTTCACGGTTTTGAACGAGTTGCCGCCGTTTGTCGAGATCCGAAGCCCCTTGGGCCCGACGAGCAGGATCCTGTTGGCGTCGAGGGCGAGCAGGGCCTTGGGGGTCGCCGACGCTCCGGTGTCGAGGTTCGACCAGCTCGAGCCGCCGTTCACGGTCTTGAATACCCCTCCCGCCGTGTCGAGCGCGAAGCCCGTGTTCTGACTCGGGAAGGAGGCA
>Ga0105245_10005178_pt1 | contig 11452 bp, 10 predicted proteins | sample KBSM54metaG_FD_81523 | JGI IMG/M metagenome (GOLD analysis project Ga0105245, IMG submission 81523) | Miscanthus rhizosphere microbial communities from Kellogg Biological Station, Michigan, USA - KBS M5-4 metaG | ecosystem: Host-associated > Plants > Roots > Rhizosphere > Soil | place...
GACGATTTACTGCTCTAGTCCGCTTTTCGGCCATACCGACAGCTTAAAGGGAACGTCGAACCGGAATTATTTCCGGAATCGGAACTCTACAGCTTACTAGTGATGCGGTCGTGGATCCAGTGTTCGTCCCACCATTCACGCGGGTTGACCTGCACGCCGTCGATCTGCATGCTGAAGTGCACGTGCACGCCGCCGGCGAGGCCAGTCTCGCCGGCAATCCCCATCTTCTGTTCCTTTTTGACCATGTCGCCTTCCTTAACGTCGATCTCTCGCAAATGACCGTAGATCGATTGCAGACCATAGCCGTGGTCCAGTACGATGCAATTGCCGTAGATGCCGAGATTCTTCGCCCACACCACGCGACCGTGATCAGCAGCCTGGACAGGTGAGGTCTGGACATGCGTGGCTCGGAGTACAACATCGAGCTTCCGTTCGATGGATCCCACGTGCTTTACAAACCGCCGTGGCTGACGGAATCAATGAGTTTCGGGCAAAAGAAGAAAGGTTTACTTTCTTGATTGAGAAGGTTTTACCGGCTACCTCGAAGCACAAAACACCCAGAGGAAGCGCGGGCAAGCCCGTCACGCTGCAAGGAGAAAAGGAGAACTACGTTTCTGACGATGGGCGCGCTCGCGTTGAGCCTAGTGGGCACGGGATGTGTTGCCACTCATAAGTATGTTGCGAAAACGGTTACTCCGGTGGAGCAGCGTGTAAGCGGCACGGAAGCCAAGAACACGGATCAGGATAAGCAACTCTCAACCCACACAACGGAGATTGCTGATCTGGATAAGGACGCTTCTCAGACAAAGGAACGCTTGCGCGATACCGATGCCAAGGCCACCCAAGCCGGTGAAGCCGCCAAGATGGCGGATCAGAAGGCGGGCGCTGCCCAGCAGTCCGCTGACGGCGCGAAAACGGCTGCCGATGGCGCGCGCACTTTTGCCGATCAGGGCTTGAATAAGCTGGATCAATCAATGCAGGCGATGAACAAGTTTCAGGTCGCCAAGGAAGACTCGGTTCTGTTCGACTTCAACCAGGACAAGCTGACTGCGGATGGCAAAGCGCAGCTGGATGAAATCGCACAGCAGGCCATGGGCATGGAGCGTTACGTGATCGAGCTGCAAGGCTTCACGGACAAGACCGGATCGGCCACGTTCAATGAGACCTTGAGCGAAGCCCGAGTGCAAGCCGTGGCGCGCTACTTGGCCAATGCGCATCAGATCCCGGTGCGCAGCATCTCGATGTTGGGTGCGGGTTATGCCCGGCCGGTTGCCGACGACAAGACGCGCGAAGGCCGCAAGATGAACCGTCGCGTGGAGATCCGGTTGTGGGTTCCGGAGAGCCAGAGCAAGACCTCGGCATCTAGTGGCGCCGGAAGTAAGTAGGATTGTACCTCCACGGCTGATATCGTAACGATCAATCAGCTTCAGGGCAGGCGCTTTAGCAGGCAGCGTGTTTCGTCACGAGACTCTGCTTGGGCGGCTGCCCTTTTTCATTGAATTCCGCTGTGGCAGGAACCCGGGTTTGCTGTGCACGGCTATTGGGCTTGGTAGTTGGTAAGTTGCTCGATCTACCGCACCGGTATAGACCGACACTTCAGGGTCATCCTACCCCCTGGCTCGCGAGTCCGGTTCGTGTTAACCTCACCAATATCCGCAGTTAACAGTTCCTAAAGTGCAATTCTGATCCGCGACTCCCGCAGCCTAAGCTTGGCGCGAAGAGGATGCGCCTGACTGATCCCTGCGAAGAACTGAGAGTTTGAGCGATGCCTGCGAAAACGTGGGCTTGTAGGATATGGAGTCGGAGTAATGAAAATCCCTGCATCCGCCGATAGCGGAACCATGAGACTCGTGTCGGTCCTGGCGTTAAGCGCTCTTTTTGCTGGCGCGACGCCAACGAAGACAAGCGATTACTACAAACTGCCCGGTATCGAACGGATTGGAAAAAATTTGTACCAGTCCGCGAAAGCGATCGTTGAAACGCGCGCCTGTGTCCACCAGCCCGTTGACGAGGAAGATGCGCTCTTGAAAATTCTGGGACCAGGACAGTACGAAATCGTATGGGAAGACCGCTCGACTTGCGAGGTCCAACGGGTCGCGCTAGGCGATACGCTTCCGATCTAAGCCGTTTCTGTTTGGTCACGTCGCCCTCGCTTAACAGGCCCCGACAATTTTGCGCGCCGAGATTCCGAACCGGTCGAGTAGTTCAGCAATCGATAAGCAGGTCTTTATCGATTGGCTGAACGCTAAAAAGGTCGATTGGATCACAGCTGCCTAGGGAGTGGCGCGCAACGCCCGACGCCTTGAGGACTCGGCAGAATATGAGCGCCTGGCCAAGCGGGTTTTGCGCTTTTGGCTTGGGTTACATGGCTGTACAAAGCATCCTTAAAATCGTACGCAGCTATGCGCACAGCAGCGTATCCTCTGGGAAATATCCGGCCACTATTTCACAATTCTGACTGCCACAGGGGCCGGCGCTCTTACGGGAAGCGCGCCAACAACAGGATCCCCCCCGACCGACCTTATGTGAACGTCCAATAACGGCATTGATTGCGACACACCGTCAAGGATGACTCTTTGGGCCGTCTGGGGAGTTTGTGCCGCCACGACGCGGGGAGAGACCGCATTCTGAACACAGAGACAGATAAGCGCCGCGGCTATCAGCGTGAGAATAGATTTTGCGTAAAGATCCAGCTTTATCATTTAAGAATCCTATCACGACCCGTTCTCCATAACACGCTCAGCAGAAGGCGATGTCTAGGAAACTCATGGCTGGGTTTAGAACAATCCTCACATGAATGAGGCGAAGTGAGACGTCCTACCGCGATGACCCAACCCAACAGCGCGCTTTGCTAGCGTTTCGGCGATGAAGCCCGCTGCGTGTCGGGTGGATTCGTCCCGGGCGGGTAGACCAGAATCTCCACGCCTCCACCGGCTGCCTTAGCATCCGCGGATTTTCCTTGGCCGATGGTTTTGATCCGTGTATCGGCCAACTTGAAATTTTGTACCAGGTAATCGCGAACTACCATCGCTCTCGCTTCTGTCAGCAGACGATTCTTTTCCGTGTCGCCCTTCATGTCCGTGTACACGGCCACAACCGCCAGGCCAAACGCATTGGTTTCAAGAAAGTTTCCCGCTTCATTTAGCGCCTTTGCATTTTTGAGCTTGGCGGTGTCTGGCTTATCGAAGAGCTTCACCGACTCGTACGTAAAGTTCTTGCTGACTCCTGCGCTCGGCAGTTGCGGAATTTCGTGCTTCGTCAGATCGGCCGAATCTTCATATCCTCGCCTGTTGAAGAAGCCGCGTAGAAGGAAATTGTGTTTGAGCGCCTCCATATCTTCTTGCATGGCGGCTGCTCCGGCATTGATGCGCTGATAGACGCTTTTGTCGTTGATCAATGCTCCCATGGTTCCGGTACCCTGATTGATCTTACTGCTTATGGACTTAAGGTCTTCGGACGTACTCGCGACATTTTGCATGGCGCCTCCCGCCGAATCCAAAAGTCCGTTGGTCTTCTTCATCAAATCCGAGAATTCGAGCGGTTGCTCGCCTTGGATCAGATCGCCATTGCTCACCTGCGGAGCGCTGTCGGATCCGAATGCGATTTCCACGTATTTATCGCCTACCAGCCCCTCGGATCGGATCGCCGCTACGGAATCCTTCTTAATCACGTTTCGAGTCGCGTTCTTCAGATCCATCACCACCCGCACCTTATCGTTAGGCGCGCGCGGCAGTTGGATGCGCACGATGGTGCCTTCGTGAATTCCTCCTACCCGCACGTCAGCGCCGTTGGGCAAACCGGCCACGGTCCGGAAGTCCGCATTGAGGCGATAGGTTGAACTGAACATGAACTGCTTGCCGCCGATCCAAAACACGCCCGCGGCAAAAATGAGCAGCGTCGCAATGATAAAGGCACCCAGTCGAAAAGTTCTGGACATAACTCACCACCTTAGGAACTCTCCTTTAGGAATTGAGTGACGAAGGGATGCTTGCTCTCTTGCAACTCGGCAAGAGGCCCTTCAGCCAAAATGTTTCCTTCATGGATAAGAGCCATGCGATCCGAAAACGCTTTCGCGCCGCGAATGTCGTGTGTGACGACGATGGCTGTCATTTTCCGTTTCTGCTTAAAATCTAGAATCAACGTGCCAATTTCCGCGGCGGTAATTGGATCCAGTCCAGCGGTGGGCTCATCAAAGAGCAGAATGCTTGGATCCAACGCAAGAGCACGCGCCAGGCCCACTCTTTTTTTCATACCTCCGGAGATCTCGGAAGGCATCTTCTCCAGGTCTTGCTCCATCCCCACACTTTCGAGGAGTTCCCGTACGCGCTCTTTTCGGTCTGCGTCGGCCATCTTGGTGTGCCGGTTCAAAGGAAAGGCGACGTTTTCCTCGACCGTTAGCGAATCATATAGCGCAGCCTCTTGAAATAAGAAGCCCACTTTTTTCCGCACTTCATTCAATTGGTTTGCGTCGAGATCGTTGATCCGCTGCCCCTCAATTGACACCGTGCCTGAGTCGGACGGCTGAAGGCCGATGATAAGTTTCAAGAGCACACTCTTGCCAGTTCCGCTCCGCCCCAGTACTGCTACCGTCTCGCCGTGTTCTACGCGCAGACTGATTCCATTCAAGACTTTTTGATCGCCAAATGTCTTGCGCAGATCGTCGATCACGATGGGAGGTGCATCCCATTCTTTTTTCATAAGCTCACCCCCACACCATTTGAATAAGTCGCACCAGCACCACGTCCGCGAGAATCACGAATAAAGAAGACAGTACGACGGAGCTGGTAGCGGATCTTCCCACGCCTTCCGTGCCTCCCTTGGTACGCATTCCCTGAAAGCACGCAACAATACCGATAATGAAGCCAAAGACCGCCGTTTTGAATGTTGGCGGAATGAAGTCGCTGAATAACACATTCTTAAAGCCGTTCTCGAGAAACAGACGGAACGAAATCGGATCCGCCAGCGTGTTCGCCAACCATCCCGCGATGAGGCCGGAGAAATCAGCAGCCAGCGTCAGCAGAGGAAGCATCAGGACGCAGGCGAGCACACGCGTCGCAGCCAGAAATTTATAGGGATTGACCGAGGAGGCTTCCATCGCGTCGATTTGCTCGGTAACTTTCATCGACCCAAGCTCCGCTCCAATGCCGGCTCCGACGCGCCCCGCGACTACCAGGCCGGTGATCACCGGGCCACTCTCCTTGATGATGGAAAATACGATCACCGCAGGAAGCAGGGACTTGGCCCCGAAGCGGGTCAGGGCATCGTGAGTCTGTAGGGAGAGTACTACGCCGGTGGCCGCCCCGGCCAGTGCGACCAAGGGCAGTGACTTGGCTCCGATGGTGTCGCACTGGCGGACTAATTCTCCGAGTTCGGAAGGAGGCGCTACCGCTGCGCGGAATACCCGCGCGCAGAACAAACCCAAGTCTCCAAACCATTCAAATCCCTTCACGAAAATCGAGTTTGCGCGAGTCTCATCTCGCAAGCCGCCAGGTGCGAGCGTCCTCGAGATCGTATTCAACATCGCAGTATCCCCTTCGGCTTAACCATGAGCCAATCTATTGCCAAACTCAAAAACACTTTTGATTTCAGAGGCCTAGACTCTCTCACTAACCTGCAATTATTACCTGATTCTTTCCAATCGCAATCAGTTCGCGCAAATAACCCGCCTTACGCAGCCGCTCCTTGTTGTGGCTCGCTCCCGTTTCTAGCAGTAGGCCGCTACTCCTCCGCTGCTCCAGCGGTCGCGGGAACGATTCAGAGGTACGTTAGTCCAGACCGATGAAACTATTGGTCAGCATGATCATGCCGGATACGATCCGGTGATGTAATTATGCAAATGGCGAATTGTATCGTCCTGCGCGCCGATGATCCAGTTCACCAGGTCGCCGATAGACACGATACCGATGACTCGGTCGGCTTCGAGAACTGGAAGATATCTGATCTGGCGCGAGCTCATCACGTACATACATTGGCCAATGGTCTGTTCTGGCGTGACAAACAACACGGGCGCGGTCATGATCTCGTGAACTTTCGTGGCGCGCGATTGTCTCGCTTTGAGGATGACCTTACGTGCATAGTCGCGCTCCGTGATGATTCCGACCAAATGTCCGGCGCTGAGAACAACTAATGCGCCAATGTGCCTTTCTGACATGATTTCAATGGCTTCATAAACGCTGGCATCGGGCGAAAGTGACCAGAGCGCATGACGCTTTTGACCAAGCACCGACCTTACAGTTTCATTCAAGTCGATCGCTCGCGGTGAGGCAGTGGAATGCATTGCTCTGTCCTCCTGCGTGAATTTTTTTCCTTCGGAAGTCAACCTGAGACACCATGAAGGCGGGCACCCTAGCCCGCTTGGACCTTCAAGAGATTGTTGACTCGCCTGACGCCTTCGGTCTGTTTGGCAGTTCGCTCCGCTTCATCCTTAGCGGCCATGGTTTCCACTTGGCCGTGCAAGGTAACAACTTGATCGATAACGTCAATGTTTATCTTTCGTGATGGTGTGTCGGGATTATCGATAAGTTTCGCTTTGATTTTGGTATGAATCCAGGCATCGTCAAGCGAGTTCCCTATCTTGTCACCGAACTCCTTAGCCTTCTGGCGCGCAGCACGTGCCATGTCCTCTGTATACTGACTGCGGGCGACTTGACTAGATTGGACGACAATTTTATCAGTAACCACCAAGTTCGATCGCCCGTTCTTGGCGAGATCGACCGCCTTAGTTCTAAGCTCCTCGGTAGGCACAGTGCCAGACAGAATCACTTCATTCTTGTCCGCCTTTGCGTCCACGCCGATCCCTTGAAGCTGAGGGTCAGATGAGAACTGTGTCTTGATGGACTGCTCCATTTCGGAATTGCTAGATGCTGCGCTGTTCTTCCCGTTGGTGGAGCAACCGTGTAGTAGTAGAGCGCCCACAATCAATGCAATCGGTAGTAGTATCCTCATGGATCACCTCCAACTAATAGATTGCTTCAGCGACCCGACCGTTGCATTCTGAGCGAAACACATTCAAATCAAAAGGGATATTCTCCCAGGAACTCATGCCGATTGTTAATAGGATTGAGGTCTGCTATCAAGAAAAAAGAAGTCTGACAATTCCCGAACTCATACTGATTGCGGATACACGAGTGAACGCGCAGGATTGGGCCTCTTGCGAGAGGTCGAAGAGCGCCGAATCAACCTTCTGGCGCTTGACCCAGCTGGTCGAGCCGTCGTTATTGAGCTGAAACGTGGAAACGATGAGAAACGCCTGCTGCAGGCGTTGTCGTATGATCTCTACCGGAATCGGCGTTTATAGAAGAAATCGACGCCGAATAGGCCATTGTCTTCTCGTGTAGCAATCAGAGACCATTCTGCGTTAAGAGCCCATTCTACACGCACGATTTGTGCATCAGGTTGCGTGAGATTCGTGATGTAGGTGAAGGTCAATCCGCTAGTGATCTGCTGCTGCATCGTGAGTCGCGCCTGGGGAAGTTCCGACCCGCCGGTAAACGTGGGGTCGATTTTGAGCTGGCTGACTCCGAAAACGCGCTGCAATTGACCCGCGATCGGATTCGACACTGCTTGGCTGAGGAGCGCCGATCCCCCCATTTGCTGCAAATTCTGCGGCGGAGTACTGGGTTGGTGCGCAACGAGGACAGGATCCGAAGTGGGGTTTTGCCCGGCGGCGAGCAGCCCAACTATTTCCGTGAATGGAAGCGGCGGGTCGGACTGATAGGCCAGGTTCATATTGTTAATGGGCCCGCTGACATTCAGAGTGACTTCCACGCCCCGGGCCTTGGTAACCAGGCTGAGATTTAGGATGGGCTCGATCTTATTGGGATTGTAAAAAGAAACGGCGGCGTCATTCACCGTGTATTTGGTTCCGAAGAATATCAGGACGCCTTCCGTCACCGTCACCCGGCCCAGCACCCCAGGATTGGCGACCGTTCCCCTGACCGTCAGAGCCCCTTGTACCCGCAGGTTTTCAGCCACACTGGTTTGAAAACTAGCGCCGGTCGCCGTTCGGACATTGAGATTCAATTTCATGCTGTCGAGAGGTCCGCGGGACGCCGTTGTTTCTGTTGGCGGTGTGGAACTGGCCAGAATCGAGCCGAAATCGCTTTGCGGATTGAATTTCACTGTCCGAATGTTTACGTCGCCGGAAAGCAGACTGCTCTCATTCGTCCCGTTCAATTTCACATTTGCATTTCCGATGACGCTCACCCCTGAAGCTTGCCGAACTCGCACTTGATTGGCGCGCGCCGCAAGTGCATAGGTAAACGTCGAACCGCTTCGCCCGACAAAGCCGGTGACCGTGATCTTCCCGCCGCCCGATTCAGCAGTAAGAGACTCGATTCTCGCAACGTCGCCGCTAAACTGGATAACGCCGTTGGCCTTAGAGATTCCGGTTGGCATATCCTCGGTCTGGAATGCGGCATCTTTCAGCTGCAGCCTGCCGTTCGCAGTGGGCTTACCAAACGGCCCTTGAACTCTCGCGTTGAGCGCGAGTTTACCGTCTGAGCTGATATCCGGATCAAGATCATGCAAGAGCGCCAGATTCGCATCGCCATCCACGGCCAGATCGAATGCAACTGGTTCCAGTGCGACGCTTCCGGTCACGGCAATCCGCGTCGAATTCCCCACCAGGCTGGCTCTCTGCACGTGTATGGCAGACTGGCTCGCAGTGAATTCGATGGGTCCTTCATTCCGTAGCGCCAGTGTAGCGGTGCGCGGGGGACCCGCTAACGCCGCCTTGGGCTTGGCGGAAATCTCCAGCTTCGAAAGCTGCGCGGTACCGCGAAGATTCGCCGGTTTAAGAATCGCGACCGAACCGTTCACGCTTCCCTCGGCGACAGCGTCGAAGTTTTGCAGACTCCTAGTATTTCCAAGTCCCAGCAAACCGCTCCAGTTCGAATAGCTCACATTCTTGAACGTCAACTGCCCGGAAGTCTTATAGTCGCCCGCGAGTTCGGTTTGAAACTTCGCAGCGATCGTCGACTGAGCGAGATTAGAATCCAGGTCTACGTTGACCACTGAACCGATCTGTTCCGCGCTGGCGTGGAATTCACCGTAGTCGCGGCCATTCATCCGCAGGCCGCTGCTGGAAACAGTGCCTTTCAGACTCGCGAGCCGGATTGTTGGCCCGGGGGTATTGATAGCGGCGGCTCCATCGATGTTCAGGCTGATTTGTCCCGAGAGTCCGGGACGCTGCACCTTTACGTACTGGATTTGCCCAAGCTCTAGTGAGTTGCTCGCCACGTGCAACCGAAGATCTCCTCTGGATAAATCCTGGATCGGATGCGAGAACGATCCCGCTAGCGTCAATCGGTTCGGGCCGGCCGAAAGGTTCAAAGAAGGCAAGTCCAGCAGTACGTTGGAATAGTTAACATGCCCTTCGATCCGGTCGAACGGCTGCTTATAAACCACGGCTTTGGTGAGATCGACATCCAGATCGGCGCGCGGATCATGCAAGCTTCCGGAAAGTTGGCCCTTCGTAGAAAGCAAGCCGCGCGCAGGAAAATCGTCTCTGCCGGCTAGCGCGAGCGCCTGCTCGATGGGGAGGTTCTGGATCGAAATGCTGGCTGTCGTCGGATATTCCGGGATCAGCGCAGTCTTACCATCCGCACGGATGTTTGAGCCGGCGAAGTTGGAATCGATTCGATACGAAAGCTGCGTGCCCGCAGTTCGCGCGTCGGCCGTAAAATCGCCGAGATTACGCCCTCGCGCCCGAAGTCCGCGAACCGTAATGTTGCCGCTCACGGCTGCTATCTGCAGGCTGGAGTTTCCTCCAATGGATTGCAAAGTTGCATCGGCATCCAGGTTCGTTTGCGCGAGCCCACCCAAATCCGGCCGACGGCGCTGAATGGCAGGCAAGCGATCGAGAGCCACCTGATTGGTATCCACATGAACATGCAATCGGCCTGTCGAGAAGCTGTTCAGAGGATGCTCGAACGAAGCCGCTAAATTCGCGAGCGCACTTCCGGATGACATCTGCATAGACGGGATATTGACGAACTGTTCCCCATAGTTCACTTTCCCTTGGATGCGGTCGAAGGGCTGGTCGTAAGCAGCGCCATTCACGATCGTGAGATCGGCACTTCCCTGCGGATCGCCGGCGGTTCCCGAAGCCTGCGCCGAAAGAGCAAGATCTCCGCGAATCGGAATTCGGCTTTGTCCAGTGAGCGCGAGCACATCCTGTACATCCGCATTGCGCACCACCACATTCGCATGCAGCGGCGCCGATGCCTTCAGCTCCCATTGATCCAAGCCCACCGAGCCGGACAACTGCGCCTGCAAGGGCCCGCGTGTCAGTACACCGTTCTTGATGGAGGCGCCGGTCCGTGTCGCCGCCAATTCCGCCGTGAGTTGATCGAAATGGCGCTCCTCCACAACGAATCGGCGAGCTGCCACGTGGCCTGTGACTTGGGGAGAGCGTAAGGTTCCCATCATGTGCGCGTCCAGTACGATCGATCCGCCGGTGTCAAATTTCACGGGAAGGTTGGTGGCAGGCCGATTTGAGAATAGAGTGGAACCCGGAAGGAAGTCATTCAAATTCGCGGAGGTCATGCGGACATCCATCCCATCTTTCAAAGAACCGGAAAACTCCAGCCGGCTCGCTGGAAAAGCGAAGTAGGATCGCCCGACTTCCAGCGAATCGGCGGGTCCATCGTAATGCGCATTCAGCTGGCCGCTCACCGGAACTCCACGGTTTCCCGGGCTTACAATTAAGCGCGCATGGGCCTGGAGCGAACTCTCCTTGGAGGAACGGAGGTTGCCTTTGACATTAACAGGTCCAGCAATGATGCCGCTCCAGGCCGGTCTACGTCCGGTTAGCGTCGCAGCCACTTCTTGTATGGCGAAGTTGTTAATTTTCCCTTCGACCTTGTACTCCGCCCTATCAACCAAGTTTGCGCTGCCGTCAAATGTGCCGCCCGCGATAGAAACGCGGAGTGGGTTCGCACTAATTTGTTTTGGATTGGCACGGACCTTGGCATTTAGGCTCGCGTTCGAAATACTCACGTCGCCTTGACGTAGCGCCAATTGCTGTCCGCCTACACTGGCGTCAATAGAATAGTCCGAAGCGTTTTTAGTAGTCGCCGTTCCGTCGATCCGCATCCTGCCGTCTGCTCGACCCCTAAATTGCAACATCTCGCCGGTCTCGCGGACATTCAAGTCCGCGCTGAACTGTAACGATCCCTTTTCCAGCGCCAAATTACGCATGGTCCCGAAGGCCTGTAGAGTCGATTGCCCCAGCGCCAGCTTCACGGCTCGGATCTGAACGTTGTTCTGATCGCTTTTCATCTCTACATCGGCATATAGAGTGTTGAGGGTGTGATCGCGCGTGGCCGCCGGGATCGACAGTCCCAGCGTCCGCCTCATCTCCAGCACATCGAGTTGTGCGTTCAGCCGACCGGAAAGCACTGGCGCCGCGAGGTGTTCCAGCACAGCATCCAGCGTCACTTTAGAAGAA
>Ga0105245_10005180_pt1 | contig 11451 bp, 7 predicted proteins | sample KBSM54metaG_FD_81523 | JGI IMG/M metagenome (GOLD analysis project Ga0105245, IMG submission 81523) | Miscanthus rhizosphere microbial communities from Kellogg Biological Station, Michigan, USA - KBS M5-4 metaG | ecosystem: Host-associated > Plants > Roots > Rhizosphere > Soil | place: Michigan...
CATGCAACAATTTTCCATGGCTGTGCCGTGGGCGGAGGATCGATCACCTACGCGTGCACGTTGATGCCTCCTCCGAGACACGTATGGGAGGCCGGGTCATGGGCCGGGTTAGCCGACTGGAAAAACGAAATGCCCGGTCACTATGAAACCGCGGCACAAATGCTCGGTGTCACCGAGAACAAAATCCTCGGCCCTGCGGATCTCCTGCTGAAAGACGCAGCCGAAGCGGCGGGATGCGGGCACACTTTTTACCACACCAAAGTCGGCATTTTCCAGCCGGCTAATGCCGAACCGGGGCAGTCATTCCCCGATCCATTTTTCGGAGGAGAAGGCCCATCGCGAACTGCCTGCATTGGCTGCGGCGGTTGCATGATGGGTTGCCGCCACGGCGCCAAGAACACACTCGATTTGGGTTATCTATATCTTGCCGAAAAGCACGGAGCCAAGGTTTTCCCGGAAACCAGAGTCGTTGACGTTAGGCCTCTCGACGGTGCCATCGACGGCGGAGCGGGATACGAAGTTCGCACCGTCAAATCCACTTCATGGATCCGCCGGTATCCTCGACGGTTCACCTGCGGAGGCGTCGTTTTCTCGGCGTCCTCTTTGGGCACAATGGAGCTACTCTTCCGCCTCAAAGAAAAAGGTTCTTTGCCGGCCATTAGCCGGCGATTGGGGAAACATGTGCGTACCAATTCCGAATCGCTATTGGCGCACGGATGCCCGGTTGGCACGACGACCTGTCGCTAGGTATTGCCATCGGTTCGGGCATTTACATCGACGAGAATACTCACATCGAGGCAGTTCGCTATCCCAGCCACTCAGACACGATGGGATTTCTCACCACGATCCTCACTAATGGGCGGCCCGGGCCGCAACGCATAGCGCTATGGCTCAAAAACATCGCCGCTTCCTTTTTGAGACATCCGATCAAGACGTTTCGTGTTTTGCAACCCCTGGGTTGGGCACGAGAGTTTGTAATCCTGCTCTGCATGCAGGCGGTGGAAGGCCAGATTCAGATGCGCTGGCAACGACCATGGTTCTGGCCTTTCCGTAAATTTCTGGTCAGCCGCGGAAAGAAAGTGCCGACTTACATTCCCAAAGCAAACGAGTTTGCCGAGAAGTTTGCGAAGCTTACCGGAGGCTTTGCGTTGAGCATGCTCCCAGAGATCCTTTTTGATGTTCCGGGTACAGCCCACTGTATCGGAGGATGCGTGATCGCGGATTCATCCGCGCACGGAGTGGTTGACACTCGCCATCGTCTTTTTGGATACAAGAATATTTATGTTTGTGACGGGTCGGGGGTGGCGGCAAATTTGGGCGTCAATCCCAGCTTGACCATCACCGCGCTGGCGGAACGGGCGATAAGCTTCATTCCGCCGAAGTTGAAAACGACATGGAATGATGGACCGGAATCGTGACTAATTTAATAGTTTAAGAGAGATTTTCGAAGATTCCCGCCGCACCCATCCCCCCGCCAACGCACATGGTAACTAGACCATAGCGGCTGCTTCGACGCTTCAATTCGCGGATTATTGTCGCCGTCAACTTCGCGCCCGTGCAACCCAGAGGGTGTCCAAGGGCAATCGCTCCGCCACTTGGATTCACGCGGCCGGGATCGAGTCCCGCTTCTTTGATTACGGCAAGCGACTGGGCTGCGAAGGCCTCGTTCAACTCGATCACATCCATGTCACTCAGCTTTAGACCTGCGAGCTTCAATGCCTTCGGGATCGCGAAGACTGGGCCCAATCCCATTTCTTCCGGCTTGTAGCCTGCTGTAGCAAACGAAATGTAGCGGGCCAGCGGCTTGATTCCTAACTGCCTGGCCCGTTCGGCTGACATCACCACAGCGATCGCGGCCCCGTCGGACATCTGCGAGGAATTGCCTGCCGTCACCGTGCCTTTCAAGTGGAACGCGGCTTTCAAGGAGTGCAAAACTTCGAGCGAGGTATCCGCGCGCGGGCCCTCGTCGGTCTTGAAAGTGATTTCGTGTTTCTTGGGTTTCGACCCGTTCGGGGTAGTAAAGCTCACATGCACCGGAACCGTCTCATCCTCAAACTTTCCTGATTGGATCGCGTCTAAAGCCTTTTGGTGACTGTGCAGCGAAAACTCATCTGCGTCTTCCCGGGTAATGCCGAAGCGCTGCGCGACGCGCTCTGCTGTCAGGCCCATGGAGAGATATGCATCGGGGTAATGATCTACCAGCCAGGGGTTGGGCGAAATCTTGTGACCGCCCATCGGAATCATCGACATTGATTCGGTTCCACCCGCCACAATAACTTCTGCTCCTCCACTTCCAATTCGCTCTGCGGCCAGCGCGATCGCCTGTAGGCCCGAGGAACAAAAACGGTTGATGGTGAGAGCCGAAACCTCGACCGGCAACCCGGCGCGCAAAGCGGCAATGCGAGCTACGTTCATTCCCTGTTCGGCCTCGGGCATGGCGCACCCAAGGATCACGTCTTCTATCTCCGTAAGGTCTAGTTTCGGTGTGCGGTCAAGGGCACCTTTAATGGCCACTGCGGCAAGCTCATCGGGGCGCGTAGCCCGAAGCGTACCCTTGAAGGCACGTCCCACCGGCGTGCGAACGCAAGACACAATCACGACTTCACGCATAGCACCCTCCAGGCAATCGCCCGTTCACGGGATTATTATGAACCACAAAGAGAGGCGAGTAATAGACTGTGGAAGTGTTTGGTGAGAGTGATCACGGCATTGGGTGACTTCGATCACTTTTGGTTTGAACCTTTCGGCGCTTAGACTTTACTTAGCTGGCTCATTCATGTGCGTTGCGGCCGGAGTGTTGGGCCGTCGAAGCCAGCCGACGAAAGAAGGATTTTCATGAAACGCATTCATAAGGTTGCAGTTCTCGGTGCTGGCACCATGGGTTCACGCATCGCTGCGCACTTTGCCAATGCCGGCGTGCCCAGTTTTCTTTTTGACATTGTGCCACCCGACGCGGACACACCCATGCGCAACAAGATTGCCGCCAGCGGTCTGGAAACGGCAAAGAAGTCCAAACCGGCGGCATTCTTTGAGCCGTCCCTGGCACAGTTGATCACAGTTGGGAACTTCGAGGATGACCTAAACAAACTAGCGGATGTGGATTGGATCATTGAGGCAGTGGTCGAAAACCTCGAAATCAAGCGAGAACTCCTCAGAAAGGTAGACGCCGTTCGCCGCCCGGGGACGATCATTACTACCAACACCAGCGGCCTTCCCGTGGCCAAGATCGCAGAAGGCTTTCCCGAGGACTTTCGTCGCTGCTGGTTCGGCACGCACTTTTTCAATCCACCACGCTACATGCGTCTGCTGGAGATTATTCCGACTCCCGAAACCGATCAGGCTTTGATGGAGGCGATAGAGTGGTTCGCCGATGTCCATCTAGGAAAAGGTGTGGTCTTCGCCAAAGACACCCCCAACTTTATCGCCAACCGTATTGGCACTTTCTCGGTATTAAACGTGATGCGGTTGATGCAGGAAATGGATCTCTCCATCGAAGAGGTAGACGCTCTTACTGGGCAGGCGATTGGATGGCCCAAATCGGCGACCTTTCGCACCATGGATATGGTCGGGCTCGACATTCTCGGACACGTAGTCAGCAACATGGGGAAAATCGGAGGAACGGAGTGCCCTCCGCTTCCGGAATTTCTCCAGCAGATGATCGCCCGCAAATGGTTGGGGGACAAGACTAAGGGCGGCTTCTATAAGAAGATCAAAAGTGGCGATGGGAAAGAAGAACAACGGCTTGCTCTGGATTGGAAGACGCTGGAATACCGTCACTGGAAAAAAGCAAAATTTCCTGCGGTTGACATGGCAAAGAATGTGGAGGAGCTCGGGGCAAGGATGCGCACTCTGCTTGGACTAGATGGTGCCAGCACTCAAAAAGCAGACAAAGGCGGAGCCTTTCTGTGGTCTGCACTCGCGGACTTGTGGAATTACTCTGCGAACCGACTGCCGGAAATATCGGATTCCATCATCGAGATCGATCGCGCCATGCGCCTAGGCTTCAACTGGGAACTGGGCCCATTTGAGCTTTGGGACGCTGTCGGCGTCGAACCCACCCTAGCCCGCATGAAGAAAGAAGGCAGGCCAGTCGTGGCAAATGTCGAGAAGCTGCTGGCCTCAGGCGAAAAGTCATGGTATGCCGACAACCCCAAGACGCCGTCGGGCCGATCATATTGGGACCTCAAAACCGGCCAATATGCGCCGGTGATCGTACCGCCCGGAGTGTGGTCGGTGAATGTCGCCAAGAAGGCTAACGGAGTTGTTACGAAAAATTCAGGCGCCTCATTGGTTGACTTGGGCGACGGTGTCGCCTGCATCGAATTCCATTCCAAGATGAACTCTTTGGGCGCGGACATCATTTCGATGATCACCCAGAGCCTAAAGGCAGGCGGGGCCGGAGACGGTTTCGACGCGTTTGTGATCACCAATGACGCCACCAACTTTTCCGTCGGCGCAAATCTAATGCTGCTGCTCATGTCCGCGCAGGAAGGAGAGTGGGACGAAGTTGACCTGGCTATCCGCCAGTTCCAGGGTATGACCCAAACCATCAAGTTCTCACCTAAGCCGGTGGTAATTGCGCCGTTCGGGATGACTCTGGGCGGCGGTGCAGAGATCACCCTTCACGCCCCCGCCCGCCAACCGTTCGCCGAACTCTACATCGGGCTCGTCGAGGTCGGGGTCGGTCTGCTCCCGGGTGGAGGCGGCTGCAAGGAAATGTTGCTGCGTGCCGTGGATCGTGCATCTGCGCTGAGACAAGGGACACGCGCTTCAGGGGGGCTGGCAGAATCCGTCGAATTGATGGAGACAATGAAGAAGGCTTTTGAGGCTATCGCCACCGCCAAGGTGGCCACATCGGCGCACGAGGCTCGGTTGCTTGGATTCTTGTCAGACAGCGACGGGATCACCATGAATCGTGAGCGAGTACTGGCCGATGCAAAGGCACGTGCCCTGGAACTAGTGCACGTCGGCTACAACCCTCCTCTGCTCTGCACCAACATCCCAGCACCGGGCGAGAGTATTCTGGCCGCGCTGAAGATGGGCGTTCACCTCATGCGACAAGGCGACTACATCACCGATTACGAGGTCACGCTGGGCAGCAAAATCGCGGAGGTTATCTGCGGAGGTAAGGTCACCCCAGGAACGCCGATCAGTGAACAGTACATGCTCGATCTGGAGCGCGAGGCTTTCAAGTCGCTCTGCGGAGAACGCAAAACCCAGGAGCGGATTCAGCACACGCTGAAGACAGGAAAAACACTACGGAACTAATACGGCAGTACCACCCCGCCACGGCTAGCCGCGCGGCTTCCTACGTCCCACCCGGCTAAGAATGCGGCGCACCTTCTTCGGAGACATGGACAACCGGGACGCGACCCGCGAAATTTTCCGCCCTTCCCTTTCCCATACCTTGGGAATAATTAGCTCGGCAAATTCTTCGCTTATTTGCTGGAAGGTCTTGTCCCCAACAGATCCCTGTGACCATGCACGCAGGGTGGGATTCACGCTACTGCCGCGAAGGACTTTTGCCTTCAGCGTTTGTAAGTCTTCCCATGCGCTGTCGGCATGGTTGTCCACCGAGAGGTGGACGGCCTGATCGTAGCAGCGGCGTGCATTATCAGGGTCGTCAAAGAACCGGTTACTGCATGTCAGCCCTTGCCAAATGTAGGTATGGGCGAGCAACCGGCGGTTCTGTGTATTCCTTGCCAACTCTGTGGCTTCATGGGCATAGTCTTGCGCGAGACAGGCGTGCTTGCCGGGCTCAGGGCCTTCATCAATGCCTTCTTCCACACGCGCATTTTCAATCATGCACAATACCAACCGCGACCGAGCCATCAGAATGGAGTCGCGCTTTTGTTCGCCCAGGCGGAATGCGGTCTTGGCGGAAGCTTCGGCTTGTTCGAGATCGCCGTTGTCCAAATGAAGATAGGCGTAGTTCAAGTGGACGCTGCCCAGTCCATGGTGGTTTTCATATTGCTCATAGATAGCGGCAGCTTCCGCAAGTTCGGCCAGGGCTTCCTGGCGAAGACGCGCAAAACGGCCGCGGTATTGGGCTGGGGGTTGTCCATTGCCCAGACGTCCACGCATGGCGGCCCTGCGGCGGCGCGCCGCCCCGGCATCGATTTTTCGGCGTAATTGCAACGAGATCAGCCGCTTGACATATGCCATGTTATTAAGTGATCGCGCTACATTGCGGTGCTGGGAGTCGCGTTTCTTGTATAGCGCGATAGCAGTAGTGAAGCTGTCGATAGCCTGCTGATAGCGTCCTTGACGGCGCGCGATGCGCCCGTAAGAAGAATGGATATTGCCCAGTGTGAGATAGTCGTCGGTGTTGACGAGGACGGACTCGGCTTCCCGCAAAATACCAACGGCCTGCTTGACGTCCCCCTTTTGGAAATGAAGCCAACTCTCCAGAACCCGCATCACAGCGGCCATCGGCTGGCAACCTGACTCCAAGGCCAGTTCCCGGCCTTTTACCGCGAATGCCAGTGCCTGGTCATACTCACCCTTCATGCGCAAGCAGCGGCCCTTCCAGAAATTGGCGATTGATAGCAATTCCTTGTCGTCGGTCTCCTGTTCGAGACTTAGCACGAAATCGAAGTGGCGAAGGGCCTCTTGTTTGGACTCTTCCGCCATCGCCACCATGCCCTCGGCCATGCGCAGCAGCAAAAAGTCGCGCAAAGGCAAATGGGCGCGCACTGTTTTCGAAAAGCGGGAAACCATTTCCTTGACCAAACTGTAACGCTGGAATCCGCTATCCACGCATTGGGCCATATAGCCAACAAAAACTGCGGCATTCTTTTGTTCAGAGTTGAATCCGGCCAAGAGTTGGCCGTTCGAAGCCAGACGAGCCATCGCGCTTTCCAGGCGACGGCCAATCAAGTCATCTTTAAGTTGCGCTAGAAACTCATCCGAGATCTCGGTCGAGTCAGGGATCATTTTTCGTGCAGGCGTCCCAGGCAGATCTGCACAAGACAATCATATGCCAAAGGAGGACAAGGGCATCACCACAAACGTACTAGTCACGAGGTATTGTGTTTGCAATCACAGTCCAGCGTCTCCCCCGGAAAGCTCAATCGATGTAGTCGTAGGCTACCAAGGTCAGGAATTCGGCAAAATGGGGGCTGGTCATCATCTGTTCGAAGATCTCCCCAGCCTCGGTAATTCGCCCGCCCTTTAGCTTCTCTTTTTTCTCGGCGATCACTCGCTGCACCATTTCCCGAGTGACGGGGCGGCCATCGCTGAGTCTGGCGCGGTGGCGCACCCACTGCCAGACCTGGGCCCGGCAGATTTCCGCGGTTGCGGCGTCTTCCATTAAGTTGTAAATAGGGACGCATCCCGAACCGCGCAACCACGATTCCATATATTGCAAGCCAACATCAATGTTCCAGAGCAGGCCTTCCTCGGTGACTTTGCCTTCAGCGACGGCCAGCAAGTCCTTAGCGGTAACACTCACATCGTCCCGCCGACGGCTGATCTGATTCGGCTCTTTCATGTGAGCATCGAACACCTCTTTTGCAACCGGAACCAGGCCGGGATGGGCTACCCAGGTGCCATCGTGTCCAGCAAGCACCTCGCGCAACTTATCCTGACGGACCTTCTCAAGAGCCTTTTCATTTGCCTCAGGATCACTCTTTATGGGAATTTGTGCCGCCATCCCACCCATCGCGTGAATGCCGCGGCGATGGCAGGTCTTAATCAGCAGGTCGACATAAGACTTCAGAAAATGTTTCTCCATCGTGACAGACGAACGGTCTGGCAGTACGAAATCTGGATGATTTCGAAATTTCTTGATGAAACTGAAAATGTAGTCCCAACGGCCGCAGTTCAGGCCGGCGGAATGCCCTCGGAGCTCGAAAAGAATCTCGTCCATTTCAAAGGCGGCGAGAATAGTTTCAATCAGCACAGTGGCTCGGATAGTGCCTCGCGGAATTCCCAGCTCATCCTGCGCATAGAGGAACACGTCATTCCACAACCTTGCTTCGATGTGGCTTTCCATCTTCGGCAGATAGAAATACGGACCAGTTCCTTTATCAATCAGCTTTTTTGCGTTATGAAAGAAGTAAAGTCCGAAATCGAACAGCGACGCAGAAATCGGTTTCCCATCCACACTGAAGTGCCGCTCCTCCAAATGCCATCCGCGAGGCCGAACCATCAGAGTTGCGGTCCGTTCATTGAGTCGGTATTGCTTGCCTTCCGGACTGGTAAAGTTGATTTTGCCCTCGACCGCATCCCGCAGATTTGACTGACCCTCAATATTGTTCTGCCAGGTCGGCGAATTCGAGTCCTCGAAATCACCCATGAACACGTTGGCGCCTGAATTCAGTGCGTTGATGATCATCTTCCTATCGACGGGGCCGGTGATTTCCACGCGACGGTCGAGAAGGTCATAAGGAATTGGCGCGACCTTCCAATTCTCAGCCCGGATCGACGCGGTCTCGGGCAGAAAATCAGGCATCTGGCCAGCGTCTATTCGCTGTTGGCGAAGCCGGCGACGGCCTAGCAACTCCTGACGACGCGGTTCAAACTTCCGCGCCATGCTGATCAAGAACTCACTTGCTTCGGGATTGAGGATTTCCGTTTCCACTTCGTTGCGCAGTATAGCTGTAGTCGTCATGCGAAACATCTTATGCGGCAACAGAAACAAGCACACACTCGCTAGGACGAAACGGACTACCTGACCAAACGGGACTACCGCATTTGGATTGTGCCTGATGATGGGTTTTACTGCTCGCAGACCGGAACGCCGGCAAGGACACACTCATGCATCCTCTCAGCGCAGCAGAAATGACCAAGGAATGGCACGGTAACCCCCGCTGGATGGGCACAAAACGGCCCTACAGCGCCCAGCAGGTAGTGAAGCTAAGAGGATCGATCCAGGTTGAACATACCCTGGCGCGCCTTGGTGCGGAGCGCCTTTGGTACCTCTTGCGTCACGAAGAGTATGTGCATGCTCTCGGTGCGCTTACCGGCAACCAGGCCGTGCAGCAAGTGCAGGCGGGGCTGAAAGCCATCTATTTGAGCGGTTGGCAGGTTGCAGCCGACGCCAACAATGCGGGACAGATGTATCCCGACCAAAGCTTGTATCCCGCTGATAGCGTTCCCCACGTGATCCGGGGAATCAACAATGCTTTGATGCGCGCCGATCAGATTCACCATATGGACGGGAAGAACGGCATACATTGGATGGCTCCTATTGTGGCCGATGCCGAGGCTGGATTCGGCGGAGCGCTAAACGCGTTCGAATTGATGAAAGCCATGATTGACGCGGGTGCAGCCTGCGTGCATTTTGAGGATCAACTCTCGTCTGCAAAAAAGTGCGGACATTTGGGTGGAAAAGTCTTGGTGCCCACATCCGAGGCGATCCAGAAGCTGATTGCAGCCCGGTTGGCAGCTGATGTGCTCGGCGTTCCCACGCTTATCATGGCACGCACCGATGCCAATAGCGCCCATCTCTTGCTTAGTGATATTGATCCCTGCGATCGCAAGTTCCTTACCGGAGAACGCACCTCAGAGGGGTTCTTCCAAATTCGTGGCGGCCTGGATTCTGCCATTGTACGCGGCCTGGCTTACGCACCCTATGCCGACTTGATCTGGTGCGAAACTTCAGAGCCGAATGTCGACGAGGCGCGAACTTTTGCAAAAGCAATTCACGCCAAATTCCCCGGCAAGCTGCTGGCATACAACTGCTCGCCATCCTTTAACTGGAAGAAGAAGCTTGACGATGAAACCATTGCGAACTTCCAGCCTGAGCTAGCCAAGATGGGGTACAAGTTTCAGTTTGTCACCCTGGCCGGATTCCATGCCCTTAACCTCAGCATGTTCGAACTAGCACGCGGCTACAAGGACAATGGTATGACTGCGTATTCCCGGTTGCAGGAAAAAGAATTCAGCCGTGAGGCCGAGTACGGTTACCAGGCAGCCAAGCATCAACGTTTCGTTGGCACAGGTTACTTCGACGGCTTGACTCAGGTAATTGCCGGAGGGGCAGCTTCGACAACCGCGCTGGAAGGATCCACGGAGCAGGAGCAGTTCTCGGAGATAAAGCATCATGCACGCCCGAAGCACGGACCGGACGCAGCCTGCCAGCCGATTCTCGGTTTTTGCCCATCTACCATTGATGTGGAGGAAATCAAATCCGCCCATGGATACGAGGACGAACTCATCCCGTCGGGAGATTAACTCGGCACCAGATCTCTCTCCTGGTGCCCTCCAAAGACGCACGCTGTAGTTTCCGCCAACCTTTACAGCGTGCGTCGCCTTTTTCTTCATCGCGGGCCTCAGAGGCCCAACCGCACAACCGTCCAGTAAACCGCCGTACAAGCGATCATCATTGAGGCTGGCACCACAACGCGGCTGCGGTACCAGGGCCGATTGGCGCAATACCAGCCAACAAGCAAGAAACCCGCGCCGATTACTGCCAGTTGCCCTGCCTCCACTCCAATGTTGAACGTAAGCAATGCCGTTAGAAATTCGGACCGTGGCAATCCGAGTTCCTTGAGCGCTCCGGCGAAACCCATTCCGTGCATAAGCCCGAATGCGAAGACGAGTGCGACCCGCCAGGACCTAAGTTCAGAAAGAAAAATATTTTCGATGGCGATGTATGCAATCGAAATCGCAATGAGGGGTTCAACGATCCTCGGCGACACAGTAACCAGGCCATACATGGTCAGGCCGAGCGTGATTGAATGTGCGACGGTGAAAGCGCTGACCTGCAAAAGAACCGACCGAACGCGCCCGCTTAGCAAGAAAATGCCGAGGACGAAAAGCATGTGATCGAGGCCAAGGGGGACGATATGGGTGAATCCGAGTGAGAAATAGCGACGGGCCACGCTGAGCCGGCCAACCGCTGGAGCGCGGGCCGCCAATATGAACGGTGTGCTGCGTTGACCACCTTCTAACCATTGAGTCGAGGGATTCTCGGATGCAGCTTTTCGCACCGTCATGCCGTAGGATGCGAAGGTCCAAGCGTAAGTCCAAGTAAAATTCTGTGCGCCGGGAGGTATCTGCCCGGTTAATCGAATGGTGGCAACCGGGGCTGAATTGTTACCGCTTCCCGGCGTTACGGAGTAGGCGATTCCAGGGTGTACCTCAACTCCGTCGAATGTTACTTTGACTCGCTGGCGGAATTTGTCGTCGAAATCTTGGAGCAAGTTCTGCATGCTATCCGGCGCTGGGTTGGCTGATGACGACTGCCCCGACATCGCCTTGAGTTTATCGGTAAGCGCAGAGGCGTCAGTTACGATTTCGATGTCGTAGGATTGGCGTTCTTGAAATAGGACAGAGACACGGGTGGTTCCGATTTCATGAGCAGCAGCGCTGGTGGTGCACGCCAACAGAGCAATAAATAGTTTGAGGTAGACCCACTGCAGCCTGTGCGCCATCGAAAATTGATTAGCTAACATTTCTTTAATTCACCACTGTGGTCGGGATTTACCGGAGTTCTCCGCTGCC
>Ga0105245_10005181_pt1 | contig 11449 bp, 12 predicted proteins | sample KBSM54metaG_FD_81523 | JGI IMG/M metagenome (GOLD analysis project Ga0105245, IMG submission 81523) | Miscanthus rhizosphere microbial communities from Kellogg Biological Station, Michigan, USA - KBS M5-4 metaG | ecosystem: Host-associated > Plants > Roots > Rhizosphere > Soil | place...
CAGGAAGCCAAGGCTTTTCCGCCAAATGTCCTGAAACAGGGGCAGGTCATTGACGATCTGCTGCTTTTGCTTTCCCGTCCGCGGTTTGCCGGGCCGCCTTTCGGCGAGGTAGCTGACGTAATCCTCGTCAGGGTGACGCAGGTGATGGTCGAGTTTCCTGCAGCGAAGAAGATCAGCCTATTCTTTCGCCCGCTTGTACTCCACCTCAAATTCTCGATCCTCGCCGTTGACTGTAGCGGTGATTTTGCCCTTCAGCGCATCGGCCTCAAGCTTGCCCGCGAATTTCACGACGGTCTTGTTTCCATCGCGTTCCCGCGTGATCTGGAAACTTACATCACTTCCGCTGAGCTTGCCGTTTTCGACGGCGTTTTCAGCGTTGTTATAGATGGAAACGCCTGTGAATTTCTCGCCGTCTTGTTTCAATTTGAGAACGGCATCGGTAGTCGTGCCATCATCGCGGGTAATCGTCCACTTCCAGTTTCCCGTCAGCGAAACCGATTCACGTTTTGCTTCCCAATCGCGCGAGGTTGTTTGCCCATCACGCTCAAATTCCATTTTACCCTTGATGGTATCGCCGGCGAGTTTGCCTTCGTACTTGATGACGAACTTGTTGCCATCAAATTCCCGCGCAACCGTAAAGGCGAGCGTGGAATCTTTGATCTTGGCATCATCAATGGCTGTCTCCGTGCCATCGCGACCGATGTAGGTACCCGTCACTTTCTCGCCATCCTGCTTAAGCTTGATACTGGACTCGCCCGTCATGCCGTCCTGTCGAGTAAATGTCCATTTCCAAGTGCCTGTAGTGCCGGCGTCTTTCTTGGCATCCTCTCCCAAACCTACTGAACTCAGCGCCAGAACACAGATCGCCATCCAAAGCCACGAATGTCGCAACTTCTGCATGATGTGCCTCTCGGATATGAAGATGAAGTTCCTGGAAACGTGCTATTGCCAAGCGCACGCCAGCGTAGATTGCGAGTAGGCCCAGCGCCCAGACCGGGATGTAATAGAGTTGGCCGCCGTGGCGGCCGTGAAAGAAGCGGCGTTGACCCCGTTTGATGCGAAAGACGATGTCGGCGATGCAGCAGGTTATTCCAAGGCCGAGGAGGGTGGCGGTGTGGAAGTGGCCTTCGGGGGCGAGGAGGGCGGCGAGAAGTCCAACAAGACAGCCAATACCAATGATCGCGATGCCGGGGCGATTATAGATGACAATCATAGCGGGCCTCGGGAATGGGTCGATGGAAATATAACGCGAGCGCCCGCCTACCCCAAGACGTTAAGCGATAACCTGCGGCGGAAGCTTGGATTTTCCAAGGCATCGCCGGCGTCCCGGATCGGCGAGTACTGTCGCAGCATCGTGCTACTCATCGTTGCAGATCAGGCATCCCTCGGCGTGCAGGTAAATGCCGTGCTGCTGACATCGTAAGAAGTTAAGCAGCGGCTCGCTGTGCCACTCCTTGGCTTGCTCGTCAATGTACTCAGGTGAATACTGGCCGATAATTCGGCGGACTTTTTTGAGCAGATCGGCCACGATTTTCTCGTTGGGCGTATAGCCGAGCTTATCCCACCCCGTGTGATCCATCGCCCGGTCGATCAGGCGGTAGAGAAAATGTTGCTGTTGAGGAAAAGCCTCCTTCGACCAGCCGAGTTCATCAAGGTCGAATTCTACACAACCCAATCCTCGGATTGATTGATCGTGTTCTGCCAGCCAGACCATCAATTCCTTCTCCCACCGGGAATCAGCGATGTCCGCTCCGGCGAGGCAGAGAACGGACAGCACCACGTCCGTCGTGCCGTTGCTCATGTCTACGTCTCTAGACTCCGGGTTCTTCCGATTGGAAATCCAATTCACACAACACCCCGTCCGTTCTCCGTCCTCGGCTCGACTGTGGACAACATCAGAGTGATTATAACGGCATTCAGGAAAAGGATGCCGGGCTATTGAACACCGTTTTCAGATTCAACGGGCAGGCACGTCAGACCTTCGATGGGCAGAAGCGATCGACGCGCCCACGGCAGTACCCATCTCACCCCGCCTAAATCGTTCGACATCCGTTTCTGCGCCTTCTCCCCAAGGACCAAAGCAAGCAGACCCCTGCGGCGCCTAGACTGCTGGGCTCCGGGGTGTACGTTATCGTGAATCCAGCAGTCGGATCGGAGGTAGTCGTGCTTAGCAGCAGTGGGACGGTATCGTTGGTGATTGCGGTGAGGTCCAGATCAAATTCTGATACCGTTGTTCCGTCGAAAATCGGTGTTGTATCGCTGGGTGCTGCCACAGGACCCGGGGTGTGAAGCGAACCGAAAACGAATGTACCATTCCCGGGCACACTCCCCAGAAATTGGCCTCCCGCAGAGACAGTTCCGCCACTTACCGTGGTACCGAATCCGACCATCGGAAATCGGACGCCAAGATCACCTTGAACGTGGATGAAGATAGGTTTGGAGTAAATATCCCCCTGCCCCTCGTAGCCCCGCGGCGGAGCGTCGACCCACTGTGGGTTGGGGAAACTTGGGAAGTGCATGGGCGGCAAATCTTTGGGATGCTGCGTAATGTTATCAGGCAAAACAGGAAACTGCTGATCTGAGCCGGGCGGTAAGGTTGAGATCGTTACTCGGTAGCTGCCCTGCAAGCCGTGGACGGCCCTGCTACCAAATGCAGCACTTCCATGGTTACCAGCGGGCACCGGAAGAGTATCTGTGAAGGAAACCGTGTTGGGGCCGTTATGATCAGCCGAATGAGAAACGCTCGCGCTAGAACCGCTACTTACGGTTGCGAACGCAGAGCCGCCACCACCGTCGCTGTTTGACGTGAATGCCAGCACACCACGGACATACAATGTTTGAGGGTTGGCCGACACCATTCCAGCGGTAAAGTCTGCGCTTGTGGTGCCATTAGCAACGCCAGCGAAAGTTGCTAGCGTCGGGCTCAATTGATACTCCGCATGGCTTTGCCCAGCTTGAGAAGATGCGTTAGCTGGATTGCCAGTATTTGTGGGCACGAAATCAGCGGATGCAGTGTTGCTGATGCTCGTAAAAACCAGGTCAGCGCTCGCGTGGCCCGCGAATACAACAACCGCTAAACAAACCCAAAAGCCAGCAATGCGGTTTAAGAGGACTCGTTGCGCGTCTGACTTCAATTTCATGCCTATATTGAACCACATAATCTCTCTCTGCTTTCTGCCGACATTGCGCCGGCACGCCCGACCCTGCGACCTGAACAGATTAAAGTTGACCCACCATTCCATCTTTTGCTTCAACACGTTAATGGACAACACGGGAATGTCGACATAAACAGTCGCAAAAGAGGGCTAGAAAACTTGGCGGAAGATGAATGCCCATCGACTTACCCATGGATTCACTGATCGGCTCAGGATTCAGTAAGGAGGAAGTTCCTCTGTGAGCCACTTGCCAGCCAAAGAACAAGCGCTTTTGGATAAGAAGGTTATCCAGTTGAGAGCAAACCAGGATTGAAGCACCAGTTTCAATTGCCGATTCGACCTGCTGAATAAGAGTGCGCCCTTTGCTCCCGAAGTACCTCAGAAAAATTCTTCGAGAACTTCATCCGAGGCTGATGACGGTTTTTGGTAATCAGAAGCGGGTAAGAGACGGCTTGGCCTTGTGAAATATCACTTTGCTGGCACTGTCGTCGCGCTCTTTCGGGTGGCCGCTTCCCGCGATTGCTGGAGGGCCTTTTCCTGGACTTGGCGGGTCACTGAGGCCAGGAATTTCTTGAAGTCCTCGCGCGGCCGCAATGGTTCAAGGTCGCTGTCTTCATTAAGAATCGCGATATCTTTAGCGTGCGCGAAGAATCCCGTCGCCAGGGCGCGGCCGAGCAGGGCTAGCGCTTGAGTGCTGTAGCGGTCCTTGAGTTTCTCATCGCTCGTGATCTTGCCCGAAGCGACGGAATAAAGGCAGGCGAGGTTGTACAAATTCTCAGGGTCCTGTTCTTCCTGAAGCGTTTTCTCGGCTTCGGCAATGGGTCGGACATAATCCCCGGTGCGAGCCAGAGCGACGGCGCGGGTCAAGCGGAAATAGCTCTCAAAGCCTGCCGGCATGGCGATTCTTAGGCGGAAATAGCCCTCAAATGTTGCCGGCTTCTGAAGCGCGAGCGCCTTGTCACAATCCTTGATCACCTCGGGGTAACGTTTCAGCACGGACAACTGGTTAATCCGCCAACCCAGAATACTTGTCAGATCTTGGAGGCCCCGGGCAGCGTCGGGATCCTGCGCCGGCACCGACTCGAGGATCGCTACTGCCTTGGCATACAATTCCAGCCCCCTCTCCCATTTTCCGCGCTGGCAAGCGAGCTTTCCCAGAATGCCAAAACTACTGCCCAGATCGATCTGATCTTTATACTTTGAGGGAAAGCGGGTGACCAGCTTCTCCGATATTGAAATGGCTTGTTGACATGCTGCCTCCGCCTCGGTCAGGTTTTTTCCCAGCATTGAAAGAATCATGCCCAGGTCGCTGTAACTGATGGCCGCATCCGGCTTGAGGCGAATCACCTCGCGTATTTCGTGCTCAGCTTTAAGCAACTCGCCTTGGTTTACGAGCAGAAGAGCAAGATTGCGGTGCGCGTCAGGCGATTTTGGATTAAGATCAACCGCCTTGCGCGCGCGGGCAACCGCCTCATCAACCAACCCGCTCTGCGACAATGCAAAAGCCAGGTTAACGTCATCAAAGGCACTTAATGCTTCCAACTCGTCCGCTCTGCGCAGCGCCGCCACCGCCTCTGCGTGCAAGCGCGGATCATGCAGCGCGTCACCCGCCTCAAGCAGCGAGCGGCCCAGTTGCATATATGCCGTCCCGTTCGTGGGCTCGCGTTCCACATTCTTTCGATTGATTTCGACGGCTCTGAGCGCGGCGGCATTGGCGGCATCGAGTTTCCCTTCAAGTCGCAGACGCTTGCCCATCGCACGCTGCAGCGCTTCGTCATCAGGCCTTAAGCGCACTGCTCTCCGCCAAATGTCCATCGCTTCGTCATCTTCTCCCGCGTCACGCAAGGCAGCATATAAGTAAGACAGCGCCACCCCGTTATCGGGCCGCAGCGCCAAGGCCACCCGGTCAAAGGCGAGATATTCGCGATCACCCTGCCGTTGAAGAACCTTGGCCATCTCGTGGTTCACCCAGAAATCACCGGGGTGCTCGCGCTGCTCTTTTCGCAGCAATTCTTCGGCGTGACCCACTTGACCTAGGTATTTGAGACTCTGCACCAGCAGCACAATGGTCGTGGGCGGCTGATGAAGGAGGTCGGCCGATTCCGCCAGTTCACGCAGTGTCTTCGTGTCCTCGCGTCCCAAAGTCTCCCTTACCCGCTTGCGCCAGGGGTCATCGTCCACGGCCGTTGCGATCGCGTGAAGTTTACGCGTGTCAGCGAATTCCGTTCCCCGGCCAAGCGCATGGGCATAGGCATCCAGGTCTTGAGCCAGTGCGATCGCGATGCGGGGATGTGCCTTGATCCGAGACGCCGCTTCCTCCACGGAGAGCACGTCCAGATCGATCCCAGCCTCTCGGAACGTCGCCGCATAAGTTCTGCTCACGTGATGAAAGTCATACTCCCCCCACAGGGCCTCGCCGGTTTGATCCCGAATCTTTTCCAGCGAATGCTCGAACTGCAGATCATCGAGCATCGCCTTCACGCCAGTCGCCAGAGCCGGGTCATGCGAGCCGCCGCTCAGAGCGGCTTCGGCGCGCTTGGCAGCCGCGAGCGCTTCCCGCAATAGGCCTTGGGAATGGAAGGCCTCTGCTTCGCCCATGGCGTGTCCAACTGCCTGTTCAACGAGCAATTCCCGCGTTTGCCGGTCGCGAACACTCCAGCCGATAGCGGCCATCGTCACCAGCAGCGCCAAACCCAGCAAGGCACCAGTCACGAGCTTGCCCTTGTGCCTGCGCGAAAATTTCCTGAACTTGTAGAATGCCGAAGGAGGGCATGCCGCTACCGGTTCATCGGTTATGTAGCGATGAACATCCTGGCTCAATTCAGCGGGTGTGGCGTAGCGTCTTGCTCGATCCTTCTCCATCGCCTTCATGACAATCCAGTCCAACTCACCTCGAATTAAATGGTCGAGCTTTCTGGGGTCGGTTTTGCGATGCGCGGCCAGCGCGTTCAGCTTGTCTCCCAGAGTGCTTAGGCGGGTGCTGGGCTTGGGAGGTTCTTCTTCGCGGATGATCCGGCGCATCTCATCATACGCCGCTTCAAGCAGCCGCTGTTTGACAAAGGGTGTGGTGCCGGTGAGTAGTTCATAGAGCAGCACGCCCAGGCTGTAGACATCGCTGCGGGTGTCCACATCCAGACCGCTGATCTGCGCCTGCTCGGGAGACATGTACAGCGGCGTGCCCATCATCTGGGCGAAATGGGTGAAGAGTGTCTTGTCCGTCAGCGACTGCCCTGTCGCCTTGGCGATACCAAAATCAATAACCTTGGGCACGGGCTTGTCATCGTGAAGCGTCACCAGGATATTGCTGGGCTTGAGATCGCGGTGAATAATCCCCTTCTGGTGTGCGTGCTGGACGGCCTGGCAGACCGGGATGAACAGTTCAAGCCGCTCGCGCGTATTCAATTGAGCTTGATCGCAGTAGTCGGTGATCGGAACGCCCTTGACAAGCTCCATCACAAAATAAGGACTACCGGTATCGGTAGTCCCCGCATCAAGCACCCTGGCGATGTTGGGGTGATCCATCATCGTCAATGCCTGGCGCTCAGCCTCAAAGCGGGCGATGACCTGGCGGCTGTCCATGCCTGGTTTGATGATTTTGAGCGCCACCATGCGACGGACGGGCCGCGACTGCTCGGCCATGTAAACTACGCCCATTCCGCCCCCGCCGATTTGTTCCAGTAGCTTATAGGGGCCGACACTGCTGCCCACGCCGTGGTTCGAAGCGGACATCAGGCTGGTGAGATCAGGCGGGGCCGGGGGAGATTCCAAGATACCTTTCGGGCTGCGATGCGCGATCAGCAATGCCTCAACCTCCCGACGAAGCACAGGATCACCGGCGCAGGCTAAATCGAGATACGCAGCCTCCTCTGCCTCCGAACACTTACCCAGCACTTCTGCAAAGATCGCCTCCTCTCTAGTCATCGGCCATCCCTGCCTTCCTCAGCGGTCATACGTCGGTACAGCCACGCCCGTGCAAAAGCCCAGTGCCGATCCGCAGTTGCAACTGAAACTCCGATCGCCTCCGCCGCCTCCTGATGGGTCAGGCCTGCGAAGTAACGCAGTTTGACAAGTTCCGCCTTCTCCGGGTGCTCTTTTGCCATATGCAGCAAAGCGTCGTCCAGCGCGATCAGTTGGTCCGGTGGGTCATGAACGGTCAACTCAAGGGACTCCAAATTAACACGCTGGGCATTGCCGCCGCGCTTGATCCGAACGCGACGGCGCGCTTTCTCGACCAGGATACGTCGCATGGACTCGGCCGCCGCCGCGAAAAACTGCCAACGACTTTCCCAGAATTGTACTTTGGCGGTATCGACAAGCCGAACATAAGCTTCGTGCACCAGTGCGGTGGCCTGGAGCGTGTGGTCACAGCGCTCCTGCCGCATTTTTTGGATCGCCAGATCTCGGAGCTGCTGATAGACGAGGGGCAGCAGCTCCGCGGATGCGCGCAGATCGCCCGCGCCAGCGTCATTCAGCAGCGAAGTCACCCTCGCTACGCACGGGTCGTTGCTTTGCTCTTCCGATCGGGGCATACCGGCGTCCAAGGCTTGACCGACGGCTCCAATTGCAATGCGTCACTGCGGGGAGGTGTCCCCCCTTCAACGGCTCCTCGGCATGCTACATCTCAACACCCATCAGCCGCAAGTAAAACTAAAACAACCGCAACTGAAAGAGAGTGCGCCATTTTGTGCGGATCCACCTCAAAAATATCTATTGCCCAGGAGATTTTCCATTTGATTCTTGCTTCGCCCCGAGAACTGTAATCCTGCCCGTTAGCAGATATGGCATATTGGCATCGTTGAAATCACGAAGTTCACGATAGGCCCCTGTTGTTTCAAGCAGAATTTCGCGGCGACGGCATAAGGCACCGCAGGCCCCATCGAGGCGAGATTGCCCGAACCCGATGCCATCATGCCCCGGCGGATTTTCAGATCGCGGGCGTACCACCTCCCGGCTGTGCCGGAATCGGCTGACAAGATGCAGTTGTCTGGAAGGCGGGATGAAAGTTCCCAGAACACGCGCTCCGGATTAAGCGGATCGGCCTTGTCCATCGCCCGCGCTTCGCGCAGTCCCCACCAGTCTTTGTTCCATTTCTCGATCTTCTCGCGCCAGGAGCGGTCGCGCTTGCGGTCCAATAGCGGCAGCAATGCTTCCAGCGTTTGGCGTGCATCGCCCTTCAGACAGATATCCATCGGGTAGCGCAAACTGAGCATGCGGCCATCGATATCGATCTGCACGGCTTTGGCCTTCCCTTCTTCGGGCAGAAATTCGCTGTACGAAAGCTCGATCAGACAACGAAAAGCGTGTCGCATCCCTTCATTAGTTCCAACTCGGCTTGGTTCCAAGCAATCCGATCGATCCTGTGCAATAGGAAAGATCATCGGGAATGAACGCGCCTTCCATCAGCGCCGTGTAGCAGTCGGCGAAGTTCTCTGCCGCGGAAGGTTTGGCACCGGCGGATAGAGCCAGGTCGCGACGGTGATCCCTCGCCTTGCGTCGGAATTGAGACGCCGCTTCATGTACTGGGCTGTGGGGAGGGGAAATTCGGCAGCAGCGTTCATGAACATGCAGCCGCGGTATTCCGGATCGTTGAACCAGCGATCCATCACATCGAACACCGCCAGCAGTTGCCGGGCTGGATCATCGCCGGCCAGCTCGTGCACGGCGCGGCCCAGCGATTCTGACTGCCAGCGATCGCGATGCTGGACGGCGGCGACCATCAGTGCATCAATGCTCTCAAAGTGCTTGTGGTGTATCTAATTGCCGCTACCTTCGGATTCGATGAAGATTGGATCAAATCCAACGATTGCCTGGTATGTCAGCGGCCACGGGTTCGGTCATGGCCGCCGCACGCGCCAGGCGCTTAGTGCCCTGGCGACACTTCGCCCCGACGTTCGCCTGATCGTTCGCTCCGCCGCGACGGCAAGTCTGTTTGAAGGCATCGCCAATACCACCGTTATCCCGCCCTTCGAATTATTCGATCCCGGCGTGGTCGAACTCGATACGCTGACCATTGATCCGGCGGCATCGATTAAGCGACTGTCGGAAATACTGAATCGCCGCGACAAGATCATTAAGGCGGAGGCCGAATTCCTGCGCAGAGTGGGGGTGAATTTAGTTGTTTCGGACATTCCGTTTCTCGCCGCCGATCCCGCCGAATTGGTGCGTGTCCCCGCGATCGCAGTTGGAAATTTTACGTGGGATTGGATCTTTGAACCGTTCGTCGGCAATCCGACAGACGCAATGATCGAGCAAATCCGCCAATCGCACGAAAAATTTGAGGCGATTCTGCATCTGCCATTGGGACATGAAGTCACGCGATTTCGCCAGGTCATCGAAGTGCCGCTGCTCGCCACTCCCGCGCATTTCGATCGAGTGACCACGCTTTACAAGCTCGGTCTGAATCAGGCGGATCCACGGCCGATGATTCTCATTGCGCTGCGTGGCGGTCTTGCGCCCGAGGCGATGATCGCGGCTGCGGCGCAGTCGCGCGATCTGCAGTTCCTGGTCAATCAGCCCATCGAAAATCCGCCCGAGAATCTCCATTCGATCGCTCCCGCGCGCGGCATCGATTTCAGCGACATCCTCGCCGCGTGCGACGTTGCGGTTTCCAAACTCGGTTACGGGATTCTTTCCGACTGCATCGTCAATCAGACCGCGCTTCTCTACCCGCCCAGAACCGGGTTTCGCGAAGACGAAATCTCGCGGCAGATTTGTCCTCTATACATGCGCATGCGGGAAATATCCGGCCAGGATTTTGGCGCGGGAAACTGGCGGGCGGAATTAATTTCCTTGCTGCAGCAACCGCCCGCGCGGGGCAAGCTGCCAACCGATGGCGACCACGTGATCGCCGAACTGATTTCCGGCCATGTTTAACATAGACCCGCGGATCATGTTTGCCGCCTGTAGCAATCCATCCAAAAGCGGCGGCGAGCGAGCCCGCATCGATTCACTCTCGTGGTACCGTCGGTCCGTTCTGTCGCAATGTCGCATCGCTTTCTCCTGCTCGATGTACCTCCCTCATCCGGCTCGCAACACCCGCGCTCTCAGTAGCGCAAAGCTTGCCCGCCCGAACATTTGTCGTTTGATCAGCTTGAGCCGGTTAACCTGCCCCTCGACCTGGCCAGGTGGTGTTTTCTTCTGGGGGAAACCACGGTGTGCCCCCACACCGACGATCGTGTATTTTAAGTGCATGCTCACGTCCGATCGAGCCAAAATGGGATTCACCACCCCAAGCCTGCCCTGCGCCTTCCAATACGCATTCACCTGCGCGGTTCTCGGATTTCGACCGGGGAGGCCCAGGAAAAAGACCCAGAAGCCACCGGGCTGCCGGGCCCGCTCAAGCAGCGCCCGATCATCCGCCGCCTGCGCAACAATCCGCTGTGCATCGGCATAAGCACGGTTCACAACGGCCGTGGTGGCCTCATCCCGGCACAAGCCACAACCCACGGGAATTAATCGAAAACCCATCTCGATGAGTGTCTGCACGCTTGGAACCACGTGAATGGCCGAGGGAATTTCATGATCGGGCCGATGGCGGATCTTCATCGTGAATTGGGATATTGGGAGAATTAGTACGGCACAGACAGGATCCCCAACACGACACGAACCCTTTATATGTATATATTAAGGGTTCGTGTCGTCATGGTGATTCAAATATAAACGCTAATGCCACTGTGCAAGGCACTCAGGGTAGGAGACCTTCGGCAGAAGCTACTGTTTCTTGACTGCAAGCCGTCGGACGAATAAGTCCTCAGTTTTGCCATCACTTGCATTAAAAATGGTTTGATTTGTCCATTGGACAACCTGCGGGATGCAAGGGATGGTTCTCCTGGATAGGGTTGGGGTTACCGAAGTCTCGCGGCACTGCGCAACATCAACGTCCCGCGCGTAGGCCGTGGCCGCGATCGCCTTAAAGGACTGGCATCGACTCCGAAGCTTGGCCAGTACTTGCATGCCGTTTTCACCAGGCAAGCCTATGTCCGATATGAGCAGGTCGAAGGCTTCACCCTTTGAGCAGTGCTCGATGAGCGTTTCGCCATCCCGGAAGCTCGCCACCGTGTGCCCGATGTGCCGCAAGATCCGAGTGGTGATTTCCAGCGTATCCGGGTCATCTTCGAGCAAAAGTATTCGCATGCCTCAAACTTTATCCGTCAAGCGTTCCCAGCGTTTAAGGGCCTGCCCCCGCGACTCATCAATTCTTCATGTCCGGAAAATCATCTAACACCTTGTCGTGCTGGCAGGCACAGTCCCACACTCGGGGCATCGCTCAGGCGTCGCGCGCAAGTCATACCCGC
>Ga0105245_10005182_pt1 | contig 11447 bp, 9 predicted proteins | sample KBSM54metaG_FD_81523 | JGI IMG/M metagenome (GOLD analysis project Ga0105245, IMG submission 81523) | Miscanthus rhizosphere microbial communities from Kellogg Biological Station, Michigan, USA - KBS M5-4 metaG | ecosystem: Host-associated > Plants > Roots > Rhizosphere > Soil | place: Michigan...
AAATAGGCAATGATGAGATTTATATATCATGGGGATAGGTCTAGGTTTCTGTCAATGGATCCAGGAGACCACCCATGCCCCTCGTTCGCATTGACCTCGCCCGCGGAAGACCCGCGCAATATCGCAAGACGGTTGGCGAGATCGTCTATGACGCCATGCGCGAGACGATTGCCGTTCCGCTCGACGACAAATTCCAGGTGATCACTGAGCATGCGCCGGAGGAACTCAACATCTCTGCGGGCTATCTCGGCAGCACCTACAGCGCCGACATCATCATCATTCAAATGACGATCAGCATTGGCCGCACCGTCGAGAAGAAGCAGGCCCTGTTCAAGCGCATCGTCGAGGAGCTGCACAGGAAACTCGGCGTGCGGCCGGACGACGTGATGATCAACATCGTCGAGACCACGAAGGAGAACTGGTCGTTCGGGAAAGGGTTCGCGCAATATGTGACGTGAGGATCACTCCCCTCGTGTCACCTGCAGGCTCACCAGCAATCCTGCCACCAGGAAAACCGACGCCAGCAGGAACGGCGCGCCCGGCAATGTCTCGGCCTTGATCGCGACGGCGTAGCTCAGCGTAAAGATCGCCGGGCCGATCATCGAGGCGATGCCCATGATGCTGGCGTTGGCGCCCTGCAAAGCACCCTGCTCATTCGGCGCGACGTGGCGCGACATCAGCGCCAGCGCGGCCGCGCTGGCGAGGCCCCACATCGCCAGCACTGGAACGCCGGTGAGGAACCACCATCCCGTCGGCGCCAACCCGAACATGGCAAAGCCGGCCACGCCGAAGGCAAGCCCAATGTAGAGCGTCTTGCGCTCGCCGAAGCGCGCGACCGTCGGGCCGATCACGCCGCCCTGAACCACCATGCTGCACGCGCCGATCAGCGCCATGCACAGCCCGATCATCCCCTCGCCCCAGCCGTAGCGATACGTGAGATAGAGCACCGTGATCGTCGGCAGCACCGCGTGCGCGAGGAAATTGAGCAGTGCGACCGCGGCGAGCCCGAACAGCTCGCGATGCGAGCGCAGCAGTTTCAGCGCGCCAAGCGGATTGGCCTTGCGCCAGTCGAAGCGTGCGCGCTTGTCGGCGGGAAGCGACTCCGGCAGCACGATCAGCCCGTAGAAGCCGTTGACGATGCTTAGCCCCGCCGCGACCCAGAACGGCAACCGCACGTCGATCGAGCCGAGCAGACCGCCGGCCGCGGGGCCGAGGATGAAGCCGATGCCGAAGGCCATGCCCATCATGCCGAAGGCGCGCGCGCGCTTTTCGGGCGCCGTCACGTCAGCGATGTAGGCGTTGGCGGTGGACACGCTCGCTGCGGTGATGCCGGACAGAATGCGGCCGACGAACAACCACGACAGCGCCGGCGCCGCCGCCATCAGGATGTAGTCGAGCCCGAGCCCGAAGTTCGAGGCGAGGATCACCGGCCGGCGCCCGAAACGGTCGGACAAGGCGCCCTGCACCGGCGAGAACAGGAACTGCATCAGCGCCCATACTGTCGAGAATAGACCGTTGATCTCGGCGGCGTACGCGTGGTTGCCGCCGGTGAAGCCGAGGATCAGCTGCGGGAACACCGGAATGGTCATGCCGAGCGCCAGCATGTCCAGCACCACGGTGATGAACACGAAGATGAACGCGGCCTGGCGCCGCCGGTGCGAGATCGGCGCGGCTGTCACGATTTTCTCTTCGCGCGTCCGGCGAACGGGTTCTTCTTCTCGCGCAGCGTGATGCGGACCGGCGTGCCCGGCAGGTCGAAGGCTTCACGCATGCCGTTGACGAGGTAGCGCAGGTAAGCGTCAGGAACGGCGTCGGCGCGCGTGCAAAAGATCACGAAACTCGGCGGGCGTGTTTTCACCTGGGTGATGTAGTTGAGCCGAAGCCTGCGGCCCGACGCCGCCGGCGGCGCATTGGTCTCGACGGCATGTTCGAACCAGCGATTGAGCTGATTGGTCGACACGCGCGTGTTCCACACCTTGTGGGCGTCGAGCACCGCGCGCATCAGGTGGTCGATGCCATAACCGGTCAGGCCCGACACTGCGATGATCGGCGCGCCCTTGATCTGCGGCAGCAGGTGATCGGCCTGCTTGCGCAGCTTGCCGATGGCGCCCGGCGACGCCTCGTGCAGGTCCCACTTGTTGATGCCGAGCACCAGGGCGCGTCCCTCACGCTCGATCAAGTCAACGAGGCGCAGGTCCTGCTCCTCGAACGCGTTTTCGCCGTCCATCAGCACGATCACCACGTCGGCGAACTTGATCGATTCCAGCGCGTCGCCGACCGACAGCTTCTCCAGTTTCTCGTCGATGCGCGCGCGCCGGCGCATGCCGGCGGTGTCGTGAACCAGGAATTCCTGGCCTTCCCAGAGCAGCGGCACCGCGATCGAGTCGCGCGTGATGCCGGCTTCGGGGCCAGTGAGGAGGCGGTCCTCGCCCAGCAGATGATTGATCAGGGTGGACTTGCCGACATTGGGCCGGCCGATGACGGCGACGCGGATCGGACGCGCAGGCTGCTCGCTCTCGCCGCCCTCGCCTTCTTCCTCATCGTTATCGTCCTGCGCTGCGGTCTGCTCGGGCAATTTTTCGCACAGCGCGTCATAGAGGTCGGATAGCCCCTCGCCGTGCTCGGCCGAGATCGCCACGGGATCGCCGAGGCCAAGCGCGAACGCCTCGTAGCCGCCCGCTTCCCCGGCCCGGCTCTCCGACTTGTTGGCAACGACGATGGTCGGCTTGCCTGACTTGCGCACGGCGGCGGCGAAAGCGCGGTCGGCGGGCGTGAGCCCCGCGCGCGCGTCGATCATGAACAGGATGGCGTCGGCGTCGCCGATCGCGGTCTCGGTCTGCGCGCGCATCCGGCCGCTGAGCGATTCCGGCGCCGCATCCTCGAGCCCAGCGGTGTCGATGACGGTGAAGCTGAGTTCACCGAGCCGCGCTTTGCCCTCGCGCCGGTCGCGCGTCACGCCCGGCGCGTCATCGACCAGCGCGAGCCGCCGGCCCACGAGGCGATTGAACAGCGTCGACTTGCCGACATTGGGCCGGCCGACGATGGCGACGGTGAAGGTCATGCGCGCAGTCTCTACACGTCATAGCCGGGCTTGTCCCGGCCATGCACGTCTCACTGTGGTGCCAAGCCCAAAGACGTGGATGCCCGCAACGAGCGCGGGCATGACGGCATCAGACTCGATATTAAGTCGCTCGCCCTACCGGAAGCGGTCGCTCGGCGGCGGCTGATCGGCGCCCGGCCAAGGTCGCAGTTGACCCGGCGCCGGCTGTTGTGCGGCCTGCTGCTGTTGCGGCGGCGGGGGCGGCGGTGGAGCGGCCTGCTGCTGCCCCGGCCACGGGCGCACTTGCCCGGGCGGCGGCGCCGGCGATTGCGCAGGCGCGGCCATCTGCGGTGCTGCCTGCTGTTGCTGTTGACGTTGCGCCTGCTTGCGCGCGCGCTCCTCGGCACGCTGGGCGGCGGCTTCGCGCGCACGCGCGGCCTTTTCCGCCTTCTCGGTCTTTTCGAGCTCGGCCTGCCGCTCGGCTTGCTGTTTGCGCTGGGCCTCTTCATTGGCGGCGAGCGCGGCCTTTTCCTGTTCTTCCTGCTTGGCGTGATAGCCCTTCATCAATTCCGGCGGCACACCCTGCTGCACGCCCGGCACACCGCCGGGGAAAATTTCCTTGCGCTCGCCCGGCAGCTTGCGCTTGCCGTCGAACATCTCGTTCAATTTCGCGTCGTCGCATGCGGAGATCGTCACGCCGGCGGTGACGAGGAGGAGCGACAGCAGGATCGGACGCAGCGTCATGATCAGCTCTTTGCGCCTTCGGCCAGCGTCGCCAGCACGTCGATGCGCGCGCGCACGCCCTGCGGCGTGTCGGCATCGCCGAGCACCATATCGATCCATTTCTTCGCCGCTGCGGCATCGTTGGCGCGCAGCGCCGCAAGTGCCAGCAGTTCGCGCGCACTGTGCCGGAAGGCGCCGCCTGGTTGCGCCAGGGGCTCGAGCCGCGCGGTCACGTCTGCAAGCGGCGCGCTGTCCACGAGCAGCATGGCCGCGCGCACCGCAGCGAGTTCCTGCATCAACTTGGCGACCGAGGAGTCCTTGGCGATGGCATCGTAGCCGGCGATCGCCGCCGCGCGATCGCGCTCGGCGAGAGCCGCTGCGGCGCGCATCCGCGCCAGCACGCGATAGCCGGGCGTGCCTTCGGTCGCGAGCTTGCCGAAAGCAGCTTCCGCATCGGGGAGCTTGCCCTGTTCGGCGAAATCGGCCGCCGCGTCATAGGCGGCGCCGGCCTCGGCCGCCTTTTTCGCTTCCATATATTCCCAGCCGCGCCAGCCGCCGATGGCGAGCACCAGCAGCACAGCCGCCGCGACGGCGTAATTGCCGTACTTGTCCCACAGCTTCTTGAGCTGTTCTCGACGTACTTCCTCGTCGACTTCGGTGAAGATATCGGACACGAACGAACCCCGGCCCCAACCGCGCATGACCCCGAAAAAACGGGCCGCGCCAACTGATGTGGCTAACCTAGTGATGTGGCATGGGCAAGGCAAAACCAGCCCGGCCGCATCGTTAAAGTCGTTAAGTTACGGGACGTTGGCGACCGTTCGCCGCAGCCCGGCTTTACCGCTTGGCGGGCGTCTTGGCCTTCATTGTGTAGGTATGGTCCGCCGCCGGGAAGGCGCGCGAGCGCACTTCAGCGGCATAGGCTGCCACCGCCTGGTCGATCGAGGGCCCGAGGTCGGTGTAGCGCTTGACGAACTTGGGGGCCCGCGGCGAGAGGCCGAGCATGTCCTCGAGCACCAGGATCTGGCCGTCGCACACCGGGCTCGCGCCGATGCCGATGGTCGGGATCGCAATGTTGCGGGTGATCTTGGCGGCGAGCGGCTCGGCCACCGCCTCGATCACCATGGCGAAGGCGCCGGATGCGGCGACGGCGCGGGCATCCGCCTCGATCGGCTCCCAGTCGGCCTCATCGCGGCCCTGGGTGCGGAAGCCGCCGAGCGCATTGATCGCCTGCGGCGTCAGTCCGACGTGCCCCATGACCGGAATGCCGCGCTCGGCGAGAAACGCGATCGTCTCCGCCATGCGCGTGCCGCCTTCCATCTTGATGGCGCCGCAGCCCGTCTCCTTCATCACGCGCGCGGCCGACATGAAAGCCTGCTCCTTCGAGGCTTCGTAGGAGCCGAACGGCATGTCGACGACGACGAGCGCATGCTTCGAGCCGCGCATCACCGCCTTGCCTTGCAGGATCATCATGTCGAGCGTGACGGGGATGGTGCTCTCGAGCCCGTGCATCACCATGCCAAGCGAGTCACCGACGAGGATCACATCGCAATGGCGGTCGAGCAGCGCCGCGGTATGCGCGTGATAGGAGGTGAGCGAGACGATCGGCAGCCCGCCTTTTCGCGCGCGGATATCGGGTGCGGTGAGACGTTTGGTTTCGGTTTGCCCGCTCATGATCAGGTTCCCAGCGTGGTGCGCCCCATGACCGGCACGCCGATCCAGAGCGGGTGGAACACATAGCCGAACGCCAGAAAGATAATACTCCCTGCGACCACTGCCAGGGCATCATTCTTCCAGCCGCCTTGCGGCATCACGAGGCCGCCGGCATCCGTACGTGATTTAAGTGAAATGCGATCGGCCACCGCCCAGGCCAGGATCGACCCGAACAGGATGATCGAGCCGAGGTCGCCGTTGGCAATGAGGTGCGCCACCGCCCACAGCTTGATGCCGACCAGCATCGGGTGCTTGAGCTTCTTCTTGATGTTGCCCTGCAGGTAGGCCGCGGCCAGACAGACGAAGGCGAGCCATACCAGCGGCAGCGCGACATGGCGCGTCCACGGCGGCGGGTCCCAGATGTCGATCCACCCGGTGGCGCGGTACTGCCCGAAGCCGTAGCAGATCAGCACGAACCCGATCAGGGCGACGAGTGAATAGAGTCCCTTGTAGGGCCCCTCGCCGACGCGCGCGATCAGCGCGGCGCGATGCCCGCGCATGGTGGTGAACCAGTGCACGCCGACAAAGATTGCCAGACCGAGAATGAGAAGTGCGAGGCCCATGCTGTCGCTGCTGCCGTGAATGACTCACTATTATAACCCATTGCCAACGGCCTGGTCTCACGCCACTAAAGAGCGAAGATTTGTCCGGGAGACGCGTGAATGAACCGCCTGCTCGTGGCCGCGCTGGCCCTCGTTGCAACCGCCCTGCCCGCGGCGGCCCAGACCTGGCCGTCGAAGCCGGTCAGGCTGATCGTGCCGTTCGGCGCCGGCTCCACTCCCGATGTGATGGGGCGCCTCCTCACCGATTATCTGCAGGCCAAGTTCAACCAGCCGTTCGTGGTCGAGAACCGCCCCGGCGCGTCAGGCAACACCGGCACCGACGCCGTCGCCAAGGCCGAGCCCGATGGTTACACCGTCGGCGTGAGCATCGTCGGCCCGCTCGCGATCAATGCCATCCTGTTCGGCAAGCTGCCCTACGATCCGGCCAAGGACCTCGCCTTCGTCACCATGCTGGTAACGCAGCCGTCCGCGCTCGCGATCAACACGGGCCTCAACGTCAATTCGGTGCAGGAGCTCGTCACCCTCATCAAGGCCAATCCTGGCAAGTTCAATTTCGGATCGATCGGCAACGGCTCGCTGTCGCACCTGTCGATGGAGGCGATCCTGCTCAAGACCGGCACCAAGATGGTGCACATCCCCTACCCCGGCTCGCCGCAGGCGATGACTGCGCTGATGCGCGGCGACGTACACATGTCGGTGCTGCCGGCGATCGCCGTGACGCCGCAACTGTCCAGCGGACAAGTGAAGATCCTGGCGATCACCACCGCGCAGCGCTCGGTGCTGCTGCCCGGTGTGCCGACGCTGAAGGAAGTAGGCGTCGACGTCGAGGCCGACGCCTGGTCCGGCCTGATTGCGCCGGCCGGTACGCCGGCGCCGGTCATCGAGGCGATCCGGGCAGCCTTCACCGAAGCCGTCACGTCGCCCGGCGTGCGCGAGAAGCTCGCGCCGATGCTCACCGAGGCGATCCCGACCACGCCGGCGCAGTTCCGCGCGCGCACCGAGGCCGACATCGCGCGCTGGAAGCCGGTGATCGAGGCGGCGAACATCAAGATCAACTGATCAGCCGCTGGCGCTGCTTCTGCCCGTCATCGCCGCGCTTGTCCCAGGCATCCCGCCTTTGGTGCGCTAAAAAAATTCCTTTTGTTTCCCTACCATTGTGACGACAGTCACACCTGCACCCACGGGCACGTGGTGATAGTCTTCCACCACTGGCTCGGGGGACTTTTTCATGAACCGTGAATTCGCGGCATTGCACGCCGCCACGCTCGCCGTTCTGACGACCACCATCACATTCATCGCCGCCGACGCGCTTGCTCAGTCGCACGAAGCTCTGATGGAGTTGTGCAAGAACACGGCCGGACGACCGGCGGTGATCGCGTGCATGGCCGGCCAGAAAGGTCCGCCAACCCCGGCTTGCATGGCCAAGGGGCAGGCCGCTGGCCGAGCGTGCTATATGCGCGAACAGGCGAAAATTGTGAAGTCCGCGCCCGCCGCACCGAAGGAGGAGCCCGCAGCCAAGAATGCCGGCCCGGTCGCGACGACATTCGTCGCCCCGCCGCGCACCATCGCCGACATCACCGCCATCCTCGACAACGAAAAGCCGGACCCGGCGAAGATCGCTGAACGCAAAGCAGAGGCAGACGCGACCCCGCCCACGAGCGGGTCCCGGGCCGACATCGCGGAGTTCTATTTCGATCGCGGCAATGCCCGCGCCCTGCTCGCGCGAAACCAGGAAGCACTTGCCGACGGACTGAAAGCGCTCGAACTGATGCCTAATGTGGCATTCGAATCGAAGATCGGGCGCATCATGCACTTCATCAGCCAGCAATACATGGCGATAGGCGATCCGAGGAAGGCGGTTGCCATATTGGAACGGCAAATTGCGCGCGGCGAGGGAGGCGGCGGACGCGCCGCCACGATGAGCGGAGCGCGCGCTCTCGCGGACGCCTGGATATCGATGGGCGACATCAGCCAGGCTGACGCTTATGCGCGACGAGGCATCGCACGTGCGCAAGAGGCGCGCAGCAGCCCGCACCCGCAGTGGAGAAGCTGGTACGCAAAATACGGCAACCAGTCGGAAGCGGATTTGGATACGACGCGTGGGCTGATCTTCGAGGCGCGCGGCCAGTATCGCGAGGCCGAAGGTGCTTACCGGCGCGCCGAAGCGTTCCGCCGCGCGTCGGTCAAGGATATCGACAAATGGGAGATCCAGCCGCCGGCGGAACAGATCGTTCTCCAGGCCGACGACCTCCGATTGTCAATCGCGAGGGTCGAAGCCAAGCAGGGCCGGCTCAACGAAGCCGAGTCCGACGCGCGGCGTGCGCTGTTGAGCGTGCTGAAGAACCAGGGCAAGTACAATCCCCCGACGCCGAAGTTCGTCGTCGGGCTGGCCGGCATCATAGTCGAGCAAGGGCGCTACGCCGAAGCCGAAAAGCTGACGCGGGCGGCACTGGAGATCGAGAGCACGCTCGGCATTGCCGACGATGCGCCTGCAAAGGCGAGCGTCATTTCGCAGCTCGGCAATATCCTGACGCTCCAGCGCAAGGCAACGGAAGCCGCCGAAGTCTATGCGCAACTCGAGAAGGCGATTGCAAAATGGGAGCCGCAACGGCGCGATGTCTATCTGCTCAACGCCTCACGCATTGCGGCGCTTTATTCGTCTGGACAGGTCGAGGCGGGCATAGCGGCAGCGCAGGACCTGGTGAAGCGGCAGACCGCACGCGTCGGTGAAAACCACTTCGATTCAGCGGCAGCACGTGGAACGCTTGCGGTCGGCTACGCGAAAGCCGGCAAGGAGGCGGAGGCGCTGCGCGAATTCAAGGCGGCCATCCCGATCATGCTGGCGGGGTCACGCGACTCCGGTGACGACGAGGACCCGACGCTCGTTGCGGCGCGTAGCCAGCGCCTCCAGACCGTGATCGAGGCCTACATCGGCCTGCTGGCGCGCAGCACCAACCGATCGAACGATGCGGCCGTCGAGACGTTCGCGCTTGCCGATGCAGTGCGCGGGCGCTCGGTGCAGCAGGCGCTCGCCGCATCGAGCGCGCGCATGCTGGCCAAGGATCCGGCACTGCAGGAACTGGTGCGGCAGGAGCAGGATCTCGCCAAACAGATCAGCGGCCAACTCGGCACGCTCAACAACGTGCTCTCGCTCCCCTCGAGCGAGCGCGACGAGAAGGGCGTCGCCGCCATCAACGCGACCATCGCCAAGCTGCGCGCCGACCGCGACAAGGCGCGCGGCGAGATCAACCGGCGCTTTCCCTCCTACGCCGATCTCGTTGACCCGAAACCGCCGACGGTCGAGCAGATCAAGACGACGCTGCGCGCGGGCGAAGCGCTGCTGTCCTTCTACTTCGGGCAGGACGGCAGTTTCGTCTGGGCCGTGCCGAAGGACGGTCCGATCGCCTTCGCCGCGGTGCCCGCCAGTGCGCTCACGCTCGAAGCCAAGGTACGCAAGCTGCGCGAGGCTCTGGAGCCGCAGGCTTCGACCATCGGCGACATTCCGCCGTTCGACCTTGCCCTCGCCTACGAGCTCTACGAAATGTTGCTCAAGCCGGTTGAGCCGGGTTGGAGAGGGGCGAAGGATCTGATCGTCGTCACCAACGGCGCGCTCGGGCTCCTGCCGCTGTCGCTGCTGCCGACCGCGCCGAGCGAAGCGAAGGATGGAGACGCCTTCTTCAGCGGCTACAAGTCTGTGCCGTGGCTTGCGCGCACCCACGCCGTCACAATGGTGCCGTCGGTCGCGGCGCTGCGCACCCTGCGCGCACTGCCGCCGGGCAAGCCGTCGCGCGACAAGCTGATCGCCTTCGGCGATCCGCTGTTCTCGAAGGAACAGGCCGCCGACGCGGACAAGCCAGTGCAGGTCGCCGACGCCTCCGCCATCACCACGCGCGGACTGCCGCTCAAGCGCCGGTCGAGCCCGCAGCTCGAGGGCGTGGACAGCGCCGAGCTCGCGCAGCTGCCGCGCCTGCCCGACACCGCCGATGAGCTCAAGGCGATCGCGACCGCGCTCGAAGCTGATCCGTCGAAGGTGCTCAACCTCGGCAAGGAGGCGAACGAGAAGAAGGTCAAGGCGCTCGATCTTTCGGGCTACAAGATCCTCGCGTTCGCGACCCACGGCTTGGTCCCGGGCGATCTCAACGGCCTGCGCCAGCCGGCGCTCGCCCTCTCCGCCCCCGACGTCTCGGGCGCGGAAGGCGACGGCCTCCTCACCATGGAGGAAATCCTCGCGCTCAAGCTCGACGCCGACTGGGTCGTGCTGTCGGCCTGCAACACCGGCTCGGGCGCCGGCGCGGGCGCGGAAGCCGCCTCCGGTCTCGGACGTGCGTTCTTCTATGCCGGCACCCGCGCGCTGCTCGTTACCAACTGGTCGGTGCACTCGGCCTCGGCGCGCGAACTCGTCAGCGACCTGTTCCGCCGCCAGGCCAAGGATCCGAAGATCACGCGCGGCGAAGCCTTGCAGCAGGCGATGCTCGCGTTGATCGACGGCAATGGCTTCACCGACGACAAGGGCAAAACGCTGTTCGCCTATGCGCACCCGTTGTTCTGGGCGCCCTATTCGATCATCGGGGACGGCGGTACGAACTAGTCATCGTGATCGAGCGCAGGTGATTGAGCCTCCGCGATCGCGGCCGGCGCGCCGCCAGAGCATGGGCGCACGCGTTTTCATGTCCAATCTGAACGCGTTGTTATGTCAACGTGAATGCCGATTAAGCAATTGAAATACTGCAACTATTTCCATTCTTGCCCCTTGTGCTCTGAAGCCGCGAGCGCCACCTCGATGTCATCGGCAAACGTTCAACCAATCCCGAAATTGCCGAGGGTCGGGACAATCGAGGAGGCCATCATGGCCAAGCGCTCCAAGCATAAGAGCCGCAAGGTTCGCCGCTAAGGACTTCGCACTTATCGTGCATGAAAGGGCCAGCGTAGCGCTGGCCCTTTTCATTTTGTCGTCGGTCATGTCTGCTGCCGGTCGCCGTCATCCGAGGACATCGCCTTATGGCGAAGCGCGCCACCGACCCCTACGCCCCGATCCGCGACGCGACGCTCGCGCATCTGCGCCAGCACGGCTGCCACTGCTATCCCTATTTCGACGGCTCGCTGCTCGGCGTGATCGCCGGCGCGGCGCAGGCCAAGCGCATCGTCGAGCTCGGCACTGCGCTCGGATACACCTCGATCTCGTTCGCGCATGGCGCGCCGGCCGCGCATGTCGACACCATCGAAGCCGACGAGGATCACGTCGAGCTGGCGCGCGCCAACATTGCCAAGGCCGGCTTCGCGAAACGCATCACCGTGCACCACGGCGATTTCGACGACGTGCTGCCCACGTTCAAGCCGCCCTACGACGTCGGCTTCTTCGACGGCCATGGGCCGACGATGAGCTACTTGAAGGAGTTCCGCCGCCTGCT
>Ga0105245_10005186_pt1 | contig 11445 bp, 13 predicted proteins | sample KBSM54metaG_FD_81523 | JGI IMG/M metagenome (GOLD analysis project Ga0105245, IMG submission 81523) | Miscanthus rhizosphere microbial communities from Kellogg Biological Station, Michigan, USA - KBS M5-4 metaG | ecosystem: Host-associated > Plants > Roots > Rhizosphere > Soil | place...
GACTGATGCCACGTGCCGTCGTTCTCCCAGATGCCGGTGTCGCCGAAGAGCCACAGTTGGTGGCCGTCGGGGAGCTGAGTGCTGATGCCGATGTCGCGGGAGATCGAACGCCGCGAGTTCTCGTACGAAGAATGGATCTGCACGGTCGTGACCGGCGACGCGGCGACCGCCTGGGCCGCATGCTCCGCGCCGATCGGGACGACAAACGTCGCCGCCAGCGCGGCAAACCAGATCCTCCTCCTGGCTGCCCCCATGCCCGTTGATACCCGGGCACACGTTTTCTCACACCCGGCTGGTCACACCGGCAACACCCAGGAAGGGAGCACAGCCGCGTCGAGCCGGTCCCGGTCGCGGTGCAGCTCGCCCCGCCGCGCGTACACCACGTCGACCTCGTCCCCTTCGTCGTTGTCGCGCAGGAAGAATGCGATGTCGGAGTGGTCGAACACCGCGCCGTGGCCGAGCTGGAGGACGATGTCGCCCGGCTGCATGCCGACCCGGTCGGCGAAGGACCCGGGTTCGACACGGGTCACGCCCAGGCCGCCCGGCACGCGCGCGAGCTCGGCGCCGAGCCCGGCGCGGCCGCGCAGGTCGCGGTGACGCGGGAAGGCGACGCCGTGCTCGAGCCAGAGGATGAGGTCGTCGAGGTTCTCGTTCAGGCCGCGGTGCACGGGCTCGGTGCCGAACCGGGTCGGGTCGCCGAACCCGGCCTGGGTGAACGTGATCCGGGTGCCCTTCTCGAGCGCCTCGAAGACGACCGTGGTCACGATCCCCGAGTCGGCCGATTCGGCCCATTGCTTGTACTCGAGGCACTCGTTCGGCACGACGCGGGTGGGCTCGAAGTGCATCGTGCCGCCGGGGCCGGTGGCCTCGGAAACGCCCTCCGTACCTCCCGCGTCGAACCGCTCGGCGAACCACACCTCGATATCGGACGGGTCCGTGAACGCGCGCCATGCGCGCGCGGCCGGTACCGACACGGTAAACGTGCGTTCGAAGTTGCCGCTCATCGTTGTTTCTCCTCCCGGTTCTCGACTTTGGGATGCGCGGCGACAACGACGCGGTAGGGGAGCCCGCGCCGCGCGCCGTACTTGTCGCAGAGCTCGCGCAGCATGGCGAAGTACTCGTCGATGAACGCGGCGCGGTCGGCCTCGTCGGCGAAGTGCACGTCGGCTTCGACGCATGCGCTCGCGATCTCCTCGCCGTCGAACGCGGCGCGGTCGAGTAATGCGACCGCGTCGCGCTGCAAACGCGCGCCCGCCTCGACCAGGCGCTCGAGTGCGTGCTGGTGCCGCAGCGCATCGGCGCGCGCCGGATCGGACCACGCCGCTTCCGGGCTCACGATGAAGGTACGGGCGACGGCCTGGTACAGCGTCTCGATAAAGTTGCCGTTGCGGCGGGCCTCCACCTCCCGCACGAGCCCGGCGCGCTCGAGCTCTTTGAGGTGGTAGTTGACCTTCTGCCGGGGCAGCCCGAGCTCGCGGGCGACGCTGGCGGCCGACGCGGGGGTCCGCAGCGCTTCGAGGATGTCGATGCGGAGCGGGTGCAGCAGCACCTGCAGGGCGTCGAGATCGGAGACGACGTGGACGGCCATTCCGCACCTGCCCTAGGTAACTGAAGTCGTCGCGACAAGATAACTTGTCTAGGGCGGAGCGTCAAGACCTGCCGAAAGTTAGGGTCGGCGCCATGAAGGTGGACACCGGGATCATGGCGGCCGGCCTCGACGACATCGCGGCGCGGGCCAAGGAGCTCGAGGCGATCGGCTACGACGGCCTGATCACCGCGGAGACGAGCAGCGACCCCTTCCTGCCGTTGGTCGTCGCGGCCGAGCACACCGAGCGGATCCAGCTCGGCACGGGGATCGCGGTCGCGTTCGCCCGCACGCCGATGCTCACCGCGTACACCGCGAACGACCTGCAGCGGCACTCGAAGGGGCGGTTCTTCCTCGGGCTCGGCTCGCAGATCAAGCCGCACATCGAACGACGCTTCTCGATGCCGTGGTCGCACCCGGCGGCGCGCATGCGCGAGTACATCCTCGCGATGCGGGCGATCTGGGCCGCGTGGAACGACGGCACCAAGCTCGACTTCCGCGGCGACTTCTACTCGCACACGCTGATGACGCCGTTCTTCAATCCGGGCCCGAATCCGTACGGCCCACCGAAGGTCTACTTGGCCGCAGTCGGCGAGTTGATGACCGAGGTCGGCGGTGAAGTCGCCGACGGCGTGATCATCCACGGCTTCACGACCGAGCGCTACGTGAAAGAGGTCACGCTGCCGGCGATCGAGCGCGGGCTCGCGAAGGCCGGTCGATCGCGCGCCGACTTCGAGATCTCCGGTCCGCTGTTCGTCGTCACCGGCACCAACGAGCAGGAGCTCGAGACCGCACGGCAAGCCGTGCAGCAACAGATCGCGTTCTACGGCTCCACGCCCGCGTACCGGCCCGTGCTCGACCTGCACGGCTGGGGCGATCTGCAACCGGAGCTCAACTCGCTCTCGAAGCAGGGCGAGTGGGTGAAGATGGGCGAGCTCATCGACGACGACGTGCTCAACGCGTTCGCAGTCGTCGCCGAGCCCGACGGCATCGCACCCGAGCTCGTGCGGCGCTACGCGGGCGTGGTCGACCGCTGCTCGTTCTACGCGCCGTACCGGTCCGATCCCGACCGTTGGTCCGCGACCATCAAGATGCTCCAGGCCGCGTAGTTCGACCCGCGCCTTCCAACCGGCGTCGCTTTCAGGTCCTCAGGGCTTGGAATCGACGCCAGTTCGCATTCGTGAGAGCGGGGCTACGTCTTGGCGTCTTGCATCCGGTGCACGACGCGCCGGATCACCGGGCGCGGTGAGAAGCGCACCGAGGCGGCCATCGCCTTGTTCATGAACCCCGGCACGGCGACGACGTCGCCGCGGTTCATCGCCTTCACGCCGTAGGCCGCGACCTCGGCTGCGGTCGGCAGCTTCCGGCCCTTCACGAGCCGACTGTCCTCCATTTCGGCGCGGGCCTGGAAGCCGCTTGCGGTCGGCCCGGGACACAAGGCCGTGACGGTGACGCCGGTCCCGCGCGTTTCCTCGGCGAGCGCCTCGCTCAGCGACAGCACGTATGCCTTCGTCGCGTAGTAGACGGCCATCAGCGGGCCCGGTTGGAACGCGGCGGTCGACGCGAGGTTCATCACACGCCCATTGCGCCGTTCGAGCATGCCGGGGAGGTAGGCGCGCGTGAGCCGCGTCAGCGCACCGATGTTGAGCTCGATCATCTCGTCGAGTTTCGTCTCGGACGCGTCGGCGAAGGCACTCCAGTCGGCGAAGCCGGCGTTGTTCACCAGCACGTCGACCGCAGGCAGCTCGGCGACGAGTTGGTGCGGTGCCTCGGGATCGGAGAGGTCGACCGCGAAGACGCTCGCACAGCCGATCTCGGCCGCGAGCGCGTCGAGCTTGTCGGCGCTCCGTGCGGCCAGCGTGAGGTCGTAGTCCTTCGCGAGGATGCGCGCGATCTCGAGCCCGATCCCGCTCGACGCGCCGGTGACGAGAGCAGTCGGCATGGCTCACTCTTGGCCTACGAATCGGCGAGGCGCAAGATCGAATCCGCGCACTGATCGGGGTCCTCCTGCGGACCGAAGTGCCCGCGGCCCGGCCACACCTCCACCCGGCCGTGCGGCAGCCGCTCCGCCAGGCGCGTTGCGAGCGGCGGACCGATGTCGGTCGACCGCTCGCCGCACGCGACGGTCACGATCGACTGCACCTCGGGCAGCACATCCCACGCGCCGTTGAGCGGGCCCATCGTGTAGATGCACGCCTCGACGTCGGGACGGCACTTCAGCACGAACACCCCGTCGCCGCGGTCGCGGACGCCGTACTCGACGTAGGCACGCAGCGACTCCGCCGTCATGACGTCGAGCGGCGGCTTCAACGCGTACGCGCCATACACCTCCTCGACCGACGACCACTCGTTGCGACGCCGGCGCGCGTTGGTCGCGAGCGGGAAGTCGTCGACCGGCGCGGTCGCGCTCGATGGGAAGACGATCGGCTCGTACGCCCAGATGCGCGGGTACGTACCGGGCCGCTCGGCCTCGCCGAGCAACAGGGACGCGGCGCCCTTCGAGTGGCCGCATGCGACGAACCGAGGGTCGCCGCCCACGCCGAGGTGGTCGACGACCGCCAGCGCGTCGGTCGCGAAGCCCTGCCACGGGTAGTTGTCGCCCGCAGGGTCGGGCGCCGCGCTGTCGCCGTGGCCGCGGAAGTCGAACGACCACACGCGCCGGCGCGCCGCGACGAGCCGTTCCGCGACCGGCGCCCACACGCGGCCGTGGAAGCCGGTTGGGTGTGCGAGCAACGTCGGCGCGCCGTCACCACCCCAGTCGTGCACCACGAGGTCGCCGACCGGTCCCGCGATCGCATACGAACCCGGTTGCGTCATCGCCGCCCAGCATGGCATGTTCGCCGCGTGACGCTCATCGACGACTGGTTCGCGCGTGGCACCCGTCGCACGCTCCTCGGGTACGACGTCTTCGTCGTCGACGTGCCCGCGGTGCACGACGAGGCGGAGCCGGTGCTCGTGTTGCACGGCTTCCCGACGAGCAGCTTCGACTGGGTGCACGCCATCGACGTACTGCGCGCCCGGCGGCGCGTCGTGCTGCTCGACATGCCCGGTTACGGCTTCTCGTCGAAGCCCGACACGAAGTACTCGCTGTTCACGCAGGCCGATGTCGTCGAGGCGTGCGCGCGCGAAGTCGGGCTCACCGACGTCGCGCTGGTCACGCACGACATGGGCGACTCGGTCGGCGGCGAGGTGCTGGCGCGCGAGATCGACGGAACGCTCGGCTTCCACGTGACGCGGCGCGTGCTCACCAACGGGTCGATCTACATCGAGATGGCGCAGCTCACCGACGGCCAGAAGTTCCTGCTCGCCTTGCCCGACGAAGCGTTGCCCGAAGGGTCGGGGCTCAACGTCGACGGCATGGCCGCCGGCCTGGCCGTCACGTTCGCGCCGCAGTCGAACGTCGACCAAGACGAGCTCCACGCGCTGGCCGAGCTGGTGATCCGCGACGGCGGCGGCCGCATCCTCCCGCGGATCATCCGCTACATCGAGGAGCGACGCGTGCACGAGGAGCGATGGACGGGCGCGATCGAGACGCACCCTGCGCCGCTGCACGTCATCTGGGGCGACCTCGACCCGGTCGCGGTGTGGCCGATGGCCGAGCGCGTGGCCTCGGTCCGCGCCGACGCGGTGCTGACCCGGCTCGACGGCGTGGGGCACTACCCGATGGTGGAGAACCCCGCGCGGTTCAACGCCGCGCTCGAAGCGGCGCTCGCGTGATTCCTACGGGAGTTGCGTTCTGATCCACGCGTCCAGCGCGGGACCGCTCTCGAAGCTCGAGATCAACGCGTAGCGAGGCGCGTTGCCGTTGTGCACGACGACGTGCCAGAGCCGCTGCGTGTCGAGCACGAACCGGGCGCCGCGGTGGAGCGGCAAGCGCACCTCGGTGGAGGGGTCGGGGAGGCCGTCGGGGCCGGTATCCATGAGGAGCATGTAGCTCTCGGGAAAGTCGGTGAGCTCGAGCCACGAGCGGACGATCCATCCTTCGGAGTCGGGGTTGAACCGGTTGTTGTCGTCGCGGTGGAAGCTGCGGAACGCGGTGTCGTGGTCCTGCGGCTCGAGCTTGATCGTGCGCACGCGCCCGAAGTCGGCCCCGACCTCCTCGACCTCGCGCACGAGCGTCGGGCAGCTCGCGGCGTTCGATGTGAAGCGGGCGCCCTTGTCGGGCCGCTCGTCGCCCTTGTTCCAGAAGCCGCGGCAGTCGAGCTGCCCGTCGGCGGTCGCGATCGGCGCGAAGTTCGTGTCGCCGCCGCTCTTCCAGTCCATGTACTCGAGGTCGAGGTACTCGCGCTCGGGGACCGTGAACGGGAGGTCGCGCAGCTGCACCCATCCGCGCTCGCGCAACGCGTCGAGACGCGGGTGCGGCGTGTCGAGTGGGATCTCGCACGACCAGTGCTCGGCCGTGGGCCAGAAGGTGGTCGCCACGCGGCCAGTGTACGAGCGGCGAACGCGGCTTCCGGGCACCGGCGTTCATGGACGGCTCCGATGCGATGGTGACAGCATCGGCCCGTGAGTAGCCAGGCGCAGATCCGATGGCCCGGACAGTGCGCGTTGCGTCGCACGGGAGTTGGAGGGCCGGAGGTCGAAGCCGCATGAGTAGACGCATGGCCGGGAAAGTCGTGCTCGTGACCGGGTCGACGCGCGGAATCGGCCGCGCGATCGCGGTGCGTTGCGCGGCCGAAGGTGCGGCGGTCGTGCTCACCGGGCGCACGGAGACGACCGGCCATGCGGTGCAAGAAGAGATTCGCGGCGCGGGTGGCGATGCAACCTATGTGCGTGCCGACCTCGCACACGAAGCCGACGTCGCACGAGCGGTCGACGTGGCGGTACAGCGCTACGGCGGGTTGACCACTCTCGTCAACAACGCGGCGCCGACCGACCTCGTCGGCCCCGGCCGCGGCGACCGCTCGCTGGCCGAGATCACCGACGACTCGTGGGACTCGATCATGACGGTCGCCCTGAAGCAGCTCGTCTGGTGCACGCGCCACGCCGCGCCGCACCTCCGGGTGGCCGAGGGAGCGGCGATCGTCAACATCTCGTCGGCCGCGTCGATGCGCGGCGTGCCCGGGATCGACGCGTACACGGCGGCGAAGGGCGCGATGAACGCGCTGACGCGCTCCCTCGCGGTCGAGCTCGCATCCGACGGGATCCGCGTGAACACGATCGTGTGCGGGATGGTGCTGACGAGCGACGGCGCGTTCAAGATGATGGATCACCCCGTGATCGGGCCCGCGACGCGTGCGCTGCATCTCACGCGCCTCGGGCTGCCGGAGGACATCGCGAACGTGGCCCTGTTCCTTGCGTCGGATGAGGCCGCGTTCGTGACCGGTGTGAACCTTCCGGCCGACGGCGGCGCGCTCGCCAAGATGGCCGTGCCCGACATCTCGGCGGCCGACCTGCAGCTGGACTGAAGGCGAGGCGACAGCGCAGCGACCGGAGGGGAGCGGAGCGTGGAGCCGACCCATAGGCATGTGCACTCCCGCGTGTCGGTGAGCGCGGTGTCCTCGTGGCGCCAGTCGTTCGACGACGACCTGGCGATGTGGGATCGCCTCGGGGTGCGTCACGTAGGTCTGTCGTTGCGCAAGTGCGAGGAGGTCGGGCTCGACGTCGCGGCCGAACGCATCCGCTCGGCGGGCTTGCGGGTGAGCAACGTCGTGGAGTGCGGTTGGTGCGAGCTCGACAACCTCGACACCTGGCCCCGCTACCAGGACCGGCTGCTGGCTGCGATCGATGCGATGCGTGGACTGGGCGCGCCGGTGCTCGTGCTGACGACGGGTCCGGCGGGACAGCTGGAGTGGGAGGCCGCCGCCGGCGCGCTCGGCCGCGTCCTCAATCCCGTGCGCCTGGCCGCGGCGGAAGCCGGCGTGCGCATCGCGATCGAGAACACCAGCCCGATGCGCCTCGACCTCTCCTTCGCCACGACCCTGCGCGACACCGTCGACCTTGCCGAGCACCGCGGGTTCGACGTGTGCTTGGAGCTGAACTCGTGCTGGGCGGAGCGCGCCTTCGTCGTCACCGTGTTGCGGGCGCGGCCGTGGCTCGCGCACGTGCAGGTGTCGGACGCCCGCGTCGGCAGCCTCTCGACACCCGACCGCTTGGTGCCGGGTGACGGCGACATCCCGCTCGCGCGCCGACTCGGCGAGATCCTTTCGACGGGGTATGCGGGCGCGTTCGAGATCGAGATGGTCGGCCCGCGCGTCGAAGCCGAGGGCTACGAGCCGGCGATCCGGCGCGCCATCGCGCACGTGTCCGACTTGCTCCCGGATTGACTGTCGACGGTCCGCTCAGCGCGCGGCGTCGGGTAAACCGGTCGCCGCCGCCGGGTTGAGCCGGCGGAACGAGCCCTCCTCGACGAGCGCGCCGAGTCGCGGCATCACTGCCGCGACGACCGGAGAAGCCTTGTGGGCCTCGAGGGCGTCCTCGTCGGCGAACAGCTCGTACGACACGACAACGTCGGGGTCGTCGTCGGCTTCGTGCATGACGTACACGAGCGTGCCCGGCTCGTCGGTCGCCGCCGTGTCGACGAGCTCGCGCAGCAGGTCGAGCAGCTCGGCGCGCCGGCCCGGATGGGCGCGCATGACGGACGAGTAGGCGATCAGCTCTCGAACTTCGTCTTCAGCGCGGTGACCGCGTTGTCGTATGCGCCCTGGAAGATCGGCAGCAGGTCGGCCGGCTCGACGTCGACCGACCAAGTGAGGTGCGAGCCGCTCCCTTCGGGATCGATCGCAATCGTGGCCTCGTGCGACACCATGTTGGTCATCGGCGACTCGACGACGCTGTAGGTCAGCCGGCGAGTGTCGTCGTCGATCGACCGCAGCTGCTCTTTGATCTCGATGCCCATCATCTGGAGCGTGCGGACGTCGCCGACGAGCACACAGGTCTCGACGCCCGGCATGTAATCGGCCAGTGCGCCGAACTCGCGGATCAGCTTCCAGATGTCGTCGGGGCTCCGCTCGATCGACACCTCCGACTGCCCGTGTGCCATATGTGCTCCTCGTATGTGCGGGAAGGAGGCGTCATCATGTCACTGCGTACGCGCCCGGTGTCGAGAACGCACCGCGCCGCCAGCGGTCGGGCGTGAGGAGCAGGGCGCGGGGGTAGTCCTCGAACATCCAGCGCGCGAAGTTGCGCCGCGTCCAGGGTGTGAGACCCGCGGCCGCGATCGCGATGCGAGCGCCCCGCGGCGACCGCAACAGCGTCTGCAACGCCGACGCGAACTGCAGGTCTCGACCGAGCGAGCGCGTGACCGACCGGCGGTAGCGGGCCGACACGGCATCGGGCACTTCGCCGGTTGCGACCGCATCCGCGGCCCGCGCACCGGACTCGATTGCTTGCGCGATGCCTTCGCCGGTCATCGGGTCGACGACGCCGGCCGCGTCGCCGGCGAACAAGACGCGTCCGTTGGCGAGCCGCGCCGGGTCGTAGCGCGTCGGGATGGGCCACGCGCGCACCGGCGCGGTCGCGCGCGCGTTCGGGCCGAGCACGTCGCGCAGCACGGGGCGCGCCAACAGCTCGGGCCACAGCGCCTTGAGATCGCGCCCGCGCCGCCCGTGGGCTCGCAGTACCCCGTAGCCGACGTTGGCGCCGCCGCCCGGCAACGGGAACACCCACGCGTAGCCCGGCAACAGGTCACGTTCGAAGAGCACCCAGAGCCGGTCGTCGTCCACGCCGGCGAAGTACTGCCGCACCGCGTGCCACTCGCCGAGATCGCGCGGCGCATCGGGTTCCAGCGCGCGCCGCACGGTCGACCAGTGACCGTCGGCCGCGATCACGTGCCGCGCCCGGAGGGTGTCGCCGTCGGCGAGCAGGAGCTCCACTTCGTGGGCTTGGTGCGCGACCTTTTCGACCGCGCAGTGCTCGCGCACGTCGACGCCGTGCCGTGTCGCGAGCGCGACGAGTGCCGCATCGAGGTCCCGACGCGCGACCACGGCCGCATACATCCCACGGTCGGAGGGCAGCGGCAGCGTGACGCGCCGGCCGGCCGGCGAGACCAGCACGGTTTCCCGGACCTCGGCGAGGCCGGTTGCGTCGAGCTCGGCGCGCGTCATTCCGAGCGCCTCGAGCGCGCGGAGGGCGCCCGTCGTGAGACCGTCGCCGCACGTCTTGTCGCGCGGGAAGCGGGCCTTGTCGACGCACACGACGGAGCAGCCGCGCCGGTGAGCCGTGAGGGCCGCCGCGACGCCGCCCGGCCCCGCCCCGACCACGACGACGTCGAGGATCTCGCCCATCCGCCGCGACGGTAGCGGCGCCCCCGGACATCGTTTCGACGGATCCGGCGTTCGCTTGCCAGAATCTCGGGCTGCGTTGGGCGCTCGACCGTCCCGCGCTCACACCCAGAGGAGTCGTATGAACGTCGTCGTCTGCGTGAAGCAGATTCCCGATCCCGCGGTGCCCGGTTCGCTCGCGGCCGATCACACGCTCGACCGCTCGGGCAAGCTGATCCTCGACGAGTCCGACAGCTACGGCGTCGAGATGGCGTTGCAGCTCGTCGACACCGCGGGCGACGGCGAGGTCACCCTCGTCTCGATGGTTCCCAACGGCGAGGTGTCGGGGTTGCGCACCGCGTTGGCGATGGGCGCGGCCAAGGCCGTCCTGGTTTCCGACGACGCGCTCCACGGGTCCGACGCGCTGTCGACGGCCAAGGTGCTCGCGAAATGCGTCGAGCGCGTCGGCAACATCGACCTCGTGCTGACCGCGACCGAGTCGACCGATGGCTACACCGGCACGATTCCCGCGCAGGTCGGCGAGCTGCTCGGCTGGCCGTCACTCACGTTCGCCAAGCACATCGAGGTCGGCGACGGCAAAGTGACGATCCAGCGCCAGACCGAAGCGGGGTACGACGTCGTCGAGTCGTCGCTCCCCGCGGTCGTGAGCGTGACCGCCGGTGTCGTCGAGCCGCGCTACCCGTCGTTCAAGGGGATCATGGCGGCGAAGAGCAAGCCGGTCGACCAGGTGACCGCGGCCGATCTCGGCCTCGACGCGTCGCAGGTCGGTTGGGCGGGCGCGCGCCAGGAGATCACCAACGTCGCGCAGGCGCCCGCGCGCCAGGCCGGCGAGAAGTTCGAAGATGACGGGACGGGCGCCGAGAAGATCGTGGCGTTCCTCGAGCAGCTGAAGGTGGTCTGACCGTGGTCGACAAGGTCTGGGTGTACGCAGAGTCGGCGGACGGCAAGCCGACCTCGGTGACGCTGGAGATGGTCACCAAGGCGCGCGAGATCGGTTCGACGGTCGAGGCGCTCTACACGGGCGCCGACGCGGACGCAGTGGCCGCGGGCGTGGGCGAGCACGGCGCGACGAAGCTGTTCGTGCTCGACACCGGCGAGGGGTTGCCGGGCCAGGTGGCGGCGGCGGCAATCGCGCAGCTCGCGGGTGAGCACAAGCCCGACGCGATCCTGTTTGCGCAGAGCTACGACGGCCGCGACGCGGTCGCCCGCTTGTCGGTGAAGCTCGACAAGCCGGTGCTCACCAACGGCATGTCGCTGTCGGACGACGGCGGCCTGCAGTTCGGCACCGCGATCTTCGGTGGTCTCACGCTCGTCGACGCCAAGCTCACCGGTGACGGTCCCGCGCTGGTCGCGATCCGTCCGAAGTCGTTCGCGGCTGAGCCCTCGGGCGGTGGCGCGGCGGCGATCGAGCAGGTCGCCGCGGTCGACGCCGGGCGCGCCGCCGAGGCGAAGGTGCTCGAGCGCCACGTCGAGGAGCAGCAGGGCCCGAAGCTCGAAGAGGCATCGGTCGTGGTGTCGGGCGGCCGGGGCATCGGCGCGGCCGAGAACTATGCGCCGCTGGTCGAAGAGCTGGCCAAGCAGCTGAAAGGTGCATGGGGCGCGTCGCGCGCGATCGTCGACGCCGGTTGGGTGCCGTAC
>Ga0105245_10005188_pt1 | contig 11439 bp, 9 predicted proteins | sample KBSM54metaG_FD_81523 | JGI IMG/M metagenome (GOLD analysis project Ga0105245, IMG submission 81523) | Miscanthus rhizosphere microbial communities from Kellogg Biological Station, Michigan, USA - KBS M5-4 metaG | ecosystem: Host-associated > Plants > Roots > Rhizosphere > Soil | place: Michigan...
AACCGTGGCGGGGGGCGTGCTGCTCGTCGCCGGCATTGCGATGCTCGCCCTGCCCGGACCCGGCTGGCTGACGATCGCGGCCGGACTGGCCATCCTCGCGACCGAGTTCGTCTGGGCCCGGCGTGCACTGGACCAGCTCAAGGACGGCGCGGGCTGGCTCGGACGCAAATTCAAGATCCACACGAGGAAATGAGGCGTGCCATGGCGCGCAAGACTTCGGGGCTCCTGGTGCGGGCTGTCACCGACGTGATGTGGAACCGCGACCAGCTGCAAATGCGCGCGGTCGACGCCCTGCTGTCGGGCGTGGAATCGAAGCCCGGCCGGCGGACCCGCCCCAAACCGCGGAGAAAAGCGGCGAAGAAAGCGTAAGACTCCATGCCCTCCTCGAAATCCAAAGCGTGGGCGGGCTTCCGATCGGTGCTGTGCCCGGTCGATTTCTCCGAACACTCCCGGCAGGCACTGCGGTACGCCGAGGCGATGGCCGGCCGAAGCGGCGGCGCCATGACGGTCACGTACGCGAACGATCCGCTGCTCATCGCCGCCGCGGCGGCGGCGCTGCACGATCGCCAGGTGGCAAAGCGGAGCCTGAGGGAGCTGGAGTCGTTCGTCAATCAAACGCTCACGACGAACCGGAAGCGGCTGACGTGCCGCGTCTCGATCGGCACGCCGTCGGATCAGATCATGAAGGCGGCGTCGTCCAGGCGATTCGATCTCATCGTCATGGGCACGCATGGCCTGACCGGCGCGGACCGGTTGCTCCTCGGCTCGACGACGATGAGCGTGCTGCAGCGCACGAGCGTGCCGGTGCTGGTGGTCCCTCGCCGCGAGGGATCCGGCACGCTGGCATCGTGGCCGGGAAACCGGATCCTGGCGCCGGTGGAACTCGATGAATCGTCGCCGAGAGAGGTCGAGTCGGCGGCGCGCCTGGCGCACTGGTTTGGTGCCTCGCTGCTCGTCCTTCACGTCGTCGGCGGGATCACCGCGCCGAAGTGGCTACGCGGGGACCTCGGCGCGCACGACAGAATCCGGATTGCCGAGGCGCAGCATCGGGTCGACGCGCTTGCGACGAACGCCGGACGGTACGTCCGCACGGACGGACGCGTGACGTGCGGCGCCATCGCGGACGAGATCGCGGCCGTGGCGGCCGGCGAGGGCATCGAGCTGCTCGTGACGGCGCTGCGTGACAGGCGGGGCTGGTTCGGAGCGAAGCGCGGGTCGGTGTCTTACCACGTGCTCTCGCATGCAGTCGCGCCGGTGCTCGCGTACCCGCAACAGTGGCGGCCCCTGTAATCGAACGACCCGCTGACTCCTGGCACGCCCACGTCGTCGACGACGTGCTCGAGCGCCTTCGGACGTCGCGCGAAGGCCTGACGAAGGGCGAAGCAGCACGACGGCTCGCCGAGACCGGTCCCAATCTGCTGCCACGGACCAGACCGGTTTCCGCCCTTCGGATCTTCATCAACCAGCTCGCCAGCATGGTCGTGGTTCTGCTCGCGGCTGCGGCGCTCGTCGCCCTGGGCCTGGGCGACCACGTCGAGGCTGCGGCCATCGCCGCCGTGCTCGTCGTAAACACCGCAATCGGATTCACGATTGACCTGCGGGCGCGGCGTGCCATGGATGCGCTGCTGCATCTTGCGGTGCCTCGTGCGACGGTCGTGCGCGACGGCCGTCCTCACGTGATTCAGGCGTCGGACATCGTGCCCGGCGACGTGATCGAACTGTCGGCCGGCCAGGCGGTGCCCGCCGACGGCCGGCTGATTCGCGGCACCGAGTTCCGTACGGCCGAAGCGGCGCTGACCGGTGAATCGCTGCCGATTTCGAAACACGCGGATCGGCAGCTCGACGCTGACACGCTGCTGCCCGATCGGCTCAACATGGTCTATGCCGGAACCACGGTGGAGGCCGGTACGGGACACGCGGCCGTGACCGCCACAGGCCCCGCCACGGAGCTTGGGCGCATCGGGGCGCTCGTCGCCGGCGTGCCGGACGAGCCGACTCCCCTCGAGCGCCGTCTCGACGTGCTCGGCCGGCGCCTGGCGTGGCTCGCACTCGGCATCGCCGCCGTCGTCGGCGGCCTCGAAGCGCTCCACGGCGCACCGATTGGCCTCGTCATCGAAACCGGAATCGCGCTGGCCGTCGCGGCGGTACCGGAGGCGCTCCCTGCCGTGGTCACGATCGCGCTGGCGGTCGGACTCCGGCGCATGGCGCGGCGGCACGCGCTCGTGCGGCATCTGCCTTCGGTTGAGACGCTCGGATCGACCACGATCATCTGCACCGACAAGACGCGCACCCTCACCTCCGGCGACATGAGCGTCGTGCGCGTATGGACGCCTGACCAGGAGTTCGATCTGGTGGAAGGAGAAACGACGGCAGGCGAACAGCCGGGGCTTCGGCGCATCACCGAGGTTGCGGCCCGGGCCAGCCATCAACAGCCGATCCATTCTGAACTCTCCACCCATGGCCCGGTTCGCGACCCTATGGACGCCGCGATTGTGCGGCTGTCTTCCTCGCTCGGGATCGGCGCCCCGACGTCCGACACCAGAGTCGGCCACCTTCCTTTTTCAAGCACGCGCAAGCTGATGGCGGTGTTCGAGCGCCTTGATGGATCGACAGTCGCGTACGTGAAGGGCGCTCCGGGACGGCTGATCGATCTGAGCGACCGGATATCGACCAGCAGCGGCGATCAACCGCTGGACGGCGAGGGACGGGCGCAGCTGCTGGCGGTCAACCACCGCCTCGCGGCCGGAGGCCTGAGAGTCCTCGGCGTGGCCTGTGGACCGGTTGCCGGGCCCGAGGAAGCTGCGCTCGGGCGGCTCGGGTTCGTCGGCTTTCTCGGGTTCATGGATCCTCCGGCACCCGGCGTGAAGGCCACGATCGCGCGGCTGCGCGAAGCCGGCCTGCGGACGGTCATGCTCACGGGCGATCAGCGCGCGACCGCCGAAGCTGTCGGCCGGGAGTTGGGGCTGCTGTCGTCAGACGATCAGGTGCTCGACGGGCACGAGCTGCAGGCCCGGGCCGGCGCGGCGCCCGGCGACCGCCTGGCCCGGGTCGGCGCGATCGCCCGGGTCACGCCCGAGGAGAAGCTGATGATCGTCAGCGAGCTGCAGGCCCGGGGAGACGTCGTCGCGATGCTGGGCGACGGGATCAACGACGCAGCGGCGCTGAAGCGGGCCGACGTGGGCGTCGCGATGGGACGGCGCGGCACAGACGTGGCCAAGGAGGCCGCTGCCATCGTGCTGCAGGACGATCGCTTCGAGACCATCGCCGCAGCCGTCGAAGAGGGACGCATCGTCTACGACAACATCCGCAAGTTCGTGTTCTATCTCTTCAGCTGCAATCTCGCCGAAATCCTGGTGCTCCTGCTGACCGGAATCGCGAACCTTCCCGCGCCGCTGCTTCCCCTGCAGATTCTCTGGATCAACATCGTGACGGATACGTTCCCGGCGCTGGCTCTGGCGATGGAACCCGGCGACCCTGACGTCATGCGGCGGCCGCCCAGGAGCCCGCGCGAAGCGATCCTCTCGCACCGTTTCCTCGGCGAGATTGCGCTGTACGGCGGGCTGATTACGGCATCAACGCTGGCGGCATTCGCGTGGGCCCTGGCGTATGCCCCGGCACAAAGCGTCACGGTCAGTTTCATGACGCTCGCCCTCGCGCAGATTTTCCACCTCGGGAACGCACGAAGTCCCCGGGCCGTGCTGACTCCGGCGACAGCGCTTGCCAACCCGTACGCCGTCGGCGCGGTCGTGCTGTCCCTGATACTCCAGGTCGGACTGGTGCAATTCGAGCGGGTCGCCGCGCTGCTGCGCGTCACGCCTCTCAGCGCCGGACAGTGGCTTGTGGTGCTGGCGCTGTCCTCGGCAACAGCCGTCGTGGGTCAGATCGTCAGAGCCGCGGGGCATCCGCGGCGCGCCGATCGACAGCCCTCCGCGGACTGGCGCCCCTGATATGCTTCGACGGTTGTCCTCCCCTGTCCGAGCGCGGCCGTTTCAACGTTTCAGCCAGACTGAAGCCGCGGGCGGCGTCCTGCTGCTGCTGAGCGCCGCGCTGGCTCTTGCCCTCGCCAACTCGCCGTGGTCCGGCGCATACGAGCATCTCTGGTCGGCGCCGGTGACCGTGAGCCTGCCGAACCGCGAGCTGTCCCTGACGCTCCGCGCGTGGATGAACGACGGGTTGATGGCGGTCTTCTTCCTGCTGGTCGGTCTCGAAATCAAGCGTCAGCTGGTGGCCGGCGAGCTCTCGTCGCCGCGCCAGGCGGCGCTTCCGATCGCGGGCGCGCTCGGCGGGATGATCCTGCCGGCCGCCATCTATCTGGCCATCAACAGCAGCGGGCCGGCCGTGCGCGGCTGGGGCATCCCCATGGCGACCGACATCGCGTTCGCGCTCGGCGCGCTCGCCCTGGTCGCGCCGAGGCTGCCGATCGGCGCCAAGGTGTTCCTGACGGCGCTGGCCATCGCGGACGACATGGGAGCCGTCATCGTGATCGCGCTGTTCTACACCGCGGCCGTCGACGCGACGGCCCTGGGGTTTGCCGCCCTGGCGCTCGGCGGGCTCGTGGCGCTGAACATGATGCGCGTGATGCGGCTCACGCCGTACCTCGTACTGGGCGTCGTGCTGTGGTTTTTCGTGCACGAGTCGGGGATCCATTCGACCATCGCGGGCGTGGCGCTGGCGCTGACCATCCCCACACGGACGCGCATCAACGCGGCCGAATTCTCCGCGGAAGGGCGCAAGCTGCTCGATGAGTTCGACCGGACCGAAACCGGCGACCTGCTGACGCTGACGAGCAAGGGACAGCAGGACGCGCTGTTCGCCCTCGGCTACGCGAGCAAGGGCGTGATTGCGCCGCTCGTGCGCCTCGAGAACGCACTGCACTCGATCTCCGCGTTCGTCATCATGCCGCTGTTCGCGTTCGCCAACTCGGGCATCACGATCGGCACGTCCGCGCTGGACTGGCGCGTGGTGCTGGGGATCGTGCTCGGGCTGGTTGCCGGGAAGCCGCTGGGAATCTTCGGCGCGGCCCGGGCCGCAGTGGCCGCCGGCGCCGCCACGCTGCCGGGCAACGTCCAGTGGACGACACTGCACGGCTGCGCGTGGCTCGGCGGCATGGGGTTCACCATGTCCCTGTTTATCGCCACTCTGGCCTTCGAGCGGACCCCGCTCCTCGACTCGGCCAAGGTCGGCATCGTCGCGGGCTCAATCCTCGCGGGAGTGATCGGCGCCGTGATCATCCGCGCGGATCGTCACGGCCACCGCGCTACGACTGCGGACAGTTGATGACGATGGCCTCTCCCTGCGTGAACGTGTCGCTGCTCCGGAGCCACTTCTTGAAATTGATGTGGCCGTTCGACACGAACTGGAAGACGACGTTTTCCGTGTTCTGGTTGTTGTAGTCGCCCATGTTCTCGAAGGTGACCGTCAGCCCGAGTTCGTACGCGCCGTTGGGGCCCGAGTTCGGCGGCTTCGACAGCGACCCGAACAGCGGGCCGTGATCGTCGCCGAATACGTTCTTCGTTCCGGTCACGAGAATGGCGTTCCCCTGCACCACGAAGTTCATGAAGTAGTCATTGGCCCCGCCGCCGACCAGCCGCAGGCAGAGTTGCCACGGCGCGGCGCTGGCCGGCCGCGCGGTGAAGGCGGAAAAGACGACAGCCGCCAGGGCAATCAGGGCGAAACGTGTAGCTCTCATGCTGACCTCCTGTCATGACCTCTCGCCTGCACAGGCAGGCAACCAGCCCTGTAGTGTCGACAGCCGCGGGAGCGTTTCAGGGGCGTGAAAAAGGATCCGGTGGCGCCCTAGCGGGCCAGCAGCCGGAGCAGTCGCGTGAGGATCGGCGTCGAGGATGGTGTCCGGCGGCGCTGCCAGGCGGCAAAACGGGTGACGCTCACGTGCAGCCGTTCTCGATGATCGCGACGGGTCGAAGAGACCGACGCGGTCTGATGCTTCAACATGTGGCCTCCTTGGACAGAAGTATCGACGGACCGGGCTGAAGCATTAGGGTTGCCCGAAACGGCGCGGCATGGCCCAGCCTGGGCTCATTCTCAGGAGACCTCAGGGGATCTCAGGGAACGACGAAGCGGCGGACATCACCCTTCAGGGGGGTCAGATCGACGTCCTGACCGCGGGGCAGGCTGAGGAAATACTCGACGAGCGGCCGATCGTCCGTCAGCACGTCCCCCGGCCCGACAAATGCGGCGAGTTCCTCGGGCCCGGCCGTGAAGGCCGCGAGCAGGGCGTCCCAGCTCTCGACGTTCAGATCGTGGAGACCCTGGCGGCTGCCAGGAAGTTTCAGCTTCCACTCGAAGTCGCTGCGGCGCAGGCGAAGCGGCTCCACCGATCCGACCAGCAGGCCGCCGGCCACCCACGCGGTCGTGCCGGGAAAGACGCTGAGAAACGTGCGCGCGATGGTCTTGTATTCCGCTTCCGTCCCCGCCACCCACTGCAGCACGATCCCGCCCGGATTGAGCACGCGCCGCATCTGCCGGAAGTACTCGACCGAGTACACGTTCCCGGAGCCCGCGAAGATCGGATGGATGACGTCCGCGGTGATGACATCGTACCGACGCGGCGTCAGCATCAGGTAGTTCCGCCCGTCGTCCACGCGCAGGTGGACGTTCGGGCGCGACAGGACGCCGTAGTTGATCGACTCGAGAAACCGCGCGCCTCGCACGACCGAGCCGGCCAGCTCGACGACGTCCACGTCCACGCCGTCGTGGACGCTGACGGCGCCGGCTGTCGCGCCGCCGCCGAGGCCGATGACGAGCGCGGTACGCGGACCCGGATGGATGGCCATCGGAAGGTGGCCGATCCGCCTGTGCACGTAGGCCGTCGACTCGTCCGTGCTCGCCTGGTGGTTCCCGTTGATGGTGAGGGTCAGCTCCTCGCTGCGGTTCCGGTGAACGACGACCGTCGCTTCGACGCCTTCCTCCTGCCAGACGATGTCCTGTCCCGGATAGCGCTGTGCGACGAACTGGACGAACGGGTCGGGCGACCACCAGACCGCCGCGGCAAAGATCGCCGACGCCAGCAGCGCGGACGCCGCGCGCGCCCGACGTGACAGGCCCGACGCGGCCAGCAGCGCAAGGCCGCCCGCGAAGCTCAGCGATCCGAGCACGACGAGGGATGCGCCGCTCCCGAGACGCGGCAGCATCAGGAAGCCGGCGACGATCGAGCCGGCGATCGCGCCGGCGACGTTCAGCGAGTAGAACAGGCCGATGCGGCCCGCGGTGCGATCGTCGTGGCGCCTGCCGGCCGCCCACGTGTGCAGGCCGATCGGAAACGCCAGGCCCATGAGCAGCGCGACGGGAAAGATCGCCAGCAGCGCGCCCGTGATCGGGTAGCCGAGGTACTCGGGCATGAACGGCGCGACGACCGGCGTCAACGTGTCCGAGAGCGAGGGTAGATAAACGAGGGGGCGAAACGACAGGACGATCGCGATCCCGATGGCCAGCTCGAGTCCCGCGAGCACCTCCATCCATCGCAGCCGGCGATTCAGCAGCGGCGTGACCAGGAAGCTCCCGGTGGAGATTCCCACGAGAATCATCGCGAGCATCACGGCAAAACCGTAGACCGTCGGCCTGAGAAACAGCGTCAGCACCCGGAACCACACGACCTCGAGCGCCAGCGAGACCGCCCCCGAAATCGTGAACACCACGAGGATGATCCGTGGAGACGACGGTCCCGTAGCGTCCGGCTTCAGCCGGACGTCACCAGGCGTGGCTGGCATCCCCGCCGATCGCACCGACATCGCAATCGCGCTCAGCCCCACGAACAGGTTCAACGCGGCGGCGATGAGAAACGTGCCGTGGATCCCGCGCTGCGGGATCAGGTAGAGGCCGGCTGCGATGGTGCCCACGATCGCGCCCGCGGCGTTGCTCGCGTAGAGCAATCCCAGCTGGCTGCCGAGCGAGCTGCTTCTGAACGTCGACGCCTTGACGACGAGCGGGAGCGTCGCGCCCATCAGCGACGTCGGCACGATCAGCACCGCGAACGCCATGGCGAGGTGCACGGCGACGAGGCCGGCCGGCGAGTGGGAAATCGACGGGTACGCGGCGACGTACAGCTGCTGCAGCCGCGCAAGCGCCGCCGGCGTGACGAGCGCAGTGGCGCCGATCAGCAGTTCGGTCGCGCCAAACCATCGAAGAGGATTGCGCACTCTGTCCGCCACGAGGCCCGCGGCGCCGCTCCCCAGGGCGAGGCCGGCCATGAACATCGCCCACACGGCGCTCGCGGCGTAGACGGTGACGCCGAATACCCACCCGAGCGTCCGGAGCCACAGCACCTGGTAAACGAGGGCGCAGGCGCCTGAAAAGAAAAACAGCAGACAGAGCGCCGGGAGGAGAAACCCGGAGCGGCCGGACGCAGACGTCACCGGCACATTCTACTCGCGGGCGATCGCCTGCTATACTGCCCGCCCGAGCGGACGCCGGCTCGAACGAGGAGGCAGAACATGCGCCACAGTGCTTTGCGATTTTCGCGGGTCGTCATCCTCCCGCTTCTGGCCTTGTCGATGGGCGCGAACGTGTTCGCGCAGGGACGCGTCGTGCGGCCGCCGCTGTTTTTCCACGAGGAGTGGAAGCAGACGCCGGCAGGCGGCGAGCATCCGGTCACGCAGGACGGCGTCGCCAACCCGAGCCTCGAGCTGAAGCTCTATGGGACATCGGGAAAAGAGGTGCAGCTCACGGGCAGCGCCAAGGACGACAACAACCCGATTCACCTCTGGACGGGGCTTTGCGCCACGCCCTGCGCCGTCGCGCTCCGTCACAAGGACAGCTTCGCCGATCTGACGGGCCTCGCCCGGATCCGCTGGGTCACGAAGATGTCCGGGTTCCATCAGATTCGGCCGGTCGTGAAGCTCGCCGACGGCACCTGGCTCGTCGGCGATCACGCGGACGGTTCGGTCGCGGACTGGCAGATCAGCGAGTTCAACCTGAACGAAGTGCGCTGGCTGAAGCTCGATATCGACAAGGTCGTCACGAAAGGCAACATCGTCGACAAGCCGGATCTGAGCAAGGTCGATGAAATCGGTTTCGCCGATCTCACACCGGGCAGCGGCCACGGCGCCGGCGGATGGTCGGACGTCGCGGCGATCGACGTGTTCGGCGCCTCGGTGAAACGTCCGTAGCGTCCGCCTTCAGGCGGACGTTCACCGGCCGGCTGAAGCCGGCCGCTACGGTCGCAATGCGAAAGCGAACAGCGAGCTGCCGGCGGCGACGGTGACGTACTGCTTGCCGTTCACCGAGTATGTCATCGGCCCGCTGTTCACCTGCCCGCCGAGCGGCACTTTCCAGAGCAGGTCGCCCGAGCGCGCGTCGAGCGCGAAGAAGTACCCTTCCTTGCCGCCGCTGAACAGCACGTCCGACGCCGTGGTGAGCACGCCGCCCCACGTGATGTCGTTCATCTTGAACTCCCACTTCTTGTCGAGAGTCTTCGGATCGAGCGCGCGGATGGCGCCGTAACCTTCCTCTTCCTTCTTGAAGTTGGGCGTGAGCGTGGCCTGCCCCATCGGCGTGCCGTTCGGGATGCCCGCCGCGCGCGGGCGGCCGCCTTCCACTGCGACGGTGCCGGTGTTTTCCCAGAGGCTGACGTAGAACAACCCCGTGCGCGGGCTGTAGGACGGCGGCGCCCAGTTCGTCGCGCCGAGCACCGTCGGCATGATCAGCGTGCCTTGCGGCGTCGGAATCTGCCCGGGAATGCGGATCGGCCGGCCCTTCGGGTCGAAACCATCCATCCAGTTCACTTTGACGTAGGGCTTGCCGAGCAGGAACTCGCCGGATGTTCGATCGATGACGTAGGCGAGGCCGTTGCGATTGGCCCACAACATGACCTTGCGCAGTTTTCCCTGCCAGGGAATGTCGGCCAGGACCGGCACCTGCGTCGAGTCGTAGTCGACTTCGTCGTGCGGCGTGAACTGGTAGTGCCACCTCAGCTTGCCGGTGTCCGCGTCGAGCGCGACGACGCTGTCGCTGTACAGGTTGTCGCCGAGCCGCTCGCGCCCGTCCCAGTCCGGCGCGGGGTTGCCCGTGCCGAAGTACACGAGGTTCGTCTCGGCGTCGTACGCGCCGCTGTTCCAGACACCGGCGCCCCCGGTCTCCCACGAGTTGCCCGACCACGTTTCGTTGCCGGGCTCGCCCTTGCCGGGGATCGTGTAGAAGCGCCAGAGCTCTCGACCGTCTTTCGAGTCGAACGCGGAGATGTACGCGCGGACGCCAAGGTCGCCGCCGGCCATGCCGACGATGATCTTGTCCTTGACGACGACGGGCGCGTGGGTGATGGCGTATTTCTCGGTGACCTTCTCGCCGAGCTTCGCGGCGGCGACGTCCCAGACGATCTTGCCCGTCTTCGCGTCGATCGCGACCAGGTGCGCGTCGATCGTGCCCATGTAGAGCGTATCGCCCAGGATCGCCAGGCCGCGGCTCACACGTCCGCAGCACGTCCGCGCCGCGAGCTGCGGCTTGTATTCGAGCGTCCAGAACGGCCGGCCCGTCACGGCGTCGAGGGCGACGACCTCGTAGACGCCCTGGACGGGCGGTCCCTGCAGCGTGTAGAGCACGCCGTCCACGACGAGCGCGGTGGCCTCGAACTTCTCGAGCGATTTCGATTGCCACACCCACTGCAGGTCGAGGTTCTTGACGTTGGCCGTCGTGATCTGCGTGAGGGGGCTGAAACGCTGGTTGAACAACGACCCCGAGTAGCTGGTCCAGTTCTGCGGCTCCTTTTCGGGATGCAGCAGCCGGTCGAACGACACCTGCTGCGCCCGTACCAGCGCGGCGGCCGGCACGAGGCACAGCAGCGCGAGCATCGCCCGTCGAATCATGGAGTGACCCTGCCCTTCAGCGACACGAGATAGCTCACGACGTCGGCGAGCTCCTGCGCGTTCAGCTTGCCGCTGTACGACGGCATCGGCGACTGGTCGACGAAGCCGTAGCTGCGCAGCGCCGACTTTTCGAACGACCGCAGCTGCTCCTTCGAGTCGAGCATCTGCACCGTGAAGCTGTCCAGGTTCAGCAGCCGTCCCGTCGTCGTCGTACCGTCCTTCGAAACGACACGATACGTACGGTTGGTGGCGAGGACCTCCGCGGACGGATTGACGATCGACGCCTCGAGCTCGACGGCGCGGCGCAGCTGGCCGATGTTGCTCAGGTCCGGTCCCAGGCGCGCGCCACTGGCGTTCACGCGGTGACACGTGGCGCACGCGCCCTTGCCCTCGAACACGGCACGCCCGCGATCGATCACGCCGAGCCCGGAGGCGCTGCGTTTGCCGGCAGCCACCGACCGCAGGTAGGCGACGATCTGCTCCGCCTGCGCGGCGGCGAAGTTGCTGGCGGGCATCGCCGTGCCAGGAATGCCCTCGCGGATGATCTGCACGAGGTCCTGATCCGTCTTCGCCCGGCGGAACACGCCGCGGCCCAGGTCGATGCCCGCGACCTCGTCGCCGT
>Ga0105245_10005191_pt1 | contig 11435 bp, 10 predicted proteins | sample KBSM54metaG_FD_81523 | JGI IMG/M metagenome (GOLD analysis project Ga0105245, IMG submission 81523) | Miscanthus rhizosphere microbial communities from Kellogg Biological Station, Michigan, USA - KBS M5-4 metaG | ecosystem: Host-associated > Plants > Roots > Rhizosphere > Soil | place...
AGCTCACGCGCCTTTTCGATGTGCGCTCGCGCGTCCATGGAATCGCCCTGCAGGCGCTGCTCGGCTGCGTTCAACTGCATCATGATGCCGGTGAAACCTTGCGCCAGCGTATCATGGATATCGCGCGCGAAACGCGTGCGCTCGGCGACAATGGCGTTGCGTTGCTGTTCCTCGGCTGCGCGAGCGGCGAGGTTGAGGCGCTCCACGTGCCACGAATACAGGCTCACCAGCCAGCCAGCGATTGCGTGCAGCAAGCCCCAGAGCGCGTTGACCCTCCAACTGTGCGTCACATCCGAGAACTGGACGACCACGCAGACGACGGTCCAGATTCTCACGTAGGTCTTGCCCACCAGGAGTCCGGAGAGCAGGATGCTTAAGATGAGCGCTCCACCGAATTGCGGATATTGGAAGGATTCACGGGTCGAGGCGGCCATCGGGAGCGTTACGGTGAGTACTACGACGGTGAAGAGCGCCGCGAAGCGAAAAGGATGCTTCCGCGCAAGAAACGCGGCCACGAGGTAGCCTGCCGGAAACGCCGTCAGGAACGCAAATCCGAATGGCCCGTGTCCCCATCCTCGGATGCCTTCCCACCAGAGCAAACCAAACTGAAGCGCAAGCAGCGCGACCGTAAAGAGCAGGAGGCGTGTGTACAGTTCGTCCCGAAGGGGCGCCTCGCGCTCCTGCACACCAATTTGCTTCTTGTTGAGCGCCGTCCAGTGTTTGAGAAACGGGTCTAGAATCATGTCCCTGGTTCCCTTGTTCCTCTAGAAGCGGCCAAAGAGCCGAATAAATAACACGAATACTCCCATCAGGCCCAAGATGCCGGCAAACATGGCCGCCATACCCACAAAGGGATTTTGGCCCGGAGGGTTGTGAGTGCCATGGCGCTTGAAATCCGCTTGCGCCTGGGCCCGAACCCACTCTTCTTCACGAATACGTTCGCGTTCTTCGCTGGAAAGTGCCATGGCTCATTGTGCGGGGTTTCCCCACCTGAAACCATCCAGATATGGTACGGTTCTGGGGTCTACCGAATGGTAGAGCCTAGGACTCTTCGTACCAGTGCCGCCAGCGCTGGCGCGAGGGGAACAGGCGAATGAGCAGCAGTCCTGCGAGGAAGCCGCCGATGTGCGCGAACACCGCGACGCCGCCGCCCGTGTAGTTCTTTTCGCCGATGGATACGATGCCGTTCAAGAACTCCTTCCCGAACCAGAAGAGCAGGTAGAACGGCGCGGGAATCGCCAGACGTGTGAAGAAGACGAACAGCAGGACCAGCGTATCGATCTGCGTACGGGGAAACTTAATCAGATAGGCGCCCATCACGCCGGCGATGGCGCCGCTGGCTCCGATAATCGGATTCGGCGCCGAGGTATTCACGAGTACTTGCGTCAGGCCGGCCACCGCACCGCACACCAGGTAGAAAATCAGAAAACGGGTTCCACCGATCAGATCCTCCACATTACGCCCGAAAACCCACAAAAACAGCATGTTTCCGAGCACATGCAGCCAACTGCCATGCAGAAAGACAGAAGTGAGCAGTGAAATCAGATGTAGATCGTCAGGCACGATGCCCCAGGTCCTGACGAACTGATCGAAGGCGTAGGCACCCAACGTCGACTGGTAGAAATAGATAAGTACGTTGATCGCAATCAGCGTGCTGGTGACTACTGGGCGCGAGTAGATACGCTCGCTCGAGCGCAGAGGGATCATCTGGAGATGTGATTACGCGCAAAATCGGGGCCGAACTCTGGATGTGCCCGGCGTTCGCCGCGCTCGATCAAGATACGCGCCTCGTCAGCGGTGGCGATTCCGCCCCTAGCCCCCAGGCGAGTGCAATTCAGAGCAGCCATGGCGTTGGAAAATTCGAGTGCGTCCCGCACGGATGCTCCCTTGAGCACAGAATAACAGAACGCTCCGTGAAACACGTCTCCAGCGCCGGTGGTGTCGACGCAATCCACGACGAATCCAGGGGAATATACGAACTGTTCGCCTTCGCGCGCCAGCGCACCGTAGGGCCCGAGGGTCATCGCGGCAACCTTCATTCCTTGATGTTCTTGGCCGTATTCGTTTTGGATGCGCTCGAGCGCCCGAAAAGGATCGCGCTCGCCGGTCCAGCGCGCGGGAAACTCGGTGCTGCCGACTAGATAGTCGACGCAGGCGAGCACCTGATCAAATCCCGGATAGACGTTGTCGACATCCACGCTGACCGGGATGCCATGATCGCGCGCGATACGGGCGGCCCGTGCGACGGCAGGCGTATCGTGCCCATCGACATGCAGCATGCGGGCGCCGGCGATCTTCTCCGGAGTGATATGCGTTGGGTCGAGAGCCAGACATTCGGGGCGATGCCAGAAGATGGTTCGTTCGCCGGTGGACTGGTCGATGACAATGTAGGCGCTTTGATTGGGGCAATCGGCGCGGATCTCGACGTCGTCAAGATCTAGTCCGGCTTCGCGCAGGCTGGCCATCTGGATGCGGCCACGTTCGTCGTCTCCCACAGCGCCGATGTACTTGGCTCGCAGGCCGAGTTTGCCGCACGTCACCAGCGCGCTAGCTACCTGACCGCCGGGACTCAGAACTTCGCGCTCGAAAGCGACCTTGCCGCCGAGCTCTGGGTATTTCGGAACCAGCAGGAGCATATCGGTGGCGTTGAGGCCCACGCCAACCAAATCGAACGCAGGAGTCACTGGCGGACGGCGCTCAAGATGGCATCAATGAGCAAACCGTGATCCTGAACCAGGCTGACCACTTCGGAAATATGGTTCTCGGCCGGAACGTAAAGAAGCTCGACCCCAACGAAGTTTTTCTTAAGGGTCCGGGTGAAATCGCGAGCCTGTTTGGGCAGGTCGAAGTAATCCCACTGGCAGTACGTGATCAGGAAGGGCGGCGCGCCGGAATGAGCGTGCGCCGCGGGCGACGCGTCACGTTTATCGGTGCCGGCGGACACCAGGAACGTCTCGAGCTTGGCTACATCGTAGATGCCGCTCATGGCAATCACGCCGCGAATCGTCGTGCGAGGCAGATCGAATTTCTTCAGGTATTTTTCGTCCAAGGCGAGCAGAGCCGCTAGGTGAGCTCCGGCGGAGTGCCCGCTCAGGTAAATGCGCGTCACATCGCCGCCGTGCTGCGAGATATTGCGGACCACCCAGGCGAACGCGGCGGCCACGTCCTCGATTTGCGCGGGGTGAGGGTTCTGCGGCATCAACCGGTAGCTCGGAATTACGACGCCGATTCCGGCTCGGGCCAGCCGATCACCCAAGGCCCTGTACAGCGAACGGTCGCCGGTTCTCCAGGAACCGCCGTGCAGGAACACCACCACCGGATAGTTCTTCTGGTCGCGAGGAAGGTACAGGTCGAGCTTGTGCTTATCGGAATCGGCGGGTTCGCCATCCGTGTAAGCAATGCCGGCCTGCAGATCCACGTTGGATGAAATCTGCACTGGGGGCAGCGTGATATTGGTCGGCGGACCCACGGTAATCGAATTGGTGAAGATCCAGGGGCGCTCCTCGCCATCAATCGAAAGGGATGCTTCCAGTCGATACGATCCGGTTTCCCGCACGATGTAGTCCAGCCTCCAATCGTGAGCTTCGGCGACGACCATGTTGTCGCGCAGCAGGCGAATGGCTGCGGGGACCGGAAGGCGTGCGCTGATGGTAACCGAGCCTGTCAGCGGGTTATGCGCCACGGTATCGCCGATCTCGAACAGTCCGAAATAACTTTGCGCGAAGAATGCGGTCCCGGTGGGATCGCACAGCCAGTCATGCGCCACGTAGGCGCGCCCGGCGGCGAGAGAAGCGCGAATCGCATTCGCCGTAAGCTGGGTGGCCAGAATGTGGGTGGTCGCGTGGCGGAAGGCCGCGGTGTAAGCGTCGGTCAAATCTTTCGTGACCTTGGCTGGCGGAATGTGGGTACGCGCGAAGAACACCGATTGCGCAGGCACCGGTTCCTCAGGCCGATGGACATCCGAGCCGAAGGCTTCATCGGGAAGCTGCTTGAATTTAGAAGGCAGACGCTGCGCGTCTTCTTCCCGGGGTAGGCCAAAGATATCAGTGCCCTTAAAATCGCTGTCCGGCGCATGTAGAAACAATATTCCGTCGTGGGCGCCCTCGCTGGCAGCGCCGAAAACGACCTGGACGCCTGCGTTGTGCGCGGGCTCCACCAGAATCTGCTGGGCCGCCGGCTCGGGAAGAAAAACGGCGCGAAAGTCCTGATAGACCCCTTCCGCAGAGAAGCTGGCGCGGGTCTTTTTCCACTCGACAATCTGGTTATGGACCGCTTCCAGGCGGTTGTTTTGCAGGCGTTCGGAGGGCGTACGGGCGAGGGCCAGACCACAGAGCCCGATACTCACTAAGACTACCGCTCGCACGATTCCATTCTAAGCGCACAGGCTCCCGGCCTGTGCCGCTCATATACTGTGCAGCATGCCGCCGTCGACCTGGAGGCTGGCCTCAGTAATGTAGGCGGCGGCGTCGGAAAGGAGGAAGACCGCGGCTGCGGCGAATTCGTCGGGATCGCCATAGCGGCCCATCGGAATCGTCGCGAAGATGCGCTTTTGCTGTTCGAGGACGCTAATACCCGCGCGTTTGGCGTTATCCTGGTCGATTTCCTTCACGCGGTCCGTGTCGATGCGGCCGGGAATGAGCTGATTCACTCGGATCTTGCTCGGCGCAAGCTCGTTGGAAAGAATCTTAGAGAGTGCGGACACGGACGTTCGCATCACCGTCGAAAGCGCGAGGTTACCGATAGGCTCTCGCACTGCGGAAGAAGTTCCCAGCACGATCGACCCGCCCCCGCGAGCAGCCATCGACGGAACCGCCAGCCGGATCATGCGCACAGCGCTCAGTAGCAGCAGCTCGAACGCGCCTTGCCAGGCGGCATCGTCGAATTTCAGCACGGGACCGGGCGGGGGGCCTCCCGAATTGATGTAGAGCAGGTCGACGCCGCCGAAGCGGTCAACGGTTTCGTGATGCCAGCTCTCGAGCGCGTCGGCGGAGCGCACATCCGCCGCGACGGCGAGGACGTCGGCCCCGGTATCGCCGCTAATCACGTTGGAGGCAGCTAAAGCTGCCTCGGGATTTCGAGAGGACAACGATACTTTCGCGCCTTCCTGGGCCAGGGCGCGCGCTACCGCGAATCCGAGCCCGCGGCTGGCGCCGGCGACCATGGCAACTTTGTTAGTGATTCCGAGGTTCATGAGGAATATTCGATTGTACGAGAATTAAAGGTTTGAACCCTCAAAGCCCCGCGTCCCCCTCCGTCAAGAAACTTACGGAAATCTTCTTCCGCATCGGCAACACCACGTTCGGCGGCGGATACGTGACCATCGGCATGCTGGGACGCGAGTTGGTCGACACGCGCCGCTGGATCAGCGCCGAGAAGTTCGATCTGGCGTTTGCAATTGCTCGCGTCACGCCGGGAACCAACCTGATCGCGTTCTGCGCGGCCATCGGCGCCCTGATTTGCGGCGTGGCGGGCGCGATCGGTGCGGTGCTGGCTCTTACCGCGCCTTCGTCGGCACTGGCGGTACTGATCGCCTACGGGTTCGAACGGTGGCAGGGGAACCGGATCGCCATGGCGGCCATCGGAGGAACCGTCGCGGCCGTAGCGGGCATGATGTGGGCCACCATCTGGATCATTTTGAAGCCGCACGTAGGTGCGGCAACGTGGAATGGCATGATCCGGAACCTGCAAGTCGTGTTGATTACGGGCGGAGCGTTCGTGGCGTCCCGGATCTTCGGAATGACTCCGCTACCTATCATCGTTGCAGGCACGCTGATCGGATTTCTGTGGAAGGACGCCAAGAAATCGTGAACCTGCTGGTCCTGTATCTGTTGCTGCTGAAGGCTAGCGTGACATCGTTCAGCGGGCTGGGATCGCTGCCCATGGTTCGTAACGATTTCGTGGTGGAGCGCCATCTGCTCACCGATCACCAATTAAATATGGCCGTGGTGGCGGGACGCACCGGACCGGGGCCGTTTGGGCTGTACCTGGTGTGCGTCGCCTTCGCGGTGGGAGGCATCCCCGGGGCGTTCATGGGCTTCCTGGCGTTGATCACGCCGGCGTTTCTGGTGATACCGTTGATGCGCTGGATCGGCGCGCGAGCCGACATCCCGAGGGTCCGTAGCGCGATTCGGGGATTGCTGCTGGCCAGCGCGGGCTTGTTGCTTTCTTCTTCGGTGCCCCTCACGCGGGATGCGTTCACCGGCGTGTTTTCCGTAATCCTGATGGTGGCGAGCTTCGCGGTGCTCACGTTCACGCGCATCGATTCGGCGTGGCTGATGCTGGGAGCGGCGGGCGCTGGACTTGCGGCCAGCCTGTTCCGCTAAAAAACGAAACCGCGGCGGGCGTCCTTCGAGCAGGCAGCCCGCCGCGGTCGAGTTCACTACTTAAAAAGCTGGATATTACTTCGTGGGCGCGGCGTCGGCGTCCTTGCCCTTTTTGGCTTTGCCCTTCTTGGCCTTAGCATCGCCACTCTTGGCGTCGCCCTTGGCGTCCTTATCTTTCTTGCTGCCCTTCTTGGCGGTCTTCTTGGTGGTGTCCTTGGGGGCGTCCTGGGCTACGGTGATGCCGGCAACGCCGATGGTCAGCGCCAGGGCCAACATGATGTTCACGAGCTTCTTCATTTGGGTGAGATCTCCTCTTTCTTGGCCGAACGGCAAACAACCGTCGCAGCACCTCTATGTTTACAACCGCACATGAATAGGCCCTTAAACATTCATTAAAATCTTCTCATTCCAGCGGTTCCCAGCCTCCATTTCGGTTAAGTTCTATTTATTGAGGCTATTGCTGTCCCACGGGGGGTCTGGGTGAGCTCGATTTGAAGTAGCCTCAAGCAGTATGAAGCGCGACGAGCTGACCCGCAGGCTGGCGCGCGAGGATGGCTTGCCAGTCGCGGTAGCTCAGGACCGGATCGATGAGTTGGTGCATCGGATTGTGACGAAGTTGCGGCGCGGCCGTCCAGTCGCACTGCCAGGGATCGGAACGTTAGTAAAACTGGCCGGGACACGCAAAAGACGGTGAAAAATCCCCAGCGGATTTTGGCCATGATCCGGCGTTCCCTGGAGCTCGGCCAGACCGTGGAGATTGACGGATTGGGGATGTTCCGGCGAGGAGTTGGCGGGGCCTATGAGTTCATTGCACAAACTGAGCCGCAAGTGTTCATCGCCTACGTGGAGGAGGATCTGCCGCTCGCGCGGCGGTTGCGAGACAGCATGGCGGAGGCAGGTTTCTCGCCGTGGATGGACAAAGATAAGCTGATTCCGGGGCAGAACTGGCCGCGGGCGATTCGCCGGGCCATCGAGATTTCCGACGTATTCGTAGCGTGTTTCTCGGTGCGCTCCACTTCCAAGCGCGGGCCATTCCAAAACGAACTGCGATGGGCGCTGGAATGCGGGCAGCGAATGCCTCTGGAAGAGGCCTTTGTAATTCCCGTCCGTTTGGAGGCGTGCGCCGTGCCCAGGCGCATCACCGAACAAGTTCAGTACGTCGACTTGTTCCCGGACTGGGAGGCGGGAATGAAGCGAGTAGTGCGAGCCGTAAAAGGAGCGGGGAAAGCCGGGCGGAAGCCCGGCTGCAGGCTTGAAAGCCTGACCCCACGTCTCTAATTCAAGCTTAGGATCGGAAGAATGCTGCTGTAATCGTCGGTCCAGCCGCGGAAGGTTGCGGCGGCGGTGGCCGGGTACATGTTCGCTCCTTCGAAACTCGGGTTCTGAAACACGTTATTGTCCGGAGACGTAATGAGAACCCAAGTGGTGGAGTTCGCGAAGGTATTGTCAGAGGCGTCGTCCCCCACTACCGTAGCTTTCTTGCCGACGAACTCCGCGCCGCGCGCGCACACCGGTGCAAGATCCAGATAGCGGTTCGAAATGTGTACGGCCAGAACGCCGTCAGGCTTCAGCAGCTTGAAATACAGCTGCATGACTTCCCTGGTCAACAGGTGAACCGGGATGGCATCGCTCGAAAATGCGTCGATGACCAACACGTCGTAGTTCGGCGGCTCTTGCTTTTCCATGGTCAGGCGCGCATCGCCCATCAGAACCTCTTTGTCGCCGGCGCAGTGCGAGAAGAAAGTGAACTCGCCGCGTTCGGAAAGTGATTTTACCAGCGGATTGATTTCGTAGACGCGCACGAAGTCTCCGGCGCGGCAGTATCCGGTCATGACGCCGGCGCCCATGCCCACGACTCCGTACCGTACCGGGCCAAGACCCTGCTTGGCCTGCATGGTCCGCCCGATGCCGGAGCTCGGCGCATAGTAGGAATTCACCTCATAGCGGTGTTCCGGGTTGAGCCGCTGCGATCCGTGGTTGATGGTCCCATGCAGCAGATTGCGCAGGGCGTATTCCTGGCCGACATCGTCGTCGCGAATTCGCAGCTCGCCGTAGAAATTCCGCGCGAACAGATGATAGCCTTTGCGATCCTCCAGTTCCTTGCGAACGAGGTATCCGGCCAGGAGGCCGACGCCGACGGCCAGCGCGAAGCGTATGGGCCAGGAACCCCATACGAAGCGGCTTCCAAAAATAGTGAAAGGGGGGATCTCCAGATTAAAGAGGACAATCGTTCCCAACACGCCGCAGGCGACTAACCCGATGGGCAGTTCCAGGTAGGAGTTGAACACGCGCGGTGCGATGATGGCGACGAAGATGCCCCCGATCGCGCCTCCCACCGACACCATCAGGTAGAAGAGGGTCAAGTATTGAGGAGCAGGCTTGCGCAACGCCAGCTCGCCGTGGCACAGCATGCAGGAGATGAACAAACCCACGCAGAAGATAGGAATCGAAAACTTGATGTGGAAATTTCCTTCACCGGCATAAAGGGCGTATGCCATCCAGCCCAAAGCCGGGGCCACCCAGGGTAAGAAAATCCAGCGCTGGTAAATCTTGTCGCTTTCGAAGGCGAGGATAAACGTCAGCAGATAGATCGCCAGCGGTACCACCCAGAGCAAAGGAATGGGCGCCACGTTCTGGCTCATGTGGTTGGTAATCGAAACCAGGAGGGTCGAGGCGCAAGCGGCCAGGCTGACCCACAGCAGGAGTTGCAGACCGGTCGGACGCTCGCCAGATTTCTCGCGGATCACGGGAGCCGCCGCTGCAACCACGGGTTCCGGAGAAGCCGCCTCCCGGCTCACCCAAGCAGTGATCAGACAGAGCGCCGCGAACGCCACATAGACCGCGCTCCAAATATAGGCCTGCTGGCGCGATGCAATGTTGGGCTCAACCAGGAAAGGAAAACTCAGCAGGGCCAAAAATGATCCGAAGTTCGATAGCGAGAAAAGCCGGTAGGGGACCCCGCTACCGGTGCGGCGAACGTACCAGGCTTGCAGCAGTGGACTGGTTGAAGAAAGCAAAAAATATGGGAGCCCGATGGTGGCGGCCAGCAGCTCGAGAATACGCAGCGTGGGATCGCCGATGGCCGTGGGCTTCCACGTCACATTGGGCATAATCGGCAGGAGGGCGCAACTGACCAGCAGCAACGTTCCATGGACCAGAAGCTGGGTCCGCGCCTTGGTCATTTTGATAAGAGCATGCGCGTAGGCGTATCCGGCCAATAGCGAAAGCTGAAAGAACAGCAGCGCGGCGGCCCAGACAGCGGCCGAGCCTCCGAACCACGGAAGAATGATCTTGGCGATCAACGGCTGCACCTGGAACAGCAGGAATGCGCTCAGGAAAATAGTGATAGCGTAGAGGATCATGAGAGTTTAGTTTTCAGCGCAGTATCTGGATGATGTTGCTATAGTCGTCCGTCCAGGCCCGGAATCCTTTGCGCGGCTGCAGCGCCCACGTGTTGGGATCCTGGAAGGTAGGATCAGCGAATACTGCGGACGACCTCGACAACAAGATCCAAGTATTCGAAACGTAGTAGGCTTCGGAGTTACCTTCATCGTACACCACGATTCCGGACCAACCCATTTCTTTGGCGGCCTGGGCGATGATCGGTTCCAGATCCAGATACCGGTTAGAGATGTTGACGGCCAGAACACCATCCGGCTTCAGATGGCGCGCGTAGGTTGCATAAGCTTCCCGCGTTAAAAGGTGCATCGGTACGGCATCGCTAGTGAAGGCGTCCATGGCCAGGAAGTCGAGATTTTCGCTCTCTGGCATGCCCTCGAGCGTCAAGCGGCCGTCGCCGAAATAAAGGTGCTTGTCGGCGGGGCAGTCCTTCCAGAAATCGAACTTGGTTTGGGCGAGTTGAAACACCAGCGGATTGATTTCGTAATAGTGCAGCGTATCCCCGGCGCGGGCAAGCGTCGCGGTGACACCGGCGCCCAGGCCCAGGATGCCGATTCGGATGGGACCCTTTTGTCCCTTGGTGCGGATCGCGCGGGAGATGCCGGAGGTTTCGCCGAAATACGACGTCGGGATGCGTCCACCACCGGGACCCAGAAGCTGCGTGCCGTGATTGATGGTCCCGTGGATCAACACACGCACGGCGCCTACGTTGTCTACGGCCGCATCGTCGCGAACGCGCAACACGCCATAGAAATTGCGGGCGGCCAGGATATATTCCTCATTGGCGCGGCGTTCGAGGCGGGCCAGGTAAACGCCGAAGGAGAGCGCCACAATCAGGAGCGACGCGCGCACGGCGAGCGGCCGAGGAGCACCGTTATCGTCATATGAAAGCACGATGGCCATCAGCACACCCAGTGCGGTAATAGCGATGGGCATTTCCCAGTAGTTGGGGAAAATCCGAGGCGCGAGCAAGGCGACAAACAATCCGCCAATCGCACCGCCGAGGGAGACCATCAGAAAATACAGCGTCAGGTAGCGGGGATGCGGCTTGCGCTGGGCCAGCTCGCCATGACAGACCATGCAGGCGATGAACAGGGCTCCGCATAGCATGGGAATCAGGCGCTTGATGACGTCGCTGTTGTTCTCGTATTCGCTCATCCCGTAAGTGAATGTGCCCAGCGCGACCAGACCGAGCGGCAAGAACAGCCAGCGTTGATAGATCTTGTCGCTTTCAAACGAGAGGATGAAGGTCAGCAGGTAGATGCTCAACGGGGCGATCCACAGGAGTGGAATCGGCGCTACATTCTGCGTTAGGTGACTTGTAGTTGCCAGCAACAGTGTGGAGGCGCAGGCTGCCAGCGAAACCCACATCAGGATGGTGGAGAAGCGGGGCGCGGGAGCATCCTCTTTGACGGCCGCCTGCAAGGCGTCGGTTCCACCGCGGCTTTTCCAAGCTGCCACTCCGCAAGCGATGGCAAAAGCGGCGAATCCGACGGACCATAGCCGGGCTTGTAGACGAAGTGTGACGTTGGGTTCGACCAGAAACGGATAACTCAGCAGTGCCAGCATCGATCCGAAGTTCGATAGCGCGAATAGGCGGTAAGGAATGACGTCGGATTTCGTACGCAGATACCAGGCCTGGAGCAGCGGGCTGGTCGCGGAAAGCAGCGTGTAGGGCAGCCCCACGGTCGCGCCCAGCAGCAGCAGAATGCC
>Ga0105245_10005192_pt1 | contig 11434 bp, 10 predicted proteins | sample KBSM54metaG_FD_81523 | JGI IMG/M metagenome (GOLD analysis project Ga0105245, IMG submission 81523) | Miscanthus rhizosphere microbial communities from Kellogg Biological Station, Michigan, USA - KBS M5-4 metaG | ecosystem: Host-associated > Plants > Roots > Rhizosphere > Soil | place...
CGGGGGGCTGGCCGGGGCCGGGCGGCACCGGCGGCGGCACGTCGTTCGATGTCGCCGCTGAGGCGGCCCGGGCGCGCCGGCGAGTACCCGTTTAACTAAAAATGGCGTGCCGTGGCCTTTCGAAACGTGTATGTTTCGAACATCATGCGCTCCCCCGGGGGGACCCAGAGCTGGGCGCAACTGCCGCCAGGCCGGCACGGCCTCCCGCGGAGCTTCGTGGCGCAGAACCAGCGCGACCGCATCCTCGCCGCCGTGGCCGACGTGACCAGCGCGGCCAGCTACGCGGAGATGACCGTGGCGGACATCATCGCGTGCGCCGGCGTCTCCAGACGCACCTTCTACGAGCACTTCCAGAACAAGGAGGGCGCGTACCTCGCCGCGTATGACGAGGCGGTCGGCCGGCTGCTCGAGAGCGTGCGTTGGGCGTACTCGAGCCACGAGCGGTTCGCGGACCGGGTCCGGGCCGGGGTCGAGATGTTCGTCGCCATGGTGACCGCGGATCCCGGCTTCGCCCGGATGTGCCTCGTCGAGGTGATGGGAGCCGGCCCCGACGCCCTGCGTCGCCGCGACGCTGCCATGGCGCAATTCGCCGCGATGCTGGACGAGAACGCGCGCTCCCTACTCGACGCCCCGCCTTCGAGCATCATCGCGGAGACGGTCGTCGGCGGCCTCTACGAGGTGATCTACAGCCGCCTGGTGCGCGGGGAGCTGAGGCAGCTTCCCGAGCTCGTGCCGGAGCTGGTGCACGCGCTGCTCCTCCCCTACCTCGGCCCTGAGCGCGCGATCGAGGAGCGCGATCGCGTCGAGCGCGAGGGGCCGTTGCTCGCGATCCCGCAGCTGGGTCAGCTCGCTAGAGCGCCGCGGGCTCCAGAGCAGCAATGATCTCGCGCGCGCGCCGCCGCATGAGCGGGACGTCGAACTTCGGGCTCTGCGTCTGTTCCTGAGCGGCCCGGTAGAGCGCGCCAATCAGGAACTCCAGATGCACCTCGGGCACGTCCGGCGCGTGGTCGGCTAGCAGCTCGACGTAGCGTGTGCGCCTCCGAGCCTGGAACACGCGGAGCCACTCGGGTCCGCTGCGCGCGGCCTCGTAGACATGGAGCGCTCCGGGCATCCGCTCGAGCCGCGCAGATGTCTGGACGACCGCGTCCGTGAGCCGTTCGGGCCACTCGCCCGGACCGTCCATTGCCGACTCGAACGCCTCGCCGATTGTGGCGTCGACCTCGCTGTACGCCGCGCCCAGACAGGTGTCGAGGTTTTCGTAGTGTCCGCTCAGGCTGGTCCCGGCGGCCGCCGCGACCCGCTCTTCGCTGATTGACTCGTAGTCGCGCCTCGCCAGCTCGGCGAGCAGCGCCGCGCGGAGCCGCGTGCACTCCGGGCACTCGGGGTCGGAAGCGTGCACGGGTGTGACAAGCGGACTCCCTTCCCCCATCGGGGTGACTCTATATGAGGCGCAGCGTGAAAAACAACCTCGTCTCCCGGCCGCCGAGACAGCTATGTTTTCGTACCGAGTGGCCAGTCCGGACCGCACGGGAGGGCGCGAACCGCACCAGCTGCCGCCAGGCCGTCATGGCCTGTCGCGCAGCTTCGTTGCGGAGAACCAGCGCGAGCGCATCCTCGCCGCCGTGGCCGACGTGACGAGCGCGGCCAGCTACGGCGAGATGACGGTCGAGGGCGTCATCGGTGTCGCCGGCATCTCTCGCCGGACCTTCTACGAGCACTTCAAGAACAAGGAGGAGGCGTTTCTCGCCGCGTACGACGCGGTGGTCGAGCAGCTCTTCAGGGGCGTCGTCGAGGCCATCGAGCGCGAGACCACCTTCGCCCGGCGCGTGAGCGCGGGCCTGGGCGCCTTCCTCGACTTCCTCGCGCGTGAGCCCGCGTTCGCCCGGATGTGCCTGGTCGAGGTCATGGCCGCGGGGCCGGATGCGGTGGCGCGCCGGAACGGGGCCATGAGCGGCTTCGGCAACCTGATCCAGGAGAACGCGGTGGCGCTTCTGGAGCCTCCGCTGCCGCCCGGCGTGATCGCCGAGACGATCGTCGGCGGCGTCTACGAGGTCGTCTACAGCCGCGTGCTCCGCGGCGAGATCCGCACCCTGCCGGAGCTCCTGCCCGACCTCACCTTCTCGATGCTCCTGCCCTACGTGGGCGCGGAGGCCGCGCTGGCGGAGCGCGGCCGGCTCGAGAACGGCGTCCCGGCCTCTCCCTAGACCCATGTACAAACGGCTCCCGCCGAATCCTGTACGGCGGGCGCATGACGGATCGGGCCCGGCTGCGGACCATTTCGGGTCATGGAACCCACTCTCAACGACGCCATCCCGGCGATCGAGACCACCTGGGTCATCGTCGCCGCTGTGCTCGTCATGTTCATGCAGGTCGGCTTCCTCTTCCTCGAGGTCGGCTTCTCACGTATGAAGAACGCGGGCACGGTCGTGCCGAAGATCCTCGCGAACTTCTCCATAGCGGCCGTCTGCTACTGGGCCGTGGGCTTTGCGCTCGCATTCGGCGGGGCGGGTTGGTTCGCCGGGACGGAGGGCACCTTCCTGGGGACGACGGACCCGTCGGCATTCCCGGCGATGGAATTCTCCCAGGCGGCGGTTCCAGCGAAGTTCTTCTTCCAGTTCGTCTTCTGTGCCGTGTCGCTCGCGATCGTCTGGGGCACGACGATCGAGCGCATCAAGTTCGGCGCCTACCTGATCTACGCGGTCATCTTCAGCGCAGTGATCTACCCGATCATCAGCCACTGGATCTTCGGTGGCGGCTGGCTGCAGGCCAACCTCGGCATGCAGGACTTCGCCGGCTCGACGGTCGTGCACCTCACCGGCGCGACCGGGGCCTTCGCCGCGCTGCTGCTGCTCGGCCCGCGCCTCGGCAAGTACGGTGACGACGGCAAGCCGAACGTCATCCCCGGCCACAACATGCCGCTCGTCGGCCTCGCGGTGCTGGTGCTGTGGTTCGGCTGGTTCGGGTTCAACGCCGGCTCGACCCTCGGCGCGGTCGGCTTGCGCTTCGCCGACGTGGTCGTGGTCACCCAGCTGGGCGCGGCCGCGGGCGTGCTCGGCGCGATGCTCGTGAGCTACGTGATCACGCGGAAGTTCGACATGGGCATGACGGCGAACGGCGCGATCGCCGCGCTGGTCGCCATCACCGCGCCGTCCGGCTACGTGGAGTACTGGGCGGCGCCGATCATCGGCTTCGTGGCCGGCGTGATCGTGGTGGGCGCGATCGTCTGGATCGACCACAGGCTCGACGACCCGGTCGGCGCGCTGTCGGCACACGGGATCGCAGGCATCTGGGGCACGCTCGCCTGCGGGCTGTTCACGAGCCCGCGGCTCGCCGAGCTGAACGGGATCGGCGACGGCGGCCTGTTCTACACCGGCTCGTTCCACCAGCTCGGCGTGCAGGCGGTCGGGGTGGGCGCGGCGTTCGTCTCTGTGTTCGCGGCGAGCTTCGCGGTCTTCTACGCGATCAAGAGGGTCCACGGCCTGCGCGTGGCCGAGGAGGAGGAGCGCTACGGCCTCGACATCGTCGAGCACGGCATGTGGGGCTACCCGGAGGCGTTCATGCCCGTCCCCGGATCGGAGTACCGTCCCCCGGCGATGCCGAGGGGCTGGCCGCCGCGGCAGCCGGCTCCGGTCACCCAGTCACAGATGGCGACCCGTTTCCAGGAGGGCTAGAGCGTGATGAAGAAGATCGAGGCGATCATCCGCCACGAGCGGCTCCAATACGTGCAGGACGCACTCGACCAGCTCGGGGTGTCCGGCCTCACGGTGAGCGAGGTCGTGGGCTGCGGGCGCCAGAAGGGCTACACGGAGCAGTACCGCGGCCAGCGGGCGAACATCTCGCTCCTGCCCAAGATCAAGGTGGAGTCCGTGGTGCCCTCGGACGTGGTCGACGAGGCCGTCGAGGCGATCGTCGCGGCCGCGCGCACGGGAGCGATCGGCGACGGCCGCGTCTTCGTCTACGACGTGGACCAGTCGATCCGGATCCGCACCGGCGAGCACGGCGAGGACAGCGTGCGCCACGAGGAGCCCGTGGGCTGGGGGCATTAGCCCGCCCTACCAACTTCGGGGGGCCGGCGATGCCGGCCCCCCGTTGCCACCTTCTGGTCTAGCGGCGCTTCCTGAACTCCGAGTGGCCTCCGCCGGCCGATCCGGTGAAGAGCACCGGATCGTTCGCCACAGCGGTGCCGCCCGACGCGGCCAGGCCGGTCGTCGGCGAGTAGGTCGCTTGGTCGCAGTTCGGCGTTGCGGTCGCGCAGTTGCTCCCGCCCGCTGTGGGCGCCTTCGCGACCACGATGACCGGATGGGCCAGGCCGTCGGAGCCGAACGAGGTCGAGATGTAGTCGCCGACCATCCGGCCCTGTGACGTGTCCGGCAGCCAGCTCATCGTCATCGGCCCGGCGAGCTGGGTGGCCGCGCTCCATGACGAGCCGCCGTTCGCCGACGAGATGTAGCCGACGGCGAGCTGACAGGTCGCCAGCGTGCAGTTCGTGTTTGGATAGAAGTAGTACGTCACGCCCACGTGAATTCCGCCTCCCGACGTGGCTCTGTCCACCCCGACGCCTGGGATGAAGTGGTCCACCGTGCTGGTGACCGGGTCGATCGGAATCCGCTGCACCGCCGACCAGGTCGAGCCGTTGGTCGAGGTGACGTAGACAAGGTCGTTCGGCGTGCCCGTGGCCGGACACCCGGCGCGGAAGCGGCAGTCCTCCCAGAGCACGTAGATCTTGCCGTCGCCCGAGACCTCGGCCGACGGGAGCGGGCCGCTGCGGATGTTCCCCGGATCGTCGGCGGCCGCGATCGACGTGATCACGAACGCCTGGCCGAACTTCACGCCGCCGTTGGTCGAGATCGTGTACCCGAGCGCCGTCTCACTGCCGTTGTCCAGGGGGACGACCACGTTCCCATTCGGGAGCACCACCGGCTGACCGCCGATGATGCTGGCGCGGGGAACCCTGCCCGCCGTCCAGGTCAGCCCGCCGTCGCGCGAGTAGTACATCTTGAGCGCGTTGCCGTGCCCGAAGTCGTCGAACTGGGTGTAGCAGGAGCCGTAGAACGGGCTCGTGGGCGTGTTGTCGCACACGATCCAGTTCTTGTCGAAGTCCTCGGTGCCCGTGGCAACCGCGGTGTTCACGGGGTTCCCCCACCTGATGCCCCCGTTCGTGGAGCGACTCGTGAGAACGGCCCTTCCGCTCGGGCCGCCCGGCGTGTCCACGAGCCCGAGCGTCGAGACCATCCAGACGTTGTGCTTCGCGTCGTAGGCCACAGAGGGGTCGGTCGCCCGGTCGTAGAGGCTGCCGCCGGTGGTGAGGCCAGGCAGGACCCCGACCGTCCACGAGCCGCCGTTGTTCTGGGTGGTGCGGAACCCGATGCCGGAGGCGCCGCCATCGAAGAAGCGCCCCACCTGGACGGCCGCCACGGTCGTGGATCCGAACGAGTATGTGTCGGGCTCGACGGCCGTCTTGTGCTGGCTCGTGGAGTTCGTGAACGGGTCGGACCCGATTCTCGTAAGCGGGACGTTCGCGCTGGCAGTTGCGGCCTGGGTCAGCGCTAGCGCGCCACCGATCACCATTGCGAGGAACAGGCGGCGGGGCAGAGGCAAGGAAAGAAGAGATCGCACGGGACCCTCCCTATCGAATCGGGCGCGAGGACCGCGCCCTGCGAAAAAGCTACCCCAACCTGAATTACTGGAAACTGGGCGCGGATGCAAGGGGCCAACTGCTTGCGCATCGGAGTCCAGCTGCCAGAGGTCGAACGGCACGATGTCTCGTGGCCCGAGTACCTCGCCATGGCCCGGGCGGCCGAGGACGCCGGCTTCGACTCGATCTGGCTCGGCGACCACCTCCTCTATCGGGGCGAGCGCGAGGATGAGCGTGGCCCCTGGGAGGCCTGGACGCTGCTGGGCGCGCTCGCGGCCGTGACCGAGCGCGTCGACCTGGGCCCGCTCGTCGCGTGCACCGCGTTCCACCCGCCCGGCCTGATCGCGAAGATGGCCGCGACGGTGGCGGAGATAGCCGGCGGGCGCTTCGTGCTCGGACTCGGCGCCGGCTGGAACGAGGAGGAGTTCCGCGCCTTCGGGCTGCCCTTCGACCACCGGGTGTCGCGCTTCGAGGAGTCGTTCACCGTCATCCGGGGCCTCCTGAGCGGCGAGCGCGTGACGCTCCATGGCCGCTTCGTCCAGGCCGAGGACGTCGTCCTCCTCCCGCCACCGCCCGCCCGTCCGCGCCTGATGGTGGGCAGCAACGGGCCGCGGATGCTCGCGGCGACCCTCCCCCACGTCGACGCGTGGAACACCTGGTACGCCGACTACGGCAACTCGCCGGAGCGGTTCGCGGAGCTGAACGACCGGATCTCGGCGGCCGCCGGAGAGGCGGGGCGAGACCCCGCTGAGGTCGAGCGCAGCGCCTGCGTGCTCGTTGCGGTGGATGGCGCGGTCGGCGCGCGCGCCTCGACGCCGGCGGTGCCGCCCCTGGAGGGCTCGGCGGAGCGGATCGCAGCCGGCCTGCGGGAGCTGGCCGAAGCGGGCGCCGACGAGCTCATCCTCGTCGCGGACCCGATCACCGAGCGCTCGATCCGAGAGCTCGGCGAGGTCGTGGCGCTGCTGTCGTAGCTCCGGTGCCGCAGGAAATGCGGATGACAGCCGCATAAGGTGCGGCACCGGCCTGGGCTGCGCTGACAGCGACCTCAGTCCGCCGGGCGGCCCTTCGCCAGCTCGACCAGGTTCGCGAGCGCGACCGGGATCGAGCGCTCGAGCCGGGGTCCGATCGTGCGGCGCATGAGCGGCGTCGCGAGGCCCGTCATCTGCACACGCTGCGTGATGCGCAGCTGACCGTCCTGCGAGTCGTCGAGCTCGTGATCGAAGCGCAGGCGCATGAGCCGCTCGGACGCCTCGGTCACGAAGCGCCGCTCGGGGTCGACGCCGAGCACTCTCAGCTTCGACGCCGGCCCGCCCGACGCGCGCACGCTGCCGGTCGTGCCCTCGCCCAACGGACCGTCGAGCTCCGCGCGAACCACGCCCGGGTTCCAGCTGGGCCAGCTCTCGACGTCGGTCCACAGGGCCCAGACTCGCTTACGCGAGACAGGCGCCTCCACTGAGTGCTCGAAAAGCCACATCACGAGTCCCGTCGTCAGCGCGGGAGTCTCTCACGCATCCGGTATCACTTCACGGCGTGACGGCGGCGAGCGTGGCGCTGGAGAGGTCGCGGCGCCAGCGCCGCGGGCAGATCTACGTGGCGCTTGCCGCGGTGGCGTGGTCGACCGCCGGCGTCCTCCAGCGACAGCTCACGCTGGACACGGCGACGCAGGTGTTCGGCCGAGCGGTGTTCGCCGGCCTCGCGCTGCTGGCGTACGTCGCTGTCGTGGAGCGCGGCCGGGTGGTTCAGGCATTCAGGTCGGTGGGGCTCGCCGGCATCGCCGTGGCGCTGTGCGTCGCCACCGCGTCGGGCAGCTTCATCGCCGCGCTCAACCACACAAGCGTCGCCCGCGTCCTGTTCATCCTTGCGCTCGCTCCCGTGGTCGCCGCCCTGCTCGCCCGGGTGACGCTGGGCGAGCCGATCACGCGGCGCACGGTCATGGCGATGGCCCTGGCGCTCGTCGGCGTCAGCGTGATGCTCGGAGCTCCCGGCGAGGGTAGCCTGGCGGGCGACTGCCTCGCGTTCGTCGCGACGCTCGCCTTCGCCCTGATGATCGTGATCACCCGCTGGCGCCGCGACGTCTCGATGGCGCCGGCGACATGCCTCTCGCAGGTGATCCTCGTCGCCGCCTTCCTCCCCTTCGCCAGTCCGGGCGAGATCGGCGGCGGCGACGTGTTCTGGCTGGCCGCGCTCGGCATCGGCCAGATCGGCCTCGGCTTCGCGCTCCTCACGGTCGGCGCCCGGCTGATACCGGCGGCGCAGGTGGGACTCATCACCCTGCTCGAGGTCGTGCTCGGGCCCATCTGGGTCTGGCTCGCCCTCGACGAGCGACCAAGCACGCTCACGCTCGTCGGCGGAGCGATCGTGATCGTCGCGATCGTCATCCAGACGCGCGCGACGCCCGCACCCGAGCTGTCCGAGGAGCCGGCGCTGCCGGCGCCGCACTAGGGGTGGTCGCCGAGCAGGTTTCCGTGCGCTCTCGCCGGGCGCGGCAGTGCCTTGATCGCCACCGCGACGGCTGAGCCGAGCATCACCCACGCGGGCCAGAAGTAGCTGGAGCCACTGGCGAGCCAGACGCCCACGATGAAGAGGTTCAGGACCACGTGCGCTCCGGCGTGGTGGCGGAGGCGGCGGCGTCTTGTGAGACGGAGGACCTCCGCTTCCCGGTCGGTCGCACCGGCCAGGTCGGCCTCGCTGAGTGGCGGCGTGGACAGGATGTGCCAGGCGTCGAGCCCGGCGAGCAGGGCGAGTGCGAGCAGCGGCCACACGATCCAGGGCAGGCCTGGGTCGGTGAGCGCCCAGATCGCGATCAGCACTCCCGCGACGATGCCGAGCGAGCCGAGCCGCCAGTACAGACGCCGCTTCCGAGCCTCCTGCACGGCCTCCGCCTCGACGGCAGGCAGCACGCGCGGCCCGAGGACCTGCGTAGCGGCGGTCTCGTCCAGGGCGCGCTCAGTAAGGGGGATCGTCGCCACTACGCGCGTGCCCTCGCCGGGCGGGCTCACGACGGTCAGCGTTCCGCTCAGCGCACCCACGCGGTCCTCGAGGCCCTGGATCCCGGAGCCGTCTCCGAGCGAGGCCCCTCCCACTCCGTCGTCGGCGACCGTGACGACGAGGTGGCCATCGTCCGGCTTCACGGCCACCGTCGCCGAGCTCGCCCCGGCGTGCTTTCCGATGTTGGCGAGGCACTCCGAGACCACGAAGTAGGCGGCGGCCTCGACTGGATCCGGGAGGCGCTCGTCGGGCGTGGCGATCACCTCCACCGGGACCGTCGCGCGTGAGGCCAGGTCCTCCACCGCGGCGGGCAGCCCGCGGTTCGTGAGGATCGCGGGGTGGATCCCGCGGGCGAGGTCGCGCAGCTCCTTCAGAGCCAGGTTCGCCTCCTCCCCGGCCTGGCGAACCAGGTCGGCGGCGGAGGGGTCGCCGTTCGCGGCGCGCTGCTCCGCCATGCGCAGGTTCAGCGCCAGCGCCACCAGCCGCTGCTGCGCGCCGTCGTGCAGGTCGCGTTCGATGCGGCGCCGCTCGGCGTCCGCCGCCGCGATGATCCGCGAGCGCGCGTCCTGGAGCTCGCTCACCTGGGCGGTCAGGACCGGGTCGGCGTTGGAGCCGAGCAGCTGCGCCGCGAGCCAGCCGTAGAGCCGCCCGAGCGCGCTCAGTCCCGGTATCCCGACGAGCAGGATCAGCGCCCCGATCGGCACTCCGGCGATCGCCTTGGCGAGCGTGTCGACGTCGAGCCCCGCGATGAAGTCGCCCGAGTCCAGCGACCAGTAGTACGCCGGCGCGAACAGCAGGCCAAGGCCGAGGCCCAGCACCGTCACGGTGACCGTGAACGACAGGATTCCGAGCGGCAGCTGGAGCAGCAGGAAGGCCAGGTCCTTCCATGTCGCGGGATCCGCGAGTCGAGCCGCGACGCGTCTCCACCAGCGGCCGCCCTCAGGATCCGGCCGGTAGGGCGACGGGATCTCGACGCCGACGAGGCGGCCGATGAGACTGCGCTCGAGCTCGGCGATCCATCGCCACGCCCAGACGGTGCCGATCAGGACCGGTATGCCGATCAGCGTCACGGCGGTGCCGAAGCCGAACGAGATCGCCGTTACGAGGAAGCTGAACTCGATCACGCCCAGCGGCAGCGCGAGCAGCAGGTACAGGATCCGCAGGTAGGTGCGGCTCTCGACGATGGGATGCAGTAGCCGGCCTATGGCCTTCAAGCTACGGCCCACGCGTTGCGGAGTCCATACGGGCACCCGTACCATCCCGCGGATGCGCCGGCGACTCGGCATAGCCGCCGCGCTCGGGGTCCTGGCGCTGCCTGCCGGCGCGCAGGCTGCGCGCGGCATGCTGACGATCGAGGGGACCTTCTCGTACGTCGAGGTGAAGCAACGCGCCGGCGACGTCGTGGTCCGGCGCCGGCCGGCCAGGCGGCACGTGCGCATGCTCAGGCACCTGCCCGCCGGCGTCTACCGCGTGACAGCAGGTGAGACACGCGCCGCGCGCTGCTCTCGCCGCGTGCACGTGTTCTCGAAGGGGCTCACCGAGGTCCACGTGGGCGGCCGGCCGCGTCGCCGCTGCACCATGACCCGGCGCGCGCTGCGCGCTCGCTTCCCGGCGCGCAGGCGCATCAGGTCCGCACAGCGCTACCTGAGGCATCGCGGCGCGATCAACTCGTGGTCCCTGATCGACAGCTGGGGTCGCAGGCACGGCTTCGCGCCGCACCGCGTCTACGTCAGCGCCAGCCTCGTCAAGGCGATGCTGCTCACCGCGTACCTGCGAGGAATCGGCAACCGGATGCCGGACGCTTCGGCGCGCGCCTCGCTCGGGCCCATGATCACCGTCTCGTCTAACGACGCGGCCGACAGCATCTACTACCGCGTCGGCGACGCTGCCCTCTACAGCGTCGCGAGGCTCGCGCACATGAGGCAGTTCTCCGTCGCGGGCTACTGGGCCAACGCCCACTTCAGCGCGGAGGACCAGGCGCGCTTCTTCAACCGGATCGACAGGCTGATCCCGAAGCGCTCGCGCGCCTACGCGCGCGGCCTGCTCTCCTCGATCGTGTCCTACCAGCGCTGGGGCTTCTCGCGCTACGCGGCGGCGGCCGGCTTCAGGAGCTTCTTCAAGGGCGGCTGGCGCAGCACCGGCGCCGGCGAGCTCGTCCACGAGGCCGCGCTGTTCGAGCGCGGCGACCGGCGCCTGTCGATGGCGGTGCTCACGGACGCCAACCCCTCGCACGACTACGGCACGGAGACGCTGCGCGGGGTGGCAGAGCGGATCTTCCACAGGCGAGGCGCGACGGCCGCGGCGGTGGACCCTGACGAGGCCGGCACGCCTGCCACCCGCCGCGCCGGGCTCGTGGACGTGCACCGCTTCGCGCCCGGGATCCAGGTCAAGCTCGACTACCTCGGGAGGCACAACCTCACCGGCCACCGGCTCCCGGGCTATTGCGAGAACTGGGCGCTCCTCCACCGGCCGGCCGCCGTCAGCCTCGGCCAGGTCCAGCGCTACCTGCGCCGCAACGGCCTGGGCCTCCTGATCTTGGACGCGTACCGCCCGCTGCGGGCGACGCGCGCCCTCGTGAGGTGGGCGCACGAGAGCGGGCGAGGCAACCTGGTCGGCAGCTACATTGCGAGCCGCAGCCGCCACAACACGGGCAGCGCGGTCGACCTGACGCTCGTCCGCCTCAGCGACGGCAAGCGCCTTCGGATGGGCGGATACGACTCGCTCGGCCCAGGCGCCAACACCTACAACGCGTCGGGGCGCATCCTGCGCAACCGCCTCACATTGAAGAACGCGATGGAGCGCTTCGGGTTC